>Ga0335083_10005096_pt1 | contig 16617 bp, 17 predicted proteins | sample Lox_Sample_42_FD_206716 | JGI IMG/M metagenome (GOLD analysis project Ga0335083, IMG submission 206716) | Soil microbial communities from Loxahatchee National Wildlife Refuge, Florida, United States - Lox_Sample_4.2 | ecosystem: Environmental > Terrestrial > Soil > Wetlands | place: USA... | reverse complement strand
TTTTGCAAATTCTTCTAATTGCAGGTAGTTAGCTACCCCCACATCTCTACCAGATGTGGGGCACCCTCCACCTCCGCTTGCGCGGGATCATGAAAGGCCGTTACGTCTCCATCCTCTCGACTCGCCATGTGACACCTGCAGTCTCTCTGGAGTGGGGGGAGTGTCTGAGTCTTTGAAAATAAACGACTTGGTTTTAAGTGCCGCAAAAATATTGAAAATTGCGTCGATTGCGCGGAAGGTATCTGGAATCAACAGAAAAAGGCTGCCTTTTTCGGGGCAGCCTTTCGTTCAGCTCTAACTTCATTATAGCGGATCCGGCGGGAAAAGAGGCCAATTTCCGGATTGCTTTTCCATTTGGAATCAGAGGGTTAGCAGAAAAATGTCTACATTGTGTCTTGACAAACTTTTATCACGAAACTCGCTTTCGCTTTATGGCCGTTCTTTCCCAATCTGACTACCAACCGCCTGCGTCGCGGTGTGTTTCGCCATGAGGAAGACGTGTAGCACTCCCTAAATTGTTTGGTTTTGGCGATTATTGGACCCACTGTCCGGTTTGCCGGACACGCCGGCACAATCGTCGAAGCAACAAGGCGGCCCACATTTGTTGTGCGGCTGCCGTTCTTTCGCCAGCACGAACGCTTCTTGCTAGACTCCAGCAATGTCATTTCGCCTCAACTCGGTGAAGCTCGACACATCTGCGGGCCCTATTCGGCGCGCGCTGCAGTACGCCTTTTATGACTGGACAAGCGAAATGCCGCGGTCCAAACGCATGCTCATGTTCGTCGGCATTGTTCTTCAGGGATATGCTTTCTACTTCACGCTGATTTGGGCGCTCATGTTGCCAAAGTGGTTGTCTTTGTATTTTCTCGTACCTCCAAGACGACCAGTCAGCTACGTGCTGGTGTTCCTGCTGTATTACACCGGCCGCTGGATCCAAAATGGAATGCTGACTTCAGAATTTGTTCGCAAGACACAACTTGAAACCGACCAGATAGCCGCACGACAGATCCAGCAGACGCTTCAGCCTGGGAAGCTAGAAGAGTTGTCGGGATACGAGGTGGAGGCGTTTTACAAGCCCTTACGTGAGGTGGGTGGCGACTACTTCGACGTCATTGAACTTCCTGCCAACCGAACGCTGTTTGCGTTAGCGGATGTATCCGGCAAAGGGATTGCAGCGGCTTTGCTTGCGGCAAATATACAGGCTCTGGTCAGGAGCATCGCAAGTGTGGAATCGAACCCGTTGGCATTGGCCAGACAGATCAACAAGCACCTGAGTCGATACACTCCAAGTGATCGCTTTGCCACTGCGGTGTTCATTGCGCTAAGTCGCGATTCGGGAGAATTGACCTACGTGAATGCCGGTCACAACGCCCCGATTGTGTTTTCTTCCGGATCAGTGACATTTCTCGCAGGCACCGGTCCGCCCCTTGGACTCTTTGTTGACGCCGAGTATGAAGCTCGTACAGCCGTTATGAGTCAAGGCAGTACCCTCCTCATATTCACAGATGGCCTGACCGACTCGATTCAGGCTGAATATCCCGAAGATCGTTTGCGTGATGCTATCGCTGAGAGCGTGGGACGGACGATGGCAAATCTCAAATTGCTGGTTGACCCGAAATTCAATGAGGACGATATCACCATATTGCTGGTGAAACGTGGCCCTTCCAGCAGCGCGTCTGTGTAGGACTGGTGGCCAAGTTTGATTTTGGGTGCACCATGTCTCGCAGAGACATGGGAGGAATCTGAGATTGATCAAAACCTCTGCGTCCTGACGGAATTCGGATTATTGAGCATGTCGTGTGGCTAACTATCCCTCTAACAGAGGACAGGCAAGAAAAACCCGCGGCTGAAGCCCCCTTGTTTCTTGGGCCGCACGCGGGGCTGAAGCCCCGCTCTTTCACCGTCGTCCTGCTCTCGAAGGAAAAAATTGCCAACCTCGGTCAAAGGGATCAACGTTGAAAAACGCGGAAATGGGGGGCTGACAATTTGTGGTGTGGAATCTCGCCTTACGGGTTGGGATCAGAGCCGCTCGCTGTGAGGATGTTGAAAAGCCTCTGATAACCGAAGGAACGCGACCTCAGCGGCTAAAGCCGCATTGGTTCTATTTGCCTTTATTGCGATGTCTGAAGCCATCGCCTACCTCAAAACCGCTTTCTCAACATCGTCTAAATGCCAAGCTTCTTCACTTCATCGGTGTAGTACTTGCGGTAGAGGATATCCCACTCCTGGCTGCCTTCAAGGATGACCTTCCGCTGCGATTCGATCTTCTGCCGTGCGGCCTGGTCGATCTTCATCTCTTCAGCCAGCAAGTGCTCGAGCGCTTTGCGCGCCTCCTGACGGATGGTGTTGCGGTCCTCCAAGAACTCAGCCTCATCCGTCTCGGCGAGCGTGTCTGCCACTACGTGTGCCAGCTTGTTCAGTTTGTCGCGCGAGATTCTCACAGCACCGCCTTGTATTTCCGCGCCAGCTCCTGCTTCACCTTCTTGAACATCTCCGGGTAGCTCGCTCCGCTTTTCCGCATGTCTTCCTGGTAAGCCTCCAGAATTACGCGGACCTCTTCGTTGATGCGGTCTTCAAGCTGCAACTCTTCCAGCAGACCGTTGTATACGCGCTCTTCGACGGCCTTAGGCTTGTCGGTTCGGATCATTTTGGCATCGATAAGATGCCTGACCGCGTGGCGCGCCAGATACCCAACATATTCTTTCGAGAAAATCATTTGATCTTTTCGGAATATAGCACAGCAAAAGGAGCAAATTCAGGCTCTTGCACGAGAGACATGTGTAGCGAGAAGAGTGTCACTCCGAATTGCCTTGAGCATGGCCGGCTGCGAGCTGGAGCAGAGGGCTCAACGCGGATCATCGCCAATGCGCTCAGCGGGCGAGTTACCGATATCGCCGCTTGCGTGAACTTCGATATACGGGCGGACTCCTCGTCGTGTGATTACTCCTGTTTGCCGACGATACAGCCGGATTCGGGAGGTATCTAGGGCCGCCAGTTGCGCACGCGACAACTCGTGCGATCAGGTATTGATAAGAACGGAGACCTCGAACATGAAGCCTAATGAACCCAGCCGCACAGCCCTGATGATCGCCCGACAACGAGCTGCTCATCAGGTGCTCGATCATGGCTCAATCCTCTTTGACCCATTTGCCATGAAGATTCTGCGTGAAGACGAAAAGGACGTGCTTCAATTTGCGAACAAACACCCCCTGGCCAGCATCGGACGTCTGTACACCACTGCGCGAAGCCGGATTGCAGAAGATGCTTTGTCAAGAGCTGTCGAAAGAGGGGTTCGGCAGATCGTCATCCTTGGCGCCGGACTCGACACTTTCGCTCTTCGGAATCCCCATGGCGCACGACAGATCCGTATCTATGAGGTGGACCACCCCGCGACGCAGGCATGGAAACGCCAGCGCCTGGCCGAAGTTCAAATCGCACTTCCGCCATGGCTTATTCTCGTGCCACTCGATTTCGAGCGGGACGATGTGGGAGAGAAGCTCGTCGCCGCAGGCTTTCAGTCGAACTCGCCCGCGTTTTTCACCTGGCTCGGGGTTGTGCCATATCTGACACAGGACGCTATCGGCCGCACTCTGGACTACATGTCGTCAATCCAGAACTCGGAGGTGGTGTTCGACTACATGGAACCTCCCGAGGCATTCTCAGAAGAGCTAAGGCAATTAGAAAAGGAGCGGAGCGAACAGCTTGAGAAAATTGCTGAACGTTCGGTCAGCCGTTTCGAGCCGGCTGGCATTGCAGCGATTCTTCGCTCGCACGGATTTTGTGCCATCGAAGACATCAATTTCCAGGAGATCGCGTCCAGGTTCGGCCGCGCCGTTCAAGGACTCGCGCCCGGAAACGCTGGCGTTCATGTTGTCCACGCTAAGCACTAGGGCCTGTTAACACTATTAGGCCGGCCTTTTTTTGGTGGGTTCTGGCAGTTAGCTGTATAAGACGGAGATGGATGGCATCGCGATACCAATCTTGGGCGGAGTGGTACCGGCGAACCTCGACCCGATGGATACAGTTTCGGTCGGTGCCGATCAAGCGCCTGTGGGTGTTGATAGCGGCGGTCTTCTTCTTGTTTTCAGTGGTTGGCTTCTACGTCGATCTAAGGTACAGGGGAGTGTTGCCTTATGCCGTCGTGCTTGCCATCGCGCTTTACGTGGGGCTGAACGCTTCGTTATGGATCATTGTGCTGTCGCGGCTGTCGATGCCGTTTCTGGCCGGCCTGATTGTACTGCAGTTTTTCAATACTCCGATCAACACCAGCGTCGCAAACTGGATGACGCGCAGCTTCGATCTGAAGCCAGTGCCTTCGGAATTGGGAATCCATTTCGCCGCGACCGCGACGATGTCCGCGATCGTTCTCTCCTACGTTTGTTTCGTTGTGTATATCCGGCGCGAGGGCAGAGAGTCGTTCCGCATGCGCAACGAACTGGAGCTGGCACACGGGATTCAGAAGACGCTAGTGCCGCCGGTGGGATTGCGAACGTCGCGCTTTGAGATTTACGGCATTTCGCGTCCCAGTGAGAAGGTGGGCGGCGATCTGGTGGATGCGATTTGCCTGCCGGGCGATGATGCTATTGCCTATGTTGCCGACATCGCTGGACATGGGCTCCCTGCCGGCATTCTGATGGGAATGCTGAAGACGGCGACTCGCACGGCCTTGATGGATGCGGAGGGACGCGAGCCGCATCGGACTTTGCCGGTATTGCTGGATCGGCTGAACAGGGTGTTGCCGGAAGTGAAAGAGCCCCACATGTATGCGACGTTTACCGGCTTCCGGCTGGGAGCGGACGGCAGCGTGTTCTATGCGCTGGCGGCAAGCCCACCGATTTTGCAGTGGCACGCGAGCGGGCGGACCTTGTCGCACACGGAGGAGGGCCAGTTCCCTCTCGGGCTGCTGCCGGTTTCCAGCTTTGACGGACAGAGGCTGGAAGTTGCGTCGGGCGATCTGCTCGTGGTTGCAACGGACGGGATTCTGGAAGTGTGCAACAAGCCCCAGGAAGAATTTGGCGTGGAACGACTGAAGCAGGTGATCGCGGGGAACGCTCAGGACCCTTTACCGGAGCTGGCGGCAAGGATTCTCGCGGCGGCGCGTGGGTTCGGACAGCAGTTAGACGATCAAACAATCCTCATCGTGCGTTGTTTGTGATTTGGGAACGAAGTACTCTCCATCAACGATTGAGGACTTCGCCGGCTTTCCTGGCAGTGGTTAAGGATTGTTGCTGGCCGCGCCACTGGTCGACGACGACTCAGGTGCGAGGCGCAGCCTTCTGTTAATGCTGGGCCAGTATTGGCGTAACAGATTTCCGCCAAATCTCCATCCCAGGTCGGTAGCATAGCGGGTGAAGGTGCCGCCGACAGTGCGGTTTTCGTCGGGGTAGTAGGCGTTGGCGAGCCCTTCGCCCATCAACGGGCCTATCAGACCTGAATAGTTGACTTGCTTCACTCCCGAGTCGCTGCGCGTGATAAGCACCCTGACGGCGGCATACTCAATGGATTGCTTAAACGACAGATTCTTTTTCACATAAAACCGCGGATCCTGATGCAAGGCGGACGCCAGTAGAAAGGTCCCGAAGATGTTGTCCGACGCGGCACGAGCCATGTCGGCTCCGAAGCGCTTCCCATACCCTTCCGCGCCCTGATGATACCCCGAGGGATGATCGACTGCCTGGCCGTACGCTGCGCCGATCGCCGCTGCCCCAATCGTCGACAGCGCCACGCTGTTGTTTGCCGCCAGCTTGAACTTTTGCCAGCTGCTTAAGGGCCCCTTATTCGTGGCGAGGTCGGGGAAGACCAGAGATTTTTGCTCCAACAGGTTGAAGATCTCTACGCCGCCTTGTATTGGATTGGCTGTATGTGGGGTTGATGGCGGTTCCTGGGTTTGAAGCGGCGCATCCGGCAGGGAGTCGGATCGCGACTGTTGCGCGAGAGCGCCATTGCACGCCAGGAAACATGGGGCGGCCGCGAGGATCAGGCGAAGCAGGATGCGTCTCCGCGTGAGCATCATGGTTGAAGATACCGGACGGCGATATCAATTCCGCATACTGTTTCGCTTGGCCTCATGGCGCTATTGTAGCGGTATTCACAGTAGATCGCGGTTAGTTCAACAATCCAAAGACAGCAACTCCGGTAGCAGTTCCGACAAAGACTTTACCGTCAACAATCATCGGCGTAATGAACTTGTTGCCGTTTCCGAAATTGTCGCGGCTATTTGGAGCCTGGCTGCTGTTGTAGAGTTCGGTCGCAAGGTTCGAGGCATCGTAGGCATGCAGCACAGCGGGCGAGGAGTTTTCGACTGCCCAGACGATTCCGTTCTGCGTGCCGTTGGCGCTAATTCCAGGAGTCGTGCCCGGATAGGTGAAGGATACGGCCGTCCGGCTGGACGATGACGTAGCGAGTTTGCCGGACTGCACAGGGAATGCCTGCAGAGTGCTACCGACGCTGCCGTAGTAAACCGTGCCATTGAAATACGCCGCCATGCCGAACTCACCCGAGAGCACATGGGAAAGCTGCTGGTAGATGTTGTTCGCCGACGCGTTGAATTTGCCCATGTTGGTGCGGTCGACGACATAGATGTTGCCGTCTTTTCCGGCGCCCACGGCGAGGTAGCGTGTCGCGCCGTTCGAGTCGGTCACATCGGGAAGAAGAAGGACGCCGCCGGATCCAAGGTCGAGGTCGCTCGTCGACTGGCTCACTGTGTTGTACGTGTTGAAGTAGTCTGCGGCGGTGAGCTTGTTGCCGGCTGTGGATACCTTCATGAAGGCGTTGCCGAAATCGCCCTGCGACGGAAAGCCGTTGGCATCGAGCGTTGTGTCGAAGGTTCCGTTGGCGTCGAGGAAATAGACATTTCCCTGCGCGTCGCCTGCCAGCCCGGCTCCCGATTGCCAGATGGAGCCTTCACCGTTGTTATAGTGCGGCGAACTGGGACCGTTCGGAGTGAGGTTGAGCACGCTGGTCTGCTGCAGGGTGGCTGCGTTGTACATCATCAGCCAGCCGGTGTACGGGTCGCCGTCGCAGTGCGAACTCCAGCCCATGAGAATTGAACCATGCATCAGCAGCAGGCCGGCGCGTTGCGCGTACTGGCCGGGATCGAAGGTCTGCACGCCATTCTCAGAACCGTAGCCGTTGCCGGGGAAGGATGCGGTGATCTCGGTTGGACCGCCTTCCATCTCCGCCCCGGTCGCCAGATTGAGGGCATGCAGGCGCTGATGGTATGCGCCGTTCTTGTCTTTGCTCATGGCGACAACGAAGATGGCGCCGAGGTTGCGATCGATGACCGGCGTGCTGGTGATGCCGATCTCGGGGCTGATCTGGCCGCAGCCGTGATCGTCACTGGTGGTCTCTCCGCTGGCGAGAACGGAGACCTGCCACAGGATTGAGCCGGTATCGGCATCGAAGGCGTAGACGCTGTCGTGTTCGGTTGCGACGTAGAGCACGTTGTGCGTTCCGCCCTTGATCGAAAACTGCGACAGATAGAGCGGCTCGGCATTGACCTTACCGTCCGCGGCGTAAAAGCCAATCTTGCCGAAATTGGTGGAGTTAACGTTCGACAGCGTCAATGTCCTCTCGTTCGGGTTGAGGCCTGTCCGCGAGTTGTCGTAGTGGTATGTCGTGACATCGAAGCCGGGTGCGTTGACGGTCATTGCGAGATTTGCGGAATGCGAGAGGGATCCCGATGTGCCGGTAAAGGTCACCGTGGCTTTGCCGGTCGTGGCATTCGACGCTGCTGTCAGCGTTGTATTTTCCGGCGCGCCTGGCGTCAGGCTGAGGGTGGACGGACTGGCGGTTACACCGGAGGGTAGTCCGCTGGCCGCCACGCTTACTGTCTGGTTGAAGCTGTTCGCAGGGGTTGCGCTGAGAGCGACCGGCTGACCTTTTGCGCCGGTGGTAAGGGTCAGGGACTGTGGAGTGACGCTCAGGCTGAAGTCGGGTGGCGGCGGCGCTGCGTCGACTTCTAATGCGACGGTTGCGGAGTGCGTCAGTGATCCTGAAGTTCCCTTGAACGTCACCGTAGCCTTGCCGACGGCGGCATTCGAGGCTGCGATGAGGGTCACGTTCTCAGGCGTGCCTGGGCTCAGGGTAAGTGCCGCGGGCGATGCGCTGACTCCTGCGGGCAGGCCGCTAATCGCAACCGCGACAGGCGAGTTAAAGCCGTTTCCTCCAGTGACCATAAGGGTGACGGGCTGTCCCGTCGCCCCAGCGGTGAGCTTCAGGCTGGCTGGCACGGCTGTCAGGGTGAAATCGGCCGGCGGAGGCGGAGCAGATACGCTCAGCGCAAGGTTCGCACTGTGCGTGAGCGAACCCGATGTCGCGGTGAAGACGACGGTCGCGTTTCCTGTGTGAGCCGTTGCCGCGGCGGTAAGGGTGACATTTTGCGGAGTGCCTGGTTCGAGACTCAGCACTGATGGGGCCGCGGTGACACCCGCAGGCAATCCCGCAAGCGCTACATCCACTCTTCCGCTGAACCCATTGACGGCACTGACAGTTACCGCAATCGACCGGCCGGCAGCTCCGGCAGTGAGCGAGAGATTTACTGGCGAAAGGCTCAGGGTGAAGTCGGGTGCTGGCGGCGCCGCCGATACATTCAAGGGAACGGAGATCGAATGCGAAAGCGAGCCCGATACTCCGGTAATCGTGAGGCTGCTCTTTCCGACCGCTGCGGTGGACGCGGCAGTGAAAGTGACATTCTGCTGCGATCCTGGCGCAAGGCTCAGGGCTGACGGCGTAGCAGTGACGCCCGCTGGCAATCCTTTGAACGAAACGTCCACAGAACCGCTGAATCCGTTCACTGCTGTCGCGTTGATGGCAAGCACTTCGCCGGTGGAGCCGGCGGTGAGAGCCAGATTCCCCGGCGTGGAGGAGAGAGTAAAGTCCTCTGCCGGCGGGGCCGCGGAGATATCCAGCATCAGCGTAGTCGCATGTGTGAGCGAACCGGAGGTGCCGGTTACGGTCACTGTCACCGAAGCGGCGGCAGCAGTGGCATCGGCGGTAAGGGTAATGCTTTTCGAGGAACCGGGACTGAGCTGCACGCTCGACGGATTTGCAGTAACCGTTGACGGCAATCCGCTGAGGACAACACTGATGCTTCCGCTAAAGCCATTACTCGCCGTGGCGCTCACAGTGAGGCTTTGTGAGGATCCGGCGGCGATGGACAGGCTGGAAGATGAGAGCGAGAGGGAGAAATCGGGCTGAAGCTCGTTATTCGATGACGACGCGCTGCTGCCGCACGCAAGAAGAGCAAAGCTCAGTGTGCAAGACAGCGCACAAAAGAACAGACTCTTCCATTGCGAAGTGTTAGTCATGGCTCGACCTCAGAACGCGCTGCCATGTAAGGCACTCGCAGGCGAAACCACTAATACACCCGCGAGAGCGCGTGAGCAAGAACCTTGCAATGTTTGCTTTGATGCAGTTGACGCGGTATTCGGGGCCAGGGTGTCCAGGCGGATCTGCGGTCGAAACCACTTGCGTTAGAGACTGCCACCGCCGACGAAGTGCACGATCTCGAATTTGTCACCCGACTGGAGAGCAGTTTCTGTCCAAGTGGCGCGGGAGACAATCTCGCCATTCTGTTCAATCGCTACGCGGTCGTTCTTGAGGCCGAGAGTTGTGATGAGATCGGATACCTTCGCATTGGCGGCAAGGTCTGGAAATTCTCTCGGCTGGCCATTGATGACAAGTTGCATGGCTTGAGCGTATCAGAGCTGGCTTTTAGAGCCGGCCATGGAGATAGTGCTCATGCGAGATCGCCGTCGCGAGGTCAGAAAAATAACCAAGAACCCATTCATACAAGCCTCTGGTAGGCGACGCTTGGCAGAATTACTACTGGGTGGGCGACAATACGGCCGCAACCCTTGCGGCCAGCTAAGAAAAGAAAAAACTCCTACTCTCGCACAAGTGATGGCCGCAACACGCGAAGCATGCGTCGTGCCTCGTCGAGTGACCGTGATTTTCGAGATCCTTCAACCCAGAGCGAGGCGTAGCCATGGACGCAGCACCACGCAGCCTCGAATCGCGCTGCCAACTCATCCTCCGACAGCGGCCTGGTCCAATGCTCGTTCGCATGTATCAGTGCATCGCGCAAAATTCGTTCTCCACGTTCCCGTACAAGCCGAAGGCGAGGTGACTGCTGGTCGAGCAGTTCACTATGCCACATCACTCGAAAATGCTCCGGCCACTTCATGGCGAACTGTATGTATCCCAATCCGGACGCTTCGAGATCATCGTCTGCATTCTTTACTCTCGTCGGATCCATGGCTTCCGCCAGCCGCTCGAATCCGTCGGCAGCGAGTTCAGTCAACAAACCGGTGATATTTCCGAAGTGATGAGCTGGGGCACCGTGGGAAACACCCGCCTTCCGCGCACACGCACGAAGCGTAAGGCCCTCCAGACCGGAGGTCCGTATGATTTCCTCCGCGGATTTCAGCAGGGCGGCGCGAAGGTCTCCATGATGATATCCATCACCTTTGCGCGTCGCCGAAGATTTCTGTCGAGATGTTTGGCTCATGGCTTCAGAAAGGATAATTATTTGAATCAATCTTGACAATGTCTAGATCATATCCTCAGGAGACTCATATGGTCACTGTCAACTGGATCATCAATGCTCACAAGATTCTCGTCACCCCCATCGTCCTCGCCATGATGTGGTATTTCCATAACTGGAGCGCCGCGGCGTTTCTTTACCTTGGCTTGCACGGCACCTACACCCTGCTTTGGCTTGTCAAGCAATCTGTGTTCGCCGACAAACGCTTTGCACAGCCGATTCCGCTATGGATCGGCGTCCTGACACCTTTCCTGCCGTTGATGGCTTATATGATCGGCCCGTATCTGCTCATTTCGGAACACACCGTACCGCCGAACTGGGTCTTCGCTCTCGCATCATTTCTTTGCATTTCCGGCGTGTTCCTTCACTACGTCAGCGATGCACAGAAATTCTTTGTATTGCAGCTGCGCAAAGGACTGATTCAAGACGGGCTCTTCGCCAGAACACGGAACCCCAACTATCTGGGCGAATTACTGATATATGGTGGATTCGCGCTCGCCTCATGGCACTGGCAGCCGGTCCTGGTGCTTGCTGGATGGTTCGTGTTCTTCTTCCGTAACATGCGCCGGAAAGATAAGTCGATGTCCCGCTATCCCGAATTCGCCGTCTACAAAGATCGGACTGGAATGCTCCTGCCTTCGCTCGGTATCCGCGGAGCAGCCCTAACGAGCACACATCAATGACTGGAGACGTCCGAAGGGCCTTTGCAACCGGATCAGGGGCGCATAACCGCCAACACGGAAGTTACGCCCATCCACCGTCCGCTTCCAGCACACCACTGTCTGCCTGCGAACGTTTCTCCTGCTTCACACACGCGCTGCCGCTTGCTCGGTGCACAGCTAAACATAGCGCAGCAACAGTTCGCCTGACGCGACTCCATTGGCCACTTTCGTGCACTGCCAGCAGCACAGCTCATAACGGAGCAAGCCATGGCCAAATGCCCCCCACCTTCTGCTCACTGTCGTTTTGCTAACCGCCGCCCTACAGGCAGCCCCTGATTCCGTCGCGCCTTTTCTCGGCAAATGGAAGCTTGACCCGTCCCACAGCCACCTCACTGACCAGATGCAGGGTAGAGACTGACCTTGGCGTTAGCGAAAGAGACGCCGCAGCTCCCATGCGCCTGTGACGAGCAATGCTATCGCGGCGTTGAACATCATCGCGAATGCCAGACCGCGCATGACGCCCAAGCCGTCGTCTGGTTTAGCAATAAACTCTCCCGGCGTCGGGTCTGCTGTGATGTATGCATCCCTCCGCACAAGTTGGAGCTTCCTGACTCGAACGTGATCCAGCGAATGACTGAAGGTGCTCATGGGCTTGTCCCTCAGCGCGGTCTATCGGCGTACTATGGCGATACTTCAGGAGAGGGCGAAATTTCTCTGGTTTGTGTTCCGAGTTGAAACAGTTGAGTCGTACCGTACGGCATTTGTGTTTCGCCATCGCATGCTGCGGACCATGCCTGAGCCAATAAAAAACGATGAAATCTTTTCGCGAATTTTACGGCGAATTGCCGCGCTTCCTTGACGGCAGTGTGAAGCAGAAACTACTCTCAGATGAGAGGCTTCGGCGATAAAACGCTCAAGCGGTGAGGTTGAGATGCAGAGCACGAATTATTTCTGGAACTACGTTCCGATGATGCTGCAAATCCTTGCTGCGACGGGGATGGGCGCGGGCATGGCAACGGCCTCATGGTTTCTGGGCCGCCATCGCAATACCAAGGCCAAGCTGGATGCGTATGAGTGCGGCATTCCGGCGGAGGGCGATGCCCGTGGACGCTTCTCCGTGCGCTTCTACATGGTGGCCATGCTCTTCATCCTCTTCGACGTTGAAGTTGTCTTCATGCTGCCGTGGGCTGTGATCTACCGCGACCTGCCGCATCTTGGCATGTCGAAACTCTTCGGCTTCTGGGAGATGCTGGTATACATCGGCTTTGTGCTCGTCGGCTTCTTCTACATCGTGAAAAAAGGCGTTCTCGACTGGTCTTCCGATAAAGGCGATTTGTAGTTTTCGGTTCGACCTCTGACCCGGGCCTGCTGCGGCCCCATTGCAAAGTAAGGACACGATGGACTCAGCTGTTCAAGGGAAAGATGCTGTGCGCGCTGCCCTGCCAGAGAACCGGGCGATTGCTTCCCTGCTGGCATGGAAGACCGATGCCGTTCTCGACGCGAAATATCATCTCAAGGAACTGACGGTCACAATCGCGCGCGATGAGATTCGCGGCGCCTGCCAGGCCGTGCAAGCCGCGGGCTACAACTTCCTTGAAGATGTGACCTGCGTGGACTGGTATCCGAGCGAGCCGCGTTTTCATGTGACCTACCACATTCTTTCGCACGGCCTCAAAGACCGCGTGCGGCTTGTCGCTCCCGTCGAGAGTATGGATCCCGTCATCGACAGCATTACTCCTGTCTGGCCCTCTGCGAATTTCTATGAGCGTGAAGTGTGGGACCTCTTCGGCGTGCGCTTTGCGGGCCATCCGGAGCTGCGGCGTATCATGATGCCGGAAGAGTGGGATGGCCACCCGCTGCGCAAAGATTATCCCGTGGAGGGCTACCGCTAATGCCTACCAGCCCTGAACTGGCGAAATTTGTCGAGACCTCGACGCTGATCAAGCCGCGTCCGGAGGAAGGCGCGAAAGACCGCACCATGGTCCTGAACATGGGGCCACAGCATCCTTCGACGCACGGGGTGCTGCGCTTGGTGATCGAGATCGACGGCGAGACGGTGCTGAAGGTCGTTCCCGACATCGGCTATCTCCACACAGGTATCGAGAAGACCTGCGAGGCCAAGTTTTATCAGCAGGTGGTTCCGATGACGGACCGCATCGACTACCTGTGTCCGATGACCAACAACCTGGCGTACTGCCTCGCGATTGAGAAGCTGCTGCAACTCGAAATTCCGGACCGCGCACAGTGGATTCGCGTGCTTCTCAACGAACTGACGCGGTTGCAATCGCACCTGGTCTGGCTGGGCACGCACGCCATGGATATCGGCGCGCTGACGGTCTTCCTCTATTGCTTCCGCGAGCGCGAAGATATTCTGCGCCTATTTGAGCACATTGCCGGACAGCGCATGATGACCTCGTACTTCCGCGTCGGCGGGCTGGCGCTGGAACCGCCGCTCGACTTCTTCGATCGCGTACGCGCCTTCATCAAGCGAATGCCGGAGAGGATCGATGAGTACGAGGGGCTTCTGACCGGCAATCCGATCTTCATCAACCGGCTCAAGGGCGTCGGCTACCTGAGTGCGGAAGACGCGATTGCCCTGGGTGTGACCGGGCCGCCGTTGAGGGCTTCTGGTGTGGACTGGGATCTGCGGCGCGACATGCCGTATTCGAGCTACGAGAAGTTCCAGTTCAAGGTACCGATTTCAACGGACGGCGATGTGTGGGCGCGGTATGTGGTCCGCCTTCAAGAGATGCGCGAGTCGGTGAAGATGGTGGAGCAGGCGCTCGCAGGCATGCCGGAAGGGCCCATCACTGCGGATGCGCCGCACATTGTCCTGCCGGATCGCGAAAAGATGAAGACCCAGATGGAGTCGCTCATCTACCATTTCAAAATTGTGACCGAAGGCTTCACGGTTCCTGCCGGACAGGTGTACCAGGCGGTAGAATCGCCGCGCGGGGAAATGGGTTACTTTGCCGTCAGCGATGGCACAGCCAAGCCGTATCGCGTGCACATGCGGAATCCGTCATTCGCTTCACTGCAGGCGCTGCAGGTCATGTGCGAAGGGCGTCTCATTGCGGACGTGGTTGCGGTAATCGGCTCGATTGATATTGTTCTCGGGGAGATCGACAGGTGAGTACGGCTGTCGGCGAACAACGGGTTTTTGCCGAGCTTTGGGTATCGTTTGTTTCGCTTGTGCGCTCGTATGTAGCAGCGCATGACCTGGGCAGAATCGAAGGCCACGCTTTTGTCGACGATGGCGAAGAAGGCCGCCTCACGGTCCGCGATGAAAACAGGGTTCTGGTTGTTGAATTTGACGTGCAGACCGGCAAAGGCGAGTGGTCAATGTATGATGACGAGCCTGGCCCGGAGCGGCGGTTGAGCGGCGGCGAGTTTCGCATCGGAGCCGACAGCCTGGTGACGTTCAGCGACCGCCGGGGAGCAGTTGAGATGGAGATCGCGGCTGAAGCTTTTACCGCGAAGGTTTTTGATCGGGATTAGTTTGCTTGACCCTGATGTGGCAACCGAAGCAAAAAGCAGGTCCTTCGACTGCGCTCCCTTCGGTCGCTTCGCTCAGGATGACAAAGTTAGAGGGATCGAAGAATGAGTACACCTCAAACCACGATTTTTTCACCGGCGACGGCGGCTCGCTTTGACCGCCTGGTGACGTTGTATCCGGTGAAGCGCTCGGCGCTGGTGCCTATGCTGCTTTATGCGCAGGATGAGGTGGGCTATATTTCAGACGCCGTTGTTGCCGAGGTAGCACAGCGCGTCGGAATCACCGAACTGGATGTGCGCAATGTGCTGACTTATTACTCGATGCTGCGGACGAAGCCAATCGGCAAGTATAACGTGCAGGTTTGCACCAACATCTCCTGCATGCTGCGCGATGGCTATGGCATCCTCGACCACTGCAAGAAGAGACTTGGCATCGGGCACAAGGGGACCACTCCGGACGGGTTGTTCTCGCTGGAAGAAGTCGAATGTATCGGCGCCTGCTGCTGGGCTCCTGCAATTCAAATCAACTACGACTTTTACGACGAACTGACGCCGGAGAAGATGGACCAGATTCTCGAGGATTACAAAGCAGGCCGCGGAAAGGAGACCGTATAAATGCCAAGACTCGTCTCCCATCCCGATGAGGTAAAAATCATCTCCCGCCGCTTTGGCAAGGGCGCTACCGACATCGACAAATACATCGAGTTGGACGGCTATAAGGCCGTGAAGCTTGCGATGGAGAAGGGCGCTGACTGGATCATCAATGAGATGAAGGTCTCCGGCTTGCGTGGCCGTGGCGGCGCCGGCTTCCCAACGGGTTTGAAATGGTCGTTCGTGCCCAAGCAATCAGACCGGCCGAAGTACGTGCTGGTCAACGGCGACGAGAGTGAGCCGGCAACCTGCAAGGACCACCTGATCTTCCTGCACGATCCACACGCGATGATTGAAGGGACGATGATCGCCGGACTCGCCATCGGATCGAAGCTGGGCTTCATCTATCTGCGCGGCGAGTATCGTTACCTGCTGAAGATCATGGAGAAGGCTGTCGCCGACGCCTATGCGAAGGGCTTTCTCGGCAAAAACATCTTTGGCTCGGGAATCGACTTTGACATTGTGACTCAAACAGGCGCGGGCGCATATGAGGTCGGCGAAGAGTCGGCCTTGATGGAGTCTCTCGAAGGCAAGCGCGGCGTTCCGCGCATCAAGCCGCCGTTCCCTGCTGTGGTTGGCTTGTACGGCGGGCCCACCGTCATCAACAATGCTGAAACGATTGCCAGCGTGCCGCATATCATGCTGATGGGCGGCGAAGCGTATGCAAAGGCCGGCTCGGAGCGCAATGGCGGGACGCGCCTGTTCGGCATCAGCGGGCATGTGAATAATCCGGGCGTTTACGAGTTGCCGATGGGCTACAACCTGAAGAAGGCCATCTACGACGTTGGGGGTGGCATTCGTGGCGGTCGCAAACTGAAGGCTGTGGTCCCGGGCGGATCTTCGACACCGGTGATGTTGCCGGAAGAGATCGATGTCGGCATGGACTTCGATCAGCTTGGCAAGGCAGGTAGCATGCTCGGCTCTGCCGGCATCGTCGTGATTGACGATCAGACCTGCATGGTCGAGTTCGCTCTGCGCACGATTGCCTTCTATCAGCATGAGAGCTGCGGATGGTGTATTCCCTGCCGCGAAGGAACGGACTGGCTGAAGAAGACGATCACCCGCGTGCACGCGGGCGGCGGCGTGGACAAAGACCTCGACAACATTCGTTATCTCGCAGAGAACATGCTGGGTCGAACATTCTGCCCGCTCGGCGACGCTGCGGCGATGCCGACGATTGGCTTTATCAAGAAGTTCCGGCATGAGTTTGAGGACCACTTGAACGGCAAGCCTTGCCCGTATGCGCATAAAGACGAGCTAGTT
>Ga0335083_10005095_pt1 | contig 16617 bp, 13 predicted proteins | sample Lox_Sample_42_FD_206716 | JGI IMG/M metagenome (GOLD analysis project Ga0335083, IMG submission 206716) | Soil microbial communities from Loxahatchee National Wildlife Refuge, Florida, United States - Lox_Sample_4.2 | ecosystem: Environmental > Terrestrial > Soil > Wetlands | place: USA... | reverse complement strand
GTGCTCGCCCGATGCGATGCGAGAGGAACTACACCTCGGCCGTCGCGAGCCAATCCTCGAAGCTGGGGCCCGCGAGCTCCGCGCCCGGGTTGGGCAGCGCGGCGCCCTCCGCGTAGGCCGCGACGTCAGGGTCGTTGGGCTGCGCCAGCGGACCGCCGCGGCTCTCGCGGATCTCGATTGAGTCACCTCGGCTGGCGAAGAGCGCTGCTGCCGCATCGGCGAGACGCTCCTCCTGCGGGCCTGCGACCTCGGTGATCCTGCCGTTCTCGATCTCCGGCTCTTCGGCCGCGTCGGCGAGAGTTTCGGCGACGACGCGGGCGGCGACGAGTTGCGTTCGCATCTCGGGCACGTAGGCGACGCCATCCTGGATCGTCCATCCGACCAGCGGATCGACGAACTCGTGGAACTGGGCCGCGCGAACGATCCGGACCGGGAGCGGGCCTTCGAGCAGCGTCTGCTCCTGCGCCAGCTTCGCCGCGTTGTAGCCGCCATGGAACCTGTCGATGCCGATGATCGAGACCACGACGATCCGCTTCGCCCCGGCTGCGGCGCCGGCTCGCTGCAGGTTCCGCGCCGAAGCAGTGAAGAACGCCGTCGCCTCCTCCTGATCGGGCGAGGGCCCGGTCGCCGTGTCGATGATGATCTCGACCCCGACGAGTGCCTCATCGAGACCCTCGCCGCTGACCACGTCGACACCCTGGGAGCGCGCGATCGGGACCACATCGTGTCCGCGCTGCTCGAGGATCTCGACGAGGGGCGCTCCGACCCGGCCGGTGGCTCCCGTGACGGCAATCCTCTGGCTTCTGTTTTCGGTGTGCATTGTTGTTCCTTTCTCAGGGCCGGGAGTCCCGGCACCGGCAGAATTGGTCCGCCACTTGATTGACACGCGGCGGCAGCGAGACGTGACGCAGCGAGATGTGACCGATCGCGGGCCACAAGTCGGCCGGGGTGGTGAGTCGAGTCACTGCACCCCGGTCGGCGAAATCGGGCAGCGCGGGTCGGTTATCGCTCAGCCGAGTCCCTGCGCGAAGCCCTGTCGCCAGCTCGGATACCGAAGCTGCCAGCCGAGCTCGCGCTTGGCCTTGGCGTTCGAGGCACCCCGCGCCTCGGTCATCATGACCGTTGCCGCCTCACCGGCCGCCAGCCGCCCCAGCCAGCGTGGGATTCGCCTCGGTGGCTTGGCATCCAGCGCGCTCGCCAGCACCGGCAGCCACTCCCGCACCGGCGCGGGCTCGTCGTCGACGATGTAGTAGATACCGGCCGGGCCGTGTTCGACCGCGACGGCGGTGGCCGCAGCGGCGTCAGCAATGTGGATGTGCGACCACACGCCACCACCGTCGCCGATGACCGGGAACTGACGCTTGCGGATCGGTGCTGCCATCACCGCATCCGGAGCGCGGCTGACCGAGGTTCCCGGACCGTAAAAACCGCCGTAGCGCAACACGAGGCCCTCGCCCCACTCGATCCTCGTCACCGCCTCCTCCAGATAGAGGATCCCCTCCACCACCGGCCGCAGCGGCCCCGGCGGGTCGGGATCGAGGGGATCGGCCTCGCTCAGCACCGGCCCGCCCGTGCGGGCCCATCGAAAAGCCCCAAAGCTCTGCGCCACGAACCGCCTTGCCCCCACGGCGCGGCCCGCGGCCAACAGATGGTCCGTCGCCTCGGTACGCAGCCGGTTGGTCATCTTCGCCATAGGGGAGCGGTCGGGATGCCGCGCGTCACGGATGCTCATCTTCCCCGACAACGCCGTGAGCTCATGCACGATCACCTCAGGCTCGACGGACGCCACCGCCTGGGCAACCGCGTCGGCGTCGAGAGCGTCGACCACGACCGGGCGCGCCCCCAGACTGCGCACCAGATCCTGTTTCGATCCGCTCCTGGTCATCCCGACCACCTCATGGCCCCGCGCCACAAGCTGCGGGACGAGCTCTCTGCCGAGAACACCCGTCGCGCCGGCTACGAAGATCTTCATGACTGCTCCTCTCGTTTGATGCTTCCCTCATCAGACAAGACAGAAGCGCCGCTTGTGACACTGCTCAGCGCTGGTTGTTCACCGCGCGCGTCCGACAGGCGCGTGTGCACCACCGTCCGCCCGGTCCTCGTTCGCGCCACGATCATGACCCGACCTGCCAGATCCAGGTGACAAGGGAACGACTTGCTCGCAACAGTTCCTTTCCCTCTCTCACGAGTCAGGCCGACCGCCGAGACGAGCGGCACCGTGCGCCAAGCGCCGAGATGCGCGGTTGTGGCGATGAGCGGGGAAACTGTCGGCTGGGGGGAGACCTGCAATGCCCGTTGGGACGGGTGCCGGCCGATGACGTCGGTCGGGTGGTTTGGCGGCGGCCACCGGCAGGTCGCCAGCGCCTGGGCGTAGAAACCGAGGTCGTCGTTCCAGTATGCGCTGCCATGGCCGCCTGGCCACACGTGCAGCTGACGTGCAGGGCGTGCTGCTCGTCGGTGGCGTGGAAGTAGGGATCTTGCGCGCCCGTATCGAGCCATCGCTGGGCGTGGCCATACAGCTTGAATTGGCTCTGGCGGCGGCGATCACGTTGTCGCGGGCGAAGTCGCTGGCGTTATCGAACGCGTCCTCCTCGGCGTCGCCACATGCCGTCCAGCACAACTCGCTTGGCACCGTCCCAGATGGTCCTGATGGCGTAGAGATCCGCAGCGGCCCTGCTCGGTAGTACCGATGTGGAGAGGCCCTCGCCGTGTGATGCTGCGATCGGGCACCCGTGGTGTTCCGACGTGAGGTGTGCGATGCCAGCACAGCAAACAAGCGCCAACGGAACTTCCCCAGTTGTCGCGAGTCCAGCTACCGCGGATCGCTGGGCCCGCGCCGGAGGCTTCGTTGGAGATGCGTTGAGACTCACAGGAGTTGTCGCGGCGGACGTCGTGACGCGGCGTCCGGTTCGTCCGCTCGCGGACGAGGCGGTGCGGGCGCTGCCGGGTGACGAGCTTGTGGCGGAGCCCAAGCTGCGGTGGCAGCACGCGATAACGATCCGGGCCTGCCCCGCCGACGTCTGGCCCTGGCTTGTGCAGATGGGGTGCGGGCGCGCCGGCTGGTACAGCTATGACGGCCTTGACAACAGCGGCGTCCCGAGCGCGGATCGGATCGTCCCGGAGCTTCAGCAGGTCCAAGTCGGTGACATCTTCCCGATAAGGCCACAGGACGAGGAGACGTTCGTCGTCCGGTTGGTCGAGGCGGAGCGGGCACTGGTGATCGGTGACGCTGCCGGCGGAATGTCGTGGGCATTCGTGCTCGAGCCGGTCGACGATAAGACCACTCGGTTAATCACCCGTGTCCGAGCCACCTACGACGGTGCGGCTCTCGGACTGTTCTTCAAGGTGTTCTGGCATCCGGCTCACTTCGCGATGGAACGCAGGCAGCTCCTCAACCTCAAGCGACGAGTGGAGGTGGCAAGATGACCGCGCATCGGCAGCGAAATGAGCGGCGGAGGCGGCGGCTTCCCAAGCTCATCCTGGGCCTCGCGCTGAGCGCGGGCTATTGGTTCCCGGTGAGACGTTGGTTCAGTCGGTGGGGATCGACACCTGAGGAGCAGGCGCGCCCAATGCCAGGCGATGCGCTGCTCCCTAATCCGACCGACGTGACGACGCAGACGATCACCGTGAATGCGCCGCCGGAGAACATCTGGCCGTGGTTGATGCAGATGGGCTACCAGCGTGGTGGCTTGTACAGCTACGACTGGCTGGACCGTCTCTTCGGTTTCCTTGATCGTCCCAGCGCGACCCGCATCCTCCCCGAGTTTCAGCAGCTCGCCGTGGGCGACAAGATCCCCTGGGATGGCAGAGGCACCGAGTTGACGGTGGAAGTTCTGGAACCGCCTCGCGCGCTAACGCTGAGCTGGCAGGCTGGCGGATTCGTGTGGGTCTGGCAGTTTGGCCTGTATCCGATCGACGACCGCCGCACGCGGTTCGTTTCTCGCGGGACGGAGTTCGTACCGCACAACCCGCTCTGGTGGCTGTTCATGCGTATCTCCGAGCCGGCGGCGTTCATCATGACCCGCCGCTTCCTGCTCGGAGTCAAACAGCGCGCCGAGGCGCTGCGAGGCTCCGGCTCGTCAGAGACTGCCCCTCTACATAGCGCCCAGCCGGCAGGCGTCGGCGCCACCGGCTGATCATCTGCCGCATCGCCGCAGGGCCATGAGCACTAAAGCTCCGCAACATCGCGACCGTCGGGCTCGGAGCATTGACGGTCCCTTGCTTGAGCGAGTTACCCCGCTCGACGTCAGCAACCTGCGCGTCGAGCAGCATGGGCTGCCGATGAATGTTGGCGCGCTCGCCATCTTCGAGCCGCGGGCGTTGCTCGACTCATCGGGGGAACTTGACATTGAAGCGATCAGAGCGAGGATCGAGGACCGCCTCCATCTGGCGCCGCGGCTTCGGCAAAGGCTCTACTGGCCCGGATTCGGCTTCGGCGCACCGGTATGGGTCGATGACGCGAGCTTCGACGTCGGTCGGCACGTAGGGGTGCGCCCGGTTCCTGCCCACGGGGAGGATGCGCTGTTGGCGACCTGCGTGGAGCTGAACGATCGGCCGTTTGACCGAGCGCATCCCCTGTGGGAGATCTGGTTCCTCACGGAAGGGCTGGACGGGCGCGTCTCGATGCTGGTTCGCTTTCACCACGTTCTCGCCGACGGCCTCGCCGCGCTGATGCTGCTCGGGGTCCTGTTCGAGGCCGCGCCTGAGGCCTCCCCCTCAGAGGGCCCGACGTGGAAGCCGCGACCGGTGCCCAGTCGATCGGAGCTTCTCCGCGATGGCATGCGCAGACGCATCACTGCTCTCCGAGGAGGCCTGGGCCGGATCGAACATCCCCAGCAGACGCTCGCCAGAGGCAGGACGCTGTTGCGCCAGGCAGCGCAGTTCGCCCGCGAAGGCCGGGCTCCACGGACTTCCTTCAATCGACCGGTCGGCAAGCGGCATCGGCTCGTGCTCGTGCGTGGAGACCTCGAGCGAGCCAGGCAGGTTGCGCATGCACATCACGCGACCGTGAACGACGTGGTGCTGTGCGCGATGGCGGGCGGGGCACGCGCGCTTCTCGCCGGCCGGGGGGAGCTTCACCCCGACGTCGTGTTGAAGGTCTCGGTTGCCGCGTCGGTTCGCGCGCCGACGGGCTCCTCGCAGGTGGGAAATCTCGTCGGCGTCCTGCTGGCGCCGCTGCCCGTGGGCGAGGAAGATCCGATCCGGAGGCTTGAGCAGATCGCCCGCGCAACCGCCAAACGGAAGCGTCTGCCTCCCTACCAGCCGGCTGCACGCTTACTGCAGCGCTGGATGATTCGCAGTATGAATCGTCAGCGGACGATCAATCTGTTGATGAGCAACCTGCCCGGCCCCCCAAAGCCCATGTACTTCGCGGGCGCCAAAATCCTCGAGGTATTCCAGATCGGCGTTGTCCAGGGCAATGTTCCGGTGCAGATCGGGGTGCTGTCGTACGCTGGGCAGCTGAACTTCGACATCGCCGGCGACGCGGACCTCGTTCCGGACCTTGACGCTTTTGCGAGAGGAATGGCGAATGACCTGGAGCGACTGAATGCGACGTTCCTCGGAGAGGAGATCGGTGCCGGAGTCGCCTAAAGGCCGGGTCGCGCTCGTAACGGGGAGCGGGACCAGGGTCGGAACGCACATCGCCCGCAGCCTCGCTGATGCAGGCATGGACGTCTGGGGACGGGCCGCACCGAGGCGCGGATCAAGGCGGTGGCGGCACAGATCGGCGGGCAGGCACTAGCCGGCGACTCTCCAACGAGGACGACGTCGCGCGCTGGTTCGAGCAGGCTCCTCCGGTCGAACTGCTCGTCAACAACGCGGGCTTGCAAGGCGCGATGGTGACGTTCGACGAGGAGGAGCCGGAGTCGTGGTGGCACGTGTTGGAAATCGACCGCAAACGCTGGATAGGCGACCGTAGTCATAATCCGCATGTCGGGGTTCGAGTCGCTCCTCCTCCAGCTCCTCCTCCGGCATCGGCTTCGACGACGCCGAGCGCCGCGTTCGACGAATGGTTGCCCACGACCGCGCGACCGAGTCCTAGCGACCACACGGTGGCTCCGCCGCCCGACCTGCCCGTCCGACGCGCATTATGGCTGGTCCGGAAGCCGGTTTCAGGTGCGTGACTCGCGGACAATGAGGCAGTGCAGCCGTCCGCTGGACGCAGCCGGACCCGTAGTCCGCCGTCAAACGCCCGCTCCGCGCGAAGTAGAGGCAGAAATGTTGGCACTGACGAGAGGACATTGGCAACGTCACACAGCCAACCACGACCGCCGCGGTCATGGTGCGGCCGCGACCGACAGGGTCGAGGTGACATTAATCGTTGCGCTGACCTCGCCGCTCGTCGAATACGCAAGAGTGTATGGCTGCGACCAAGGCAGTTGATTGGCCTTGAGTTTCACCGATCCCGGCCAAGGCTCCTCATCCTGCGGCCCGAGGTGTATCAAGTGCGCGCACTGGCTGTTCGCGCCCGCGCTTGACAACACGAGCGGGGGTACAGCCGGAATCGCAGCATACAGACCGACCTCCTTGGTTGCCGTATCCCACGTCAGATTGAGCGATGTGCGGAGCTCCGGCCCGGAAGGCTCCGGCAGCGCAGTGGGGCTACCGGGCCCGGCCGACAGCGTCGCGCTGCAGTTAAGACTCGGATCGGGCGGGTTGGTGGTGAAGTTGATCGTGCCGTTCTGGATCGTAAGGGTCGGGGCGCCGACGACCACTCCTCCCGACGAGTTACCCCTGACTTCGACCTGCTCGCTCCATTTCATCTTTCCTGTGAACGTGCCTTGAACACTCTGGTTGAGGTTGTCCGAGAACAACGGGTACGTGACTGTGTCGGTGTTTACCGTGCCCGAGTATGTGGCAATGACGGCGCCGGCGCATGACTCATGCCAGACGAAGTCGTCGCCGTGGGGCGCGCCGCCCGTGAGGCCGTCGTTGCCCGACTCGTTCCCGTCCAACTCGATCTTCCCCCCGGCGCTGACGGCCCGCTTCGCAACCACGGTGATCTTCAGATCACCACCGGCGTCGGCCTCGAACTCACCGTCGATCGTGTGGTCGCCACTCCATGCCAGCTTGGAACCGGGCGCGGGCTTCACGCCGCAACCGCTGACCTTGACCACATCGTCCGCCGGAGCCTGGTCCATGTGAGCGTCGAATCCCACCTTCACCTTGAACCGCCGGTGCAGCGGCACGCTCGGGCTCGTTTGGGGGTCCGGCTCGATCGACGCGACCGCGGGCGCAAGCGTCATCGGCCCATTGAGAGACCACAGTTCGGTGTCTTGGCATCCCCCGGCCGCCTGGCATGCGGAGTGCGCTCCATCGGTCAACCGGGTGTTCGGGGTGCCGGCGGATGAGTCGACGGCGAGCGGTCCGACGAGGCCATCCCAGAACCGCGTCACGTCGGGCACAGCCGCACTGGCGTAGATCTCCGGGACATACCCATAAAAGGAACGCGCGCCCGCGTGCTGAAAACCGCGGCGAAAGCTCGCCCCGTAGCAGGCCGTCAACCAGACGAATGGGTGATCGAGCGGCCGGACTAGATTCGCGATGCCTTTAGGAGTCAAGCCGTAGCCGTACGAGACCGTCGGGAAAAACCGGCCTACCAGCAGATTTGCCCCGCTGTCCACGGGAGCGCCATTGACGTAGCCCATTTGGGGCCAGTGGGCTGGCTGGCTCTCCACCTGCTTGGCTCGCTGAAGCCACGCCGCCTTGGTCCGGTAGACCTCGAGCGGGAGAATCCCTCTAGAGGCGTGGCCGAAGAAGAAGATGACCCCGGCCAGACGTGCGTCGCGGATGAACTTCGCAACCGTGACGGCGGGCGCATCAGATAGGGTCGAGTTCTCTAGAACGGTGACCGAATAGCCCTCGCTACGCAGAGCGGCGACCGCGGGACGAAAGCTATCGTTACCGAACTCCGGCTGAAAGGCGAACGGGGCTACCACCAACGCCGTCTTGCGAGCGGGAGTCCAACCCACCCCGGCGCCCACTGCCGCCGACCGCGCGGCCGCAGGCCTGCCGGAGAAGCGATCCATAGCGGTCAGCCGCGTTCGCGACGGCGACGCGCATGCCGAGCTGGGCGAGCAGCCGTTCGTGGCGCACGCCGCCGGATGCGCCAGCAGGGACTTGGCGCTTCGACCGGTAACACGGGCCGAAGCACCCGCCACCACGAGCGTCGCGACTACCACGCCCGCTAGGCCAAGGGGCACCACGAGCCGGCCCGTGTCGACCCCCCGCACTCGACACCGCACACACCAGACCGGCCGCCAAGCCAAGAAACGACGCAACTACAGCCCTCCTGGTGGGCTCCGCCACCAAGTGTGATCTTTACCACGCACCAGAACGAACGTCAATACCACGGCAGCGCCGTAACACCAACGGCAGCCCGACACGGGAAGCTGCGGGGGTCACCATCGCAGATCGCAACCCAGGGTCGAACACCGGCTCCCAGGTCGAGTTTGTTGCGCAGGGGCGTGTAGCCTGCCGGGTCGTGGCTGGTGGTTCCGGCGGCAACCTCGATCGGCGGGTGGTGCGGGCGGCTGAGGCCGCGTTGGCTGGGCGGAAGTTTGTGACGGCGATCGACGTGCTGATCGGCTTGGGGTGGCTCGAGCCGCGCCGGGTGGATGAGTGGCGCCAGGGCCGGGTTCCGTACCTGGAGGCGGTCGTGATCGCGAGCCTGGGGAAGATCTCGACCGCGATGAAGGTATTTCGCGGTTGGGCGCAGGCGCGGGGACTGGAGCCGAGCGAGACTGCATATGCGGCGCGCACGCGGGATCGGCGTTCGCTGCGGTTCTCGAAGTCCGGTGACCCCGCGATCGAGCGCGCCTATCGCACGCACTGGGTCTCGCCCGAGCTCTCCGAACGCAGGCGGGAGCGGCTGGCTGAGCGCCAGAGCCGTCCGCCCGATCTGGTGGTCGTCTCCCCGGTCAAGGACTGGACGTGCGCGGGATGCGGCAGCGCGGACGGGGGCTGGCTGATCATGGAGGAGGAAGGACCGGTGTGCATGGCCTGCGCGGACATGGATCACCTGGTGTTCCTGCCCTCCGGCGACGCCATGCTGACCCGGCGCGCGAAGGCCGCAAGCCGCCTGTCGGCGGTCGTGGTGCGTTTCAGCCGCGCGCGCGGGCGGTACGAACGCCAGGGGATCCTGGTCGAAGAAGATGCGCTCGAGCGCGCCGAGCTGGAGTCCCTGGTGGACCAGGAGGCGCGGGTACGCCGGCGTGAGCGGGACTCCTCCCGGCGCGCCCAGTCCGACGTGGAGCTTCAGGCGCGGATGGGCCTTGAGATCCGCAAGCTGTTCCCGGGGTGCCCGGCCCGGCGCGCCGAGGCAATCGCGAGACACGCAGCGCAGCCGGGCAGCGGGCGGGTGGGTCGCACCGCGGCCGGCCGGGCACTCGGCCGGGACGCGCTCGAGCTGGCGGTACTCGCGTCGGTCCGCCACCAAGACACCGGATACGACCAGCTGCTGATGTCAGGAGTTGACCGCGCTACGGCTCGCGACCGCGTCCGCGACGAGGTCAATGCGGTCCTCGACGGGTGGCGCCACGGCTAAGGTCGACCCCGCGCTCGCCCGCGCGACCAGCGAGGAGGGCGCCCGGGCCCGAGGACCCGAGGCTCGTGCTCGTGCTCAGTCTCAGAAGCGCGGATGCACGGAGACAACTACCGCTTCGCCAGAAAGCGCCACCGGTGCCTGACTGATAGTCGCTCGTGCGGGCAGCAGCAACCCCGGGGCGATGCCGTACTTCTGGAACCCTTTGGAGGGCAGCGCTCGCGGGGCCGCGGGCTTCGAGCTCTCGCGTCCGCATGCGCACAGCCGACCATCAGCGGGGGCGAGCGGGCGGACGCCTGACCGCTAGGAGATCCGTCCCTTCGTCGCTCGCCGCCGACACGGACCGATCCTGTGCCTTGAGCCTCGCGCGTGTATCTGCACGCTAATTCGGTTGCATCACTTCGAGGGAGACCGAGACGATGGGAGATTCGTCGCCGGCTTCCCAGTTCATACCGTCGAGCGTGAAGGTATGGGTAGCCAGCTCGCGATCGTCGCCGGCTGTTTGGGGGGTCGTCTCGTCGGTGTCGTTGGGGAGTCGCCAGGCCTCCGCGAGGCGCTCATAAGTCGGTCCGTCCACGAGCCCCGCCCATGTCAGTGAGGGCGTTGGGCCGTCGAGTTGATCCTCGGTAATGATCAGGGCCGAGTCTCTTAGCTCAGGTGCGATCCATTGCAACGACCGCCCGTATCGGGGCCGCTGGTCGTATTGGACGGTGAGGGTTATATAGCGCGACTTGACCATTGGATCGCACCGCCTTTCACACCAGTACCTCGAACGATCTTGGCAGTTTGGCGTCACCGGAGGCATCCGGTGGGGTCCCTGATTCGTTCTGCGGCTTTGCCGCAGACTCTGGGGACCGTAGTTCTCCGCACCACAACGGGTGTAGATGACCGATGTCCCGAGGGCGGGCGGCTTTTAGCGTGGTGCGCTGAGAGAGGAGAGTCGTGGTCACGATAGTCGGCAATTGGCTGGATTCTGCGAGCCTCGGCGCAGGAGGCTCGGGAAAGGTGCGAGCAGACGGGCTGCGCCTTCCGGGGACCTCGGGCGATCTAGTCGGCTGCTGAGAACGTGGGCGAAAAGCGGTATACGGCAAGCGACTTCACGGTCGTCTACGACGGGTTCGCGCCCGAGGACGAGGGGCTGCGTGAGGCACTCACCTCGACCGGTAACGGCTATTTTTGTGTCCGCGGTTCGGCGGAGTGGGAGGACGCCGGCGACGTGCACTATCCGGGCACGTACGTGCATGGCGTCTATAACCGTGAGTCGACGGTCGTGGGTGCGTATCCGGTCCCTAATGAAGACCTGGTCAACTTGCCCCGGTGCTGGTCGCTCAAGCTCTGCCTGGACGGCGAGGAACCTGTGCGTCTCGGGAACGTTCTGCTCCTCTCCTACCGCCACTCATACGATGTGCGGCACGCGTTGCTGACGCGTGAGCTGCGCTTCAGAGATGTGGCTGGGCGCGAGACGAGCCTGCACAGCCGGCGGTTTGTCAGCATGGGGAGGATGCACCTCGCGGCGCTCGAGTGGACGATCGTGCCCGAAAACTGGGCCGGGCGTGTGCAGGTGCTTTCCGCCCTCGATGGTCGGGTCCTCAACCGTGGCGTGGCGCGCTATCAGCAGCTGTGGGGGCGGCACCTTGATCCCCAGGGACCTCGCATCCACGCGCCGGACGTGATTGCGCTCAAGATGCGCACCCGGCAGTCACGAATCGAGATCGCCGAGGCCGCGCGCACGCGCGTTTACCAGGGTGCGAATGAGTTGAAGGTTGAGCGCCGCACGGATCAGATGGAGGATTACATCCAGCAGACTCTCACCTTCGACGTGCGGCAGCAGGAGCCGGCACGAGTCGAGAAGATGGTGGCGCTGTATACCTCGCGTGATCGTGGGATCCAAGAGCCGCTGCTGAACGCGGGTAAGAGCGCGAGCCGGTATCCGACCTTCCGTGAGGCGTTCGAGGGTCATGAGGATGCGTGGCGGGAGTTGTGGGAGGTATGCGATATCGCGCTGCCCCAGGACCCACAGGTGCAGTTCCTGCTTCGTTTCCACATCTCTCACATACTTCAGACGTGTTCTCGGCTAACGCCGCATCACGACGCCGGCGTGCCTGCGCGTGGCCTGAACGGCGAGGCCTACCGCGGGCACGTGTTCTGGGACGAACTCTATGTCTACCCATTCCTAAACTACCGCCTGCCTGAGATCACCCGGGGACTGTTGATGTACCGCTACCGCCGCATCGGTGAGGCGCGCGCGAGCGCCGAGGAAGCAGGGTTCACGGGCGCGATGTACCCGTGGCAGAGCGGCAGTGACGGCGAAGAGGAGACGCAGGTCGTGCACATCAACCCACTCTCCGGACGGTGGGACCCGGACCTCAGCCGCAACCAGCGGCACGTGAACGCGGCGATTTTCTATAACGTCTGGCACTACTATCAGGTCACGCACGATCTCGAGTTTCTCCGCGAGCATGGAGCCGAGATGATGCTCGAGATCGCGCGGTTCTGGTCCTCGATTGCGCATTACAACCCCGAGCGAGACCGCTACGAGATCCACGGCGTCATGGGCCCCGACGAGTTCCACGAGAAGTACCCCGACGCTCACGAGGGCGGCCTGCGCAACAACGCTTACACGAACGTGATGGTCGCGTGGATCTGTCGGGTCGCGCGCGAGGCCCTCGAGTTGCTGCCGGCCAGCCGGCGCGAGGTGTTACGGGCACGAACCAAGCTCACTGACGAGGAGCTCGAACGCTGGGAGGAGATGGGCCGGAAGATGTTCGTACCTTTCCACGACGACGGGATCATCAGTCAGTTCGAAGGGTATGAAGAACTCGAGGAACTCGACTGGGAGGGCTACCGCGCGCGCTACGGCAACATCCAGCGCCTCGACCGGATCCTAAGAGCCGAAGGCGACACTCCGGACCGGTACAAGGTGAGTAAGCAGGCGGACACGGTGATGCTCTTCTTCCTGTTCTCCCAGCGCGAGCTGCAAGAAGTGTTCACAGATCTCGGCTACGAATACACACCAGACACCGCTCGTAGGACGATCGCCTACTACGACCGCCGCACCTCCCACGGCTCGACCCTCAGCCATGTCACCCACGCGCGTGTGCTGGCCGAGCTCGATCCGGAATCATCGTGGCAACGCTTCCTCCTCGCCCTGGAGAGCGACATCGATGATGTGCAGGCCGGCACCACCAAAGAGGGGATCCATCTCGGAGTGATGGCCGGCACGCTGGACCTCCTCCAGCGCGGGTACCTCGGCACCGAGATCGTCGAGGACGTCGTCTACTTCAAGCCGACAGCACTCGAGCGCCTCGACGGCCTCCGAATGCCGCTGCAGATCCGTCGCACTCCGATCACCGTCTCGATCAACGGCCACCGAGTCACGGTCACGGTGCTAGCCGCAGGCTACACGCGACCGATCACGGTCAGCATCCAAGGCGTAGCCCGGGAGCTGAAACGCGGTGAGAGCTACACCTTCGACCTGCAGCGGCGCACCGGCGCGACCGACGACATCGAATAAGCGGGCGGCGAGGCACTAGCGGATCTCGGCGAGTAACACGAACCAGCCATGGAGTTTCTGCGCCGTCAGCATGCCCCTTCATCAACACCTCCCGAAGCAATTCCGCATGACCCTGAAAGAGCCTATCTGGATCTGCCACAGTAGGGACCACGGCGATCAGCCATGACACGCGTGGTCACCTACGGCAGAGGGTCGGGCGTGGCTCGCAGCTCGCCGCCGTCGAAATCGCCGTGAGTCTCCGGCCTGTGCCATCACACAGCCCGGGTGGCCGGCGCTGCGACACCGGAAACCTCATTGTGAGCCACGAACAAATGCAGACGGACGAGGCGTGGCCCGTGGCCGAACACTGGCGATGCAGCTACCGGCAGACCGAAGGCCACGACGACGGCGATGCCCACGACGACATGCGTCGTCCCGGTCAAGGCGAGCCGGACGAGGGCTCGACGTTCGACGAGCTCGTGAGCATCGCCTTTCGCTCAGGACAGGGCGGCATTTGGGCCGGGCTCGTTTCGCGCCACGCTCCCGTCCTAAGGTCTCCTTCGGGGGCGACGAAGCGGTCTCACCGTATTTCGGGGGAGCGTTCAGTGCCGGCGCTGAGGCGAGCGCCGCCCCGCCGGATGTGGCGAGCATCGTCGCCCGAGGGGTATGGTGCGCCGGCGCCGTTCGAGCCGGCCGTCGGTTGAGCGGTGCGGTCCGCTGTGATCGAGGGCAGCCATCCGAGCCACCCGGGCAGGTACCAGTTCCAATCTCCGAGCAGCTTCATCGTCGATGGCAGTAGTACAGCGCGGACGATGGTCGCGTCGATCAAGATGGCGGCGGCGAGGCCAACGCCCATCATCTGAAATACGATCTCATCGAGGGTGGCGAAGATCGCGAACACCGCGACCATCACGATCGCGGCACTGGTGACCACGCCGGCGGTCGACTTGATGCCGTGCGCGACCGCGTCTTCGGTGCTCATGCCGCCATCGCGCGCTTCACGGACGCGGCTCAGGATGAACACGTGGTAATCCATCGATAGGCCGAAAAGGATTACGAAGAGAAACAGCGGGAGCCAGTTGACCACACCGTTGATGGAGGTGAAACCCAGCAGGGACTGCAGGTGACCTTGCTGGAAGATGATGACCAGCACGCCATAGGCCGCGCCCACGGACATGAGGTTGAGGACAATCGCGGTAAACGGTATGACGATCGAGCGGAAGGTCATAAGGAGCAGCACGAAGGCGAGCCCGAGTACAAACGCGAACACGAACGGAGCGTGCGACTTCATCGTGTTGTTGAAGTCAAGCGTCTGCCCGGCCGATCCGGTGGTGTGAACGGTGACTCCCGGTAACCGGCCAATCGTGGCTGGGATCAGGTGTCTACGCAGCAGCTCGAGTGCGTTTAGCGACGCCGCATCGGTACCCGTGCCCGCGAACGGAATCGACACACGGGCCGCATGCCGGGAGGCGCTGACGTCGACGCTGATCGGCTCATACATCCGGCCTGACGCAAGCGCCGCCCGCTTCAGCGCGGCGATCCCGGCCGTGATGTCTCGCGACGTTATGTCAGGGGCGCTGATCACGACGGTCTCAGGGACCGCCCCGCCAGGAAAGGCGTCTTGTACCCGCTGATAGGTCTGCATCACGGGAAGGTTGGGCGGCAGGCCCTGCATTCCGGGGCTGACGGTGTGCAAGCTGAATGCCGGGATCGCGAGAGCAATGAGCAGCGCAGCGGAGAAGCCGCACCAGAGGAGAGGACGGCGCAAGACCGCCCCGACGATCGGCGCCCAGAACCGGGACTCTCCGGGCTTGGCGCGGAGCCTGTCCAGACCCGGGATCCGGCCCCGGTCAACGCGGTCGCCGAGCTTCGACAGGACGGCGGGCAGCACGGTCAGCGAGCCGAGGAGGGCAATCGCAACCACCAGCACGGTGCCCATCCCGAATGAAGTGAACACCTGGTTGCCCATCAGGAACATCCCCATCATGGCGATCATGACGGTGAACCCCGAGATCAGCACCGCACGGCCCGAAGTCGCGGCCGCGACGCGGAGCGCGTCGGATGCTGTGCGGCCATGGGCGCGCTCCTCGCGGGCTCTGCGCACGTAGAACAGTGAGTAATCGATCCCGACCGCGAGGCCGATGCACAGGATCACCGAGGTGATCGACTGCTCGACGTGCAACACGTGGCTCAGCAGCTCCGTGATTCCAAGCGCGGCGAGCACGGCGGTGAAGCCGAGCAGTAGCGGCACACCGGCTGCGATCAACGCGCCGAAGGCGATCACGAGTATGAACAGCGTGACCGGCACCGACGTCGCCTCCGCTTTGTGAAAGTCATCGCCCACAAGCTTGTTCACGGCCTTGTTAGTGCTGGCCACCCCGACCTCGCCGATGAACAGACCGGGGTAGGAGTGCTGGACTGCCGCGGTCGCCGCCAGCGCGGGCGCGACACGGTCCTGCGCGGTGTCCGGGTCGCCGGCGACCTGGAAGGTCACGAGCGCGGCGCGACCGTTCTTCGAGATCTGCCCCGCGTTCCCGGCGGCGAGCGGCGACCTGATCACCGCAACCGACGGGATCCGGGACAAGCGCGAGACCAGATCGGTCACCGCCGCGCGATACTCCGTGCCGGCGAGCTGACCGCTCCGGCTCTGAATCAAGACTTCCTCGCCCGCCCGCTCCCGTGGAAACTGCTGTGCCTGCGTCAGGTCCGCGAGCCGAGACTGGCCGTTCTCCGCCTCCAACGCCTTCAACTGCACCATGCCGGCAAGGCTGCCCAGCGCGAACGCAACCAATACGAACACCAGCCACCCACTGACAACCGCGCCACGGTGGGCGGCACTCCAACTCGCGACGCGAGACGTGAAGTTGTCTGACGTCATGATTTGGTCCCTTTGTGATCGAAGTCGCTCACCAGCGAGCATGCATGGTCCCGGCTCCGCGATCATCGGTAGAAACGAGTCGTCCTCGGTGTTTTGTCGCGCATCGGGTCGTGGCCGTCCCCGGATGCCGATGCGGGTCACGTTGGCGACGCTGCTTGACGTGTTGCAGCGGTGGACAGTCGCCATTCCGAGAGTCGGTGAGCGCGCGGGCCGCTCGCTCGGCTAATGCGGTCAGGCGTACGGCCGCGCCGTGAGGCTCATCCGAGCCACTGCGAATCGCGAATCTCCCGCGAATCCCGTCGACCTGGCGTGACGTCCGTCTTCACGCGCGAGCACCGGGGACTTCATCGCGCGACCGCGCGAGCTGGAGTCTCATTGGATCCTTGCTTTCCTGGTCTTCGTGGCGGCCGCGGTCACGAAGCTGACCGATGACTTCGTGGTTACACCGATTCGTACACGCCATCGTCCCGTCAATCGAGCTCAGGTTCGATTCGTGTGTAGCTAAGCCTGGATCGACTGATCTACCGCGTACCGTACTCGGTTCCGTCCGGGCGTGAGTCTTAGGTGTCCTTCTGAGCAGGGTTTTTGTCGGGCTGTTCGCGGCCGCCGGGGTGCTGTCAGGAGGTTCACTTGAATGGTGCATGACGCGGCGGACGTTCTGGGCGGGCCGCGGGGGCTTGATTGGGTTGGGGTGCGGTTCGA
>Ga0335083_10005092_pt1 | contig 16618 bp, 13 predicted proteins | sample Lox_Sample_42_FD_206716 | JGI IMG/M metagenome (GOLD analysis project Ga0335083, IMG submission 206716) | Soil microbial communities from Loxahatchee National Wildlife Refuge, Florida, United States - Lox_Sample_4.2 | ecosystem: Environmental > Terrestrial > Soil > Wetlands | place: USA... | reverse complement strand
CGCAGCGCGGCGAGGCCGCCCAGCCAGCCGGTCCAGCCCGGGTACGGCGGGTTGGCGGGGTCGAACCCGCTCTGCACTACGGTGAGCCGGGTCTTGCCGTCCGCGCCTTCCAGCTCCCAGCTGTCGGTCATGCCGTCGGGGTACCGCAGCGTCGCCTTGCGGCCCGGCTCGAACTCGACGAACTTGGCCCCGCCGGGATCCAGCTCGAACCCGCCCATCGCGAAGCGGCCGCCCACATAGGGCTCGATGTCCACCTTGGCGCCGAACCACCGGTGGAACTGCTCCGGCTTGGTCATCGAGTCGAACACCTCGTCAGGAGTCGCGTCGATCACCACGGACGCACGCAGCTCGGCCGACGTGAAGTCGCACTTGGGCGTCAGCTCACGGTCGGCCAGGTAGTCCGCCAGGTTGGCGATCGCCAGCGACCAGAACGTCTGCAGCGCGCCCCGGGCGCCGGCCGCGTCGGCCAGCACCTCGGCGAAACTCGGCAGGTCGGTCTGGCTCAGCGTCACCAGCGTGCCGTCTTCGTCCTCGGCCAGCTCGAACTGCACCGTGGTCTCGACGCCCTCGACGGTCCAGGCGAACCGCAGCGTGCGCTCGTCCGCATGCAGCACGCGCTGGTGCGGCTCGGCGCCGTCCGGCGTGAAGCGCCCCCAGAACGCGTACGTGCCCGGCAGGTCGACGTCGGCGTGCTCGGCCAGCCACACGCGCAGCGCGGCCGGGTCGGTCAGCGCCTCGTACACGACCTTCGGCGGGGCCGGAACGACCGCGCGCAAGCGCAGGTCAGGATCGGTCATCGGGATTTCCCTTCGGATAGCAGGCGACGGCCAGACGGAACGCGTCGCCCTCGGCCCCGCCGTAGCGGGTGAACAGGTCCTGCAGCGTCTGCTGCAGCTCGTCGAGAAACGCCTTGCGCTGCTCCGGGCGCACCCGGATGTCTCCGGAGACGCCGATCGAAGGCAGGTCCGGCCGGGTCAGGTCGAGCGCGGCGACGTCCGCCTGGACGCCCTCCATCAGGTCGACCAGGTAGCCCAGGCTGAGCCGGTCGCGGGCCTGGCGCAGCCCGATCCGGCCCACCAGGCCCGGGGACAGCCAGTAGGACCGGCCGGCCGCCTGGTAGATCCCCTCGTGGATCCCGCGCACCCGGCGCTCGGCCACCTGGCGCACCAGGCTGGCCTCCAGCAGGCGCTTCACGTGGTTGTAGACCCGCTGCGGGGTCTGGTGGAGCTCGACCGCCACCTCGGTGCACGACCGGGGCTCGGCGAGCTGCCGCAGCACTTCGATCCGCTGCGGCTTGAGCAGGGCCTCAGCCTGCTCGATCTGGTCGAGGTAGACGACGTTCCTCATGACAAAATCAGTCTTTACGTAAAAGAATTTTTTGTCAATGGCTTCGGCCCTGTACTGCGGCTCGTCAGCCTCGCAGGTGCCGCTCGAAGAACCGGACGGCCGACACCGCCTCGAAACGCGGCATCTCCATGTGCTTCCCGGCGTTGACGTGCAGCGACTTCTCCTTCGACGCGAACGCGTCGAATAGCGCGAGGCCGCCCTCGCGCGGGATGTGCTCGTCGTCCCACTGCAGGTCGAACTCGATCGGGGCGGTGATCCGCCGCGCGGCCTCGATCAGCGTCGACGGCCAGAACAGGCCGAAGACCGCGGCCTGGATCAGCGGTTCGGCGGCGGCGAGCGGTACGCCGATCGCGGTGCCGAGAGCGATGCCCCAGTACCCGGCGGGCGCGTCGCCGATCTCGGGCACGGCGAGCAGCCCGGCCAGGAGCGCGCGCCACTCGGGGACGGTGCGCCGCGCGAGGTCGGCGTTGTACCGCTCGACGACCGGCCCGATGGGCTCGCCCGCCCTCCTCGCCGCGTGCAGAGCGGCGATTTCCTCCTCGTCGTACGGCGTGCGAGGCCGCGGGCCGTGGCCGCCGGCGTCGAGCGCGAGGGCCCGGAAACCGACGTCGGTGAGCAGCCGGGCGCGGCCCGACATCGCGGGGTGGTGCCGGTGCTGCCCGCCGCCGTGCCCGAGCAAGACGATCGGGGTGCCGGGCGCGGCGTGCTCGGGCGCCCAGAGGACGGCGGTCACGTCGCCGAGCACGAGCTCGCGCGTGGTGACGCCTTCGGACGTGGTGTGCGAGATCAGGCGCAGGTCAGCCGGGTTCAGGTCGGTCATGGGAGTACCTCTCACCAGGAAGGAAGGCGCTCCTGGCGGCTATCAGGCCGCACACCCCGTGACGGAGCCGGGGAGCACCCGCGACGGAACGACGGTCTTGCTCACGGGTCTCACCTCCCAGGCTCGGGTCACGGTCCGGAACCACGATACAGCCACGGCGCGGCGCGTTCGCGCGCTCGGGCCGAGGGCCGGGACCGTCACCCGGGTCGGGCGGGCGGGCTGTGACTGTGGAGGATTTTGGTTCTGTCCTTGTTCCAGACGGTGGTGCTGCCGTCGGGGTTGAGGATGACAGTCCAGCCGTTGCGGTGGATCTCCGCCACCGCCCAGAGAGCACGTCCTCTACGACATGGATGCCACTTTGGTGCTGCTCCAGCGACATCAAAGTGGCATCCATGCCGTTACCTGAGGGCAGGAACGGGTTACCGGCGGGACCACCGGGACGGTTGCGGCCGCTGCGGCGTGCCGACAGGCTATTCACCAGGGAAACGACCGGCCAGAGCAGCTGAGCGAACTTATTGTGTCAAGCTCGATCCAAGCAGCCGCCGCGCCAGCACCACCGCGCCCGGCTTCGTCAAAGCAGTCATGGAACCCTGACCACAAAGCAGTCATGGAACCCTGACCACCTCCCTTGCATGAACGGCCGCCCGCGACGCCCGTCACTCTGGAACACCACCGGTATCCTCAGCCCCAGCTAGCGAGGTCCGAGCCGCACGTCCAGCGACATGGATGCCACATCCATGTCGCTATCACGACATGGATGTGGCACTCATGTCGTTGGCTCTACCCCGGGCCAGGGGGAGCTCGGCCAGCGTGTGCCAGCTGCCCGGAACCGCGCTGCCCGCCATCAGCCACACCCGGTCAACCCGGGAACGGACCGGCAGCAGGGGCAGCACCGCGGCCTCGGCCGCGCGCAGGTCCGCGGCCCCGCCCGCGGGCCGTTCCCCGATGGTCAGGTGCGGGATCGTGTCCGCGAACGCGCCGCCGTAAGGCAGGTACCCGGGGAACGCACCGCAGACCGCCCGGGTCAGCGCCCGGAACGGCTCGTCAGGCCGCGGCGCCAGGTACAGCACGTCCTCCCCGAACCACGATGTCGCCCGGAACTCGCAGCCGAACGCGCTCACCGTCGCCACCGCCGTGGCCAGCGCGTCCACCACGCCGGACGTTATCGACGGCGGTGGCACGAACGGGAACAGCACCGTGACGTGCGCCGGGACGCCCAGGGCGGCGGCCCCGTCGAGGCGGGACCGATGCGCGGACACCACCCGTTCGGCCGCCGGGACCGGAACCAGCACGGCCGTCTCGCGGTCCGTCACCAGCTCAGCCATCCGCGGCCCGGCCCACCGTCATGCCGGGCAGCATAACCCCCGTATGGCACCATGAACCTGATGACCGAACGCGACCACGTGCACGAGTGGCTGACCGGATACGAGACCGCCTGGCGCACGCCCGGCACCAAAGGCCTGGCCGGCCTGTTCACCGAGGACGCCACCTACCTCCAGTCCCCGTACGAGCAGCCGGTGACCGGCCTGGACGCGATCGGGCGGATGTGGGAGCAGGAACGACAAGGACCCGACGAGATCTTCACCCTGGCCACCAGCATCGTCGCCGTGGACGACCAGGTGGCCGTGGTCCGGGCCGAGGTCAGCTACGGCGACCCGGTCACCCAGGAGTACCGGGACCTGTGGGTCATCAGGTTCGCCGCCGACGGCCGCTGCGCCTGGTTCGAGGAGTGGCCCTTCTGGCCCCAGCAGCCTCACGCCGAGTCAGCCGACCCGCTCGAGCCGCCAGGAATCTAGCCGCGATGAAACTCCGCCGCGACCCGACATTTCTCCGAATTCCGTATATTTCACGATAAAACTAAGATGGCCGTTCGCGCTGTATTCAATATTAGCAACCGTTCGCAGTCTGTACGGGACCAGGTGTCCTGGTTATGGTGAAGAGAAATTCGCCATTCCTGAGCATGGCCCGGGTGCTCACCAGCTTATTGCGGGGGTCGGCCATGATCAGAATTCGTCCCGAGGTCAGCGGATTGCTCAAGGCCGCTGACGCCAGCGCCGTGCTCAACAGTCTTCAGTTCGCTCTCGAGCTTGAACACGCCACGATCCCGCCCTACCTGTACGCCATGTGGTCGCTGGGGACCAGCAGCACCAATTCCGCCGCCGCCCGGATCATCAGATCCGTCGTCAACGAGGAGATGCGTCACCTCGCCACGGTCGCCAACCTCATCAACGCCCTCGGCGGGACCCCGGTATTCGATTCGCCCTCGGTTCTCCCGCACTACCCAGGCCCGCTGCCGGGGGCGGTGGAAGAAGGCCTCAGCGTCGGGCTCGCACCGTTCTCGCTGGACCTGGTCGAGCAGACGTTCATGGTCATCGAGCAGCCCGAGCACCCGCTGGAGTTCCAGGCCTTGGCCGCGGCTGCCGACGAGCCGATGACCATCGGCGAGTTCTACCGGAAGATCCGGGCCGTCATCGCCGACGACCTGGGCGACAGCGCCTTCACCGGGCCGCCGGGCAACCAGGTAACCCCGGATATGGTCTCGGGGGTTGTCGCCGTCACCGACGTCGCCAGCGCGAAGCAGGCCATCGACACGATCATCAGCCAGGGGGAGGGCACCGAAACCTCGCCCGGCGAAGTCGTCGGCAGCGACTTCGCCCACTACTACCGGTTCGCCGAGATCGTCAAGGGTCACAAGCTGGTCCCCAACCCGGCCGCCGGGCCGTCGGACCCTCCCGACCAGCAGTTCACCTATACCGGCGCCGAAATCGCCGCCCCGACGGGGGTCATCGCCGCCCCGGTCAACCCCACGACCGCCGGTTACCCCGAGGGCAGCGCGGCCCGGCAGGCCAGCATCGACTTCAACGTCACCTATACCGGCATGCTGAAGGCCTTCCAGGACGCCTTCTCCGGGCATCCGGACCAGATCGGCGCCACCGTCAGCACCATGTTCTCGCTCCAGTCGAAGGCCACGGCCATGATGGCGCTCACCCCGCCGGCCGGGCCGACCTTCGAATTTCAGCCCGCCAGCGCCTGAATCGGCCGGGTCCCTAGCCGCCGAGCACCGCGGCGAACCGCTCGACCACCGTGGCCGCGGTCTCGTCGGGCGGCGCGTCCCAGACGTCGGCGTTGAAGATCTCCACCTCCACGTCGCCGTCGTACCCGGCCGCCGTCACCGCGGCCGTGATCGGGCCGAAGTCGATGACGCCGTCGCCCACGTGGCCCCGGCCGAGCAGGGTGTCGGCCGGCAGCGGCAGCACCCAGTCGCACACCTGGTAGCTGACGATCCGCCGCCCGGCCCGGGCGATCTCGGCCGCGAGCCGGGCGTCCCACCAGACGTGGTAGGTGTCCACCACCACCCCCACCGCGTCCTCGGGAAACAACAGCGCTAGGTCGAGCGCCTCGCCCAGGCTGGAGATCACGCACCGGTCGGCGCAGAACATCGGGTGCAGTGCCTCGATGCCGAGCCGCACCCCGAGCCGCTGAGCGTCAGGAACCAGCGACCCGATCGCGTCCGCGATCATCCGCCGGGCCAGCCCGAGGTCGCGCTGCCCCGGCGGCAACCCGCCGCTCACCAGCACCAAGGTATCCGTGCCGAGCGAAGCCGCCTCGGCGATCGCGGCCCGGTTGTCGGCCAGCGCTGCCCGCCGCGCCTCGGGCTCGACGTGAGTAAAGAACCCGCCCCGGCACAAGCTGGAGACGCGCAGCCCGGCCGCGCGGACCGCGGCCGCCGCCTCGGCCAGCCCGGCCTCCGCCACCCGGTCCCGCCACAGCCCGATGGCCGCGATCTCGTGCCGCCCGCACAACTCGACCGCCTCGCGCAGCCCCAGCCGTTTCACGGTGGCCTGATTCAGCGACAGGCGGTCACGCCCGATCCCGCCGTTCATACGGTCTCAGATCGGAACGAACGGGGCAGCATCACGCTCATCCGCTCCGCCGCGAGCTCGGGCTCGGTCAGTGCTCCGGCCGCCGCCGCCAGCTCGTACACCCTCGTCAGGTGGGTAACGGAGCGCTGGCGCTGCAGCCCGCCCAGCATCGCGAAGTGCGGCTGGAGCCCGTTCAGCCAGGCCAGGAAGGCCACCCCGACCTTGTAGTGGTAGGTCGGCGGCTCGAAGATCAGCCGGCTGAGCGGCACCGTCGGCGCCATGGCCGCGTCGTAGCCGGCCAGGTCGCCGCGGTCGAGCGCGGCCAGCGCCGCGGCGGCCGGGACGGTGATCGCGGCGAACGCGCCGAGCAGCGCGTCGCTGTATTTGACGGCACCGGGCCCGTCGGCGTCCCCGCGGATCAGCTCGGCGTAGTTGAAGTCGTCGCCGGTATAAAGCCGCACCCCGGCGGGCAGCCGCCGCCGCAGCCACAGTTCCCGGCCCGCGTCCAGGACGGACAGCTTGACGCCGTCCACCCGGTCGCCGGCCCGCTCGATCAGCTCGAGCACGGTCCCGGCCGCCACTTCGAAGTCCGGGCTGCCCCAGTAGCCGCGCAGCGCCGGGTCGAACGCCTCGCCGAGCCAGTGCAGGATGACCGGGCGCCCGGCCTGGGCGAGCAGTTCGCCGTACACGTCCAGGTAGTCCCGGGAGCTGCGGGCCCGGGCGGCCAGCGCGCGGCTGGCCATCAGGATCACCTGTGCCCCGGCCGAGGTGACGAAGCCCACCTGATCGGCGTACGCCCCGGTGATCGCGCTCAGCGAGTAGTCCTCGCCGTCGGCCAGCTGGTCGGTGCCCGCCCCGCAGGCCAGTTCCCCCGCACGCGCGGCTGCACTCCTGATGATGAGTTCTCTGGCCTGCGGCCAGGACAGGCCCATGCCGCGCTGGGCGGTATCCATCGCCTCGGCTACTCCGAACCCGTGCGCCCATAGGTACTGCCGGAACCGGATCGTGGACTCCCAGTCGATCACCTCAGTGCGGCCGGGACCAGGGGCGGCGGCCACGTGCGCCGCGGCAAAGACCTTGCGGCCGCGCGGAGGCGGGTACCCGACACTCATCTCAGACCGCCAGGGGCGGGACTTCGACCCGCCTGCCCTCGGCCGAGGACTGCAAGGCCAGGTTGGCCAGCTGCACTCCCTTGGCTCCCTCCACCAGGTCCCAGGCGAACGGGCGCCCCTCCGAGGCGCACTTGAGGAACAGCTCCCACTCCACCTTGAACCCGTTGTCGAAGCTCATGTTGTCCGGGATGTCCGACCACAGCGCCTGGTAGTCGATCGGGTCCGGCAGGTCCGGGTTCCACACCGGCATCGGCGTGGACACCCGGTGCTGCACCGCGCAGTCGCGCAGCCCGGCCACCGCGCTCGCGATCGTCCCGTCCACCTGGATCTCGAGCAGTTCCCGCCGGTTTACCCGCACCGCCCAGGAGGAGTTCACCGAGGCGAGCGCCCCGCTGGCGAATTCGAGCACCGCGTACGCGGCGTCGTCCGCGGTGGCGTCGTACGGGCCGCCGGACTCGTCCCAGCGCCGCGGTATGTGCGTGGCGGTCCGCGCGTACAGCGCCGTGAGCGGGCCGAACAGGTCGGTCAGCAAGTACTGCCAGTGCGGGAACATGTCCAGCACGATGCCGCCGCCCTCCTCCGCACGGTAGTTCCAGGACGGCCGCTGGGCCGGGATCTCGTCCCCCTCGAACACCCAGTAGCCGAACTCGAGCCGGACCGAGAGCACCCGGCCGAAGAACTCCTGCTGCATCAGCCGCTGGAGCTTCAAGATGCCGGGCAGGAACAGCTTGTCGTGTACCACCCCGTGGGTGATCCCGGCCGCCTTGGCCGCGCGGGCCAGCCGCAGCGCGCCGTCAAGCGAGGTCGCCACCGGCTTCTCGGTGTACACGTGCTTGCCCGCCTCGATCGCCCGCAGCAGGCTGGCCTCGCGGGCGCTGGTGACCTGGGTGTCGAAGTAGACGTCCACTCCGGGGTCGGCCAGCACCTCGTCCAGGCTGGTGGTCCAGCGCTCCAGGCCGTGCCGCTCGGCCACGGCGCGCAGCCGCTCGGAGTTCCGCCCGACCAGGATCGGCTCCGGGTACAGGGCCGAGCCGTCCTCGAGCTGGATGCCGCCCCGTTCCCTGATGGCGAGCAGCGACCGCACCAGGTGCTGCCGGTACCCCATCCGGCCGGTGACGCCGTTGAGGGCGACGGTGATGACCTTGCGCGTCATGGCTGTGTCCTTCGGCTCGATGCTACCCTGGCCCCTCGGGAAAGTGCTTTCCCAGATTAGGGTGGCCCTGGAGGCCGGTCAAGCGAGGGGTACTGCCCGCGAGGAGATGCCGTGTACCAGACCCGCAGGGTGACGCTGCAGGACGTCGCCGACCGGGCCGGGGTCTCGCTGACCACCGCGTCCCGGGTGGTGAACGAGGGCTCGCGCCCGGTCGGGCCGCGGCTGGCCGAGCGCGTCAAGGCGGCCGCCGCCGAACTCGGCTACACCGCTAACCTGCAGGCCCGGGCCGTCGCCACCGGGCAGAGCACGATGGTCGGGGTGGTCGTGCACGACATCTCCGACCCCTACTTCTCCTCCATCGCGGCCGGCCTGATCGAGGTCGCCGACGCCCGCGGGCTGCTGGTCTGCATGTCGAGCACGGCCGCCGCCGAGGCCGCCGAGCGGGAGTACGTCGCGCTGATGCGGGCCCAGCGGGCCCGGGCGGTGATCCTGATCGGCAGCCGCTCGGACGACGCCGCGGCCAGGGACGCGCTGCGCGCCGAGATCGCCGCCTTCACCGGTTCCGGCGCCCGCGCCGTGGCCGTCGGCCAGGACCTGCTGGGCGTGGACACGGTGCTGCCGGAGAACGCCGCGGGCGCCGAGGCGCTGGCCCGGGCCATGGTCGCGCTCGGGCACCGTCGCTTCGCGGTGCTGGCCGGGCCGCGCGGCCTGCTCACCGCCCGTGACCGGCTCGACGGGTTCCGGGCCGGGCTGGCCGCCTGGGGCGTGCCGCCCGAGGCGGCCAGGGTCGTCCACGGCCCGTTCACCAGGGACGGCGGCTACGAGGCGATGAGCGCGCTGCTGGCCGCGAGCGAACCGCTGCCCGACTGCGTGTTCGCCGTCACCGACGTGATGGCCATGGGCGCGCTGGCCCGGCTCCGGGCCGGCGGCCTGGCCGTGCCCGCCGACATCGCCCTGGCCGGCTTCGACGACATCCTCACCTTGCGCGACGTCTACCCCCCGCTGACCACCGTCCGCCTGCCCCTCAAGCGCATGGGCGAGATGGCCGCCGAACTCATCCTCTCCGAACCCCCCCACGAAACCGCCCCGGACGCCAGCACCACCACCCCCCACCCACGAGTCATCCCCGTCCCCGGCGAAGTAATCCTCCGCGAAAGCACCCTCCCGCACCCACCCGCCCGCTGAGCCTCGCCTTTGTCCGTGGTTCTGGTCGTTAGAGCAGCCAGAACCTCGGACAAAGCGCTACCGGCCCCCCTTGCGCCGCGACGTCCTCGTCAGGTACGTTGCGCCAGAGATCTGGAAAGCGCTTGCCATCGTCTGGCTAACGCTGCGGAGGGCGCTGGTTGACTGTTAACACCGCACCCGCGCATTATCCCTACTAAATCAGCAAACCAGCCCGACCCCGGCCCAATCAGGGAGTGTGCACATGAGCGAGGCGGCGCCGCACGTTCCGTTCACGGAAACAAAGGCACCAGAGTCTGCGGAGCGGCTGCATCAGGGGGCCCTGGGCCTGGTTGACATCGCCGCGTCGACGATGGCGAACATCGGCCCGGCCTACAGCTTCATGTTCGGCTTCGGGCTGCTGGTGATCACGGCCGGCATCGCCGCGCCGCTGACCGTCGTGGCCGCCGTCATCGCGATCGCGCTGCTCGGCAACACGCTGTCCCAGTTCTCTCGGGCCCACCCGAGCACCGGCGGGTTCATCACCTTCGTCGGCAAGACCTTCGGCGGGACCAGCGCGGTGACCACGGCCTTGCTGGTCGGGGCCGGCTACATCATCGCGATCTCGTCGGTGGTGGTGATCGCGGGCGGGTTCTTCCAGATCCTGATCCAGTACTACTTCAACGTGAGCATCCCGTGGATCATCTTCACGGTGCTGTTCACCGCGGGCGCCATGTACATGATGTTCCGCGGCGTGGCCGTCTCGACCAGGCTGGCCGGGTTCTTCTTCGGCTTCGAGATGCTGGTGCTGATCGTCGTGGCCGTCGCCACGCTGATCCAGCACCACGCCCACCTGTCCACCGCGCCGTTCAACCCGCACAACATCACCGGCGGCTTCAAAGGCCTGGCGGCCGGCTTCCCGCTGGCGGTCTACCTGTTCATCGGCTGGGAGAACTCGGCCGCGCTGGCCGAGGAGACCAGCAACCCGCGGCGCAACGTGCCGCGGGCCGTGTTCCTGTCCATTGCCGTCATGGCGGTCACCTACCTGCTGCTGGCCTACTCCACCGTGTCCGGGTTCAACAACAACGGCGACGCGCTCGGCAAGGCCGAGATCCCGTTCATCAGCGTGGCCCACGGCGTGGCGGGCTGGCTGGCCTTCTTCGCCTACATGGCCGGCATGACCTCCACCCTGGGCGTCCTCATCGCCGCCGTGAACTCGCAGTGCCGCCTGATCTTCAACGCCGGCCGCGAGGGCCTGCTGCCGCGCTGGATCGGCCGGGTGGACCCGGTGCGGCGGACACCGAAGAACGCGATCATCACGTTCATCGCCATCGCCGGGCTCATCACCGCGGTCTGGGCCATCGGCCACCTGATCGGCGGCCACACCAACAGCCTGGACGCGCTGAACTTCTTCTTCGAGTCGTCCACCATGGGCACGATCTTGCTCCTGGTCGTGTACTTCCTGGCCAACCTGGCCCTGCCGTTCTACTACCGCAAGTACCGGCCGCAGGAGTTCAACGTGGTCAAGCACCTGATCCTGCCGGTCCTCGGCATGGCCGCCATCGCGGTCCCGGTGTACTACCTGTGCAAGCCGGGCCAGCCCAATCCGTACAACTGGTTCCCCTACGCCGCCCTCGGCATCATCGTGGTATCCCTCGTCTACGCCATGGTCCTGGTCAGACGTGATCCGGGGGTCGGCGAGCGGGTCGGCTCGATCGTGGCGGACGAATAATGGCGGCCTCGGTGCACCCCCTCGACCCGGCCAGCGCGGATGAGTACCTGGCCGGGCGGAAGATCATGGCGAAGGCCGGGCTCCTCGCCACGCCGGTCAGGTTCGCCTACTACGGCCTCGGGGAACCCGCCAAGGCCGACGTGCTGACCGGAGCCGAGACCGACCGGCGGCTCCGGGCCTACCTCGTCGACACCGCCACCGGCGAGTCCACCGACGTGGTGGTCTCGCTCACCGGCGGCGAGGTCGTCAGCACCCGGACCCTGGACCCGGCTAAGGACGGCCAGATGCCCATCCTGGACAGCGACTTCGCGCTGGTCGAGGAGGTCACCAAGGCCAACCCGGAATGGCGCGCGGCCATGGCCAGGCGCGGCTACGAGGACCTGAGCAAGATCCGCACCTGCCCGATCACCGCGGGCGTGTTCGGGGTGGCCGACGACGACCGGCGCCGGATGGTCCGCGTGCTGGCCTTCGTCATGCCCCATGAGCACGCCCTGGCCTGGGCGCACCCGGTCGACGGCCTGGCCGCCTACGTGGACCTGATCGAGAAGAAGGTCTTCAAGGTGACCGACGAGTTCGAGCTGCCGGTGCCCGCCGAGAACTGCGACTACGACGACGAGGCGGTCCGCGGCCCGCACCGGACCACGATCAAGCCCGTCGAGATCACCCAGCCGCATGGCACATCCTTCGCCCTGGACGGGAACCTGCTCGAGTGGCAGGGCTGGTCGATGCGGATCGGCTTCGACGCCCGCGAGGGGCTGAGCCTGCACCAGGTCAGCCTGCAGGACCGGCCGGTGCTGTACCGGGCCTCGCTCCCGGAGATGGTGGTGCCCTACGGGGACCCGAAGTTCCGTCACTGGCAGGCCTACTTCGACACCGGCGAGTACCTGGTCGGCAAGTTCGCCAACTCGCTCGAGCTCGGCTGCGATTGCCTGGGCGAGATCGCCTACCTGGACGCCACGGTGACCGACGACACCGGCTCACCGCGGACGATCACCAACGCGATCTGCGTCCACGAGGAAGACTTCGGCATCTTGTGGAAGCACACCGACATCTTCAACGGCTCGGCCCAGTCCCGCCGCCAGCGCCGGCTCGTGGTCTCCTACTTCTCCACCGTGGGCAACTACGACTACGGCTTCTACTGGTACTTCTACCTCGACGGCACGATCGAGCTGGAGATCAAGGCGACCGGGATCCTGTTCACCTCGGCCTACCCCGGCGGCAACCACGCCCACTCCACCGAGGTCGCCCCCGGCCTGGCCGCGCCCTACCATCAGCACCTGTTCAACGCCCGGCTCGACATGAACGTGGACGGCCAGGCCAACGCGGTGGAGGAGGTCGACGTCAGCGGGCTGCCGATCGGCCCGGACAACCCGTACGGCAACGCGATCGTGCAGACGGTGACCCGGCTCACCCGCGAGTCACAGGCGGGCCGCCGTACGGACGGCACCCGCGGGCGGACCTGGAGAATCATTAATACCGAACGGGCTAATCGGTTTGGACGGCCTACCGCGTACACGCTCTATCCCGAGCCGACGCCGGCCCTGCTGGCCGACCCGGAATCGCCGCTGGCCGCGCGGGCCGGGTTCGCGGCCAACCACCTGTGGGTCACCCGGTACGACCCGGACCAGCGCTGGCCGGCCGGCGACTTCGTGAACCAGAACCCCGGGGGAGCGGGCCTGCCCGCCTTCACCGCGGGCGACCGCGACATCGACGGCCAGGACATCGTGGTCTGGCACACGTTCGGCCCGACCCATATCCCGCGGCCCGAGGACTGGCCGGTCATGCCGGTGGCCCGCTGCGGCTTCGTGCTCAAGCCGACCGGCTTCTTCGACCGCAACCCCACCCTCGACGTGCCGCCGCCCGCCGATCACTGCACGAGCTAGGCAAGGTGGCGGGCGGGCAGGGGCCGCACCCTGCCCGCCCGCCCCGCGGCGGAAACCCCCTCCGGCCTCCGGCCGTCGGCGGCCAGCGCCGCGGGCTCACCCGCCGGACGGCTCAGTCAGCAGCCGAACGGCCTGGCCCGAACCATCCGGAGCCGGGGAATCCAGGGCAGCCGGTGTAGCTGATCGTGAAGCCCCCGAGCTGTTGATGGCCGACACCGAGGTGTTCGGCATGACGATCTCGGTCGGGTGGAACGTGGCCAGGGACTGGCCAGTCCTCGGGCCAGTTGCTGCTGGTGACGGTGATGTTCTGGCGCGGCGTGCTCAGCGAGCTGACCGGACCGCCGGGCCGTACCCCCCAGGGGCGCGGCCGATGCCGGATGGGCGATGGCCACCGCCCCGACCAGCACCAGGGGGATGGTCGCCGCTAGCGCGGGCCATCTGCGTCGCATATGCGCTCCTTTTTCCTATCGTGCTTGCCGTGGTAAAGCACAAACGACTGAGCACAACGGAAAATGGCGAATAAGTCCAGGTTAAGGGCAGCTTCCCGCCCCGTGCCATGCTCTCAGCCAACGCCTGGCATTCCCGGTCGGCGTGCCTGGCAACCGTAGCCGGAACGGCAATATGTTGTTACCCGCAAGCGGCTAATTCCTTATTGCCGCAATTCGCCCCGGCAATTCCTGCTTGCCGGTCCTTCCCGGCCGGTGGCCGTTAGGCGCCGAAAGTGGGACACTTCCCTCGTGACCGACGGCTCGCCCGGGCTCGACACCACGGTCCCGCATTCAGCCCGGTCTGGAATTACTGGCTGGGCGGCGAGGACAACTACGCGGCCGACCGCCTGGTCGGCGACCAGGTCATGGCGATGTTCCCGGATATCACCCAGCTCGCGCGGGCCGACCGGGCGTTCCTGGGCCGGGCCGTCAGGTACCTGGTGGCCGGGGCGGGCATCCGCCAGTTCCTTGACATCGGTACCGGCCTGCCGACGGCGGGCAACACGCACGAGGTCGCCCAGGGGATCGCCCCTGAGTCCCGTGTCGTCTACGTCGACAACGACCCCCTGGTCCTGGTGCACGCCCGCGCCCTGCTGACCAGCACGCCCGCCGGTGCCACCGGCTACGTCGACGCCGACCTGCGGGATACCGGCACGATCCTGGACCGGGCGGCCGCCACCCTGGACTTCACCCGGCCCGTCGCGCTCATGATGCTGGGCATCCTGGGCCAGATCCCCGACTCCGACCAGCCGGAGTCGGTCATTGCGCGGCTGATGAGCCCGATGGCGTCCGGCAGCTACCTCGCCCTCAGCGACGGTACCGATACCAGCGCCACGTTCACCGAGGCCGTCAGGCACTACAACGAGAACTCGGCCAGCACGTACCATCCGCGCAGCCCCGAGCGGATCACCAGTTTCTTCGCCGGGCTCGACCTGGTCGAACCGGGTGTGGTGGAACTGAGCCGCTGGCGCCCGGAGGGCACCTCGGGGCCGGGTCCTGGCGAGGTCCCCGGCGTATGCGGTGTCGGCCGCAAGCCGTAGCGGTACCTCTTATCGACGCGGCTCTTATCGACGCGGCCCCTTATCGACGCAGCTCGTCCCGCAGGTCTCGCTTGAGGATCTTGCCCAGCGGGTTGCGCGGCAGCTCGTCCCGGAGCTCGAGCCGTTCGGGCAGCTTGAACGTGGCGATGCCGAGGTCCCGCAGGTACGCCACGATCTCCCCGAGCGTCACCGTCTCGCCAGCCTTGGGCACGACGACCGCGCAGGCGCGCTCGCCGAGCACCTCGTCCGGGTAGGCCACGACGGCCACGTCGGCGACCTTGGGATGGCCGGCGATGAAGCCCTCGAGCTCGGCCGCCGAGATCTTCATCCCGCCGCGGACCACCATGTCCTTGGACCGGTCGACGTAGCGCAGGTACTCTAGGTCGTCGCCGGCGATCTCGAGGATGTCACCGGTCTTGAGGTAGCCGTCCTCGTCGAACGGGTCGGGCACGCCGCTGGCCGGCAGGTACCCGGGGAACACGCCGGGCCCGGCGATACGCAGCTCGCCGGGCACGCCCGCCGCGGTGATCTCGACCCCGGTCTGCGGGTCCACGATCCGGGCCAGCGTGGTGCTAGCCATGGTGAAGTCCCAGTCCCTGACGCCGTACCGCGGGAAGTACTGTGCGCGCACGCCCGGGTCGGGGATGTCCTTCGGCGTGCCGAGCAGCGCGATGCCCTCGTTGGAGCCGTAGAAGTTGATGATCTCGATGCCGTACCTGTCGTGCCAGCCCTGCAGCAGGCTGGGCGCCAGCGGCGTCGACCCGGAGCCGAGGATGCGCAGCGAGGAGATGTCGGTCTGCGCCAGCAGCGCCTCGTTGTGGAGCAGCGCGGTGAGCAGCGCGGGCGGCGCGCAGGTGTAGGTGGCGCGGTGCTCGGAGATCTGCCGCAGGAACGTGGCCAGGTCGAACGGGTGGTGCTGCACCAGCAGCCCGCCCACCTTGAGCCAGGGCAGGAACATCCCGTTGATGCCGGCCATGTTCACCATCGGGAACGGGTTGAGCAGCACGTCGGCATCGGTCAGGTCAGGGCCCTCCACCGTGCCGGTGCACATGGCCATCCAGTCGTAGTGCGTCCGCTGCACGCCCTTCGGGGTGCTCTCGGTCCCCGACGTCCAGCAGATGGTGACGCAATCGTTCGGGTCGGGGGTGAAGGAAGCCAGGTGAGCGGCCAGCCCCGTTCGGTCGTCAGCCGCCGCGATCCGCTCCCCGAGCCCGGCCCCGAACGCCCCGATCCAGCGCAGCGAAGGCAGCTGCGGGCGCAGCGCCTCCAGCTCGTCCACCGCGGGCCGCGACCCGATCCTGCTGGCCGTCAGGAACGCCCGGACCTGCGCGACGTTGCCCAGGTGGGTGAGCTCCCAGGCCCGGTACTGCACCGGGAACGGCGCCGCGATCGCGCCGATCCTGACGATGGCCAGGAACGCGACCGCGATCTCGACCGTGTTGGGCAGCTGGATGCCGACCACGTCGCCTACCCCGATGCCCTCGTCCAGCAGCACCTGCGCCAGCCGGGAGACCTCCTCGTCCAGCTGCGGCCAGGTCAGCGACCGGAACTGCCCGTCGAGCAGCGTCTCCTTGTTCAGCGGGTCGAGGATGGCCGGGATGTCGCCGTGCACCCGGACGCGCTCGCGCAGCAGCGCGTCGATCATGTCGTCGTTCCAGTAGCCCTTGGCGCGGTACTCCCGGACCCGTTCCGGCGGATGCAGTCCCACGGTTCCCTCCCTACGGTGCCGGTCGCTCAGGTGCCAACGCCGTGAGCGTAGCCACCCCGGCCGGATCGGCGTCGCTCGACCCGGGCACCAGCGCGATCTCGTCCACCCCCGCGCTGGCGTACTCGGCCAGCCGCGCCCGTACCGCGCCCTGGTCGCCGACCAGCGACACGTGCCCGGTCAGCTCGGCCGGTATCGCGGCCAGCAGCTCGCCCGGATGCGGCCGGGTCCGGGCGAAGCGCACCACGTCGCCGAACCCGGCCTCGGCGAACATCTCCCCGTACCCCGGTGCCGACAGGTAGGCCACCAGCCCC
>Ga0335083_10005091_pt1 | contig 16618 bp, 15 predicted proteins | sample Lox_Sample_42_FD_206716 | JGI IMG/M metagenome (GOLD analysis project Ga0335083, IMG submission 206716) | Soil microbial communities from Loxahatchee National Wildlife Refuge, Florida, United States - Lox_Sample_4.2 | ecosystem: Environmental > Terrestrial > Soil > Wetlands | place: USA... | reverse complement strand
CAGTAGAGTTCGAGAATCGTTTCTCAACCCAGTGCACCTAAGCGAACTGTCCGGAGAACTGGGGGAATTCCACTTCTGCAGCGTCACAAGGCGGAGATGGAATCGGATCGGGGCAGCATCCCGGTGATGTTCGGCAACGCGATCTCTCCGCTTACGGGTGGCTTCAAGTGGAAAGACTTCTACGCTCGACTCCTTCGCCGGCACGACACCCTTCTCGCCGAACAGCGATTTCTTCTGCCGATGAAGAGCGAGCTCTTCCTCGATGATCCGCGGTTTCGCTCGATCTCACAGTGCACGGCGGACATTCTTCGATGGCAAGCCGAGGAGTGCATGAGGCAGCGCAAGACGCGATATCTCATCATCGATGAGGCGCACCACATGCTGATGGTGAAAGGCGCCGACGCGCTAGAGCACCAGTTCGAAGCCATCAAGTCGCTCACCCTGGAGACCGATGCCATCATCGTGCTGTGCGGCACTTACAGACTGCTCGACATCCGCGACATGAGCGGTCAACTCGTCCGTAGGAGCCGCATCATCCATTTCCCTCGATACAACTGCTCGGACATTGTCGACCGTACGGTTTTCACGTCTACGCTCGTCGCGCTGCAGGAGCATCTGCCGCTCGCTCGCGTGCCGAACCTGGCTGCCGATGAGCAGTACTTCTACCTGAAGAGTGCATCCTGCATCGGAAACCTGAAGGAATGGCTGAATCGAGCCTTGGAGTATTGCCTCGAGACCGGCGAGCCACTCAGTCGCAAGGTCTTCGACCGGACAGTCCTCTCGAACGCAGCGCTTCGGACGCTCTACGAGGAGGCCCAGGCAGGCGAGGCGAAGTTGGTCGACGTAACGGACGAGGATCTGTCCGATCTGGCGACTCGAGGAATTCCGACTCCTGAAGTTCCGCCTTCGGCGTCACGAAAGGGCGGCCCGCGGATCGGGCTCCGGAAGGCTGTTCGGGATCCCGTCGGAGGTGCCTATGGAGCTCGATGAAACCGACTTTGATCCCGAGGATCGAGCTGGCGGTCCCGTGGTCGCGGATCGCTCGACGCTGTACAACATGGAGCCGATCGGCCTCAGCACGCCCGAGGTAGAAGGTCTGCGATCGTACTTGGTTCGCTTAAGCCGCAGCCATGGGATCAGCGTCCGCCACATGGTTCGCGGTGTGTTGACTCGGGCAGACCCCAGGATTGGCTCCGTCGCGAATAGCGCGTTTCTCCGGGTCGGTGCTGGAACCGTCAACGGCTTGGGAGATCACGCGACGCGGTTTGCGGCAGCACTGGAGACGCTCACAACGCGGCGCGGACTTTCGCATCTCACGATGCTGCCATGGCGCGATCTCTTTCCTCGCAACGGAGCCGGACTCCTCGCGCGTTCGCCACAGTGGTGTTCGGCCTGCCTCCGCGAAGCCGTGATCAACGAGCGGGAGATTTCCCACCCGCTGGTTTGGTCGCTCGGCATGGCTACAGCATGCCGGGTCCATGGAACCGCCCTTCGAGACCGTTGCCCTTCCTGCGGCAAGGCACAGCCATTCCTTCCTTCGCGACCGAGTCTCTTGCGTTGCGCGCATTGCTGGGCAATCCTCGCGGAGGAAGGACATCCGGCCGAATCGACGGCGAGCGAAGCGACGCACTGGATAGCAAATGCTCTGGGGGATCTCGTGAGCGCGCGTTCGCTGCCGATAGGATTTGACGCTCGCAGCGTGTTCCTCAAGCGCGTGGAGACCTTGGTCTTGAGGTATGCCGCGGGAAATCGCGCAGAGTTCTGCCGTACAGCCGGACTCAAACCACAAGCGCTGAAGAACTGGTTTTCTAGAGATGAGCGGCCTTCGACCCCGCAGTTCCTGCGAATTTGCTACGCGGCGAACCTTCATCCAAATGCGTTCTTGGCCAGCGTGAATGAAGTACGAGGACTGACCTCGATGCCGGCTGGCGCTGCTCCATCGCCGGCGAATCGACCGCGGTTAGATCCGACCGCCGTTCAACGCCTTCGAAAGATTCTCATCGAAGCACGTCGCAACTCCCAAACAGTAAATGAGATCTGTCAATCGACTTCACTAAAACGCTCGGCGCTTAAGTATTGGCTATCCACCGAGTGCCAAGAGACATCAAGGGTGGCAAAGAGGGATCGCCGCCAAGCGGTTGACGCACGAACGCTCAGTAACATCGAGGCGGTGCGACACGTCGTCAGAGATTTCGCAAGGATTGGCATTTACCCGTCGCGCCGCCGCGTAGAAGAGAGGCTGCGGCCAATCGGCCTTTCGCTGCTTGACCCCATCCTTCGGGTGGTTTACTTCGTTGAGCGTAACGGGCTAGCAGGCACTAGACCATCTGGAGGTCGTACATGACCACTCAAGCGCGTGTTCAAGCATGGGCTGCCTTGCGGGCTGTGCTCGAGAACAACTTGACGTTCTATTCGATCAAGGAAGTGGCGGGTCTTGGCGGGTTAGATCTAACTGAGATGGCCCACTTGGAGCAAACGGCGGGCGGGGGTGCGTCGAAGGGACAACTCATGACGGGTATCGATCGAGCGTTTCGTGAACTCAGCGACGAAGCGCGACAGAGCTTTCTCACAATCGTCACCGAGGAAGTCCTGCGCAGACGGCCTGACGTTGAACCACAATTGAATCAGTACCTATCGCGCTTGGGCTGGACGCTCGTTGATGGCGCCATCATCCCTATCGAGCTTTTCGATCCTCGTGAGTTGGCGGAGTTGCCAGATGAACCACGGCACGACCTAATAAAGGCCGCGCAACGCTTTCGCGATGGCGACCTCAGTGGAGCGATTTCCGCTGCGTGCGGCGCGGTAGACAAGGCCACAGCCCAGATTTACGCGACGGAGAACTTGGGCGACCCCGGCGAAGCGTCATTTCAGGAGAGATGCCGAAAAGCCCTCACCGCCCGAGGAATCACACCAACCCTTGAACATCAGCTATCCCAACTTGGGTGGAGTGCTGCTGATATCACGCCGTTTAAGAAGAACTTTGAAGGCGCACTGAATCAAGGCACCTACGTAATGCAATCACTTCGCTCGAAGATGGGGGACGTACACGGGACGAAGCCTATCCTGAAGCCGCTTGTCTTCGACTGCCTCAAGTGGGCCGAGCTCGTCGTGCGCACGCTGAATGATCCATAGCGAGGAGTTACATTGCTACGTCGTAACTCTAATCCGACTCGGTGCGGAAGCATAAACGTGCCGCGAGTGCAGAAATCGCCCCACATAGGAGTGCGGCTTGCACTAATCGACTGAATTCAGCGACCTGGCCGCGGCCAATGCGTGCGGAAGCATAAACGTGCCGCGAGTGCGAGGAAGCATAAACAGTGCTTTTCGGCACATTTATGCTTCCAGTCACAATGCACGCGGCCGCGACGAAGGGAATTGGTGGAGTGGAAGGGGATCGAACCCTCGACCTTCGCATTGCGAACGCGACGCTCTCCCAGCTGAGCTACCACCCCGTAAAGCGACCGCAATTATAACCCGGAGCGCCCCCGGGACGCGAGATAATGCCCCGATGCGCGCCTTGCTTCTCGCCTTCGCCCTCCTCGCCGCCGCCCTCGCCGCCCACCCGCAAGACGACCCGGGCGCGCGGGCGCTCGCCGTCATCCAGGCGAAGCTCAAGGAGCGGCCCAACGACGCGACGCTCTACTTCTTCCTCGCACGCGTTCGCGCCAGCCAGGGCGACGCGAAGGCCGCCACCGAGGCGCTCGCGAAGGCCGCGGAGCTGGGCGATGGGTTCCTGCCCGCGAAGGACGAGGGATTCGAGAAGGTCTGGGGCGACGCGGCGTTCCAGGAGTTGCGCGCTCGCATGGAGAAGAAGCTCCCGCGCCTCGACTACGCGCCCGTGGCGATCGAGCTCGAGGACAACGGCCTCATTCCCGAAGGCATGGCGTACGACGCACCCTCGGACAGCTTCTTCGTGGGCAGCATCGCCGAGCACAAGATCGTGCGCATCTCGCCCGGCAACGACGTGAAGGACTTCGCGACGGGCCTGGATTCGGTGCTCGGCATCGCGGTCGATGCGCCGCGCCGCGTGCTCTACGCGGTGAGCACCAACGCGCTCACGGCGGAAGGCCGCAAGAACCGCCGCAACGCCATCGTGGAATTCGAGACCGACGCGCACCACATGAAGCGGCGCGTGGAAGTGCCCGATGCCGTGCAGCTGAACGACGTGGCGGTGGCGCCGGGCGGGCGCGTGTTCACGACGGACTCAGGCAGCGGCGCGGTCTACGAGATCCGCGCCGACGATTCGGTGCGCACGCTCGTGCCCCCGCGCGCGTTGCCGGGAGCCAACGGCCTTGCCGCCTCGCCGGACGCGAAGACGCTCTACGTCGCGCACAACACCGGAATCGCGGCGGTCGACATCGACAAGGGCACCATCCGCCAGCTCGCCAACGACACGCGCGAGAACGTCGCGGCGATCGACGGGCTGTACCAATGGCACGGGCAATTGATCGGCGTGCAGAACGTGACCACGCCGGGGCGCGTCGTGCTGATCACGTTGTCGCCCGCGGGAGATCGCATCGTGAAGGTGCAGACGATGCTCTCGCACCATCACAATCGCCTCGACGAGCCCACCGCGGGCGCGCCGACCGACCACGGCTTCTTCCTCCTCGCCGCGACGGGCGTCGCGCACTACGACGACGAAGGCAGGATCGACAGGCCCGACGAGGTGCCCAAGCCCACGATCCTCAGGGTGCTGCCGAACTCCTAGGCGCGCGGCGGTACGCCCACAGCATCATCGCCACGCCGGCCACGATCATCGGCGCCGAGAGCCACTGGCCCATGGAAAGCCCCAGCGCCAGCAGGCCGAGGAAATCGTCGGGCTGGCGCGTGAACTCCACGAGGAAGCGCAGCGTCCCGTAGCCCAGGAGGAACGCGCCCGAAACCGCGCCCGCGGGGCGGGGCTTGCGCGAGTACCACCAGAGGATCGCGAAGAGGAGCAGGCCCTCGCCCGCGAACTGGTAGAGCTGCGAAGGATGCCGCGCGATGCGCTCGTGATCGACCTGCGGGAACCACATGCCCCAGGGCAGGTCCGTGGGCCTTCCCGGAAGCTCTCCATTGATGAAGTTGCCGAGGCGCCCCGCCGCCAGGCCGATGGGCACGAGGGGGGCCACGAAATCCATCGTCGTGATCCAGCGAAGCTTGCGGCGCCGGCAGTAGAGCGCCACGCCCGCGAGCACGCCCAGGAACCCGCCGTGGAAGCTCATGCCCCCGGTCCAGATCTTGAGGGCCTCGAGCGGATTGTCGAAGTAGAACTCGGGCTTGTAGAAGAGGACGTATCCGAGGCGCCCGCCCAGGATCACGCCGATCACGCCGTAGAGGAGCATGTCGTCCACGTCCTGCTCCGTGAGCCCGTTGCCCAGGCCGTGGCGCACGCGCCACTTGCCCAGGGCGATGAAAGCGACGAATGCCAGCACGTACATGAGCCCGTACCAGCGCACGGCGAGCGGGCCCAGGGAGAAGATGACGGGATCGAAGTTCGGATGGACGAGCACAGGGAGCTATGATATCGGGGCCATCCAGGAGTTCGCATCCCATGACCGAAAAATTCCGCTCGTTCACGATCACCAAGGGCGTGGCCCGCTCGCCCAACCGCTCGATGCTGCGCGCCATCGGCTACAAGGACGCGGACTTCGACAAGCCCATCGTCGGCATCGCCAACGGCCACTCGACGATGAACCCGTGCAACGCGGGCATCCAGCCGCTCGCCGACGCCGCGGATGCCGCCGCGCGCGCCGCCGGCGCCATGCCGCAGATGTTCGGCACCATCACCGTGACCGACGGCATCTCCATGGGCACGGAAGGCATGAAGTATTCGCTCGTCTCGCGCGAGGTGATCGCCGACGCGATCGAGACGGCGGTGCAGAGCCAGTTCATGGACGGCGTCCTCGCCATCGGCGGCTGCGACAAGAACATGCCCGGGGCGCTCATCGCCATGGCGCGCATGAACATCCCCGCGATCTTCGTGTACGGCGGCACCATCAAGCCCGGCCGCTACAAGGGCAAGGACCTGCAGATCGTGTCGGTCTTCGAGGCCGTGGGCGAGTTCACCGCCGGCAAGATGTCGAGGCAGGATTTCGATTGCGTCGAGCGCTGCGCCCTGCCCGGCGTGGGCGCCTGCGGCGGCATGTACACCGCGAACACGATGTCGTCGTCGATCGAGGCGATCGGCATGTCGCTGCCGTATTCGTCGACGATGGCCGCCGAGGACGCCGAGAAGCGCGAGAGCGCCGCGAAGAGCATGGAGGCGCTCGTCGCGGCGGTGGGCAAGGGGCTCAGGCCCCGCGACATCATGACGCGCAAGTCCATGGAGAACGCGGTCGCCGTGGTGATGGCCACGGGCGGCTCCACCAACGGCGTGCTGCACTGGCTCGCCATCGCGCACGCGGCGGGCATCCGCTGGAGCCTCGACGACTTCGAGCGCATGCGCCGCAAGGTGCCGGTTCTCTGCGACATGAAGCCTTCGGGCCGCTACGTGGCGGTGGACCTGCACCGCGCGGGCGGCATCCCGCAGGTGATGAAGATCCTGCTCGCCAACGGCGTGCTGCACGGCGACTGCATGACAATCACCGGCAAGACCGTCGCGGAGAACCTCAAGGACGTTCCTTCCGAGCCGCGCAAGGACCAGGACGTGATCCGGCCGTGGTCGAACCCGATGTACGCGCAGGGGCACCTCGCGATCCTGAAAGGCAACCTCGCGCCGGAAGGATGCGTGGCCAAGATCACGGGGCTCAAGAAGACGACGATCACGGGCCGCGCGCGCGTGTTCGACTCCGAGCCCAAGGCCATGGACGCGATACTCGCCGACCGGATCAAGGCGGGCGACGTGGTCGTGATCCGCTACGAAGGGCCGAAGGGCGGCCCGGGGATGCGCGAGATGCTGGCGCCCACGTCGGCGCTCATCGGCAAGGGCCTGGGCGAATCCGTGGGCCTCATCACCGACGGGCGATTCTCCGGCGGCACCTGGGGCATGGTGGTCGGGCACATCACGCCCGAGGCCTACGAGGGCGGCCCCATCGCGCTCGTGAAGGAAGGCGACTCCATCACGATCGACGCGAAGAAGCGCCTGATCCAGTTGAACGTGCCGAAGGCGGAGCTCGCGAGGCGCCGCGCGAAGTGGAAGCAGCCCAAGCCGCGCTACACCTCGGGCGTGCTCGGCAAGTACGCGAAGCTCGTGGGAGACGCGAGCCACGGCGCGGTGACGGACTGACGCGCATGAAGGTCAGGCGCGCAACGGCCGTCCTCCTCGTCGACCGCGTGGAGCCCACCGCGGAATTCCTCAGGCGGATCGGCTTCGCCTCGACAATCGAGGTGCGCGAGGGCGACGGCGTGGGTTTCGCCCTGCTCGAGCGCGACGGCGCCCAGGTGATGGTGGAGACGCGCGACAACGAGCGCGAGTCGGCGTCGCTTCGCGCCGTGACGCGCCAGTCGCGCTCCGCGCTCGTTTTCCTCGAGGTGGACGACCTGGATGCCGTGATCGACGCGCTGCGCGGCGTGCCGTTGGTGGTCGAGCGTCACAGCACCTTCTACGGCGCCGACGAGGTCACCTTCACCGAGCCCGGCGGCAACCTCGTCACGTTCGCCCAGTTCACTCGCTGAGCGGCGCGGTCACCGCGTCGATCCGCGCCATCGCTTCCGGCGTGAGCTTCGCGATCGTGTCCGCGGCCTTCAGGTTCTCCTCGACCTGCGCGACGCGCGAGGCCCCGGTGATCACGGTCGAGACGTTCGGGTTGCGCGCGCACCAGGCGATGGCGAGCTGCGCGAGCGTGCAGCCCAGCTCCTTCGCGATCGCGTCGAGCTTGCCTACCGCGTCGTTCCTCGCCTTGTCGGTGAGGCCCTCCACGAGGAACTTCATGCGCGGCATGGCGCCGCGGCTGTCCGCGGGAACGCCGTTGCGGTACTTGCCGGTGAGCAGGCCCGAGGCGAGCGGGCTCCACGTCGTGAGCCCGATGCCGATCTCCTCGTAGAGCCGCGCGTACTCCTGCTCCACGCGGGCGCGGTGGAAGAGGTTGTACTCGGGCTGCTCCACCACGGGCTTGCGCAGGTGATGGCGTTCGGCCACCTGCCACGCGGCCATGATCTCCGCGGCGCTCCACTCGCTCGTGCCCCAGTAGAGCGCCTTGCCGCGCTCGATCATGTCGTGCATCGCCCATACGGTCTCCTCGATGGGCGTGTGGGGATCGGGGCGGTGGCAATAGACCAGGTCCACGTAGTCGAGCTTCAGGCGCTTCAACGAGCCGTCGATCGCGTCGAGCAGGTACTTGCGGTTCAGCGTGTTCTTCTCGTTGGGCCCGTCGGTGATGCCCCAGAAGAATTTCGTCGAGACCACGTACTTCAGGCGCGGCCAGCCCGCTTTCGCGAGCGCCTCGCCCATGATCTCCTCGCTCTGGCCCGCGGCGTACACCTGGGCGTTGTCGAAGAAGTTCACGCCGCGATCCCATGCGGCGGCCATGCATTCGCCGGCGGCTTTCGTGTCGAGCTGGTTGCCGTAGGTGACCCACGAGCCGAAGGAAAGCGCGCTCACCTTGAGGCCGGAGCGGCCGAGTCGTCGATAGTTCATCCGCAGTAGGATACCGGATGGACATGACCGATCCCTCCCGCCGCAACGTTTGGTTGCTCTCTTTTTGCCAGGCGCTGCTGCTCATGAACGCCGTGACGCTCATCTCCGTGAGCGCGCTCGCGGGCTACGCGCTCGCCGCGAACAAGGCGTTCTCGACGCTGCCCACGATGACCTACGTGATCGGCTCGGCGATCGCCACCTATCCCGCGTCGATGTGGATGAAGCGCGTCGGGCGCAGGGAGGGCTTCCTCACGGGTGGCGCCTTCGGCCTCGCGGGCTCCGTGCTCGCCACGCTCGCCATGGCGTATTCGAGCCTCGCGCTGCTCTGCGCGGGCACGGTCCTCCTCGGCGCCTACAACGCCGTGGGCCAGTACTACCGCTTCGCCGCGGCCGACGCGTCGCCCGCCGAATTCAAGGCGAAGGCGATCTCCTTCGTGCTCGCGGGCGGGCTCGTGGGCGGCATCGTGGGGCCCGAGGTGAGCAAGTACACGCGCACGCTCGCGCACACCGAGTTCCTCGCCTCCTACGCTTCGCTCTTCGTCTATTCGCTCGTCGCCCTGGCGATCGTCTCGCGGCTTCGCATCCCCAGGGGCGCGGAAGGCGAGTCGCACGAGCCGGCGCGGCCGCTCGCCGAGATCGTCGCGCAGCCTGCGTTCATCGTCGCGGCGAGCGTGGCGGCGCTCGGCTACGCCGTGATGAACCTGCTCATGACCGCCACTCCCCTCGCCATGGGCTTCTGCGGCCATCCCTACACGGCGGCGGCGAGCGTGATCTCGGCGCACGTCGTGGGCATGTTCGGCACGTCGTTCTTCACCGGATCGCTGGTCAAGCGCTTCGGCGTGCTGCAGGTGATGCTCGCGGGGGTCGCGATCGAGATGGCGTGCGTGGGCGTGGCCCTTTCCGGGCAGGAGGTCTACAACTTCTGGTGGGCGCTGGTGCTGCTGGGCATCGGCTGGAACTTCATGTACGTGGGCGGTTCCACGCTGCTCACCGAGACCTACCGGCCCTCGGAAAAGGCGAAGGCGCAGGGCGTGAACGAGATGGCGATCTTCGCGTCGCTCGCGATCTCGTCGCTTTCGTCCGGCGTGCTCGTGAACACCCGCGGCTGGAACACGCTCAACTACGTGGCGCTCCCTGCGATCCTGCTCGCGGGCGCGTTCGCCGCCTGGCTCGCCTGGAAGCGCGGATTTCGACGTCCGAAAATGGCGAGCGGCTGAGCGCGGCGGGCGGATAATGGCGGCATGTTCCTCGATGCCGACACCTGCTACCGCGCCCTGCGGTCCCACGACACGCGATTCGACGGGCGCTTCTTCGTAGGCGTGCGCACGACGCGCGTGTACTGCCGCCCCGTGTGCACGGCGCGCGTGCCGCTGCGCGAGAACTGCCGCTATTTCCCGAGCGCCGCGGCGGCCGAGTCGCAGGGGTTCCGTCCGTGCCTGCGCTGCCGCCCGGAGCTCGCGCCCGGCTTCGCCGCCGTCGACGCCAACCGCCGCCTCGCGCAATCGGCAGCGAGCCTGATCGAGGACGGCCGCCTCGCCGACGCACGCCTTCCGGACCTCGCCTCCACGCTCGGCGTCACCGACCGGCACCTGCGGCGCGTCTTCCAGGAGGAGTTCGGCGTGGCCCCGGTCGAGTATGCGCAGACGCAGCGGCTGCTCCTCGCCAAGCGGCTCCTCACCGACACGCGAATGCCGGTGATCGACGTGGCGATGTCGAGCGGCTTCGCGAGCCTCAGGCGCTTCAACGACCTCTTCCGCCGGCGCTATCGCATGACGCCCGGGGAGCTGCGCCGCGCCTCCAGGGCGGACGTGGCCGACCGCTTCGCGTTCGACCTCGCCTATCGCCCGCCCTACGATTGGGACGCGATGCTCGCGTTCCTCGCGAAACGCGCGGTCGCCGGCGTCGAAGCGGTCGACGGCCGCAGCTATGTACGCTCGATCCGCGTGGAACGCCAGGGAAAGACGTTCACGGGAGACATCGCGGTCTCTCCCTCGAAGCGGCGCGCCGCGCTGCGCGTGGTCGTGGGGGCGTCGCTCGCTCCCGCGCTTCCCACGGTGCTCGCACGGGTGAAGCATCTCTTCGACCTGGGATGCCATCCCGAGGAGATCGCGCACGCGTTGGGCCCGCTCGCGAAGAAGCATCCCGGCCTTCGGCTGCCGGGCGCCATCGACGGATTCGAGATCGCGGTGCGCGCGATCCTGGGGCAACAGGTGACGGTGCAGGCCGCCACCACGATCGCGGGGCGCTTCGCCGCGGCATTCGGCGAGGCCATCGAGACGCCCCATCGCGCGGTGACCACGCTGTTCCCGACGGCCGAACGCGTGGCCGCGCTCGACTCGAAGGAGGTCGCCGCTCACGGCATCATCGCCGCGCGCGCCCGCGCCATCGTGGAGCTCGCGCGCGCGATCGCGAAGGGCAGGCTCGACCTCGATCCGTCCTCGCCCGTGGAATCCACGGTGGCCGCTCTCGAGAGCCTGCCCGGCGTGGGACCGTGGACCGCGCAGTACATCGCCATGCGCGCGCTCGCGTGGCCCGACGCATTCCCGCATCCCGACGTCGCCGTGATCAAGGCGATGAAGGAATCGAAACCCGCGGCGGCGCTCGCCGCCAGCGAAACGTGGAGGCCGTGGCGCGCGTATGCCGTGCTGCACCTCTGGAAAAGCCTGGAGGCTTCGAAATGACCTGCTACACCCGCGTCGCCACGCCCCTCGGAACGCTCCTCGCCACTGCGGCCGGCGGAGCGCTCACCGGGCTTTACTTCGACGGGCAACAGTACTTTCCCGCGATCGCCGCCGACTGGCGCGAGGACCCCGCGGCCGCGCCGCTGCAGGAGTGCGCACGCCAGCTGGAGGAGTATTTCGAAGGCCGCCGCGACGCGTTCGACCTTCCGCTCGCCCCCGAGGGGACGCAGTTCCAGCGCCGCGTGTGGCAGGAGATCGCGCGCATCCCGTTCGGAGAGACGATCACCTACTCGGAGCTCGCGCGGCGCGCGGGCGCGCCGGGCTCGGCACGCGCCGCGGGCGCCGCCACGGGACGCAATCCCATCTCCATCGTCGTGCCGTGCCATCGCGTGGTGGGCAGCGACGGCAGCCTCACCGGGTACGCGGGCGGGCTCGAGCGCAAGGCGAAGCTCCTCGAGATCGAGGGCGCGCTGCAGGGCTCGCTCGTTTGAGGCCCGCGGACCTCGCGCGCCTGGTCGCGCTCGCCGCCCTCTGGGGCGCCTCGTACCTGTTCATGCGCTACGCGGTGGCGTACTTCGGCCCCGTGCCCCTGATCGAGCTGCGCGTGCTGGTCGCGGGTGGCGCGCTCGCGGCGTTCCTCGCCGTGACCGGCGGGAGCGTGGGATGGTCGCGCTACTGGCCCGGCTATCTCTTCGTGGGGTCGATCGGACTCGCGCTTCCGTTCGTGCTGATCGCGCAGGCGCTCACCGCGATCGACGCCTCGACCGCCGCGATCCTGAACGCGCTCTCGCCGCTCTTCGCCTCGATCGTCGCCGCGGCCTGGATCCGCGATCCGCTCACGCCCGAGAAGCTCGCCGGGATCGCCACGTGCCTGCTGGGGACCGCGGTGCTGGTGGGCTGGACGCCGTCGCCCATGTCCCCGCGCGAGCTCGTCGCCGCATCGTGCTCGGTCGCGGCCACGGCGCTCTACGGATACACGATCGTGTTCACGAAGGTGAAGCTGAAGGGCGCGAGCCCGCTGGGCACCTCCGCGGGAACGCTGCTCTTCGCGGCGGCAACGCTCGCGTTCGCCGTGCCCTTCGCGCCGCCGCCGCATCCGGTCGCGCAGATCCCGCCGCTCGCGTGGGGCGCGATGCTGGGGCTCGCGGTCTTCTCGACCACGCTCGCCTTCATCCTCTACTACCGCCTCATCGCCGACGTGGGCCCGGTCAAGGCGATCACGGTGACGCTGCTGGTGCCGATCTTCGGGATGGTGTGGGGCATCGCCTTCCTCGGCGAGCCCCTCACGCCCGGGCGAATCGCCGGCTGCCTCGTGATACTCGCCGGCTGCTCGCTCATCCTCGGAATCGTCCGCTTCCCTCTTCGCCGCCCGGCGAGTTAAGGCGTTGGAACCACAGATGAACACAGATGAACGCAGATGATCTGCAATCATGAGGGCTGCGTGCCCGACGCGAGCGAGGTCATGAAGCCCTGAGGCTCCGGCGCTCATCTGTGTTCATCTGTGTTCATCTGTGGTTCCATAGCTTTTTCCCACGTCACTCCCCTCTTGCCCAACCGCCTCGCGAAGGAAACGAGCCCGTACCTGCAGCAGCACGCGGACAATCCCGTCGACTGGTACCCGTGGGGCGACGAAGCGCTCGCGGAGGCGAAGCGCACCGGCAAGCCGATCCTGCTCTCGGTGGGATATTCGGCGTGCCACTGGTGCCACGTGATGGCGCACGAGTCGTTCGAGGACCCCGCCACCGCGAAGGTGATGAACGACAACTTCGTGAACATCAAGGTCGATCGCGAGGAGCGCCCCGACATCGACCAGATCTACCAGCTCGCGCAGGCGATGCTCACGGAGAGGAACGGCGGCTGGCCGCTCACGATGTTCCTCACCCCCGACCAGCTGCCGTTCTTCGGCGGGACGTACTTTCCCAACGTCCAGAAGTACGGCATGCCCGCGTTCACCGACCTGCTCGTGCGCGTGCGCGCCTTCTACGACGAGAATCCCGACGACGTGCGCCAGCAGGGCGCGCAGTTGCAGGCCGCGCTCGCGCGCACTTCGCCGCGCAGCGGCCCGCACCCGGTGCCTTTCACGGGCGAGCCCCTCGACGAGGCGGCCGACGATCTCGCCCGCTCGCTCGATCCTCGCTACGGCGGCTTCACCGGCGCGCCCAAGTTCCCGCATCCGGACACGATCGAGCTCCTGCTGCGCCGCTACGCGGCGCTCGGCGAGAAGCCCGCGCTGGAAGCGGCCACCTTCACGCTGCGCAAGATGGCCGAAGGCGGCATCTACGACCAGCTGGGCGGAGGCTTCGCGCGCTACAGCGTGGACGAGCGCTGGGCGATCCCGCATTTCGAGAAGATGCTCTACGACAACGGCTGGCTCCTGCGCCTGTATGCCGACGCATGGGCCGTCACCCGCGATCCGCTCTTCGCGCGCGTGTGCGAGGAGACGTGCGCGTGGGTGATGCGCGAGATGCAGTCGCCCGCGGGCGGCTACTACTCGTCGCTCGATGCCGATTCCGAAGGCGAGGAAGGCCGCTACTACGTCTGGAGCGTCGAGGAGGTCCGCGCGCACCTCTCGCCGGAGGAATTCGCGGTGCTGGCGCCCGCCTACGGGCTCGACGGGCCTCCCAACTTCGAGAACCATGCGTGGCACTTCGTCGTGGCGCGCCCCGTGGGCGAGGGCAGCCCCGAGCGCGAGCTGCTCGATGCGGCGCGCGAAAAGCTCTTCCGCCTGCGCGAGACGCGCGTGCGGCCCGGGCGCGACGAGAAAGTCCTCGGCTCGTGGAATGCGCTCATGATCCGCGGCATGGCGCACGCCGCGCGCGTCTTCGGCCGCAAGGACTGGCTCAACTCGGCGCGGGCCGCGCTCGCGTTCGTCCGCGAGGAGCTCTGGAAGGACGGCCGCCTCCTCGCCACCGCCAAGGACGGACGTGCGCACCTCGATGCATATCTGGACGACCACGCGTACCTGCTTGCCGCGCTCCTCGAGATGCTCGAGGCCGATTTCAGTTCCGCCGACCTCGAGTGGGCCACCGCCATCGGGCGCCGGCTCATGGACGAATTCCGCGATCCGGTCGAAGGCGGTTTCTTCTTCACCTCCCACGATCACGAGGCGCTGATCCACCGGCCCAAGCCCGGGCCCGACAACGCCACGCCCTCGGGCAACGCCGTGGCCGCCTGGGCGCTCCAGCGCCTCGCGTTCCTCACGGGCGATGTGCGCCTGTCCGAGGCCGGCGGAGGCGCCATAGCGCTCTTCTGGCGCGCCCTGGAGCGTCAGCCCATGGCGTTCGGCACGATGCTCTGCGCGCTCGAGGAGCAGCTGGAGCCGCCGCGCACGCTGATCCTCACCGGATCCGCGCAATCCCTCGCTGCCTGGCGTGAGATGCTGGACCGCGAATACCTGCCCACGACCCTGGTGCTGGCCGTGGGCGAGGCCCCGGCCGGCCTTCCGGAACCGCTCGCCAAGCCCGCGTCGCGCCAACCTGTCGCATGGCTGTGCAAGGGAGCGGCTTGCCTGCCGCCCATCGACTCCCTCTCCCGATTGCGCGACGAGCTGGGTTTGCCCACAATCGCGCCTTCGGACTGAATTCCCACGCGCAGGAGTACTCCATGAAGAAGATCGTGATCCTCGCCGCGGCGCTCGCCGTGGCACCCGCCGCCGCCCTTGCCGACGAGGCCCTCGCCCAGAAGAACGGCTGCCTCGCCTGCCACGCCGTGGACAAGAAAGTGGTCGGCCCGGCCTACAAGGAGGTCGCCGCCAAGTACCGCAACGACAAGGGCGCCGCCGCCAAGCTCGAGAAGAAGGTGAAGGCCGGCGGCCAGGGCGTGTGGGGCGCCGTGCCGATGCCGCCCAACGCGCAAGTGAGCGACGCCGACATCAAGGCGCTCGTGAAGTGGATCCTCTCGCTCAAGTAGCGAATTGACAGGCGGAGGGCGACTTCCCATAATTGCGGCCTTTTCCGCGCCCGCATTCCAGCCGTCCCCCGCCCCGTCAACAACCTCATTCCGCAGGAGAGTTTCATGAAGAGCTCGTACAAGTTGAGCCTTGCCGTCGCGATGGCCCTCGGCCTCGCCGCGTGCGGCCCCAAGGAAGAACCCAAGAAAGCCGCCGAAGCCGCGCCCGCCGCGCCGGCCGGCCTCACCGTGACGATCGCCCACGCGGGCCCGCTCACCGGCTCCATCGCCCACCTCGGCAAGGACGATGAGAACGGCGTGGCGCTCGCCATCGCCCAGGCGAACGACAAGAAGATCGTGATCGACGGCAAGCCCGTCACGTTCAAGATGGACAGCGAGGACGACCAGGCCGACCCGAAAGTGGGCACGACTGTCGCGCAGAAGCTCGTGGACGCGCACGTGGCCGCGGTCATCGGCCACCTGAACTCCGGCGTGTCCATCCCCGCCTCCGAGATCTACAACAAGGCGGGCATCCCGATGATCTCGGGCTCGGCCACCAACCCGGCGCTCACCGAGCGCGGAATGAAGACCGTGTTCCGCACCGTCGGCCGCGACGACCAGCAGGGCCCCGCGATCGCCTCGTACATCGCGCACGAGCTCAAGGGCAAGAAGGTCGCCCTCATCGACGACAAGACCGCCTACGGCCAGGGCCTCGCCGACGAGGTCGAAAAGACGCTCAAGGCCGACAAGGTGAGCGTGGTCACGCGCGAGCACACCACGGACAAGGACACCGACTTCAAGGCGGTCCTCACCAAGATCAAGTCGAAGAGCCCCGACGTCGTCTTCCACGGCGGCATGGACGCCACCGGCGGGCCGCTGCTCAAGCAGGCGCGCGAGCTGGGCATCAAGGCCGTGTTCGCGTTCGGCGACGGCGCGTGCACCGACGAGATGGGCAAGCTCGCCGGCAAGGCCGCCGAGGGCATGGTGTGCTCGCAGGCGGGCCTGCCGCGCGAGGCCGCCAGCAAGGAGTTCGTGGATGCGTTCACGGCGAAGTACGGCGAGATCAAGCAGTACGCGCCCTACTTCTACGACGCGACCAACGCCGTCATCGAGGCGATGAAGAAGGCCAACTCGGTCGACCCGGCCAAGTTCACGCCGGAGATGTTCAACGTCTCGTTCACCGGCGCCACGGGCAAGGTGGAGTTCGACGCCAAGGGCGACCGCAAGGACGCCGAGATGACGATCTTCAAGATGAAGGACGGCAAGGTCGTGCCCGTTTCGATCGTGAAGAACGGCGTGGCCACGCCCTTCACGGCCGGGGCGCCGGCCGCGCCCGCCGCCGCCGCGCCCGCCGCCCCCGCGGCCCCGGCGAAGGAAGAACCGAAGAAAGACGAGAAGAAGAAATAACAAGAACCGCGGGAAAACCCGCATGAATGACGGCGCCTCAGGGGGCGCCGTTTTTTTTTGCTCGCGCGCCCGGGGCGCTGCCCTT
>Ga0335083_10005089_pt1 | contig 16621 bp, 14 predicted proteins | sample Lox_Sample_42_FD_206716 | JGI IMG/M metagenome (GOLD analysis project Ga0335083, IMG submission 206716) | Soil microbial communities from Loxahatchee National Wildlife Refuge, Florida, United States - Lox_Sample_4.2 | ecosystem: Environmental > Terrestrial > Soil > Wetlands | place: USA... | reverse complement strand
CGTACGTGGTCGCGCGCATGACGGAGCTGCTGCGCGCAGGCGGACGCCTCGGCAAAGTGCTCGAGATCGGCACCGGCTGCGGCTACCAGACGGCGATCCTCGCGCAGCTCGCCGACGAGGTTTACACCGTCGAGCGGATCGGCTCGCTTGTCGCCAAGGCGCGACGCAGCCTGCGCCTGCTCAAGGTCAACAACGTGCGCATCAAGCACGGCGACGGGTCCGCCGATCTCGGTGAAGACCTGGAGGTCGACGGCATCATCATCTCGGCGGCGGCGAGAGTGGTGCCGACCGCGCTGCTGCGCTATCTCAAGGTGGGAGCACGGATGGTGTTGCCGCTCGCGCGTCACGACGACGAGCTGCGCGGCGTGCAACTGCTGACCGTGATCGAAAAGGGGCCAACCGGCATCCGCGAGCAGACGTACGATGCGGTAAGATTCGTACCGCTGCTGCCCGGACTCGCATGATCGACCGCGCGCCTACACACTTTTTCTTGTTGCTTCTCGTGCTCGCGGCGGCCGCGCTCATCGGCGGCTGCATGACGCGCCCACCGGCGCCGGTGAGTGAAGTTGCGCCGCTTCCTGGAGCCAAAGCGCCCGCGCCTTTATCGCCACCCGCCGCCGTGCGCGAGCCGGAAGGGCGGCCGAACACCTACGCGGTGAAACGCGGCGACACGCTGCGTCAGATCGCGGTCGACCACGGCCTCGACTACCGCGACCTGGCGGCATGGAACAACATCGAGAACATCAATCGCATCAGCGTCGGGCAGGTGCTGGTGCTCTCGGCGCCCGGTCAGCCGGTAGCGGCCGGGCAGCCCGGTCCCAGCGGCGTAGTCACCGCGCCGCTCGTCACGGCGCCGCCGGTTGCGCCGAGCGGGACCGAGGCGCGAGCTCCCCTCGCGCTGGCGCCGGCGAGCGGGCGCGGCAATACCGCCACGTTGAAGACCGAGCCGCGTGCGGTGAAGCTTCCGTACTCCGAGCAGGCGCTCGCGCAATTGCAGCAGACTTCGCCGGTGCCCTCGCCGCCCGTTGCGCCGGAAGCTCGCGGTCCGGCGCTGCCGCCGCCGCTCACGGCGGCAACATCGCCGCATGTCACGACGGCGCCGCCGCCGCGCGCGGAGACAGGCCGCGTTCCCGAGATCGACGACGAGAAGCTCGACTGGGTGTGGCCGGCGCAGGGCAAGATCATCTCGACGTTCTCCGAGACGGCGAATCTGAAAGGCATCGACATCGCCGGCAAGTCGGGCCAGCCGGTCGTGGCGAGCGCGTCGGGCAAGGTCGTCTACGCCGGCAGCGGACTGCGCGGCTACGGCAAGCTCATCATCGTCAAGCACAACACCACCTTCCTCTCGGCGTATGCGCATAACAAGGAAATCTCGGTCAAGGAAGGGCAGCAGGTCGCGAAGGGACAGAAGATCGCCGAGATGGGCGACACCGATGCGGATCAGGTGAAGTTGCACTTCGAGATCCGCCGCCTCGGCAAGCCGGTCGACCCGACGAAGTTCCTGCCGCCTGCATGAGGTCCTACTCGCCGGCCCCCGACGAAGAGGCCGACGCGCATCTCGCGCGCGAGCCCGATACCCGCACCCAGGAGTTGCCACTCGAGGTGCCGGCCGAGGGCGTCGGCGCGGACTTCCTCAACGACGTTACGCAGATCTATCTGAACGAGATCGGACAGAGTCCGCTGCTCAGTCCAGCCGAAGAACTGGAGTGCGCGCGGGCGACGCGTGCCGGCGACTTCGAGGCGCGGCAGAAGATGATCGAGCGCAACCTGCGGCTCGTTGTGAGCATCGCCAAGCATTACCTCAATCGCGGACTCACGCTCGCAGACCTTATCGAGGAAGGCAATCTCGGGCTCATTCACGCCCTGGAGAAATTCGATCCGGAGCGCGGCTTCCGCTTCACGACCTACGCCACCTGGTGGATCCGGCAGTCGGTCGAGCGCGCGATCATGAATCAGTCGCGCACGATCCGCCTGCCTGCGCACGTCGTGAAGGAGCTCAACGTCGTCCTGCGCGCGCTGCGTCATCTCGAGACCCACGGCATGACGAGCGCGAACCGCGAGCCGACCCTCGACGACGTGGCGCACCTGCTCGGCAAGCCGGTGGCGCAGCTGCGCAAGCTCCTCGGGTACAACGAGCACATCACCTCGCTCGATCAACCGTTGGAGTCCGAGCCGGGACTTTCCGTCGGCGACCAGATTACCGACGATGACGCGCCGACCCCGGAGCTGATCCTGCACAACTCGGAGATCGAGGACTGGATCAGGCAGTGGCTCGGCGAGCTCTCCGATCGGCAGCGGCGGGTGATCGAGCGCCGCTACGGGCTCAACGGCCGCGAGGTCGCCACGCTGGAGGAGCTTGCGCGCGAGCTCGAGGTCACGCGCGAGCGCGTGCGACAGATCCAGGCCGAAGCGCTCGACAAGCTGCGCGCGCGGGTGCGCGTGCACGGGCTCTCGCGCGACGCGCTGCTCTAGCCTGCTAGATCGACCGCAAATCCGGTGTCTTCAGGACGAGGTTCGCAGCCGCCGCGCCGCCGGCAGCGATGCCACGCTCGCGCGCAGTGAGGCAATGAGCTCTCCGCGTTGCGCCGAGTCCGGTCCGTAGCGCAGCAGCGCATAGGATTCGCCGATGCGCGCGAAGAGCGCGCCCCATTGCGGCCATCGTCGTGCGGCGCGCTGCGCGTAGGCGAGCGGGCCCTCCTCGGGACTTCGCCGCAATCCCGCGTGGGCGAGGCGGCGGCAAGCGAGCGACCACAGCGCGGCGGCTGGATCGGCGCGTAGCGCGCGCCGGCGCGCGAGGCCGAGCACGATCGCACCCCAGACCACGATGACACCTGCCGCGAGAGCGACGATCTGCCACGGACGCGCATTGCCGAGCCCGAGGTCGCGGAGGAGATTGCGCTGCCGGTCGATGTTGAATCCGACCACGCCCCGCTGCCACTGATAGTTGATCGCGTCCCAGTGCAGCCGCAGGTTCTTGAGCCAGGTCATGTCGAGCCGCGCGAGATACGGCACCGGCTCGGTCAGCGGGAGCGCGGCGCCAATGCCGTGCTCGATGCGCGAAGGGGCGACGGCGGCCGTCGGATCGAAGCGCTGCCACGCCCCGTCGAGCAGCACCTCCGCCCACGCATGCGCGTCGGATTGGCGCACGATGAGGTATTCGCCATCGGGATTGATCTCGCCGCCCTGGTAACCGGTCACCACGCGCGCGGGGATCCCGGCCGCTCGCAGAAGGACGACAAAGGCGCTGGCGTAGTGCTCGCAGAACCCGCGCTTGGTGTCGAAGAGGAAGCCGTCGACCGGCTCCTCTCCAAGGGGTGACGGCGTCAGCGTATAGACGTACGCCTCGTTGCGGAACTTCGAGAGGATCGCGGCGATGAAGGCGCGATCGGAGTCGACGCTGGCGCGCAACTCGCGCGCGAATTCGCTCGTGCGCGGGTTGCGGTCGAGAGGAAGCTGCAGGTTCTCACGGCGCTCGACATTGTCGATCGCCGGAAAGCTCTCGTCGAGCGACGAGCGTTGCGCGTAGCGCACGGCCTGCGTGATCGGCGCCTTGGCGAGAAGTTGTTGATCGAAGGTGAGGAACGCTAGATCCGTGCCGCCGCTCTGCGCGGGGTCGAGCGCCGTCCGGCTCGGCATGCTCGCCGGGTGCTCGAGCGCGAAGAGCCAACGCTGCCCGTGCGGCTCCAGCGTGACGGTGTAATCGATCGTGCGCGCCGCCGGGCGCGCCAGCTGTCCGCGCCGGAGCAGGGCAAACGGCGTCCAGGCCTCGCCGTCGAAGCGAGCAAGCACCGGACCGCGCCAGTAGCGCAAGGAGGGAGGCGGCGGCGCACTTTCGAAGTCGACGCGAAAGGCGACTTCGTCGGAAAGCGAGAGTGAGCCGATCGTGCCGGGCTGCATGCGTTCCGACAAACCCGTGCGGGCGCCGGCGTCCGTCGGCATGCCCCAGAGCGGACCGGCCAGGCGTGGAAAGAAGATGAAGAGCAGGGCAGCGATAGGGATCCCCTGCGCAATCATGCGTGCCGTCATCACGAGCGGCGCTTTCCATTCCGAGTCAGCGGGCGCCTCGCGCAGAGCGGCGAGCGCTCCGCCGAGCACGAGAAGCGCAGGGAGCATGAGCAGCGCAGCCGCGATCGTCTGCGCGTAGAAGAATTGCGTGAGCAGCAGGAACAGGGCGAGACAAATGAGCAGCCCCCCGTCGCGCGCGTTGCGCGTCTCGAGGTACTTGATCCCGACCAGCACGTAGAGGAAAGCGACGCAGGGATCGCGGCCGAGAAGGTAACCGAACTTGATCCGGATCGCGACTGCGACCGCGGCCGCAAGAAGCGGCAGCAGGAGGCGGCGCAGCCGCGGCGAAGGCAGCCGATCCGGCGCTAGCACGAAGCGGATCAGGACGAGCGCCGCGCCCGCCGCGGCGACCCACGGAAGGACATGGCTCGCCACGGTCAGCTGCGCAAGCAGCACCAGTGCGCCGAGCCACGCGAGCTGTATCCGCGTGAGCGGCGTAACGGGAGCGGCGGCGAAGATCACGTCGCGCGCTCCTTAGCCTGCTCGATAGAGCGCGAGCGCGGTGAGCGCTGCCCGCCGATGCGCTGCGCCATGGCCCATGGGCAGCTCGACACCCGGCACGCGCAACGCGAAGGCCCGCGCTTCGCGCTCCGTTGCGAGCACCCACGCGGTCAGGCGCGAAAGCCTGGCCTCGGTGTCGAGGCCGGGAGGCATGTCGGCCCATTCGAGCTGGAGCGCGCCGCGGCCTCCCGCGCCTTCGAATTGCTTGCTGTACCATCCTGCGCCACGCGCGACGGCCTTCCAAGCGATGCGGTTCAATGGATCGCCGCGCTGGTAGTCGCGCAGGCCTGCAAGCTCCGCCTCGGCCGCGTGCGCACTCTTGCGCGCATCCGAGCCGTCGCGGCCCGGAGGCAGCGGCGGCGCCGGCGCTTCCGGCGCGGGATAGACGATCCCGGAGAGCGGGAAGTGAACGTAAGCCCAGCCGCGCCACAGTCCCATCGGAAAGTCCGTCCACAGCGTGACGCGGCCGAGCAGCTGGCGGCCTCGATACGGCGCGTCCGCAACGAGTTGCACGATCTGCGTCGTGCCGGCGGCGAGGTCGACGCTGACCGAGCGCTCGCTCCCTGTTGCGACGATGATGCCCTGCCGCGCGCTGCTCGCGTTGCCGAGCGAGAGCGTAAAGACGAGCTCGGTGCCCGCGAATGCTTCTCCGGCGCCGAGCGGCGACACGGCAAGGCCGTTGAGATTGCGATAGGTATGCAGCAGCGCGGCGGCGACGAGCCCGGCAATGAGAAAGGTGAGCGCGAATCCCAACGCGAGCGCGTAATTCATCGACGCGACCAGCATGATCGCGATCGTGGCGATCAGCGCGAGGCCGCGGCGTGTCGGCAGGACATAGATCCGGCGATGGCGCAGCACGACCGTGCCGGCGTCACCGGGCGCGCGGCGCCATATGCGCTGGCGCCACCGGGCAGACCACGAAGGGGCAGAGAGGGAACTCAGGGCAATGGCACGCTGCGCAGCAGCGCCTTCGCCTGCGGGTTGCCGCCGCGCGTGCTTCCCGCGAGGCGGTGGCCCGCAACGACAGGGAACACCGCTTGCACGTCTTCGGGCAGGACCATCGGCCTGCCGGCGAGCATGGCCCAGGCGCGAGCGGCTGCTACCAGCAGCAACCCCGCGCGCGGCGAAAGGCCACGCTGTATCGCGTGAGCCGCAGTATCCGCGGGAACGCGCGCCCCAGCCCCGCGCGAAGCGGCGAGCAGCGCCTGCACATAATCGAGCAGCGCCGGTGCAACGTGGATTGCCGCGGTCTCGCGCTGCCAGGCGATCAGCGTCGCGGGATCGGCACACGGCGCGAGATCGGGAATGCGCTGGCGGCGGTCGCCCGAGATCAGCAATTCCCGCTCGGCTGCCGCTCCAGGATAGCCCAGCTCGATCGCCATGAGGAAGCGATCGAGCTGCGACTCCGGCAGCGGATAGGCGCCGATCTGTTCGGTCGGGTTCTGCGTCGCGATGACGAAGAACGGATCTGGCAGCGGACGCGTCTCTCCGTCCGCCGAGACCTGGCGCTCCTCCATCGCTTCCAGCAGCGCGCTCTGCGTCTTGGGCGGCGCGCGGTTGATCTCGTCCGCGAGTACGACCGAGTGGAAGATCGGTCCGGAGTGAAAGCGAAACGCGTGCGACGAAGGATCGAAGATCGAGACGCCGAGCACGTCGGCCGGGAGCAGGTCGCTCGTGAACTGGATGCGCGCGTAGTTGAGGCCGAGCACGGTCGCCAGCGCCTGCGCGAGCGTCGACTTGCCCACCCCGGGAATATCCTCGATCAGCAGGTGGCCGCGCGCGAGCAGGCACGCGAGCGCGAGCTTGAGCGGCGTGTCCTTGCCCACGACGATGCGTCCGAGCTCGTCCAGCACCGCGGCGAGACGCGTCGGGACGGGTACGGCATGGGCCTGATCGGCGGGGCGAATGCTCATGGGCGCATGGGTCGAACCCCTCACTATAGAGCGGACGGGACGTCTAGTCACGACCGTCGGCGGCGCGCTACACTCCGCTCAACCGCTATTCTGCGGCGCCGGTCGTTACCTTCGCGTGCCAACCGCTCTGATTACCCACCGCTCGTTCCGAATGCACGAGATGGGGCCGCACCATCCGGAGTGCCCCGACCGGCTCGACGCCATCTCCGATCGGTTGATCGCGAGCGGGCTCGACCCCTACCTCGTTCACCGCGATGCGCCGGCCGTGACGCGTAAACAGCTCGAGCGCGTGCACGACCGCGACTACATCGCAGCAATCGAGGCGGCGAGTCCGGAGGAGGGTGTGTGCTACCTCGATCCCGACACGGCGATGAACCCGCATTCGCTCACCGCCGCGCGCCATGCTGCAGGAGCGGTGGTGCTTGCCACAGACCTCGTCTTGCGCGGTGAGTGCAAGACCGCGTTCTGCGCCGTGCGCCCGCCCGGCCATCACGCCGAGCGTGCGCGGGCGATGGGCTTCTGCCTGTTCAACAACGTGGCGGTGGGCGTGGCGCACGCGCTCGCCAACGGGCTCGAGCGCGCCGCCGTGATCGATTTCGACGTCCATCACGGCAATGGCACCGAGCAGATCTTCGCCGGCGACGAGCGCGTGGTGATGGTCGGGACCTTCGAGTACCCGCTCTATCCCTATTCAGGCGTGCACCCGCTGGGGCCGAACATGCACAACGTGCCGCTGCGCGCGGGCAGCGGCGGCGATGCGTTCCGCGCCGCGATGAGCGATGTGTGCTTGCCGGCGCTCGAAGCGCACCGCCCACAGATCCTCTTCATCTCCGCGGGCTTCGATGCGCATCGCGAAGATCCGCTCGCCAACCTGCAATTCACGGAAGCCGATTACGCATGGGTCACGGGAGAGCTTGTCGCGCTGGCCGCGCGTCACGCGGAAGGGCGCATCGTTTCCTCGCTCGAGGGCGGTTACGCGCTGTCGGCGCTCGGGCGCAGCGCCACCGAGCACTTGCGGGCGCTCGGCGGCTGGTAGAGCTTTAGGGAACCTCTGAACAACTCCCACATGAGCCGCGTTTCTGCGCAATGGCTTCAGAGTTATTCAGAGGTTCCTTAGGTCGTGGAGCGACGCGATTTTCTCGCAGGATGCAGTCTCGCGATCGGTGCCGCAGGCATCGGCGCGATGCGCGACGTGCTGGCGTCGGCGACGCCGCGCGTCTACGGGCGGTCGCTCCTCGTCGATGTGCACGGCGAGCCGTTCAAGGCGAGCAGCCTTCCTGCCAACACCAACTACGTGTTCCAGTATCCGTTTGCCGCGACACCGTGCTTTCTGCTGAACCTCGGCCACGCTGCGTCCGGGGTTGCGTCGCTGCGCCGCGCCGATGGCGAGACCTATCGCTGGGACGGAGGCGCCGGGCCGTTGCACTCCATCGTCGCGTTCTCCGCGATCTGCGCGCACAAGCTGGCCTACCCGACGCGCGACGTGAGCTTCATCCGCTTCCAGCGCGACCGCTCGCCGACGTCCGACGGCAACGTGATCCACTGCTGTGCCGATCACAGCGTCTATGATCCGGCGGCGGGCGCTCGCGTCATGAGCGGGCCTGCGCCCCAGCCGCTCGCCGCGATCCTGCTCGACTACGACGCTGCGCGCGACGAGTTGTCCGCGCTGGGCACCGTCGGCGCGGAGCAGTTCGACGCCTTCTTCCGCAAGTACGACTTCAGGCTCACGCTCGACTACGGGCCCGGCAAGGCGAAGCTCCCCGTTGGTTCGACGACCATCGTGCGGGAGATGACGGAGTACTGCCGGCAGACGATTCAGTGTTAGTGCGTCGCCCTCGCGCGCGACGCACTAACTCGCCGCGTTGAACGCGGCGCTGACGCGCCGGTTAACGCGGCGGAACATCATGCCGGCATCCCGACGTAACCGGGTTGCGTCTGCACCCGCGCGAGCCACGCGCGCACCGCGGGAAATCGCCCGAGGTCGAAGCCGCCCTCGTCCGCGACGTGCGTGTAGGCGTAGAGCGCAATGTCGGCGATGGTGTAGCGATCGACGACGAAGAATGGCGCATTCTTGAGCGCGTTTTCCATCACTTCGAGCGCGCGGTAACCGCCGTTCATCTTGCTGTCGGCGAGCGGACGCTGCGTGCCGGGATCGGGGTGGAATTTGCGCAGGAAGCGGGCCACCGCGATGTAGGGCTCGTGGCTGTACTGCTCGAAGAACAGCCATTGCAGCACGTGCGCGCGGGCGAGCCGGTCGTCCGGCAGCAGCGGCGTGCCTTCGGCGAGATAGAAGAGGATGGCATTCGATTCGGGCAGGTACTTGCCCGGCTCGATCTCGAGCACCGGCGCCTTGCCGTTGGGATTCATGGCGAGGAATTGTGCGGTGCGCGTGTCGCCGCGAACCGTATCGATCTCCGTCCACTCGTACTGCCGCTCGAGCGCCTCCAGCGCCATGCGCACCTTGTGGCAGTTGCCTGACGTCGACATGCCGTAGACGCGCAACACGACTCGCTCCCGGGTGATAAAAAAAGAACGTTAACTGTACGCCTTCCCGCGCCGCGTTGCCGAGGTGGCAGCGCCGACGTATGCTAGCGGGATGCCGCAAAGATCGGTCCGGGTCCTCATCAGCGGGCAGAAGATCCTCACCGTCCCGAAGGAGACGACGGTGCGCGAGGCCGCGCGTCTGATGAAGCAGATGCGCGTCGGCGCCGCAATGGTCGTGGCGAAGGAAAAGCTGATCGGCATCTTCACCGAGCGCGACGCGCTGTTCCGCGTGCTGGCGGAGGGACGCGATCCGATGACCACGCAGCTCGCCGACGTCATGACGGCGAAGCCTCAGGCGATCTCGCCCGACCGCCCCTTCGGCTACGCTCTGCACCTGATGTACGAAGGCGGATTCCGGCACGTGCCGGTGGTCGAGAACGGGCGGCCCATCGGCATGGTGTCCGCCCGCGATGCGCTCGGACCCGAGCTGCAGCAGTTCGCGGCGGAGCTGGAACGCAAGACGCAGATCGGCGAGATTCTCGGCTGATCGCTCAACGCGCCTCGACCAGCACCGCTGCAACGACTTTCCGCCCCTCGGCTGCGAGGATGTTGAAGGTGCGGCACGCGGCGGGCGTGTCCATCACTTCGAGCCCGATGCGCGCATCGATGAGCGGGCGGGTGAGGCGCGGGTTAGGGAAGCGCAGGGTTGCTCCCGTGCCGAGCAAGGCTACTTCGGGCTCGAGCGCGGCGATGGCGGCGAAGTCGCCTTCGGTGAGCGTCTCGAAGCCGCCCGGCGCCCAGGCCGTCACGATGCGCTCCGGCGTCACCAGAAGATTCTCGCGATACTCGATCACGCCAAGGCGCACATAGTCCGCGCCGTGGCCGGTGAAGACGTTGCCTTCGGAGGTGCTGAGGTGGAATTTCATATTTCGTCAGTCCCGCCCCCGATTCAAGCACTCGGGGCAGGCTCCAGCGGGAATCCAGTGTGGTGCGTTGAACGCCTCTGGGTCCCCGCTTTCGCGGGGACGACACTATGTCATTGTGCATTGCGGCAAGTCATTAACTCCGTTACGATTATAACTTCAACTCCTGCGACGTCGCTCGGACGGTTCCGGGCGCTCACGCACGCAGAAGGATGGGCATGGCTTCCCCGGTTCCGACGCAGTTCGCGCGCCTCCAGCGCCTTCCGCCGTACGTCTTCAACATCACTTCCGAGCTCAAGATGGCCGCCCGCCGCCGCGGGGAGGACATCATCGATTTCGGGATGGGCAACCCCGACGGACCCACGCCGCGCCACATCGTCGACAAGCTGGTCGAGACCGTGCAGCGGCCCGATACGCACGGCTACTCCGTGTCGCGCGGCATTCCGCGGCTGCGCCGAGCGATCTGCCAGTGGTATCGCCGCCGCTGGGACATCGAGTTCGATCCCGAGACCGAGGCAATCGTCACCATCGGCTCGAAGGAAGGGATCGCGCATCTCGCGCTCGCGACGCTGGGCCGCGGCGACACGGTGCTGGTCCCGAATCCGAGTTACCCGATCCACATCTACGGCCCGGTGATCGCCGGCGCCGACATCCGGCAGGTGCAGCTTACGCCGGACGTCGATTTCTTCGCCGAGCTCGAGCACACGATCAAGCTTTCTTTTCCGAAGCCGAAGATGTTGATCATCAACTTCCCGGCGAACCCGACCGCGCAGTGCGTCGACCTGCCGTTCTTCGAGAAGATCATCGCGCTCGCGCGCGAGCACGGCATGTACGTCGTGCACGATCTCGCTTATGCGGACATCTGCTTCGACGGCTGGAAGGCGCCATCGATCATGCAGGTGCCGGGGGCGCGCGAGGTCGCGGTCGAGTTCTTCACCATGTCGAAGAGCTACAACATGGCCGGCTGGCGGATCGGATACATGGTCGGCAACAAGGACCTCGTGCACGCGCTCTCTCGCATCAAGGGCTATCACGACTACGGAACCTTCACGCCGATCCAGGTGGCGTCGATCGCCGCGCTCGAAGGCCCGCAGGAGTGCGTGGCCGAGATCGCGATGCGCTACCAGAAGCGGCGCGACGTGCTGGTGAAGGGTCTGCACGAGGCGGGCTGGATGGTCGACGTGCCCAAGGCCTCGATGTATGTGTGGGCGAAGATTCCCGGGGCCTATCGCAAGCTCGGTTCGCTCGAGTTCACCAAGAAGCTCCTCGCGCAGGCGAAGGTTTCGGTCTCGCCCGGCATCGGCTTCGGCGAGTTCGGCGACGGCCACGTGCGGTTCGCCATGATCGAGAACGAATCGAGAACTAGACAAGCCATCCGCGGAATCAAGCAGATGTTTCGCGAGGACGGCCTGCTGTAAGGGAACGCAATGGCGAATGCGACGCTCAAGCCGCTGCAGGTCGGACTCCTCGGCATCGGCACCGTGGGCCTGGGCACCTGGACCGTGCTGCGCCGGAACGAGGAGGAGATCACGCGGCGCGCGGGACGGCCGATCCGCATTACCTGGATCGCGGAGAAAGCCGAACAACGCGCGCGCGAGCTCACCCGCGGCGCCGAGGTCAAGCTGACCCCCGACGCGAAGGTCGTGCTCGAGCACAGGGACATCGACATCGTCGTCGAGCTGATCGGCGGCATCGAGCCCGCGCGCAGCTTCATCCTGCAGGCAATCGCCAACGGCAAGCACGTTGTCACCGCCAACAAGGCGCTGCTTGCACGCCACGGCAACGAGATTTTCGCCGCCGCGCACGCGAAGGGCGTGATGGTCGCGTTCGAGGGCGCCGTCGCGGGCGGCATTCCGATAATCAAGGCGCTGCGCGAAGGGCTCACTGCCAACCGCATCGAGTGGATTGCCGGGATCATCAACGGCACGTCGAACTTCATCCTGTCCGAGATGCGCGCGAAGGGCGAATCGTTCGAGGCCGCGCTGAAGGACGCGCAGGCGCGGGGCTACGCCGAGGCGGATCCCACCTTCGACATCGAGGGCATCGATGCCGCGCACAAGCTCACGATCATGTCGGCGATCGCCTTCGGCGTCCCGATGCAGTTCGACAGGGCCTATACCGAAGGCATCTCGAAGCTCGGCCGCGAGGACATCCGTTACGCGGAGCTGCTCGGCTATCGCATCAAGCTGCTGGGAATCACGCGGCGCACCGCGAGCGGGATCGAGCTGCGCGTGCATCCGACGCTCATCCCCGAGAAGCGCCTGATCGCCAACGTCGAGGGCGTGATGAACGCCGTGCTGGTCAAGGGAGACGCAGTCGGGCCGACGATGTACTACGGAGCCGGCGCAGGCGCCGAGCCCACCGCGAGTGCGGTCATCGCGGATCTCGTCGACGTGACGCGCATGCATACCGCCGATCCCGAGCACCGCGTGCCGCACCTCGCCTTCCAGCCCGACCAGCTCTCCGACCTGCAGGTCCTGCCGATCGGCGAAGTCGCAACGAGTTATTACCTGCGCATGCGCGTGCTCGACCGGCCCGGTGTGCTCGCCGACATCACGCGCATCCTCGCTGATCGCGAAATCTCGATCGACGCGATGATCCAGAAGGAGCCGCCGGAAGGCGAGGATCAGACCGACATCATCCTGCTCACGCACCGGACGGTCGAGAAACGCGTCGTCGACGCGATCGCCAAGATCGAGGCGCTCGCCACCGTGCGCGACAAGGTCGTGCGCATCCGGATGGAGGAGCTCAATTGATGCACTATGTGAGCACGCGCGGCGGCATGGAGCCGCAGCGCTTCTCGGCGATCCTGCTCGAAGGGCTCGCGCCCGACGGCGGGCTCGTCGTGCCGGAAGCCTATCCGCGCTTTTCCGCGACCGAGCTCGCAGACCTGCGCGGCTCGAGCTATCGCGAGCTCGCCTTCACGATCCTTTCGCGCTACGCCGACGACATCTCCGCGGCCGAGCTCAAGGCGATCGTCGATCGCACCTACACGAAAGCCATCTTCGGCAGTGACGACATCACGCCCCTTGCCACGCTCGAGCCCGGCTTGCATTTGCTGCGCGTCGCCAACGGCCCGACGCTCGCCTTCAAGGACATCGCTCTTCAGCTTCTCGGCAATTTGTTCGAATACGTGCTGGCCGGGGAGCGGCGGCAGCTCAACGTGCTTGGCGCCACGTCAGGCGACACCGGCTCGTCGGCCGAGTACGCACTGCGCGGGAAGCGCGGCGTCAAGGTGTTCATGCTTTCGCCGAAAGGCCGCATCAGCCCGTTCCAGGCGGCGCAGATGTACTCACTCTCCGACGGCAACATCTTCAACCTGGCGATCGAGGGCGTGTTCGACGATTGCCAGGACATCGTCAAGGCGGCCGCGGGCGATGCGGCGTTCAAGGCGCGCTACCGGCTCGGGGCCGTCAACTCGATCAACTGGGCGCGCGTCGCGGCGCAGATCGTCTATTACTTCAAGGGCTGCTTCGCGGCGACGAAGAACGGTGGCGAGGAGGTCGACTTCGCGGTGCCGTCGGGCAACTTCGGCAACATTTTCGCCGGCCACGTTGCGCGCGAGATGGGATTGCCGATCCGGCGTCTGATCCTCGCCACGAACGAAAACGACGTGCTCGACGAGTTCTTCCGCACCGGGTGCTATCGCATACGGAAAGCCGCCGAGACGCATCACACCTCGAGCCCGTCGATGGACATCTCGAAGGCGTCGAATTTCGAGCGCTATGTCTTCGACGTCGCCGGTCGCGATCCGGCCGTCGTTCGCGATCTGTGGAAGCAGGTCGAGCGCGACGGCGGATTCGATCTGGCGGGAACGCCGCACTGGCCGCGCGTCGCCTCTTCCGGCTTCGTATCCGGGACGAGCACGCACGCGGACCGCATCGCGACGATACGTGAAGTGTCGCAGCGCTACGGGATCGTCGTCGACCCACACACCGCGGACGGGATCAAGGTCGGGCGGCAGCACCGCGAGCACGGCGTGCCGCTCATCTGCATCGAGACGGCGCTCCCGGCGAAATTCGCAGCCACGATCGAGGAGGCGCTCGGCCGCACTCCGGAACGCCCGCAGGGCTTCGAGCAGATCGAGCGCCTGCCGCAGCGCTGCGACGTGCTCCCCGCCGATGTCGGCGCGGTGAAGGCCTACATCGCCGAGCACGCGGACGCATGAGGCGTAATGTCATCCCGGCGCAGGCCGGGATCCCACTTCGAACCTGATGGTCACTACGTTCCTGCGCGACCTCGGCCGCAATCTTCTGAGCGGTGCGCTGATGGTCTTCGGCCAGCGGGCCACGCGTCTCGCCTTCCGCATCAGCGTGCCGCAACTGCTCGCGCTGTTCGTCGTTTCGGCGCTGCTCGACATCGGCGTCGACTTCGCAAGGCAGGGGCCGGGCGCGGTGCTCACGCTCTCGGGACTTGTGGGTGAAGGATTCTACGGCGCCATTCTGATGCTCTTCGCGGCGCTCCTTGCGCTCGCGTTCCGCCAGCCCGGCTACGCGCTCGCGCTTCCCGTCGTGCTGCTATCGGGCGAATGGCCGCTGCAGGTCGTGCGCATGGGCGTGGCGTTTGCAGTTGGCGAGGACCACTCGCTCTTCGGCAGCGCGCTCCGAGCCGAGCAGGTGCTGCTGCTGTGGACGCTCTTCTGGCTCTGGCGCTCCGCGGCCACGGCGCTCGCGCCGCAGCGCCCGCATTTCTGGCCGCGATCGCTCGCCGCCGCAGCGCTCCTCGCCACACCGCTTTGGTTCGGAAACATCTTGCTGCCCGACGCTCAATGGTGGGAAGAACCCGAAGCGGCGATCGCGCGCAGCGGCGATTATCCCAGCCCAGTCGCGGAGGAAGTGCTCGTCAAGCAGCCGGAGCTCTTCTACGACGCGCTGAGCAGCCTCGACGAGGAGCGTCCGGGGACAACCGACCTCTACTTCGTGGGCTTCGCCCCTTACGCCGCGGAGGACGTCTTCCGCAAGGACATGGAAGTGGCGCGCGATCTCTTCGACGACCGTTTCGATACCGACGGGCGCTCCGTCGTGCTCATCAACAACCCGCGCACCGTGCTGGAGGAGCCTCTAGCGACGGTAAGCAATCTGCGCGCGTCATTGTCGGTGATCGGCGACCTCATCGACCGCGACCAGGACGTGGTGATGGTCTATCTCACCAGTCACGGCAGCCGCGATCACCGGCTCACGGTTCAGTTTCCGCCGCTCGAACTGGATTCGCTCGCGCCCGACGCGCTGAAGCAGATGCTCGACGACGCCGGAATCAAGTGGCGCATTATCGTCGTCTCGGCGTGCTATTCCGGCGCCTTCATCGACGCGCTCAAGGACGACTACACGCTCGTCATGACCGCATCGGCCGCCAACCGCACTTCCTTCGGCTGCGGCAGCGAGAGCGCTGCGACCTATTTCGGCGACGCGCTTTTCGGACACGCGCTGCGCTTCGAGGATTCGTTCGTCAAGGCGTTCCAGAACGCGCGCGAGCGCATCGCCGCGCGCGAGAAGAGCGAGCACCGGCGGCCCTCGGAGCCGCAGCTCTACGTCGGCAGTGAGATGGCGGCGAAACTGCCGAAGCTGGAAGCGGAGTTGCGCTCGCGTCGCGCCGGGACGTCCATCTGATGAGTCCGCGTCCGCTCGCCGGCTTGAAGGTGCTCGAACTCGGCCAGCTCATCGCCGGACCTTTCGCCGGCAAGGTGTTCGCCGAGTTCGGCGCCGAAGTGGTCAAGGTCGAGCCGCCCGCCGAAGGCAACGCGCGCGGCGGCGATCCGCTGCGCCAGTGGCGCCTCCTGCACGAAGGCACTTCGTTGTGGTGGTACGTGCAGGCGCGCAACAAGAAGTCGGTGACGGTCAACCTGCGCTCACCCGAAGGTCAGGAGATCGTGCGGCGGCTCGCGCGTGAATCCGACATCGTGATCGAGAACTTCCGCCCGGGCACGCTGGAGAAATGGGGTCTCGGCTACGACGCGCTCGCGGCGGAGAATCCAGGGCTCATCATGGTGCGGCTCTCCGGATTCGGCCAGACGGGGCCGTACCGCGACCAGCCCGGGTTCGGCGCGATCGCCGAATCGATGGGCGGCATGCGGCACGTCACCGGCTTTCCCGACCGTCCTCCAGTGCGCATGAACATCAGCATCGGCGATGCGCTCGCCGCCCTGCACGGCGTGGTCGGCGCGCTGATGGCGCTGCATCATCGCGAAATCACTGGTGGAAAAAGCGGCGGCAAAGGACAGGTCGTCGACGTCGCGCTCTACGAGGCGGTGTTCAACATGATGGAGAGCCTCGTGCCGGACTACGATCGCTTCGGCGAGATTCGCGGCCGCATCGGGACCGGGCTCACCAACATCGTGCCGTCAAACACCTATGCGACCCGCGACGGCAAGAACGTGGTCATCGGCGGCAACGCCGACAGCATCTTCAAGCGCCTCATGCACGCGATCGGTCGCGACGATCTCGGTCAGGACCCGGCGCTCGCCACCAACGTCGGGCGCGTGAAGCGCACGGCGGAAATCGACGGCGCCATCGCGGCGTGGGCCGCGGAGCGCGATCTCGACGAAATCCTCGCTGCGCTGAAGGCGGCGGACGTGCCCCACGGAAAGATCTACACCGCGGCCGACGTCGTCGACGATCCGCAATATCTTGCGCGCGAGATGATTCTGTCGATGAAGCTTCCCGACGGCACGCCGATCAAGCTCCCGGGAATCGTGCCCAAGCTATCCGAGACGCCCGGTGCCATCGATTGGGTCGGGCC
>Ga0335083_10005088_pt1 | contig 16622 bp, 13 predicted proteins | sample Lox_Sample_42_FD_206716 | JGI IMG/M metagenome (GOLD analysis project Ga0335083, IMG submission 206716) | Soil microbial communities from Loxahatchee National Wildlife Refuge, Florida, United States - Lox_Sample_4.2 | ecosystem: Environmental > Terrestrial > Soil > Wetlands | place: USA... | reverse complement strand
CTACCGACCGCGACACCTGCGAGGACCTGCTCGCCCGTTGCCCGGGTTGGGCGCAGCTGTCGGTGGTCAATTCGCCGAACATGGTGGGAATCTCGGGTGATCGAGAGACCGTGCAGAGCGTCGTGGATACGCTCACCGAACGCGGCACCTTCGCGCGACTCATCCGGGTCCAGTACCCCGCCCACACCAGCTTGATCAACGAGCTCGGCGAAACGGTACGCGCGGCCACGCAACGCGAACTGCAGAACCCGAAATTCCTCGACACCGAAATCGACTGCCTCGGGTCCACTCTCGGCGCGCCCATCACCCAGGACCTGCCGGTTGACCAGTATTGGTTCTGGAATCTGCGCAACACCGTTCGATTCGACAAGGCGATCGCTGCCGCCGCGCAGCGCGACATCGACACGTTCGTCGAACTCGCCGCACATCCCACGCTGCAGTTGGCGATTCAAGACAATCTGGCCGCCGTCAGCGGCGAGCGCACGCCCAGGGTGGTCGGCACGTCGGAGCGAACGGCCACCGACCTGAGCGAGTTCACCCGCAATCTCGCCCAGTTGGCAGTGCATGATCTGAATTACCCGTGGGAGTGCCTGCGCGCGGAGTCTGACGGCCCCGTCTCGCTGCCGTTGCTCGATTTCCCCAACACCCGGATGAACGAGACCCGGCTGTGGATGCGCTACACCCAGCCCGATGACGTCAAAGCGGTTGCCCCAGCAGCCGAACCGGCTCCGGAACCGGTCACCGCCACCGCACCCGCACGGCTCTTGGTCGAAGAGTGGATCCGGCTGTCCCAGCGCTCGCTGGTGGCGCCGCGTGTCATCGGAATCGTCGACCACACCGGCGCCTGCTCGGACGTAGCCGGCGCGCTCAGCCGCGCCGCCAAAGAGATCGGCGCCACGGCTCACCCAATCGACGCAACCGGCACCAGCAGCGGCGATCTCAACACGTTGGTCATCTTGATGCCGCCGTCACCGGGACTCGACGACCCCGCCGCCGCAACCGAGGTGGCCGAATTCTTCGGCAACCGCACCTGGTGGCCGGACATCGGTGACACGATCACCGAATGCTGGCTGGTGACGGTGGGCGGCGAGGCGGTGGTTCCCGACGATGCGCCGCCAAATCCGTTGCACGCTGCGGCAAGTTCGGGCTTCCGCAGCATCGCCACCGAATATCTCGGAGTCGCGTTCCGCCATCTCGATCTCCCGGCTGCATCGGCGACGCCGGAATCGGCTACCGCGATCCTCACGGCGCTGCACACGGGTGAGGAATCCGAGTTGGCGTTCCGCGACGGCGGCCTCTACGCCAAGCGACTGGTCGAGGACGACGCCCCCGCCTACTCTGCTGAAAAGCCCTGTCAGCATGTGCTGATCACCGGTGGAACCGGAAACCTGGGCCTCGAGTTCTGCGATCATCTCGCTCGGCGTGGCGCTCAGCGAATCACGCTGGTAAGCAGATCGGGCGAGACGCCCGCCAACGCTGACCGGCTGCGCCGAATCCGTTCGTCCACAGCGACGCAAATCGTTGTGGCCCGATGCGACGTCGCCGATCCGGCAGCCGTGTCGCGGCTGTCCGAGCAACACCGGGATGCGCCCGCCGATCTGATAATCCATGCCGCCGTCGACTATTCGGACATCGAGTTGCGCGACATCACCACGGCGAAGGCCGAACAGGCGCTGCGCGCCAAGGTCATCGGCATCGCGCGGGTGCTCGACGAGTTTCCCCGGACCGCCGACTGTCGGGTGGTGCTGTGCTCGTCGACCGCAGCGACAATCGGTGGACGCGGCCAAGCCGTCTACGCGGCGGCCAATCGGATGCTCGACGCCATGGCGCACCGGCTCCGCGCCGACGGCCTGGACTGCGTTTCTGTGCAGTGGGGTCAGTGGACGGTGCATCTCGACCTCGGAGCTGCCGGCCGGGCCAAGCTGGCCGGGACCGGCGTGGTTCCGATGTCTCCGGCAGATGCCATGGCACTGGGAATGAGCCGCCGGCGCGGCAATATCGGCAACATCATCGTTGCGGCGTTCGACCTGGGCCGTGCGCGGTCAGCCCTGACCACCTTCGGTTACGGACCGCTGGCCTCACAGCTGACCTCGCCCGCCGTCGAGAAACAGGTCGCGGCTCGGGAATCGAATGTCTCGCAACGCTTCATCAAGCTGCTCGCCGAGGCGATCGGCGTCGCGGACCCGGACGCGATCGACACCAGCGTGCCCATGGTCGCGATCGGCCTGGACTCGTTGCAGGCGCTCGAGTTTCGCCGCCGGGTCCAGGTCGAGTTCAACCACGAGCTCAACGTCGCGGACATCCTCGGCGGCGCATCTGTCGCCGACGTCCTGGCGCAGCTGGACACCCAGGCTGCGCCGGTAGAGCCGTCCGAGGTGTTTCAGCGCGCACGACGGGTGGCCCAAGACGTCGTCCCGACCACCCTGGATGTGGACCGATTGCGCTCCGCGCGTGCCGATTTAGACCTCGTCGGGATGCGGGCCATGATGAACGCACTCGATCCCGCGTTGAGCAGCGATGTTCCAGGCGCCACCCACACAGCCGAGAACATCGCGACACAGCTTGAGTTTGCTCCCCGACACCGGTGGCTGCTGCGCAGATGGCTCGGAGTGCTCACGGCGCGTGGACATCTCGACCTCGACTCCGACGGCGGCTACCGGTTGGTGCAGCCGGTGCCGGAACCGGGCTGCCCGGACTTGTTCGCGTTGGGCGCCGACCTCGGCTATCCGCGTTCGCTGACGGCCTTCATGCAAAGTTGCAACGAACGTCTGACAGAACTCGCGCAAGATCGGGTCCGCGTTCAGGAATTGCTGTTCGCCGACGGCGACATGGTGACCGCCGTCGCCGGCTACCGAGACAACGTGGTGGGCCAGTACCTGAATCGCGGTGCACGGGAAGTCGTTGCGGGCCTTGCCGCGGGACTGACGCACGACCGGTCACCGGTTGGGATTCTCGAGCTGGGCGCAGGCACCGGCGGCACGACGGACGACGTCATCGCGGGCCTCTCCGGGATCTCCATCGACTACCACTTCACCGACGTGTCGACGTTCTTCCTTCGCGCCGCCCAGGAAAGATTCGCGGCATATCCGCAGATCCGTTACGGGATACTGGATTTAAACACCGATCTGCCGCAGCATGACCGATACGACATCGTGCTGGCGGCCAATGTGCTGCACAACGCACTGCATATCGGTGAGAGCCTGCGGCAACTGCACGAGCTGATCAACCCCGGGGGAGCGATCGTCTTCATCGAAACCTGCAACGCGAATTACCAACTGCTGACGTCGCTGAAGTTCCTGATGTCGCCCAATCCCGGTCAGCCGCATCCGGGCCAGTCCGATATCAGGGCCGGAGGCCGGATCTTTCTCACCGAAGACGAATGGCTTGATCAGCTCCGCGCGTCGGGATTCAGTCCGCTGCCGGTGTTGCCGGACCCTGATCACCCGCTGCGGGTGCTCGATCAGCGACTGTTCGCCGCACTGCGTAACCGGTGATCACCCGCTAGCCGTCGGGTGCCATCGCCTCGCGCAGGCTCCTGGGGCGCATGTCGGCCCAGTTGTCCTCCACGTAGGCAAGGCAATTCGCGCGGGTGTCCGCACCGAAGACCACGCGCCAGCCGGCCGGCACCGCGACGAATGCCGGCCACAGGCTGTGCTCCTCGTCGTTGACCAGCACGTAGAACGTGCCGCTGTCGTCGTCAAACGGATTGGTACTCACCGCTTCTCCCCTTTTGCGGACGATCGGTGACGCCGATATCAGCCCCCAGGACACGGTCGGACAGCAACCCCAGGCAGCTCAGGTTGGGGAATCCGGGTCCCTCGTTGAGGCCGGAGAGATTGGGCAGGACCAGTTTCGGGGTGACGCCGGCTACGGCCAAGTCGGGGCCAATGGACTCCTCCAGACGTTCGGACGTCAGCGGCCCACCCAGCCCGAGCTCCAGCACGTCCACGGCGGCCGGGCTCAACAGCGGCACGAACCACAGCGGGTCAGCGCCTGATCCGTCGATGACGAGGTCGAAGCGATGCAGGGTCTCGAGCGGTTCACCAGAGCGGTCCGTGCTCAGCGTGATCCAGATCGTGCTGTCCCGATCGACCACGCGAGCAACGCGTCCGCGTAGATGCTTGATCCGCTCGTCGGCCAGTAGCGATTCCTGAACGCGCGCCGAGAAGACCCCGCGGTCGGTGCGGGCGATGCAGTCGCGCCGTTCGGCCTGGGTGAGGCTGCGCCAGCCGGTGGGATCGGAGAACAGTGAATTCTCGAAGAAGCCCTCGCCACGGGTGAACAGGGTTGCCTGCGGCGAAATCGCGGTGATCGATGAAACCCGATGATGGAAAAGCTCGTTGAGCATCGACGCAGCGGTCTCCCCGCCGCCGATCACCGCGACATTCTCGGCGACGATCCGGTCGTGGCGCGCGGCACGTTCCCAGAACTGAGCGATCGACAGCACCCGCGGGTCGCCGGAGCGGATACAGCGCTCCGCCTGACCGGGGCCGGTGATCATGATGGTGTCGGCGGACAGGTGCGACTCGTGGGTGTGCAACTCCCAGTGCGATCCGTCGACCGCGATCTGAACCACGTCGCCGCGAACGACTTTCAAGCCGGCCACCTCGGCCGCCCAGCGCAGGTAGGAAGCCCACGTGTCGTGAGTCGGCGACGGCCGACCCCGGTCGACCCAACCGACGAATTGGTCCGTCGCAACCAGATACGACTGCCAGCTGAACCGCATCATCTGCTCGTCGACTTCGGCGTTGCGGCCGGGAACCAGCGACGACCGGTACGGGAACCCGACGTCCTTTTCGGGGCTGGTACCCAACCGCTGCCGGCCGTCGGTCCAGCCGCCCCCGGCCCGCCAGTTGGCAGCCACGCCAGTGCGTTCGACCGCGACGACATCGGCCGCCTCGACGCCCATCTCGCGCAAGACCGCCGCCTTCGCGGCGACTGCCACCGCCTTCGCGCCGGCACCGAGGATCGCCAGCGTGCCGCTCATGACAAGCCCCCACCTCCGTCGGCTAGCTTAGCTCAGGCTGTCCTAACTTCGTGTACGCTACCCTATGTCCCGAAGGCAGGACACGCCTGCCCCGAGGGAGCCACCGCGTTGCCTGTTACTCCTCCCCGACCGTTGCTGGACGGCTTCGTTCCGTTTCCGCCCGAACGCGCTGCCGGCTACCGGGCGGCCGGCTACTGGGCCGGTCGCAGCCTCGACTCGGTGCTGCGAGACGCCGCCAGGGCATGGCCCGACCGCGTGGCCGTGGTGGATGACCTCGGTAACCATACGTACGCCGAACTGGACGAACTCGTCGCCGCAGCGGCCGCCGGGTTCGCCGCGCTCGGGATTGCTCCCGGCGACCGGGTGCTGCTGCAGCTGCCCAATTCGTGCCGCTTCGCGGTCGCGCTGTTCGGGCTGCTGCGCGCCGGGGCCGTCCCGGTGATGTGCCTGGCCGGGCACCGGCTGGCCGAACTGAATCACTTCGCGCAGGTCAGCGGCGCAGTCGGGCTGCTCATCGCGGATACGGCAGGCGGTTTCGACTACCGCGCGATGGCCGAGCAGCTGGTCGCGGCGCAACCGCAGCTGCACCACGTCGTCGTCGACGGAGACCCCGGCCCATTCCTGTCCTGGCCGGATCTGCCGGCCGGCGAAACGCCTCGGATTGCGCCCAACACAGCGCATCCCGCGTTGCTGTTGGTGTCGGGTGGCACCACCGGCGCGCCCAAGCTGATCCCCCGCACGCACGACGACTATGTCTACAACGCCACCGCGAGCGCCGAGCTGTGCTCGCTGACGTGTGACGACGTGTATCTGGTGGTGCTGCCGGCGGCGCACAACTTCCCGCTGGCGTGCCCCGGAATTCTCGGCGCGATGACCGTCGGCGCCACAATCGTTTTCAGCACCGACCCGAGTCCGGAGGCCACGTTCGCCACGATCAAGCGGCACGGCGTCACGGTGACCGCGCTGGTCCCGGCTCTGGCCAGACTGTGGGCGCAGGCCTGCGATTGGGAGCCGGTGACACCAAAGACGTTGCGGCTCTTACAAGTAGGCGGCGCCAGGCTGGAGCGTCAAGACGCACGCGCGGTACGCGCCGCCTTGACCCCTGGTCTGCAGCAGGTTTTCGGGATGGCCGAAGGACTGCTGAACTACACGCGGCTCGACGATCCGCCGGAAGTGCTGGAGCACACCCAGGGCCGGCCGCTGTGCGACGCCGACGAACTGCGCATCGTGGACGGCGCAGGCGAGCCGGTGGCAACCGGCGCAGAAGGCGAACTGCTGGCACGCGGGCCATACACGTTCAACGGCTATTTCTGCGCCGGGCACGACAACGCACGCTGCTTCGACCCCGACGGCTTTTACCGCAGCGGCGACCTCGTCCGATTACGCGAGGACGGCAACCTGGTGGTGACCGGCCGGGTCAAGGACGTCATCTGCCGGTGCGGTGAAACCATCTCCGCACAGGACCTCGAAGAGCAGTTGCTGAGCCACTCGGCGATCTGGTCAGCGGCCGCGGTTCCGTTGCCCGACCCGGATCTGGGAGAAAAGATCTGCGCTGCAGTTGTTTTCGTCGGTGAGCAGCTGACCCTCGCCGACCTGAACGCGTACCTGGACGAGCGTGGTGTGGCGGCGCACGCCCGGCCCGACATGCTGGTCGCCATGCCGGCGCTGCCGACCACCCCGGTCGGCAAGGTCGACAAACGGGCGATCGCGTCTTCGATAACCGACTGCTAAGTTCGACGTCAGAGCGAAGGAGCCGAGTAGTGGATTCGTTTTCATGGGGCTTTCTGACCGTACTTTCGCTGGTGCTGGCGTTGGTGTTCGTGGCCTTCGCCGGCGTGTACGTGAAACGGCTGGGCGACCGACCGCCTACTGCGATAGGCGACGAAATAGGCAGCGCCAAAACGGTTGTGCGTAAAGTGCGCAAACGCGAACCCATGTCGCGGGATGAGTTGGACTATGCGAAGCAAATCATTGGTGCTCGTGGCTCCTTGATGGCGTTCTGCATCCCCGCTGCTTTGTTCTCGCTGGGCTGCGTTTATGTGTTCGGCAGTCTTTACCACTTGCATGGAGCGACGCCATCCGAGCGGACATTTCTCGGGGTGTTCCCCATGTTAGCCTCAATGAACTTCACGACTCAGATTCTCCGCCACGCAAGGTTGAAACGGCGTGTGCAAAGAATGTCGTGAACCGACATATGCGATGTCGAGCAAACAACGTGGTTTTGCAATCGTGATTCCCGGGGAGTTGAAAATCGGCTTGCCCGTGCTGCCGACAGCACCATCAGGTGATAGCGTCCGCACACCTGGTGTTCGCGTTCCGGTCCAGGGACGGTAGTCTTTGCACGTTCCATATGTCAACTTCGTTGATATATGGCCCGGGGGTTGTCTGCCCTCGCCCGAAAGTTCGGAACGGCGCAAGAACACTAAGGTCTGGAATCGGATTCCAGGAGGTGATCGAGTGAGCCCTCGTCCAGTCGGCAGGACTGTCCTGGCGCGAATCTGGATGCCGTTGGTTGCCGTCATCGTGCTCGGCGTGGGCGCGGTGGGCATGTGGAAGGTGCACCAGTTCTCCAATCCCCCGCCCGTCATCACCGTCAATCAGCCGGCAGCACCTCCGGAGTTCAGTATCAAACGGCTCACGTATGAGTTGTCCGGCTCCGTGGGGCAAGGGGGGTTGCTCGTCTGGGTGGACATCGACGGGCATCCGCATCGGGTTGATCTCACGACCTTGCCGTGGTCGCACACGGAGACGACCACGCTCACCGTGGTGTCCGGCAGCATCTCGGCGCAGGTTCATGGCGGTCAAGTGGGCTGCCGGTTGCGGGTGAATGGCGTTGTCCGCGCCGAACAGTCCGATAACAATCAGGACGCGCACGTCTTCTGCCTAGTGAAATCCGCATGAGCCAGCATCAGGCGGAGTATCCGACGAAACGACCCTTCGTCCCCAGAATGGTCCGCGTCTTCGCGATACCAATCATCGCCTTCTGGGGCCTTCTCGCCGTGTCGACGAACACCTTCATGCCCCAAGTCGAGCGGGTCGCAGAAGAACTCGCGGGGCCGGTGGTCCCGCACTATGCGCCGTCGCAGCGGTCGTTGCTGGCCATCGGTGCGAAGTTCCAGGAGTCCAATTCGACCAGCCTGGCCATGATCGTGCTGGAGGCCACCCGGCCGTTGGGCCAGGTGGACCACGATTATTACGACGGACTGATGCGCCGGTTCAAGCAAGACCCCAAGCATGTGCAGTACGTCATGGATCTGTGGGGGAAGCCGATCACCGCGGCGGGGGCGCAGAGCCTCGACGGCAAGTGCGCCTACGTGCTGTTGCGTCTCGCGGGCGATATCGGCCAAATGCAAGCGAATGAGTCCGTTGCTGCCGTTCGGGAGATCGTCGCCAACGACACCCCGCCGCCCGGGCTCAAGGTCTACGTCAGCGGCGCGGCGCCGCTCGCCAAGGACACGGTGGCGATCGCGAATTCCAGCTTGAATGACATCACGATCGTGACGATCTTCCTCATCATCGGGATGTTGCTGCTGGTGTACCGCTCCATCGTCACCCTGTTTGTGCCCTTGGCCGGAGTTCTGTTCGAGATGCTGGTCGCGAAGGGGGTTGTCGCAACCCTCGGGCATCTGGGGTACATCGAGCTCTCGTCATTCGCCGTGAACATCGTCGTCGCGCTGACCTTGGGAGCGGGGACGGATTACGGCATCTTCTTGATCGGCCGCTATCACGAGGCGCGACACGACGGCGAAGGCAGGGAGGAGGCGTATTACACCGCGTACAAGAGTGTAACGCCGGTCATCCTTGGCTCGGGGCTGACGATCGCTGGGGCGTGTTACTGCTTGACTTTCGCGCGCCTCAACTACTTCCACACCATGGGGCCGGCCGTTGCGATCAGCATGCTGTTCACCATCGCGGCAGCGCTGACGCTCGGCCCGGCCTATTTATGCGTGGGCAGCCTTTTCGGGCTTTTCGATCCGAAAAGCAAGGCCAAGGCGCATCTGTATCGGCGGATCGGGACGAGCGTGGTCCGGTGGCCGGTGCCTATCCTCGCGGCCAGTTCCGCTGCCGTCATGTTCGGCGCGATCTTCGTGCCGACGTACCGGCAGAACTACGACGACCGCCAATACCAACCGCGCAGCGGCTCCGCCAATCAGGGTTTCGCGGCGGCGGATAACCACTTCCCGAAGAGCAAGCTGTTCTCCGAGATGCTGATGATCGAGTCGGATCACGACATGCGAAACTCGGCTGATTTCATCTCGCTGGACCGGGCGGCCAAGGCCCTCGAGCGCCTTCCCGGCGTCGCGATGGTGCAAAGCATCACCAGGCCCATGGGCCGAGCTTTGGAACATGCCACCATCCCCTACTTGTTCACCACGCAGGGCAGCGGTAGCGGTCAACAGCTCCCGTTCAATCAGCAGCAAAACGCTAATACGGCCCAGCAGGCAGAGATCACGACGCACACTGTCACGGTCTTACGGAAAGAGATCGGCTTTTTCCAACAGATGTCGGATGAGCTGCATAAGACGGTTCTCACGGTCGAGGATCTGGAAAGGGTCACCCATGAGATGAATGAGGAAATCTCAAACCTCGACGATTTCTTCCGGCCGATCAAGAGCTATTTCTATTGGGAGCGCCACTGTTTCGACATCCCGATTTGCTGGACGTTCAGGTCGGTGTTCGACACGCTCGACCATATCGACAAGTTGGCCGAGGATATCACCGCCGCCAAAACCTCCCTCGAGGCTATCGACAGGATCTTGCCGCAAATAATCATTCAGCTGAAACTCACGGCCGACGACTCGGAGTCTTTAGCGTCTCTTTTAGTCAGCACCTACGGCCAGTCGTCTTTGCAGTCCACACAGACCGACCAGACATTCTTCGACCAGGTCAATGTGGGGCTCGACTTCGACCAGTCCCGCAGCGATGACTTCTTCTACATCCCCCATGAAGGTTTCGACAACGACGACGTCAAGACGGGTATGCAGCTCTTGATGTCGCCGGACGGAAAGGCTGCTCGGCTCATCATCACCCACGAGGGGGACGCCAACGGCCCGGATGGCGTGCTGCATGTCGAACAGTTCCCCACAGCTATAACCGCGGCCCTCAAAGAGACCTCGCTGGCTGGCGCGAGAGTTTATATCGGCGGTTCGGGATCAACCAACAAGGACATCAAGCAATACGCCGCGTCCGATCTGCTTATCGTGGCGATCGCCGCCTTCGTGCTGATCTTCTTGATCATGCTGTTCCTGACGAGAAGTCTGATGGCCGCCTTGGTCATCCCCAGTACCGTGGCTTTCTCCTACGCCGGAGCGTTCGGGCTCTCCATACTCGTCTGGCAGCACCTCATCGGCCTGCCCCTGTACTGGTTGATATTGCCACTCACGTTCATCATCCTGGTGGCGGTGGGTTCCGACTACAACCTTCTGTTGATTCTCCGTGTCAAAGAGGAACTCCACGCCGGATTGAACACCGGTCTCATCCGCGCGCTCGGCAGCACGGGTGGTGTGGTGACGTCCGCGGGTTTGGTGTTCGCGTTCACGATGCTGGCGATGCTCAGCAGCGATCTCAGAACCGTCGGTCAGGTGGGTTCCACCGTATGCATCGGTCTGCTGCTCGACACGCTGATCGTGCGTTCGTTCGTGGTGCCCTGCATCCTCCGAATCCTCGGGCCGTGGTTCTGGTGGCCGACACTGGTGCGTGCGCGTCCGCTGCCGCAGCGGTAAAGCGTTGTCACAGCGGAAGTTCGCGCTTGTCGCAGTCTGCGCACTGCTTGTCATCGCCGGCGGATGGGCGCTGCTGCGGACGAATTCACCCCGGCCGGCAACGACGCCGGCTGGCGTTCCGACGTGCCCGCTGACCACCCTGCCGCCCGAGGTGACCAACACGGTGCGGGCCATCCACTCCAATGGCCCATTCCCATTCCCACGCGAGGACGGCGTGGTTTTCGGGAACCGCGAGGGCCACCTACCCGACCAGGCCAGGGGCTACTACCACGAGTACACCGTGATCACCCCGGGTGCCCGGGACCGCTCGGCGAGGCGCATCGTCACCGGTGGATCCCCGTTGACCAATCCGCCGCAGTACTTCTACACCGGCAACCACTACGACTCGTTTTGTCTGATCTCTGATGCCGGAGGGCAGCCATGACGCCGCAGCCAGACGAACCTCTGATCTTCCGAATCGATGGCCGAAAGATCAAGTCGCCCAAGGACTTCTATCGGGAAATCGGGCGGTCGGTCAATGGCCCCGGGGGATACTTCGGACGGAATCTCGATGCGCTGGCCGATTGCCTGCGGGGCGGATTCGGCACCCCGGAGGATCGACCGTATGAGTTCGAATGGCAGTACAGCGCGGCGTCGCGACGCTACCTCAAGCACGTGCAACGTGGGCAGCGCTCGTTCTTCGACGCGGTACGGGAGGTCTTCGACGATGCCGGGGTCACGCTGAGACTTCGGTGACCTCGTCGTCTCCAGGGCGCCCGCAGCTGGCCTGACCCCGATCGGTTGATCCGTGGCCTATGAGAGTCTTGCGGCCCACGTGTGGGGGCAGGAAGGCTTGACAAGATCATGGCGACGAGGAAACGGCACAGCCCGGAGCAGGTTGTGCGCAAGCTGATGGCTGCTGACCGGTTGTTGGCCGAGGGCAAGGACACCGCGGCGGTGTGCCGCGAGCTGGGGGTGTCGGAGGCGACGTAGCACCGGTGGCGCAACCGGTTTGGTGGGCTGAAGGCCGAGGACGCCAAGCGGCTCAAGGATTCCGGCTGTCACTTTTTCATCGAAGCGACACAGAGGACTCCGCTGAACGGGTGCTTGTTCGTCGAGTCGGCGAATCGTGTGGGCGTAGAACACGTCGAGCCGGTACGGTCAGGAGATGGCCGCCCGGGGCGCTCTGATGGCCGGTATCGCTAAACAGCTCGGCCACCCACGTGGCGTGGGTGGGAGGCTGGTTGGGCTCGCGCTCAACCGAGGCAACCGCGGCTTCGTGAGCGCAGCTGTACAGGCGTTGCACGCCGACAACGATGCCATGGTGGCCGACGTCGGATTTGGCGGCGGTGTGGGCCTGAAATTGCTGCTTGACAGCGTTGGCCGGTCGGGCTGCGTCCATGGAGTGGAAGTGTCGGACACGATGCTCAAACAAGCCGCAAGGCGGTATCGGCGCGATGTCACGGCGGGGCGGTTGGCGTTGCACCACGCGTCGTTGACCGGACTGCCCTTCGCCGACGGGACCCTGAATGGTGTCCTGACGGTCAACACCATCTACTTCATCGCCGAGTTACAGGAGGCGTTCACCGAGTTGGCCAGGGTGACAGTACCCTCGGGACGCATCGTCGTCGGCGTCGCCGACCCCCAGACGATGGCGAAGTTACCGTTTACTGGCAACGGCTTTCGCCTTCGTCCCATACCCGAGGTCATCAGCATGCTGCAAAGCGCGGGCCTCACAGTGCAACACCGCCGGATCAACGCCGCGGACGGCGCACCCCACCTATTGATCGGCACGCCGGCACCGACCCAGGCGTAAGACACGCGCGTCTCGTTCTCCACAAACGAGGTCAAGGCCGCTCCCGCAAACCTGCCATTGACTAATGTCACCATTTGGTATTGACTGCGTTCCATGACGGACGGCGCTGTCCCTTCCCGCGGATCGCTGCGATCTCGCACCGCGGCCACCATGAGTGCGTACACCATTCGGCCGATCGGCGGGCTGGTGCCCCCCGAGCGTGCCTGGGGAGTCTGGTTGTCACGCCGGCTCATAGCAAGGACGATGGCCGCATTCGGCCCGTCACTGAAGGGCACCCGCGTCGAGCAGGTCGACACCGTGTTGCCCGACGGACGGCGCGTCAAGGGCGAATGGGTTTACGGACCACGCACTCCGACCAGCGCGGCCGGGCGTGCCCGGCTGACCGATCGTGGCCGGGCTGAAGCCATCTATTACGTGCACGGCAGCGGCTACGTCGTGTGTTCTCCGAAAACGCACCGGCGCTTGACATCCTGGCTGTCGTCCCTGACGGGCTTGCCGGTGTTCAGCATCGACTACCGGCTGGCACCACGCCACCGCTTCCCGACCGCCGCCGACGACGTGCAGGCCGGCTGGGACTGGCTCGTCGACATATGTGGTGTGCCTGCGAAACAGATTGTCGTTGCCGGCGATTCGGCCGGAGGCCACCTGATCGTAGACATGCTGCTGCAACCCGAGGTTGTCGCGAACCCGCCTGCCGCGGCAGTGCTGTTTTCGCCGTTGTACGACATCACCTTCGGACTCTGCCTCGCGCGAGAGCAGGTGCGCCCCGACCCCGCCGCCCGCGTCGCCAACGCGATCCGCCTGGTCAACCTCTACCACGCCGGTGTCGATCCCAGCCACCACCGGTTGAGACTGAATGTTGCCGGCGGGCGGCCACTTCCACCGACCCTGATCCAGGCGGGCGGAGCCGAGATGCTGCAGGACGACGCCCGCCAACTCGCATCCGACATCCGCACCGCGGGCGGACGCTGCGAGCTGCAGATCTGGCCCCACCAGATGCACGTGTTCCAGGCGATGCCGCGCATGACGCCCGATGCCGCCAAGGCCATGGCCAACGTGGCGCGGTTCATTACCCACGTGATGCAGGATGCGCGCGTTCTCGCCGAAGAGGCGAGCTGACGATGTTCGGCCCTCTCGACAGGCTGCTACCCAAGTCCAACACCACCAGTCACGGCGCCTCGGCGGTGGTGACCGGCGCCGGCAGCGGGATCGGCGCGGCGTTCGCGGTCGAACTCGGCCGCCGTGGCGGCGCGGTGGTCTGCAGCGACATCGACGAAGCCGCAGCACAAAACACCGCCGACGCCATCATCGACCAGGGTGCCAAAGCGGTGGCGATGCGCTGCGACGTGTCCCGCTTCGACGACGTGAGCACCTTGGCCGAGCAGGCGCAGGCCTGGTTCGGCGCACCGCCCACGCTGGTGATCAACAACGCGGGTGTGGGGGCCGGCGGCGCGGCCATCGGCGATGCGCCCCTGGACGATTGGGTGTGGACCCTGGGCATCAACCTGTGGGGACCGATTCACGGCTGCCACGTGTTCACCCCGATCCTGCGCGAAGCCGGCCCTTGGGGACCTGGGCCTGCGCCGCGCGGCATCATCAACGTCGCCTCGGCAGCGGCATTCGGGGCGGCTCCCGGCATGGCCGCGTACAACGTCAGCAAGGCCGGCGTGCTCTCGCTGTCGGAAACGTTGGCAGCCGAATTGTCGGGCACCGCAGTCAAGGTCACTGTTCTGTGTCCGACCTTCGTCAAGACCAACATCGTCGAATCCGGCCGCATCAGCGAGCAGTCCAGCGAGCTGGCGAACAGATTGATGCGCTGGACCGGGTTCTCGCCTGACAGAGTGGCACGAATATGCCTGGACGCCCACGACCGCGGCGAGCTGTACTGCATGCCGCAATTCGACGCCAAGATCGGCTGGAACATCAAACGCTTAGCCCCGCAGGCATACACCCGTGTGGTGGGGCTGGTATCCCGGGCGGGTTTGTCCTAACGGAAGGAGCTGCTGGTGGCCATCGAAATGGAAGCCATGCTCGCCAAGATCAAAGATCGCCAGTGGGCGCTCGCCGACATCGACTGGGACGCACCGGGTGCCGATACCATCCGGCGCGAGTTCCGGCCAAAGCTGAAGGCGTTCATGGCAGACCTTTGTTGGATCGAGAACATCGGCGCCCGCGGCTTCGCGGCGCTGGCCAAGAAGGCGCCCAACCCGACGGTGGCCGAGATCTACCGGTATTTCCACGCCGAGGAGCAGCGCCACGCCAACGCCGAAATGGCGCTGATGAAGCGGTGGGGCATGCTCGACGACGGAGAACTCCCGGAGCCGAACGTCAACATCCGGTTGGCGATCGAGTGGCTCGACACCTACTCCGATGACATGCCGTTGTCCGTGCTGGGCACCGTCATTCCGATGCTGGAGGTCGCCCTGGACGGCGCGTTGCTGAAGTTCCTGCTCGACTCCGTGGCGGACCCGGTCTGTCATCAGGTGTTCGAGAAGATCAACAACGACGAATCACGGCATTTGGCAGTCGATTTCGCGGTGCTGGACATGATCGGTCACGCGAAGGCGCGCCGGCTGGCCATCGAGTTCGTCGGCACCGTCGCATCGCCTGGCGTGATCATCGGGACGCTGATGTACATCCCGCTGCTGAACCGCGTGCGCAACGAGATGGCCGGCATGGGTATGGAACCCGAGCGGCTGTACAACGCGGTCAAGCGTTTCAAGCAACTCGGCGAGCGCGGCGAACGCACCTGGCGGGTGCCCGCCTATCAACTTCTCAAGCGGCATGCCGCGATGGTGGTCAACCCGCACCACCCGTACCACCTGCTCGCCAACTCCATGGTGTGGTTGTCGGAGCGCTATCCCAGGCCGCTGCTCAAGCCGGTGCCCAGCTGGTTCAAAGAACTCACCCACCAGCCGGCGGCCTGATCATGGCACCCGAGCACATCTACCCGACGCTCATCGTCGGCGCCGGCTTCACCGGGCTCGGCACCGCGATCCGGCTGGCCGAAGCCGGCATCAGAGATGTCGTCATCCTGGAACGGTCCGACCGGGTCGGTGGAACCTGGCGCGACACCACGTATCCGGGCGCCAGCTGCGATGTCCCGTCGCTGCTGTACTCGTTCTCGTTCGTCAAGAACCCGAGGTGGTCCCGGACCTACTCCCCCGCCCCGGAGATCTACCGGCACATCGAGGACATGGCGACCAGATTCGATATCCGCCAACGTATCCGGTTCGGTCACGAGGTCAGCGGACTGACCTTCGACGAAGCGGCCGGCGTCTGGACCGCAACGACGAAGAACCGCAAACGCTTTCGCGCGCGCACCGTCGTCTTGGCTTCCGGCCCGCTTTCCGACGTCAGTTTCCCTGACCTGCGCGGCCTGGACAGCTACCGGGGACACAAGATTCACAGCGCCCGCTGGGATCACGACTACGACTTCACCGGCAAACGGGTCGCCGTCATCGGCACCGGCGCCAGCGCCATCCAGATCATTCCCGAACTCGTCAAGCGGGCCGGCTTCGTCAAGGTGTTCCAGCGCACGCCCGGCTGGGTGCTCCCGCGTCTGGACGTCGCGACGCCACCGGCAGTGCAGGCCCTGTTCGCCAAAGTCCCTGCCACCCAACAACTTTCCCGGCATGTGCTGTTCTGGGGCCACGAAGCCACCGCCACGGCAATGGTGTGGAACACCCCGCTGACGTCGCTGGTGGCCCGGCTGGGCCAGGCTCACATCCGCGCTCAGGTCAAGGACCCGTGGTTGCGCCGCCAGCTGACCCCCGACTTCACGCCGGGATGCAAACGCATGCTGGTCTCCAGCGACTACTACCCCGCCTTGCAGCGGGACAACTGCAAACTCATCGACTGGCCGATCGCGACGCTGAGCCCGGTCGGGATCCGCACCAGCGACGGCATCGAACACCATCTCGACTGCATCGTGTTCGCGACCGGATACGACGTCCACCTGACCGGGCCGCCCTTCCCCGTCACCGGACTCGGCGGCCGGTCGCTGGCTGCCGAGTGGGCCGGCGGTGCGCAGGCATACAAGAGCATCAACGCGCACGGGTACCCGAACCTGTTCTTCATGACCGGACCCAACTCCGGGCCGGGCCATAACTCCGTG
>Ga0335083_10005087_pt1 | contig 16626 bp, 19 predicted proteins | sample Lox_Sample_42_FD_206716 | JGI IMG/M metagenome (GOLD analysis project Ga0335083, IMG submission 206716) | Soil microbial communities from Loxahatchee National Wildlife Refuge, Florida, United States - Lox_Sample_4.2 | ecosystem: Environmental > Terrestrial > Soil > Wetlands | place: USA... | reverse complement strand
AGTCTACACCGCGTGATTGCCGCCTCGCCGGCTACCCCGTCCGGTGGCCGGCTCGAAGCGTCGCTCGGATCTTCTCATAGTCGCCCGGGGTATCCACGTCCGGCGGCATGGGCAGATCGAGCTCCACCCACTCGACTCGCGCCGGTTCCTTCTGGATCACGGGCCGCGCGCCCTGGTCGCCGGTGAGGCGCAGCAGCTCCGGGAAGATCTCGCGCTTGAACAGCACCGGATTGCCCTGCCCGTCCCGGTACCTGGGTGCCACGATGGGCCTGCTGCTGGTTCGCCGGGCGGCCAGCAGCGCCGGGATGATCGACGGGGCCAGCGCCGGCTGGTCCCCCAGCGCGATGAGGGCGGAGTCGGCGGTCGCGGGCAGCGCCGCGATTCCGGCGCGCACTGATCCCGCCTGCCCTTCCTGCGGAGCCGGATTCACCACCAGTTGCACGTCGAGGCCGGCGAGCGCCGCCTCGATCGGCTCCACGTCGGGGCCGCTCACGACCCAGACCGAGTCGACGCCGCCCGCCAGCACCGCCTCGACCGCGTGACGGACAATGGCGCGGCCGTCCAGCGGCAGCAAGAGCTTGGCCTGCCCCATGCGACGCGAGAGCCCGGCCGCGAGGACCACCGCCGCGATCACCGTCGACTCCAAAGAAGAAGCCCCGCGGAGGGCATCCCGCGGGGCTCGATCCTCGGGTTCCGTCTCACTTCGGGTGGCTTACTTCACGGCCGCGGCGGCCGCCTCCATTGCGCGCTTGGCGAAGACCCGCAGGAGGTGGCTCTTGTACTCGACCGAGCCCTGCAGGTCGGCCTGCACGTCCACACCCTCGGCCGCCTTTTCGGCCGCCGCCTGGATGGAGGCGGCGTCGGTCCCCTTGCCGGTGATCGCGGCCTCGACGCCCTTGGCGCGGACCGCCTTGGTGCCGGCGCCGGTGACGCCCACGCTGGCCTTGCCCACCTTGCCGCCGTCCACGCTCAGCACTGCCGCGACTCCCACCACCGCGAAGCGCGACGCCGGGTGCGGGAACTTCATGTAGGCGGCGCCGGTCTTGGGGGCGAGCGCGGGCACGCGCACCTCGACCAGGATCTCGTCGGCGCCGAGCGCCGTCGTGAGCAGGCCCTTGAAGAAGTCGTCGGCCTTGATGGTGCGCTTGCCTTTTGGTCCCTCCGCGACCATCTCGGCGCCGAGCGCGATGATCGCGGCCGGGTAGTCGGCGGCCGGATCCGCGTGGGCGAGGCTGCCGCCGATCGTGCCCATGTTCCGCACCATCGGGTCGCCGATCTGGGCGGCCACCGCCGCGAGGACCGGGCACTTCGACTTCACCGCGGCGGAGGACTCGACCTGGTAGTGGGTGGTCATCGCGCCGATCACCAGCGTGCCGCCCTCTTCCTTGATGCCGGAGAGGCCGGAGATCTTGCGCAGATCCACCAGGTGCTTGGGCTGGGCCAGACGCAGCTTCATCGCGGGCAGCAGGCTGTGCCCGCCCGCGAGCAGCTTGGCGTCGTCCTTGTGGCGCCCGAGCAGATCCAGCGCCTCCTTCACCGTCCCCGGCGTGTGGTACTCGAACTGAGCTGGGTACATGTCGGCGTCTCCCTTACTTCCTGGATTTGGCGGCCTGGGCGGTCTTCCAGACCCGCTCCGGCGTCAGGGGCATGGCGTCGATGTGATCCACACCGAGGCCCGACAGGGCGTCCACCACCGCGTTGACCACCGCCGGGGTGGAGGCGATGGTGCCGGTCTCCCCCGCGCCCTTCACGCCCAGCGGGTTGACCGGTGTGGGAGTCTCGGTACGGTCGGTCTCGTAGAAGGGCAGCATGTCGGCCTTGGGAAGCGTGTAGTCCATCATGCTTCCGCTGACGAGCTGGCCCGAATCTCCGTCGTACACGGCCTCTTCCCACAGGGCCTGCGCCACACCCTGCGCGATGCCGCCGTGGACCATGCCGTCGACGATCATGGGGTTGATGACGTTGCCGACGTCGTCGACCGCGAGGTATCTGAGGATCTTCACGTGGCCGGTGTCCGGATCCACCTCCACCACGCAGGCGTGCGCCCCGAAGGGGAAGCAGAAGTTGGACGGGTCGTAGAAGCTCGTCTCCTCGAGCCCCGGCTCCACGCCGTCCGGGTACTTGTGCGGAACGTACGCGGTGAGCGCCACGGTGCCGAAGGGGATCGCCTTCTGCGGGGAGCCCTTCACCACGAACTGGCCCCCCACGTACTCCATGTCCTTGGGGTTGGCCTCGAGCAGATGGGCAGCGATCTTCTTGCCCTTCTCCTTGATCTTGTCCAGCGACATCACGATGGCGGTGCCGCCCACCGAGGCGGACCGGCTGCCGTAGGTGCCCATGCCGAACGGCACCCGCCCGGTGTCGCCGTGGACGATCTCGATGTCATCCATGGGGATACCGAGGTGGTCGGCCACGATCTGCGCCATGGTCGTCTCGTGTCCCTGTCCGTGGGAGTGCGAGCCGGTGAACACGCTGACCTTCCCGGTCGGGTGCACCTGGACCTTGCCGGACTCCCAGAGGCCGGCCTGGGCTCCCAGCGAGCCGACCACCTTGGACGGGGCGATGCTGCACGCCTCGATGTAGGTGGAGAACCCGATGCCCATCAGCCGGCCCTTGGCCCGTGCCGCCGCCTGCTCGGTCCGGAACTTCTTGTAGTCGAGCATGGCCAGGAGCTTGTCGAAGGCGGCGCCATAGTTGCCGCTGTCGTAGGACAGCGCGACCTTGGTCTGGTACCCGTTGTCGAACTTGGGGATGAAGTTCTTCTTCCGGATGTCCGCCGGGTCCATCTTGAGCGCGGCCGCGGCGGCGTCGACCATCCGCTCGAGCAAATAGCAGGCCTCGGGGCGCCCGGCACCGCGGTAGGCGTCGACCGGCGTGGTGTTGGTGAACACGCCGGTGACCTCCGCGTGGATGGCGGGCCACTCGTACACCCCGTTGAGCAGGGTGCCGTACAGATAGGTGGGCACCGCCGGCGCGAAGGTGGAAAGGTACGAGCCCAGGTTGGCGGTGGTCTTCACGCGCAGGCCCAGGAACTTGCCGTCCTTCGCCAGGGCGACCTCCGCGTCGGTCACGTGATCACGCCCGTGGGCGTCGGTCTGGAAGGCCTCGCGGCGCGAGGAGGTCCAGCGGATCGGCCGCTTGACCTGCCTGGTCGCCCAGGTGCAGACCGTCTCCTCGTTGTAGAGGAAGATCTTGGAGCCGAAGCCGCCGCCCACGTCGGGCGCGATGACCCGCACCTTGTGCTCCGGGATGCCCAGCACGAAGGCGGTCATGAGGAGCCGGTGCACGTGGGGGTTCTGCGAGGTCACCCACAGCGTCCAGTCCCCGGTGGCCTCGTCGAAGCGTGCCACGCAGGCCCGCGGCTCCATGGCGTTGGCCACCAGGCGCTGGTTGACGATCCGCTTCTTCACGGTGACCGGGGCCGACTTGAACGCGGCGTCGGTGGCGGCGGCGTCGCCGATCTGCCACTTGAAGGCCACGTTGCCGGGCGCGACCTCGTGGATCTGCGGCGAGCCCTTGGCCGCCGCCTTCTCGGTGTTCGTCACCGAGGGCAGCACCTCCCAGTCGACGGCCACCAGTTCCGCCGCGTCGCTCGCCGCCGACTGGCTCTCCGCGATCACGATCGCGACCGGATCGCCCACGTAGCGCGCGGCGTCCGAAGCCAGCGGCATGTGGGCCGGGATCTTCAGCTCGGGGAGGAGCCAGCCGCAGGGCAGCGAGTTGACTCCCACCATGTCCTTGCCGGTGAAGATCGCGACGACGCCCGGCGCCTTCGACGCCTTGGCGATGTCGATCTTGCGGATCTTCGCGTTGGCGTGCGGGCTGCGCACGAAGACCGCGTGGGTCATGCCGGCCAGCTTCAGGTCGTCGGTGTAGTTCCCCTTGCCGGTGATGAAGCGGGGATCCTCACGCCGCTTGATGCTCGCGCCGAGCAGCCGGGCGGTGGCCATGGTCGTGCCTCACTTCCCCGCCATCTGCTCGGCGGCGTACTGGATGGCCTTGACGATGTTGTGGTAGCCCGTGCAGCGGCACAGGTTGCCCTCGAGATCGTGCCGGATCTGAGCCTCCGTGGGCCGCGGGTTGCGCTGCAGCATCTGGTGGGCGGACATGATCATGCCCGGCGTGCAGAAGCCGCACTGCAGCCCGTGCTTCTCCCAGAAACCGTTCTGGATCGGATGGAGCTTGCCGTCCTTGGCGAGGCCCTCGATGGTGAGCACTTGCGCGCCCTCGCACTGCACCGCGAGCAGCGTGCACGACTTCACCGCCATCCCGTTGACGTGCACCGTGCAGGCGCCGCACTGGCTCGTGTCGCACCCGACGTGGGTGCCGGTCAGGCCCGCTTGCTCCCGGATGTAGTGCACGAGCAGCAGGCGGGGCTCGACCTCGTGGGATTGGGGGGAACCGTTGATCGTCATCGACACGGTCTTTTTCACCGCGCTACCTCCTGAGTGAAGGGTCCGAGGCCGGGAAAACGCCCCCAACCGTATGCCGGGCCGGGGACGGTGTCAAGGGGTGCCGCCGAGAAGCCTCCGTCCCTCGATGCGTGCCTGCTCCAGGACTTCCCGGACGGGCACGCTCCGGTCGCGCGCGATGCGGCGGACCTCCTCGAACTCGGGCGTGACCGTGACCACGCGGCCCTCCAGGCGGGATACCTTGAAGGTCACCGGCCCGTGCGCGGTGTCGAGCCGGACCATCTCCCGGTCGAGCCGGGCTCGCTGGTACGCGGTCCACCGCACCCCGATGGTGGAGGACTCCTCGAAGAGCACCCGGGAGAGCTCGGTCACCCGCCCCGGCTCGCAGAGGGCGGTCAGCACGATGCCGGGTCGGCTCCGCTTCATGATGACCGGCGTCAGCCAGGCGTCGAGGGCACCGCCGTCCAGCAGCCGCTCGAGGAGCGGCTCGTAGAGCTGGGGGGACATGTCGTCGATCGTGGTCTCGACCTGGACGATGGTCTCGGCGGACGGGGTCACCGCGGCTTCGCCCACGAACAGGCGCAGGACATTCGGGGTCTCGAGCTCCATGGTGCCCGCTCCGTAGCCGACCGCGGTGACCCGCATCGCCGGCATCGCCCCCGCGCCCGCGGCCAGCGTGGTGAGGATGGCCGCGCCGGTCGGGGTGACGAGCTCGCGCCGGATGCCCGTGTCGAGCGTCGGGAACCCCTTGAGCATCTCCGCGGTGGCGGGCCCGGGAACCGGCATCCGCCCGTGCGGGCCCTCGACGAACCCGCCTCCGACCGGCAGCGCGCCGAAGTGCACAGCGTCGATGCCCAGCAGATGGAGACCGATGCAGGAGCCGGTCACGTCCACGATGGCGTCGATGGCGCCCACGTCGTGGAACTGCACGCGCTCGGGGGTGGTCCCGTGCACCCGGGCCTCCGCGGCGGCGAGGCGCCGGAACACGCGTGAGGCCATGTCGCGCACCACCGGCGCCAGGCGGCTTCGATCCAGGATCCCGAGGATGTCCTCGAGCCCCCGGTGCCTCGGGGGATGCCGGGGTCGCGTGCCCTGCGCACGGCCCGTGTAGCCCTGGTCCTCCATGTGCACGTCCACCTTGGTGGCCCGGAAGCCCGCCTTCATGACCTCGTGACACTCGAGGCGGTAGCCGTCGACGTTGAGCCCCGCGAGCTCGCCCTCGAGGGTCTCGAAGGGAGCGCCCGCGTCCACCAGCGCTCCCAGGATCATGTCGCCCGACGCGCCGCTCGGACAGTCGAAATAGGCGAGGCGCATGCGGCTAGCGGAGCTTGGCGGCGAGCTTGTTGATCTGGCTGGCCTGGGCGGCGGCCCCGTACCCGTTGTCGATGTTGACGACCGACACGCCGGGCGCGCACGAGTTCAGCATGGCGAGTAGCGCGGCCACGCCGCCGAACGAGGCGCCGTAGCCCACGCTGGTCGGCACCGCGATCACCGGCCGGTCCACCAGGCCGCCCAGCACACTCGGCAGCGCGCCTTCCATTCCCGCGACCGCGATGATCGCGTTGGCCTCGTTGAGGCGGTCGAGGTGCGGCACCAGCCGGTGCAGCCCGGCCACGCCGCAATCGAAGAGCCGCTCGACGGCGTTGCCCATCGCCTCCGCGGTCACCGCCGCCTCCTCGGCCACTGCCTGATCGGCGGTTCCTGCGCTCACCACCGCGATGAGGCCTACCCCGTCCATCCGGACCGGGTTGATCACGACCAGGCGGGCCTCCTCGTGGACGCGGCACGGCAGCCCGCTCTCGAGCAGCGCCGCCACCGCCTCGGGTGCGGCGCGGGTGGCCAGCACGTTGTCGTGGCCTTCGGCGAGCCGGCGGACGATCGCCACCACCTGCTCCGGGGTCTTGCCCGGGCAGAAGACCGCCTCGGGCACGCCGTGGCGCAGCGAGCGATGCAGGTCCACCCGCGCGAAGCGCAGATCGTCGACCGGGAGGGCGCGGAGGCGGGCCAGCGCCTGCTCCGGGGTCATGGCGCCGCTCGCGACGGCCTCGAGCAGCGCCGCTACTTTTTCCCGATCCACTTGAGCGCCTCGTTGGCGCTGCCGCTGCGAAAGCCCTGCAGGTCGAGCGTCACGTAGAGGTAGCCCAGCTCGCGGAAGCGCCGGACCACCGCGGTGTGCCGGTCGTCCTGCCAGAGGCGCGCCATCTCGTCGGCCGGCAGCTCGATGCGGGCGAGCCGGTCGTGGTGGCGCACCCGGAACTGGCGGAAGCCGAGGCTCCGGAGGAACACCTCCGCCTCGTCGATCTGCCGAAGCTTTGCGGCGGTGATCACGTCGCCGTACTGGAAGCGCGACGAGAGGCACGCGAAGGAGGGCTTGTCCCAGGTAGGCAGGCCGAGCGCGCGGGACAGCGCGCGGATCTCCTCCTTCCACAGGTCGGCCTCGATCAGCGGGGCGCGCACGCCCCTGGCGTCGGCCGCCTTCATCCCCGGCCGGTGATCGCCGAGGTCGTCCATGTTGGCGCCGTAGATGACCTGCGCGGATCCGGCCTGGCGGGCGATGGGCTCGAGGCGCGTGAACAGCTCTTCCTTGCAGTGGAAGCACCGGTCGGGGGAGTTGCGCGCGTACTCGGGCCGGTCGAGCTCGTGGCTGCGCACGACCTCGTGGCGCATCCCGAGCAGCCCGGCGAGCCGGCGGGTCTCCTCCAGCTCGGCGGCCGGGTAGGTCTCGGAGTCCGCGGTGACGAGCAAGGCCCCGTCGCCCAGCGCATCCTTGGCGGCTCGGGCCAGGAAGGTCGAGTCCACGCCGCCCGAGAAAGCGACGACGACGCGGGTCATCGTGCGCACGAGCCCCACCAGCCGGTCGTACTTGGCTTGGAGCGCGGGCGGCTGGTCCATGCGCCTATCCGAGCAGCGGCCGGGCCAGCTCGGCCAGCGGGACGCTCGGCCGCGCCCCCACGTGCGCGATGACCTCGGCCGCGGCCAGCGATCCGAGTCGCCCGCAGGTGGGCAGGTCGAGGCCTCGACTCATCCCGTAGAGGACGCCCGCCGCGTAGAGATCGCCCGCCCCGGTCGTGTCCACCACCGCGCTCACCGGGTGGGCCGTCACCGTGTGCACGGTGCCGTTGGCGACCAGGACCGAGCCCTTGGCGCTCCGGGTCAGCGCGGCGACCTCGCAGTGCCCTCGCACGTGCCGCAGCACCGAGTCGAAGTCTCCGACCTGGTAGAGGGCGCAGATCTCGGCCTCGTTCGCGAAGAGGATGTCGACGTGGTGCTCCACGAGATCGAGGAAGGCGGCGCGATGACGGTCGACACAGAAGGGGTCGGACAGGGTCAGGGCCACCTTGCGCCTGGCCGCGTGCGCGATGGCGGCCGCGGTGCGGAAGGCCTCCTGAGCCTCGGGAGGATCGAAGAGATAGCCCTCGAGGTAGAGGATCTTGCCGCGAGCGATCAGGGCCCCGTCCACGTCGCCGGGCCCGAGCCGCACCGAGGCGCCGAGGAACGTGCTCATGGTCCGCTGCGCGTCGGGCGTCACCAGGATGAGGCAGCGTCCGGTGGGCGGGCCGGTGGTGGCGCGGGGAGTGTCGTAGCCGACTCCGGTCGCGCGCAGGTCGTGCCCGAAGACCTCGCCGAGCTGGTCGTCGCGCACCTTGCCGACGTAGTGGGCGCGCCCGCCGAACGACGCCACGCCCACCACCGTGTTGGCCGCGGAGCCGCCGGACATCTCGATACCGGGACCCATCGCCTCGTACAGCTCGCGGGCGCGGGCCTCGTCCACCAGGTGCATGGTCCCCTTCACCAGGCCCTGCCGGCCGAGGAGCGCCTCGTCCGCGTGGGTCAGCACGTCCACCAGCGCGTTCCCGATGCCGACCACATCGAGCTCCCCCAGGCTAGCCACGGTCACGCCCCTTCCCTCTCGGCGGAAAGTAGCGATCGAGCAGCAGCGCGAGACGCTTCCGCGTGCGTGGCGGGAACGCCTTGGGATTGGTGATCACCGCGGAGGACAGGGCGTCCCCGCAGCCGGCCCCGCAGGTCTTCCCCACCCGCGGGACGAGCCGCTTCAGCACGACCTTCGCGGTAGCCACGTTCTTGAGCAGGTTGGCCACCACCGCCTCCACCGTCACGGCGGCGTGGCTCTCGTGCCAGACGTCGTAATCCGTGGCCAGCGCGAGCGTGGCGTAGCAGAGCTCGGCCTCCCGCGCCAGCTTGGCCTCCGGCATGTTGGTCATGCCGATGACGGAGACGCCCCAGCGGCGGAAGATCTGCGACTCGCCCTTCGTCGAGAACTGCGGGCCCTCGATGCAGATGTAGGTGCCGCCGCGGTGCACGCGCGCTCCCGTTTCGCGGCTGGCCGTCTCGAGGAGGTCGCCGAGAACCGGGCACACCGGATCCGCGAGCCCCACGTGGCCCACGATCCCCTCGCCGAAGAAGGTCGAGATGCGCCGCCTCGTGTAATCGAAGAACTGATCGGGGATCACGAGGTCCAGCGGGTGGATGTCCTCCTTCATGCTGCCGACCGCGCTCACCGAGACCACCCACCGTGCGCCCAGCGCCTTCAGCCCGTAGATGTTCGCGCGGTAGTTGATCTCGGTCGGGGAGATCCGATGTCCGCGGCCGTGCCGCGGTAAGAAGATGACCCGCCGGTCACCGAGCCGGCCGGTGCAGTAGGCGTCCGAGGGATCGCCGAAGGGTGTCCTCACCCGGGTCCAGCGAACGTCCTCCACGCCCTCGATCTCGTAGAGCCCGCTTCCGCCGATGATGCCGAGCGCGGGCTCGACCGTTTTGGCCCCGCGCGCCGCTCTCACGCCGGGACCCCGACGAGACGCCCGTGGGTGCGGTCGCCGCAGGTCTCCCCGATGTCGAGCGTGACCAGGTGCCGGCCCAGCGAGCCCGGTCCTTCGAACAGCACCTCCACGTAGTTGGACGTGAGGCCGGCCAGCAGGCCGGTGCGGCGGTCGCGCGCTTCGAGCACCACCGCCTCGCGCCGCGTCCCGGCGAGCCCGCGTCGGAACGCGAGGCTCTTCTCGCGACCGAGCCGGCGCAGGCGCCGACTCCGCTCCTGGATCAGGGCCGGCGGCACGTGATCCGGGCGTGCCGTCGCTTCCGTGCCCCGGCGGTCCGAGTAGGCGAAGACGTGCAGGTAGGAGAACGGCAGCGCGGCCACGAGGGCGAGCGTCGCCTCGAAGTCGGCGTCGGTCTCGCCGGGATGCCCCACGATGACGTCGGTCCCCAGCCCGAGCGCAGGGATGGCGGCGGCGAGCCGGTCCACCAGATCGCGGTACATCCGGGTGTGGTACGGCCGGCGCATCAGGCGAAGCACGCGATCGCTGCCGCTCTGCAGCGGCAGGTGCAGGTGCGGGGCGACCACCGGCAGCGTGGTCACCGCGTCGACCAGGTCCGGGGTGAAGTAGGACGGCAGCACCGAGGACAGCCGCAGCCACCGCAGGCCGTCGATCTCGGCCAGACTCCGGACGAGCGCGGCCAGCGATGCACGCGGGTAGAGATCCCAGCCGTAGTGACCGATGTCCACTCCGGTCAGCGTGATGTCGAGATGGCCCGCTTCGACCAGCGCACGCACCTGATCGAGCACGACCTTCGGCTCCTGGCTGCGGCTGCCTCCGCGCGCGGTCGGGACGATGCAGAACGCGCAGCGGTGCTGGCAGCCGTCCTGGACCTTCACGAAGGCCCGGGAGCGGCCGGCCACCCGCGTGAACGGGGCCACCGGGACCGCACGGGCGGCGGCGATCTCACCCACCACCACGGCCGGGCGTACGCGCTTCACGAGTGAATCGAGCAGCTCGGGGAGCCGGTACTTCTCCTGGTTGCCCACGATCAGGTCCACGCCCGGGATGGCTGCCACCGCGGCCGGATCGGTCTGAGCGAAGCAGCCGGTGACCACCAGAAAGGCCTCGGGGTTCTCGCGGCCGACCCGGCGGATGAGCTGACGATCCGAGAAATCGGCCCGGCCGGTCACCGTGCAGGTGTTGACCACGTAGACCTGCGCGGCCTCGCCCGGCGAGACCACTCGGAAGCCTCGGCGCTCCAGGAGCGCGCCCATCTCCTGGGACTCCACCTGGTTGAGCCGGCAGCCCAGGGTGCTGAGCGCGACCGTCACCGGGCCGCTCACGCGGGGACTTCCTCGCGGAGCTGACCACAGGCCGCGCCGATGTCCTCCCCCTTGCTCCAGCGGATCGTGGCCGTGATGCCGTGCTCGAGCAGGACGGCCTGGAAGGCGAGGATGCGCGGCAGGGGCGGACGGGAGAAGCCCGAGCCGTCCCAGTCGTTGAACGGGATCAGGTTGATCTTGCCCCGGATGCCCTTGAGCAGTCGCACGAGCCGGCGGGCGTCCTCGACCGAGTCGTTGATGCCGTCGAGGAGCACGTACTCGAAGGTCATGCGCTGGCGGAACGGCAGCGGGAAGCGCCGGCACGCGGCCAGCAGCTCCTCGATGGCGAAGCCGCGGTTGACCGGCATGATCCGGTCGCGGATCTCGTTGCTGGTGGCGTGCAGCGAGATCGCGAGGTTGACCTTGAGGCCCTCCTTGGCCAGCCGCTCGATGCCGCTCACGAGCCCGACGGTGGAGACCGTGATGCGCCGGGGCGAGAAGGCGAAGGCTCGCGGATCGGTGAGCAGGCGCAGCGACTTCACGGTCGCCGCGTAGTTCGCCAGCGGCTCCCCCATGCCCATGTAGACGATGTGGGTGATTCGCTCCCCGGCGGGCAGCCCGCGGCGGGCCACCATCACCTGCGCGACGATCTCCCCGGCGCTCAGGTTGCGCTCGAGCCCCATGGTACCGGTGAAGCAGAAGGCACAGCCGAAGCCGCAGCCGACCTGCGTCGAGACGCAGAGCGTGAGCCGGTCACCGTCCGGCATCAGGACCGCTTGCACCCGCGCGCCGTCGCCGTAGCGGAGGACGAGCTTCTGGCTACCGTCCTGCGAGGGAGTGCGCCGCTCGATCTCGGGCAGCTCCACCCGCATCGAGTCCGCGAGGGCGACCCGGAAGTCCCTGGGGAGGTCGGACATGGCCTCGAAGTCGGCCACCCCCTTGGTGAAGATCCAGCCCGCGAGCTGGCGGCCGCGGTAGCGGGGGGCACCCAGCGATTCGGCCAGGTCCTCCATCTCGGAGGGAGACAGATCGAGTAGATTCGTCGATGACATACGCACCGACGGATATTAGCATACGTGCGCGGAGCCTACCCGGCCCGCCGCGCCGCCTCGGAGCATCCGGGACCGCGGAGCGGCTAGTCGTCCCCGACCGCGAACGCCGACGCGCAGAGAAATCCAAACGCGAAGACGATCACGACCACCAGGTACGTCCACACGAAGCGCATGAGGCAGGGTCCTCCTCTACCGGGACCATTTTCGTGCGACGTTGGCGCGGAGGCGGCAGAAAAAGCCACGTCGCTGCTCTCGCGGGCGACGCGGACCCTCTCGCGTCGCTAGAGTATGCCTCGATTCGTCATGTGGATCGATGTCTTACAAAGCGCTGGCTGAGGCGTGACATTTACCTGAGACGATGCCGGTGATGGTTGGCCGGGCACGCGCGGCGTCAGCGCTCAGCGCCTCCAGCTCCACAGCAGCCGCCAGGCGAGCCGGACCGCCTTGTCCCCCGTGCTCATCCACCAGCGCTCGCGCATGGCTCAGTTTCTCACGATCTCCGATTGCCGAGGAGGGCTGCTCCTCTTGCCCTTGCCCGAGCGTTGCGCCTATACTGGCGCCCCGCTGAGGAGAGGCAGACGGGTCCCTGGAGGCACCTGATGCGGCCCCTGATGCTCCTCCTCCTGACTGTTCCGCTGCTCGTCGGCGCTCTGGTCCTGGTCAACGGCCAGACAGCCACGCCTGAGTTGTTCCTCCCCCCGCAAGAGCAGTGGACGTGGATTCACAGGCTGCAGGCCGCCGGATTTGCGAGCGACTGCAGGCACCCCCTCAGGGGGGCGTCGGCGCAGGCCACCACGGATGTTCTCTCCGATGGCCGTGTTCGTATGAGCTGCTCCATCTCCGGCGCGCACCACCTGCCCGGAATCGGTTGATACAACGACCACGCGCCGCTTGCGCTAGACGTCAGCGTCGGTCCTTCGGCCGCCGCGGGTCCACGGTGGAGTTCTCGCCCTGCCCGTAGCGGGTTCGGTGACGAATCATGCGCCTCCGCCGCGGACACAGCCACCAGCAACAAACGAACCTCCCGCCCGGCGACACTCACGCGCGCGCTCCGCGTCTCTCTCCTCCCATGCCTGGCGGATAGCCTCCCGCTGGGCCGGCGATACCGAGCAGCCCTGGAGGATTCCGGCCAAGAGCAGTCCGACCAGGATTCCTGGAAGGCTCCCCCTCACCATTCGATCACCTGATCCGCCCGCTGAAGGAGCGACGGTGGGATCGTCAGGCCGAGGGCTTTGGCGGTCTTGAGGTTGATGACGAGCTCGAATTTCTCGGGCTGCTGGACCGGGAGGTCGGCAGGCTTGGCACCCTTGAGGATCTTGTCCACGTAGGTCCCGGCGCGCCGATAGAGATCAGACAAGCTCGGGCCGTAGGACATGAGGCCCCCGGCCTCCGCATCCTCCCTTTGCGTGAAGATCGACGGCAGCCGGTTCCTTGTCGCGAGATCTACGAGCCGTGCTCGTTGGGGAATGAACGCCGGGTCTTGCACGACGAGCAGGGCCCCCACGCGCTCCTTGGCCATCGTAGCGAAGGCGCCTTCGAACCCTTCGGGCCCGCGTGCCTCCAGAAGCCGAAGCTGCAAGCCCAACGCCCGCGCCGCGTCCTCGACGTTTCTTATGGTGAGCGGTCGGGCCGGACTGTCCGGGTTGGAGAGGACGGCCACACGGCGGACCCTGGGGACGACTTCCTTGAGCAGCTCCAGGTCCTTGCCGAAGATATCCGCGCCGACGCTGTAGGACACCCCGGTGACGTTTCCGCCCGGGCGCGCCAGGCTCGCGACGAGCCCGAGCTCAACGGGATGGGTAAGACTTATTCCGACGATGGAGACTGTCCCCGTGGCGTTCTTCGCTGCGAGGGCTGCGGGCGTCGGCGCCGCTACGATGACGTCCACCTTGAGGCGGATCAGATCGGCTGCAAGATCAGGCAGCCGGTCGAATCGACTCTCCGCCCATCGATACTCGATAGCGATATTCTGGCCCTCGACCCATCCGAGCTCGCGCAATCCTTGTCGAAACGCCTCGAGAATTCGGGGATTGGACGTGCCCGAGCCGGCGGAGAGATAGCCTATCCGGTAGACCGTGCCCGCCGGCTGCGCCTCGGCGGCGAGCGGCGCGACGAGCAGGCTGCAAGCTACCGTCCCGAGGAAGGTGCGTCGGTGCACGTGGAACCCCCGCCTGGCCGTTTGTCTGGGAGGGATCGGGGCGATGGACGGCCAAACGGGTTGAATCTATACCAGCAGTCCGGAGCCGGCTACATCTTCTTGTCGGCCTTGAGGCACTCGCTCATGAACGTCTTGCGCTCGTCACCCTTGAGGGCCTTGGTCGAGGCGTCAGCGTTGCACTTCTTCATCTTGTCCTGCTGAGTCATCGGCATCGCCGCGCCGCCCTTCAAGCACTCCGACATGAAGGCCTTGCGCTCATCGCCCTTCTTGTCCCCCGCCTGGGTGTTGCACGCCTTCATGCGCTCCTGCTGCGGGTTCGGCTTCTTCTCGTCAGCAGCGGAGACCATCGAAAGCGACCCGAAGACGAGTGCGATAGAAACCGCCGTGGCCAGAAATGCTCGCATGGACCCCTCCTTGCTGAGTGTGGAGCCTCTCGTAGGGCGATCCTAGGAGCCCGCTCGGCGCGGGTCAAGTACACGTGTCTACACTCGGGTACATCACGCTGCCGCCGGGAAGTGCCCGCACGGTCCAGAGGGTTCCGCGCCCGCCGACGTAGGGTGACGCCGGGTCGTTGGTCGAGCGGGGTGAGCGTCTTCACCGACGGGCAGGAGTCGGCCCGGGCTACCGGACCACCACCCGGTCCTTCTCCTGGACCTGCGCCCCGGCGGCGGCCTTCTGGATCTCGACCATCGAGTACTTGTCGCGGACCTCGATCACGCGGCCGGCCGCCACTTCCTCTTCCAGCTCACCGAGCGACTCCCCGCTGATCGGATGGACAATCGCGATCTTGTCGCGCCGCACGCTCACGTTCGTGCCGACCTTGACGCCATCCGGCGCCGCCAGATCGATCACCACCCGAGAGGTGTCGACGAACACCACGTACCCGCGGGTCGACGGCCGCGTTCCGACTCCGCCCGCCGCGTCGGTGCGCGTGCCGCTTGGCACGGCGGCCACCGGCGCCGTGCTCTCCACCTTGAAGGCCCCGGCTTGCTGCGCACTGACACGCCCGCCACCCGGCGGCTTGCCGTACTTCGAGATCTTGTCGGGCGGGGCCAGCAGGCTGGACTTGCCGAGCACCAGCGATTTCATGGTTGTGGGGACCTTGCCCTCCTCGACCCAGACATATTCGGGCTCGCTCGGGACGTCCGGAAATTGCGGATTCTCGATCAGGAGCCACGTGGCATCGGCGGCCCGGACCGTCGGCTCGGGCGCGAGCAACTCGCGAACGCCCGGGATAGAGCTACAGCCCGTCCCGATGACCGCGACGACGGCGGCCAACAGGACGAAGCCCGCACGTGAATGGGTCGTCATGGCGACCACAGCATACCGGAAGCCAAGCTTCCAGCCGTCGTACTTCTTCTCGTAGACCCAGCCGGCGTGGTGGACAGGCTGGCCACGAGCGTGGGGTGCATCACCCCCGACGCGCTATGACGCGGAGTTAGCGGGCCGGCCGCGGGCGTCGGTTGGGCCGGGCTTGCGGGCCGTTGCATGACGGCCTTCTTCCCCTTCGGGGTCCACGTGCGGGCAGCGACGGCGGCGCTCACGGCTCGAGCTCGTTCTCAAGCACGTCCTGCTGCGCGCGCGTAAGCCTGCCGGGCTTGTCGCTCCGCGGGAACTCGCACGCCACGAGCGCCCACTTCACGCTGAGACCTCCGCGCTTGGTGACGCGCTGGCCTCTCCAGACGTGGCCCTCGGAATCGAGCGCGACGTAGTGCTTCGAGGTCTCGACCGCGATGCTGATGAGGTTGGGCATTGCTCTGTCCTCCTCCTGTGCCGACTCGGTGCTCGTGCGGGCGACGAGGGCAACGAGGCTGCTCGACGAGCATCCGGCCCCGGGCGGCGGCTCAAAGATCGTCTCCCGCCTTGCCCAGCGGCAGCCGGACAGGGTGCTCTTCCCCGGTGCCAGCGCCAGCACGGCGGACGGGTACGACCAGCGTGGCCGTCGCCAACGTGACGGGGAGGTCACCCTCGACGGCGAAGTACAAGACACCTCCGACGGCCTCGCCTCTGGCAAGGTACACGGGCTCGAGTCGCTCAAAGGCCGCATTCCGAAGCCGTTGTTCCCGCGACTGCCGCATCACATGCCGTGTGATCAGGACGGGTGGTCCCCAGAGGGGCATCGTGCCTACCGCCACCGTGAGGATGACGAAGGAGAGAGGGTCCCGCCCGGCGGCGAGATCTTTGATCAGCTCAAAGGGCCCGTCTGTCGAGTCTTCCCTTTCGACGGTTGGCACTATCGCTCTCTGCATGCCCGCGGCCATCGGAAAGACACGACCATCGCCCCCCTGCAAGCTGATGGCTGCGCTTCCGACGATCACGCCTTGGGCGCCGACATTCCTGGTGACCACGCTCACGGGGATGACACGAGGGTCCCGGAGCCCAGCGATTTCCTCGGCATTTGGGAGATGGCTGGCGGTCTCGGGATCGGCTTTGAGTTCGATCGCGTCCTCGACCACACTCCGGCTCAGAACGGCCCCCGGAGGTATCGGGCTGGCCGTCGTGCATGCCTGGAGGCACAGGAGCGGACAGAGGACGAAGGTCACGGGCATTCGGAGACTCTGAACCTCGCCGTACCCTTCCCATCCGTAACTGCACGTCCTTGACCTCCTCCGGGCGGGGGCGATCATCCTGCGCTACACCGGGACTTACAGGCAGAGCCACATGGGCTTGCCGCTGTGCATGCATGCTTCCACTCCGGCCTTCTCTCTGGCCCTCAGATCGACCAGCCACTCTTCCGGCCATCCCTGGCCGAGCATGCATGCCTCGGTCTGGTGCCGCGCTGCTGCCATCTCGCCCCGCTTGCTGTCGTCTATCCCGGCCCGCTTGCGGAGTGGGTTCTTCAAGCCCAGTTCTGCCCGGACCGACTTCTGCCTCATGCGCTCCTCGACGCTGCCCTTGGGTCAC
>Ga0335083_10005086_pt1 | contig 16628 bp, 17 predicted proteins | sample Lox_Sample_42_FD_206716 | JGI IMG/M metagenome (GOLD analysis project Ga0335083, IMG submission 206716) | Soil microbial communities from Loxahatchee National Wildlife Refuge, Florida, United States - Lox_Sample_4.2 | ecosystem: Environmental > Terrestrial > Soil > Wetlands | place: USA... | reverse complement strand
GGCGCTGGCCGACGGCAGCGGGCTGTTCGTGCTCCCGGACATCAAGGGCGGCAAATTCCTGGTCCCCGCCGACAAGATCGCCTACATCGAGTTCACCGGCGCGGAGTCCCGCCGGGTCGGCTTCGGCAGTATTTGATCTGGGGGGACGACCCCCCGGGCCCCCGATCGCCCTCCGGCCGAGGCCGGCGAAGCCGGCCGGAACCGGCCCGGGACGCTCAGCAGTCCTGATCGCGCCCCGCGCGAAGGCGGCGGCAAGCCGCCGCCCGGGCCCCCCGATCGCCCCCCGGCCGAGGCCGGCGAAGCCGGCCAGAACCGGCCCGGGACGCTCAGCGGTTCCGATCGGCGCTGCGCGCCGGGCAGCCGGGCAGCCGCGCGGCTAGCTGGCCAAACCCAGCGCGATCATGCGCTGGGCGTGCGCGTCGGTGATCCGGGCCAGCATCCGGCCGATGTCGCCCAGGTCGCTGTCCGCCGCGGGCTGGCCCTCGGCGGCGCGATCCGGCGCCGGGCGGGCGGCCGCGGCCGCCGGGCCGGCCGACAGCAAGGTCGCCAGCGGCTGCCGGTCGGCGACCACCCGGTAGGCCTGGGCCAGCGCCTCGCCGACCAGCCGCCTGGCCCACAGCGCCAGCCTGCCCGCAACGTGCGGGTCAGCCGCGATGGCGGCCCGCACCCGGGCGATCACGAACTCGGCGTGCCCGGTGTCGGCCAGCACCCGCAGGACCAGGTCCCGGGTCTGCGGGTCGACCAGCTCAGCCACCGCGCGGTAGAAGTCCGCCGCGATACCATCGCCGACGTACGCCTTGACCAGGCCCTCCAGCCAGTCGGCTGGGGCGGTGCGGGCGTGGAACGCGTCCAGGGCCGCGGTGAACGGGAGCATGGCCTGGTCGGGCTGCGCGCCCAGCGTGGTGATGTGCTCCCAGAGCAGCCGGAAGTGCGCGAACTCGGCCACCGCCATCTCACCCAGCGCCGCCTTGTCGGCCAGCGAGGGGGCCAGCGCGGCGTCCCCGGACAGCCGGAAGAACGCCACCAGCTCGGCGTAGGCGAGCAGGCCGAGGAGGTCGAGCACCCCGGCCCGGTCCGGGCCGCCGGGCGGCTGGCCCGCATCTTCGCGGGGCCGTGCTTCAGTCACCGTCGCAGCGTAACGCGCCGGCGAGGCGCTCGGCGCGAAGCGGCGATCGGGGGGCCGGGGGCCGCGCCGGCCGAGGCGGGGCCCGCCGCAGGCGGGTACTCGCCGAGCCGGTGCTCGCCGCGAAGCGGCGATCGGGGGCCCGGGGGGGCGTCCCCCCGACTAACACAGCGCGTCGGATGCCAGCGGGCAGTACACATTGGTACACTGCTTGCAGTTTTGTGCTGGGAATGCGGCAAACCCCGGTCGCGTTCTTGGTGGCATAGGGCTCGTCGTTGGACTGACTGGAAGCCCTATTGCGCTGGTGGGCCAGACCGCCTGTCAGCGGGAGCCACTAGCGAGGCCCGAGAGGCCATCACGCGCGCGCAGCGTGCCGCCAGCCAGCGGGCCACTGATGGAAGCTGATTGAACTGACAACGCACACACTGACCTCATCCGTAGCAGAACCCCCGGCGGACGACCGCCAGGCAGCCGGTTCTCCGGACGTGGACGCGACAACGACCTTTCGTGACCTCGGCGTAGACGAGCGGATCTGCGTGGCCCTGGAGGGCGTGGGCATCACCGCTCCGTTCCCGATCCAGAGCCTGGCCCTGCCGGTCGCGCTGGGCGGGCACGACATCATCGGCCAGGCCCGCACCGGCACCGGTAAGACGCTGGCCTTCGGCATCCCGCTGCTGCAGCAGCTGGCCGACACCCCGGCCAGCGAGCCGACCGCACCGGCCGCCCTCGTCGTGGTGCCCACCCGCGAGCTGGCCAGCCAGGTCGCGGAGGACCTGAAGGTGGCCAGCGTGGCCCTGGGCACCCGGGTGCTCACCGTGTACGGCGGCCGGGCCTACGAACCGCAGATCGAAGCGCTGCGCCGCGGCGTGGACATCGTGGTCGGCACCCCCGGCCGGCTGCTCGACCTGGTCGGGCAGCGGCACCTCAAGCTGTCCGCGGTGCATGCACTGGTGCTGGACGAGGCGGACAAGATGCTCGACCTCGGGTTCCTGCCCGACGTGGAGCGCATACTGGAACGCACCCCGGCCGAGCGGCAGACCATGCTGTTCTCCGCCACCATGCCGGGTGAAGTGGTCACCCTGGCCCGCCGCCACCTGCGCCAGCCACTGCACGTCCGGGCCGAGCAGCACGACGAGACCGACCTGGTGCCGCTGACCGTGCAGCACGTGTTCCGCGCGCACCAGATGGACAAGATCGAGATGCTGGCCCGCATCCTGCAGGCCAACGGCCGGGGCCTGGCCATGGTGTTCTGCCGGACCAAGCGGTCCGCGGACCAGGTGGCCGACGCGCTGACCACGCGCGGCTTCGCCGCCGCCGCGGTGCACGGCGACCTCGGCCAGGGCCAGCGCGAGCGGGCGCTGCGCGCGTTCCGCAACGGGAAGATCGACGTGCTGGTGGCCACCGATGTGGCCGCCCGCGGGCTGGACGTGGACGACGTCACGCACGTGATCAACTACGAATGCCCGGAAGACGACAAGGCCTATCTGCACCGCACCGGGCGCACCGGGCGGGCCGGCCGGGACGGCATCGCGGTGACGTTCGTGGACTGGTCCGACATGCCGCGCTGGAAGCTGATCAACGAGTCCCTCGGCATGGGCCAGCCCGAGCCGCCGGAGACCTACTCCACCTCGGAGCACCTGTACGCCACGCTGGACATCCCGGCGGGGGTCACCGGCAGCCTGCCCCGTGCCAGCCGGGACCGGGCCGGCATCGAGGCCGAGGAGCTGGAAGACGTGGGTGAGACCGGCCGGGCCCGGTCCCGGGTGCCGCGCCGCAGCCAGCGTACTGACCAGGCGCCCCGGAAGACGCGGGTCCGTCGGCGGACCCGGGGTGGTGTGTCGGTAAGCGGCGGCGAGCCGGCCAAGCCGGACACCGAGAGTCACCCGCAGCGTCAGGCCTCCAGCGACGGCACCGCCGAGCACGCCCAGCCCGCGCGCCGGCGCCGCCGCCGGTCCCGGCGCGGCGGCCGGAAGGATGCCGCGGCGGGCTGAGCCTGTCCCCAGCCAGTGTCTGGCAATCACCAAGGGCAGGTAAGGCGTACCCGCAGCATCCGTGGGTAGGCTGGCCGCCTGTGAGCACACCCAAATCGCTGCAACTGCCCTCCGGGGTGCGGCAGCGGACCATCGAAACCAGCCGGGGTGAATTCGCCGCACTCGAGGCACTCCCGGTCACCGGTGTGCGCGAGCGGCAGCCCGCGCTGCTGGTTCCCGGGTACACCGGCAGCAAAGAAGACTTCCTGCTGATCCTGCAGGCACTGGCCGCGGCCGGCCGGCAGGTTATCGCGATAGACATGCGGGGCCAGTACGAGACCCCCGGCGGGGATGACGACGCGGCTTATCAGCTGGACGCGCTGGCCGCCGACGTGACCATGATCGCCGACTGGCTCAGCTCTGGCCGTTCCGAGACGGCCGGAGAGGCCACGGACGGCCCGGCCGCCCGTGGTATCCATCTGCTCGGCCACTCCCTCGGTGGCCTGGTCGCCCGGGAGGTACTTCTTGCCCGGACGGCCCCGATCAGCTCACTGACCCTGATGAGCTCCGGTCCTGGGGCGCTCACCGGGCCGCGGGCGGCGATGCTGACCGAGCTGCTGGCCGAACTGGACGGGACCGGCCCGGCCGGGCTGCGCGCCGAGATCGAGCGGATCTGGCAGACCCGGATGGAACCGGAGGCGGTGGCCGGCGGCGTCCCTGCCGGGATCATCGGCTTCCTGCGCACCCGGCTGCTGCAGAGCAGCCCGACCGGTCTGCGGGCCATGGGCGAGGCGCTGCTGTCCTGCCCGGACCGCACCCCGGCCCTGGCCGAACTGGGCGGCGTCCCGCTGATGGTGGTGTACGGCGAGAACGATGACGCCTGGGCGCCGGCCGCCCAGGAGGATATGGCCGCCCAGCTCGGCGCGCAGCGGGTCTGCATCCCGGCCGCCGCGCACTCCCCCGCGGTCGAGGCGCCGGAAACCACCGCGAGCATCCTCACCGGCTTCTGGAACACCGTCGAATGCCATCAGGGCCGCCAGGCCCGTACCTCCTGACCGCCGCTGCTCACTCCTCGGCGGGCAGGTCGAGGCCGTCCCAGGGGCGGTGCGCGGTGGTGGCCGCGGATCCCTCCGGGCAGACCGCACGGAAGTCACACCAGCCGCAGGACGGCCCGGGACTGGGCGGGAACACCTCGTCCACGCCACCCGGGCCGGGCAGCCCGGCGCGGAACTGGTCGTCGGCGGCCGCACACTCGGCGGCGATGTCCTCGGCCCGGCCCACCTGCCGGGCCAGTGTGGCGTCGGTGTGCGTCCAGGCGTGCACCGTGCCGGTCGGCAGATGATGCAGCTCCACCTGGTGGCATGGCCGGCGCAGCACCCGCCCCGCGGCCACCGCGTACAGCGCCAGCGGCAGCGAGCTGCGTGCATCGTCCGTGCTCAGCGGCCGGCGCCCGGTCTTGTAGTCGACCACCACCAGATCCCGCCCGCCGCCGGCCGGGCCGGGCCGGTCATCGAGCCGGTCGATTCGCCCCGACACCGCGATCCGCTCGGTTCGCGCGGCCACCGTGCGTTCCACCCCGGCTGGCTCGGCGGCCGGGTCCAGCCGGGCCACATACGCCTCGACCATGCTGGCCGCCCGGGCGCGCACCGCGGCCGACTGCGCGTCGCTGGCGAAGCCCTCGTTGATCCAGCCCTGCTCCAGTAAACCGCCCGCCGCCCCCACCGTCCGCTGCGCCCGGGGCAGCCGCCACCACCCGGCCAGCGCGTTGTGCACGCTGGCGCCCAGGCTGTTGTGCCCCCACGGCGGCCCTTTGCGCGGCGCCGGCCGGTCGAGGTAGTTCATCCGGTACAGCCGCCGGCAGGCCAGCCAGGTGGTCAGCCGGGTCGGGGTACACGGATACAGGCGGCGGGGCATCCCCGCCAGCCCCAGTTGCTCCCCGTGCAGCATGCCGCTCAGTCCGGATCGTCCACGGAGGCCAGCACCGGGCCCGCGGTCACCCAGGAGTCGAATCGCTTCGTGGCCGCCGCCACGGTGCTCTCCTCGCCGTGCCCGGGCAGCACCCGGGTGGCCGTGTCCAGCGTGAGCAGGTGCTCGCCGATCGCGCTCAGCTGCGCCGGGAAGTCCGGGAACTCGCCCTCGTGCGGCGCTGGGCCGCGGGCCAGCAGGACGTCTCCGGAGAACACCACCTGAAGTTCCTCGCTGTACAGGCAGACCGAGCCCGGTGTGTGCCCGGGGGCGTGGATCACTTCCAGCGAAACGTCGGCGACCTCGAAGATGCCGCCGTCCTCCATGCCGATTTCCGGATCGTCGCCCGCCTTGGCGTTGCGCCACTGCAGCAGATCCCGTGGGTGCAGCGCGATCGGGGCCTCGTCCCGGTCGGCCACCCCGACCGCCGCGGCGACGTGCGAGGCGTGCCCGTGGGTGCAGATCACCGCCAGGACCTCGCGCTCGCCCACCGCTTCCAGCACCGAGCCGGCGTCGGTGCCCGGGTCGATGACGATGACCTCCTCGTCATCTCCCACGATCCAGGTGTTGCCGTCCGGCGCACCCTCGCTGCCGGGCGAGGTCACCTGTTCTATCCGCGCCTCCATTGCCAGCCCTGCCTCTCCGAGTCGCGTCAGGAGTCCGGCCCCATTATGGCTGCGCCGCACGACGGTTATGACCCGGAAGCCTCGGCCATCAGCCGCTCGAAGGCTTCCGGGCTGGTGGTCTCGCAGCCCAGCCGGTGCCCGGTCAGGCTGCCATGATCGTCGCTCCCGCCGGTGGTCAGCAGGCCGAGCCGGGCGGCCAGCTCGCGCAGCCGGGCCCGCTCGGCGGGGTCGTGATCCGGGTGGTCCACTTCCAGCCCGGCCAGCCCGGCCCCGGCCAGCTCCGCGATGGCCTGGTCAGGGATCCGCCAGCCCCGGGACAGCGCGCCCGGGTGAGCCAGCACCACGGCTCCGCCGCTGTCGCGGACCAGGCTGATGGCGCGGACCGGGTGCAGCGCGTACCGGCTCACGTAGGCCCGGCCACCGGCCCCGATCCAGTCCGGGCTGAACGCCTCGTGCGGCTCGCCGACCGCCCCGGCGGCGACCATGGCCCGGGCGATGTGCGGCCGGCCCACGCTGCCCCCGGCGGCCAGCGCGGCCACCTGGTCCCAGCTGATGTCCACTCCTAGCTCGCGCAGCCGGGCCACCATGGCCTGGCCGCGGCGCACCCGGTCATCCCGGATGGCCTGGGTCTCGGCGGCCAGCTCCGGGCTCATCCCGGCCGGCAGGTAGCTGAGCAGGTGCACGCTATGCCCGTCCAGCCGGGAGGACAGCTCCATCCCGCTGACCAGCGTCAGCCCCGGGGGCAGCACGCCCTGGGCCGCGGCCAGGCCGGCCAGGGTGTCATGGTCGGTGAGCGCCAGCACGTCGACCCCGGCCGCGCGAGCCCGGGTCACCACCTCGGCGGGCGGGTCAGTGCCGTCCGAGGCGGCCGAGTGGGAGTGCAGATCGATGCGCACGAGGGCTCATGCTACGGCCCGCGCCAAAGGGGGCGCGCCGCCGACTGGACCGTGAAGGGGGATGGGAGGTGGGCGGGGAGGGAGCGAAGCGAGTGAGTGACGAGGGAAGCTCGGCGGGTGAAGCGGGATGGGGAGGTGGGTGGGGCCCCCGGAGGCGCAAAGCTCATCCGGGTAACCCCGGCAGCCGCGGGGACTTCGCACCGAACGGAAGATCGAGATCCTGGCCAGGGTCGCGGAGGTCGCGCAGCGTCAGCGTTTCCAGCAGCAGGGTGCCGGCCGTATCCGGCCACAGAATGATCCACAGCCAGTTGCCCAGGACCTCGCCGGCGAACGCCGCCGCCTCCGGCACGCTCACGTGCCACAGCGGGAACTCGTGGTTGCCGAACTGGACCAGCGCGTGCGGCTGCCCGGTGGCGAAGCCCTCGCCCGGATCGGGCTCGGCCAGCCCGGCCAGCCCGGCGCCCAGGCCGAGCCCGGGTTCCTCGGAGACGAGCAGCATCTCGCCGGGACCGCCGACCGGATTGGGCCCGGACAGTGCCACCACGCAGCCGCGCGTACCGCTGCGGTCGTCGCCGGCCCCGGTGAACCCGGTGACCAGCCAGCCGAGCGGGATCGGCCAGGGCAGCCAGACCGGCACCCTGGCCGCCTTGAGCAGGGCCTGCAGCCCGCCCGGCGACGGCGTGCGGGTCATCCGGAGCGGCTGGACCGCGCCGTGCAGGTCACACTGCCATGCGCTGTGCCAGGCACTGGGCTGACTCAGCGCGCCCTGGCAGCGCGGGCAGACCGGATCCTTCATCATGTGTATCGACGGTGATCTCCGGCGGCGCTCACGTCAAGCACCACCTGCATACTTGCACGGTGGGTTGGGACACGGCGGGCTGGCGGCAGATCCCCTGCGTGGGGGCGATCATCAAGGACCCGGGCGGGCGGCTGCTGCTGATCAAGCGCAGTCACGCCCCGCAGGCCGGGCGATGGTCGCTGCCCGGCGGCCGGGTCGAGCCAGGGGAGAGCGACCAGCAAGCCGTGATCCGGGAGATTCGCGAGGAAACCGGGCTCGAGATTGAGTGTGACCAGCTCGTCGGCAGCGTTAAGCGCCTATTGCCGCCGGATGCGGTGCTGGAGATCAGCGATTATGCCGCCACGGTCACCGGCGGGGACCTCGCTGCGGGGGACGATGCCGCCGAGGTGCGCTGGGTCAGCCCGGCCGAGCTGGAATGCCTACCCCTGACCAGCGGGCTGGCCGAGACGCTGGCCGGCTGGGGGGTGCTCGGCTGAGCCGGGCCCAGCGCCGGCGGGGCCGCGCCTGGTCAGCCCGGCCGCCCGGCCCCTGGCCGCGGTGACCATGGCCAGCTTGCGGGACGCCTCGTCGATCATCTCGTCGCCCAGCATGACCGCGCCGCGATGCTCCACGCCGGTGGCCTCGGCGTAGGCGTCGAGGATCTGCTCGGCCCGCTCGTAGCTGTCCGGGTCCGGGGAGAAGGCCTGATTGACCACGTCGACCTGGCCCGGGTGCAGCACCCATTTCCCGTCATAGCCGAGCGCGGCGGCGCTGGCCGCAGCGCGCCGCAGGCCATCGGTGTCGTGGATGGCCAGGTGCGGCCCGTCGATGGCGGCCAGCCCACGGCTGCGCGCCGCGACCAGGATGCGCATCCGCGGATAGTGGTACGCGTCGCCCCCGGTGTAGCCCTCGGGCTCGGCGCCCACCTGCAGCGAGCGCATGCCGATGCTGGCCATGAAGTCGGCCGGGCCGAACACCAGCGCCTCCAGCCGGCCGGACGCGGCCGCGATATCGTCCACCCCGGCCAGCCCACTGGCGTCCTCGATCTGCGCCTCGATGCCGATCCGGCCCGCCGCCAGGCCGGTGGCCTGCTCGATCTGCCCGAGCAGCATGTCCAGCCAGCGGACGTGATCCGGCGTGGCCACCTTGGGCAGCACGATCACGTCGAGGTTGGCCCCGGCCGCCTCGACCACCTCGATCACGTCCCGGTAGGCCCATGGGGTGGCCACGTCGTTGATCCGCACCGCGCGGGTCTTGCTGCCCCAGCCGCCCGCGTTCAGCGCCCCGGCCACCGCGCGCCGTGCTTCCGGCTTGGCCGCCGGGGCCACCGCATCCTCAAGGTCGAGGAAGACCTCGTCCACGGGCAGGCCGCGGGCCTTCTCCAGGAACCGCGGGCTGCTGCCGGGCACGGCCAGGCAGGTCCGGCGCGGACGGTATGGCGGCGTCATTCGCACGGCCTCCTGATCGTCAGGCCCGGCTGATCGCCGGGTCCGTGGCAGTCTGGTCCGGTGGCGGAAAAGCAGCCGGGCGCGGATCGGCTCGCCCTCATCGCGGAGGCTACCAAGCGAGCCGGGCTGATCTGGATCACGGTGCCGGATGGCCAGGCCCGGCCCGCGTGGCACGTCTGGCGGGACGCGGCCTACGTGCTGACCGGCCCGGGCGAGCAGGACGTGCCGGGGCTCGGGACGGCCGGCCAGGTCACCGTCGAGGTGCCGAGCAAGGACACCGGCGGCGGCCTGGTGTCCTGGACGGCGCGGGTGAGCCGGGTGGAGCCGGGATCCGCGGCCTGGTCGGCCATCATCGGCGCGCTGCTGGCCGGGCGGCTGAATGAACCCGCGAGTCCCGCGGCCCGCTCACCCGCCGAACGCTGGGCGCAGCATGGAAATGTTTACCGCCTGGCCCCCAGTGAGAATACAGATATGGGCTCGCCGAACACCTAGCGTCGCATTCTGTCACATATTCCGCGGGGATCTCAATGCGCGTTTTCTCCTGGGGTGCGCTGGCTATCGCGATGGCCAGCAGCATGTTCCCCACCTCTATCACCGCAGCTCAAAACGCTGCGCTTGGCGCACAGCACACGGCGACGCCGATCAAGCACCTCGTCGTGCTGTTCCAGGAGAATATAAGCTTCGATCACTATTTCGGCACTTACCCGCACGCCGCGAACACCGACGGAAATCCATTTCATGCGAAACGGGACACACCGCGGGTCAACGGGCTCACCAGTGCGCTGCTGACACATAACCCGAATGAGGACAACCCGAAGCGGCTGGCCCCGTCGCAGGCCTTCACCTGCTCCCAGGACCATGGCTACACCGCCGAGCAGCAGGCCTTCGACGGCGGGCTGATGGACAAGTTCGTGCAGTACACCGGCGTCACCAGTTGCCCGCCGCCGGCCGCCCACCCGGCCGGCCTGGTGATGGACTACTTCGACGGCAACACGGTCACCGCGCTGTGGAACTACGCCCAGCGGTTCGCGATGAGCGACAACTACTTCGGCACCGAGTTCGGGCCGTCCACCCCGGGGGCGCTCAACCTGATCTCGGGCGATCTGTACGGGGCGTCAGGGATGAGCCCGTCTGGGCACCCGGTGCACTCCGATCCCGGCGTGATCGGCTCACCCAATGCCCGCGGCATCGGCACCGTCTACGACGACCAGGACCCCTATTACGACGGCTGTTCTGACCACAGCGCCACGACGCTGCGGATGACCGGCCCGAACATCGGCAACCTGCTCAACGCCAGGCACGTGACCTGGGGCTGGTTCGAAGGCGGCTTCGCGCCCACGTCCCGGACCGTGGGCGGCACCCCGGTGTGCGCGGCCGCGCGCCGCAACATCGTGGGCCAGCCGGTCACCGACTACATCCCGCACCATGAGCCGTTCCAGTACTACCGGTCCACCGCCAACCCGGATCACCTGCCACCGGCCAGCCTGGCCGAGGTCGGCCGGAACGGCCGGGCCAACCATCAGTACGACCTGAGCTGGTTCTTCAAGGCGCTTCGCGGCGGGCACCTGCCCGCGGTCAGCTTCCTGAAGGCACCCGCCTACGCGGACGGGCACGCGGGCTACTCCGACCCGCTCGACGAGCAGCACTACCTGGTGCACACGATCAACGCGATCGAGCGCTCACGGTACTGGCGGAGCACCGCGATCATGCTCACTTACGACGACTCCGACGGCTGGTACGACCATGTCATGCCGCCGATCGTCAACCCGTCGGCCGACCCGCTGACCGACCGGCTCAACGGGATCGGGGTCTGCGGTCATGGCCAGCCGCTGGCCGGTCACCAGGACCGGTGCGGCTACGGGCCCCGGCTGCCGTTCCTGCTGATCTCCCCGTACGCCCGGCGCAACTACGTCGATGGCGCGCTCACCGACCAGACGTCGGTGCTGCGGTTCATCGAGGACAACTGGCTGGGCGGCGAGCGCATCGGCCACGGGTCGTTCGACACGCTGGCCGGCTCGCTGAACGGCATGTTCGACTGGCGGCGGCCGCGATTCACCCGGCTCATCCTGAACCAGCGGACCGGCGAGCCCGTGCTCCACTAAGCCGTAGCATGAGAGCATGAGTTCGCCCAGTGCCCCTACACTTCCCACGCCTGAGCAGGTCACCGAGGCTCTGGCCGGGGTCATCGACCCCGAGATCCGCCGCCCCATCACCGAGCTCGGCATGGTCAAAGCCGTTGAGGTCGGCGCCGACGGTGTGGTCCGGGTGGATATCTACCTGACGGTGGCCGGCTGCCCGCTGCGGGACACCATCACCCGGGACGTGACCGCCGCGGTCAGCAAGCTGGCCGGGGTGTCCCGGGTCCGGGTGGAACTGGACGTGATGAGCGAGGAGCAGCGCCGTGAGCTCCAGACCAGGCTCCGCGGCGGCCGCCAGGAAAAGGAGATTCCGTTCGCCCAGCCCACGTCACTGACCAGGGTGTTCGCCGTGGCCAGCGGCAAGGGCGGGGTCGGCAAGTCCTCGGTCACGGTGAATCTGGCGGCCGCGCTGGCCGCGGCCGGGCACAAGGTCGGCGTGCTCGACGCCGACATCTACGGTCACTCGGTGCCCCGGATGCTGGGCGTCACCGGGCAGCCCACCCAGGTCGAGCAGATGATCATGCCGCCGGTCGCGCATGACGTGAAGGTGATCTCCATCGGGATGTTCACCACGGGCAACGCGCCGGTGGTGTGGCGCGGGCCGATGCTGCACCGGGCGGTCCAGCAGTTCCTGGCCGACGTGTACTGGGGCGATCTCGACGTGCTGCTGATGGACCTGCCGCCGGGCACCGGGGACGTGGCCATCTCAGTCGCCCAGCTCATCCCCACCGCGGAGCTTCTCGTGGTGACCACGCCGCAACTGGCCTCCTCCGAAGTGGCCGAGCGGGCCGGGGCCATCTCGGTGCAGACCCACCAGCGGATCACCGGGGTCATCGAGAACATGTCCGCGCTGGCCTGCCCGCACTGCGGCGAACCGGTCGACGTGTTCGGCTCCGGCGGCGGCCAGGCCGTGGCCGACGCGCTGACCCGGGTGACCGGGGCCACGGTGCCGCTGCTCGGCCAGGTGCCGATCGACGTGCGCCTGCGCGAGGGCGGCGACCGGGGTGTGCCGCTGGTGCTCAGCGACCCCGGATCGGCCGCCGCACAGCAGCTATCCGGGATCGCCAACGGCCTGGTCAGTCAGGCCCGTGGGCTGGCCGGACGCCGGCTGGGCCTGACGCCCGCCTGAGTGCACGGCCCGGCCCGTTCAGCTGGTCCGTGGGCTCAGCCCTGGCCCGTGGGCTCAGGTGGCCTCGCTGTCGAACGGCGCAGGCAGTTCCTCACGGGCCATCGTGGCGGTGGCCCGCCGGTCGGCCGCGTATTCGACCGGCTCCGCCGCGGCGGCCGCGGCGGCGGCGGCGCTGCCGTCCATGTCATCTTCGAACAGGTGCTTGCGCACGAAGTTGCCCGGGTGCAGGTCGCGCACGTCGAAGTCGGCGAACTCGGGCCCCAGCCCCTCCCGGATGTCCCGGGTGGCGCCATCCGCCAGCCGGCGCAGTTCGCGCAGCGTGCTGCCGGCTTGCCGGGCCATCTTCGGCAGCTGGTCCGGGCCGAACACCACGATGGCGATCACGGCCAGCACCAGCAACTTGCCAAAGGACAGGTCGAGGAACACGTCAGTCTCCACGCCAGGTGCGCCACCTCGGCGGCGCGCACGGTCTTGGTAACACTGTAAACCCTCTAACGCGACTGCGCCGACCCCCAGACTGGTGTGCTAGGGGCCGCCCTGGTCAGCGGAACGGGTTGAGCCACGAGGCCAGCCGGTGCAGGCCGCGCCCCATCCGGCCGAAAAAAGTGACCTTTCCGGCGTGCGGCAGCCCGCTGACCACCTCGTCCACGGTCTGGGCCGGGGCGTCAGCAATCATCGTGTAGACAAAGCCGCGGGCCGACCAGGCCACGCTGCGCTGGTCCGGGTCGGCGATATAGACCAGGTGGCCCCGCACCGCCACCTCCTGCCAGCCGCTCATGACCGGCGGCAGGTGGCCTCGCTGCAGGAACAGGGAGATCACCGACAGGCCGTCGGAGTAGGCGAGATCGACGACCCGGCCGCCGGACGTGCTGGTCTGGTCGGCCTGAACCAGGGTCAGGTTGCCGGGCAGCTGCCCAGGCAGCGGCCAGCCAGCGGTACGCAGCCGGGTGAGCTGCTGGCTGGCCAGCGGCGTGCTGGACGGCATGCTCCCGGTGGCGGGCAGCTTGGTGGCCGCCGGGACACCCAGGGTCAGGCTGACGAACACGTCCTCGGTGATGAGCCGGGCGTGGCTATCGAACGTCTCACGGCGCAGCGGCAGCTTGGTCGCGCTGTCCAGCCAGAACCGTGCGGCCACCGCACCGGAGTGGCGCCGGTACAGCACCACCTCCTGGACGGGCCGGCCCGCGACCCAGCCTGGCCTGCCCACCGCCACCCGGTAGTTCGCCGCCAGCAGGGCGACCAGCTGCGGAGTCATGCTCATGACTCCCTCCGGGCCGCGCTGGGCCGACGCATCGGCGGCGGCCGGGTCCGGATCCGCCGCGCCGGCCGTGCGAAGCGGCTGGGCGGACTGGTCGGCCGGCACCGCGGCCGCCTGGATCAGCGTCTGATGGCCGCGCTGATGCCACACGTTCACCATCGAGGTCAGGCTGCCGTCCGCGCCGTGCCACTCGGTGATCTGCACACCCTGGTAGGACACCTGGCGGCAGGCGGCGGCGGCCTCGCTGAGCAGGTGCAGGCCGGCGTTGCCGGTCTCGGCCGGGGTCAGCGTGGCCGAGGGCAGCTTCAGCAGTGCGTGGCTGGACGCGTTCCCTGGGCCGGCCGCTCCGGTCAGCAGCAGGCCGCTGCGGGTGGCCATGTCCCGCCAGACCACCGCCACTCCGCCGGCGATCAGGCCGAGGACCATCACGGCGGTGGCGATGCGCAGGTGCAGCGGATCGTGCTCAGCAGCGGTCCGGTCACCAGGTACGGCGCGCGAGAACATCCCTCAGCTCACGGTCCCGGAGTCGCCGACGGCTGGAGCTGGCCGGCTGGGTGGCGCGGCGCGCGGTGACTGGCCCGGCTGACCCGGCCCGGCTGGGACGCCCCCGGGCTGGCCGGATTGGCGGCCGCGGCGGGCGGGGCCACCGGCATGTCGCCGGTCACGTCGGCGTGCTGGACCAGGAACGTATCCACGGCTGGAGTGACCTTGGGCCCGGGCGTCTGCGGCTCGCCACCGACGAAGAACGCGGTCGCCCCCAGCCCGGTCATGGCCGAGGCCAGCAAGCCCGCGGTGAGCAGCCGGGTGGCGGCCGGGAACGTGGTCTTTGACCGCCAGGGCGCACGGCCCGGCCAGCCACTGTTCTCCCCGGGCGCGGCCATGGCCATCAGCCGCCCGGTCAGCGCGGCGTCCACCATGGCCTCACCCAGCGAGTGCATGCGGTGCTTCAGCGCGCGCAGCGCCACCGCCTCCTGACGGCACTCGTCGCAGCCGGCCAGGTGGGTGAGCACCCGGTCCCGTTCCGCATCCGTCAGCTCGCCGTCGATCAGGGCGGAGATGCGCTGCCCTAGATGGCTCACCGGTCACCGACCAGCGGGACGACGACCTCCCCCGCGGGCGCCGGTGCGGTGGCGGCCAGCCCGCTGCGCCGCGGGCGACGGTGGTCAAGCGCGGTCCTGAGCTGTGCGCGGCCGCGGTGGATCCGGCTGCGCACGGTGCCCAGCTTCACGCCAAGCGTGTCGGCGATCTCCTCATACGACAGGCCCTCGATGTCGCAGAGCACCACCGCGGCCCGGTATTCGGGGGCCAGTGCCTTGAGCGCGGCCTGGATGTCGCCGTCCAGATGCCGCTCATCGAAGGCCTGCGCGGGCGTGGGCTCGCCGCCGCGCAGCCGCTGCTCGGTGTCGTCGCCCAGGCCCTCGAACCTGATCCGCTGCTTGCGCCGGGCCATGTCCAGGAACAGGTTGGTGGTGATCCGGTGCAGCCAGCCCTCGAATGTGCCCGGGGTATAGCTGGACAGGGAGCGGAACACCCGGACGAACACTTCCTGGGTCAGGTCCTCGGCGTCATGAGAGTTGCCGGTCAGCCGGTAGGCCAGCCGGTATACCCGGGCCGAATGCTCCCGCACGATCTCTTCCCAGGACGGGGGCGTCCACTCGGAGGCCTCGTCCGGGCTGGCTGCGAGCTCGCCCACTGTCTCGCTCTCCTGACCCGTGCCATGTGCCTGTACCACCATGGTGCCCCAGGCATCCCCTCTCCGCACCAGCCGCGGCCGAATTGCGCCGGCTCGCGTCAGTGTCAACGTCGCAGCCCGCCCAGCTAGTTCCCGGGTCACAGACCGTCCGCAGCAGGCTGTGACGATAGGCTGCCGGGACTGGGAACATGCAGGCACCGGGAAGGCAGCCGATGGTGAGCGCTGAGGCCAATCTCGCCTATGTCGAGGACTACCTCCAGGAGGACGAGCCGCTGCTGGCCGCGCGCCGGGCGGCCGCCGAGGTGGGCGGGGCGACCCCGGTCGGGCCGGCCGTCGGCGCGGCGCTGCGCTTCATCGCCGCGGCCATCAACGCCCGGTCGGTGGTGGAGATCGGCACCGGCTGCGGCACGTCGGGCATCTGGCTGCTGCGCGGGATGCGCGAAGGCGCCGTGCTGACCAGCGTGGACGCCGAACCGGAGCACCAGCGGCTGGCCCGCAAGGCGTTCACCGAGGCGGGCTTCCCGGCCAACCGTTTCCGGCTGATCAGCGGCAAGGCGCTCGATGTGCTGCCCAGGCTCACCGACGGCGGATATGACCTGGTGTTCTGTGACGCGGACAAGCAGGAGTACCCGGACTATCTGGCCGCCGCGCTGCGGCTGCTGCGGCCAGGCGGCGTGCTGGCCTTCGACAACGCTCTGTACGGTGGCCGGGTTGCGGACCACGGCCAGGCCGATCCCGGCACGCTGGCCATCCGGGACCTGGCCGACCAGGTCAGGCAGGATGAACGCCTGGTACCGGTGCTGCTGCCGGTCGGCGACGGGCTGCTGGCCGCGGTCAAGCGTTAGCCGGGGCGGGCGCGGCGGCGCCGTCCGTCAGCCAGTGCAGCAGCAACTGGGTGCCGAACCCGGTCGCGCCCTTGGTGTTCTCGCCATCGTCGGCGGTGGCCCGGGCGGCCCCGGCGATGTCCAGGTGGGCCCAGGGCCGGCCGCCGGCGAACTCGCGCAGGAACAGCGCCGCGTCGATCGACCCAGCCCGGCCGGTCCCGCTGGCCACATTGGCCAGGTCGGCGACGGGTGAATCGAGGCCGTCCCGGTAGTCGTCGGCCAGCGGCATCCGCCACAGCCGGTCACCGCTGGCCGTGCCCGCCGCCAGCAACGCCGCGGCCAGGTCATCGTCGGTGGCATACAGCGCGGCCAGCACCGCGCCCAGCGCCACCCGCGCAGCCCCGGTCAGCGTGGCCAGGTCGACGACGGCATCGGGCGCCAGCTCGGCATCCGCATAGGCCAGCGCGTCGGCCAGCACCAGCCGGCCCTCGGCATCGGTGTTGAGCACCTCCACCGTCCGCCCACCGTAGTGCCGGATTACGTCCCCGACCCGCAGGGCGCTGCCGGACGGCATGTTCTCCGCCGCGGCGACCAGCCCGGTGACCCGGATGGGGACGCCCAGCCGGGCCAGCGCCGACATGGTGGCGATCACTGCGGCCCCGCCGGCCATGTCGGTCTTCATCGTCTTCATGCCGTCGTTGGGCTTCAGCGACAGGCCGCCGCTGTCGAACGTGATGCCCTTGCCGATCAGCACCACGTGCCGCTGTGGGTCGGCTGGCT
>Ga0335083_10005085_pt1 | contig 16631 bp, 15 predicted proteins | sample Lox_Sample_42_FD_206716 | JGI IMG/M metagenome (GOLD analysis project Ga0335083, IMG submission 206716) | Soil microbial communities from Loxahatchee National Wildlife Refuge, Florida, United States - Lox_Sample_4.2 | ecosystem: Environmental > Terrestrial > Soil > Wetlands | place: USA... | reverse complement strand
CTATTGTAAAGTTTGTTCACCTCATTCTTGATTGGCGCAAAATTGTTCGGTGTCCAAGTACGGCTTTCTTCGCGCATGCGCTGAAGCACTGTGTTTTGGTTAATCGCTGCTTCTGCCTGCGCTGTTAGATCGTCCTGATATTCCGTCGCATATTTGATGCCATGTTCAATCTGCTGTTCGATAACCGGATTCGGCTTTGTCTGAAGCGGCTGATTATTGATCGACGGAGCCGGTTGATACGGCAATCCGAGAAGCGCCGCATCGAAGGCATCATTCGTCACCTGATCGCCCGGCGCGTATGGACCACCCTTCGCGGTCGCGCCCGGCGTGATGTATTGCGGCTGCGGCTGTCCATTCGCTCCTGTCCCTGGCTGTGGAACGGCCTCAACACTCGGCGGAGAAAGAAATCCGCCATTGTACGCAATGCCTAGATTTTCCACGCCAGGAAGTCCAACATTACCGGGACCGTACACCTCGACCTGTTGCGGCACACGCACATATCCCTGCCCTGGAATAAGGGCCGCAGCACCGGGACCGCGCAACTCTTGCGGTGCCATCGACTGCTTCACTATGTCGGCGTAATGCGATGCCATCTGGTTATCTGCTGTCGCGGCAGCATTGAGTCCGACCATTCCCTCCATAGCCGCACGTTTCTGGTAAAATTCCATAAGCTTCTGAGATTCTGGAATTGTCGGCACGCCAGGAGGCAACATGAAATGGTAATCAGGCTGGCCGGGCGTTATGCCTCCTTGAATCTGTTGCTGCGGCGACTGACCGGCCTGCGGTGCTGGAAGTTGCTGCGGCGCTCCGGTTTGGGCGACTTGTGGTCCTTGCGGTGGAATCTGCTGACCATTCGGCCCGAATGTCAGCGCGGCTGGAGCCACCGCGAGCTGCGGTGTTTCGGCCATCGGCGTGGTCTGAGATCCACCAGCCGCATTCGCCGCCGCTCCGGCATATCCGGTACGTGGATGACCGTATTGCTCCATCAATTGTTCGGTACGCTGCATGTAACCCGACATGGAGGTGCCGTTGCTATCCTGGGGATTGTACTGGCCGCCAGTGGCGAGGAATTTTTGCATGCCACTTGGGCCGCCTAGCCACATGCCGCCTAACAGCGATGCTTGTGTAATCGGGACACCGCCCACCGTTTCGCCGATATATTGATCCAACCCGGCTTTTTTGGCTTGCTCCCAATTATATGACTGCGCGACGTTGTAGGCCGCATCTTGCATCTGCGGACTGTTCATAAATTGCGAGTAGGATGCCTGACCATAGCCAGGAATATTGAAGATGCCGGCCCATTGATTGGCACTCAGATTTTCACCTTTGGCCGGGGTATAAAGACCGGCCGCCGAGAGCAATGATGTGCCGAATTGGTATGCTCCAGAATATCCAGCCTTATTGACTTTGCTGTAATCGCCACCGCTTTCGATACTGGAAATTGCATTGCCGACCGGCCCCGATCCCTCCGATCCAGGAGCATTCGGCACGGCCCCGGCCATCGCTGGCGGCGTTCCGTCGGCCCCGTACATGCTGCCGAGCTGCTTGTAGATGTTGATCTGCGCTTGCAGCATAGGGATATGGAGCTGATTTACAAGCGCCTCGGTTTGGACTTCGCTTGTTTGTGCCTGCTGAAGCTGCCGCGATGCCGCCGCATTTGCCTGTTCGCGCGCTTGCTGTTCGGTCTCCACCGCTGCCGCGCCGAACGGCCCGGCGAAGCCCGGCCCATATGCGAGAAAGCCCTGTGGCGTGCGCGCATTTGCCGCAATCGACATGTTCGCGCCGAAATTCATCAAGTTCTGCCAGAACGACGGCGACATGCCAAGAAAGCCATTGTTCTGCGGCGGCGGCGCTGGCGCGGGCTGGCCTGGATAAAGGCCGGGGGTTTGCGGCATCGGCGGCGCGGCCGGCGGCACATTCTGATCTTGAGGCGACGGATAGGGGGCGAACGGGTCTGCCATGATTTACCCCGGATTTGCCGGCGACCCGAATGGTGCCGTGTTCTGTGAACCGCTTAGAAGCGACCCGAGCGAACCACCGCCTTGGAGCAGCGCGCCGAGCGAACTTGCGGTCTGGTTGGCGTTTGGAAGCGTGACCTGAGTCGTCACATTGTAGGGCGAATTGGAAAGCGCGCTCTCCCGCACATTGAGCATCTGGTACGGCCATTGAACTTGGTTGAGATACTGCTGATAGGCCAGATTGAGCGCTTGCTGATTCTGCGTTTGCTGGATTTGCCCGGAATCGAATAGCGCATTCGCTCCCGTGAGCCCTTCCTGCTGCGCAGTCTGACCAAGCGATTGATAAAGTGCGCCAAGCTGCGCCTGATCCATACCTGTTGCCGACAGTTGCGATGCCAAATTGCCGAAATCCACGCCGTAATTCGCCTGATTATTGGCAAGTTGGCCGATATTAAGCCCAAGCTGTCCGTATTGCTGCCCGAGTGTACCTAGATTGGTTCCGATAGTACCCTGTGCCAATCCAAGTTGCCCAAGTTGAGCGGCAAGATTCCCTTGATCTGTGCCAAGCGAGGCAAGATTCATCCCGTAATTTGCTTGGTTATTTGCAAGCTGTCCCTGCGCGGTTCCGGCCTGAACCTGTTCGGAGCCAAGAGTGCCGGCATTCAAGCCAAGCTGTCCTAGATCCAGACCTCCTTGATTTATCAAATTGCCAATTTGTGCTTGATTCAATCCAAGTGTGCCTTCATTGAGCCCGAGCTGCCCAATCTGAGATGCAATATTGCCCTCCGTTGCACCGGCCTGCTGCTGCTGAGTCCCAAGCGTGCCGAGATTCAATCCCATTTGCCCTAGATCAATACCACCCTGGTTCATCATATTGCCGAGCTGGCCTTGATTCATGCCTAGCGTGCCGACGTTGATCCCGAGTTGACCAAGCTGACTTGCCAGCGTTCCTTGGTTGAGCCCAAGCTGCCCAAGCTGCCCGGCGAGCGTGCCCTCATTAAGTCCAAGCTGGCCGTACTGTGCGCCGAGGTTGCCCTGATTGACGCCAAGCTGGCCAAGTTGCCCGGCGAGCGTGCCCTCATTGAGCCCGAGCTGGCCGTACTGCGCGCCGAGGTTTCCTTGATTGACGCCTAACTGCCCAAGCTGGCTGGCGAGCGTGCCTTGACCGAGCCCTTCTTGGATCTGATTCTGCTGCTCCTGATTCATGGAGGAAAGCGCATTCGTGAACGCAGTATTGTATCCCTGCGCCTGGATACCGGCCATCGTCTGGTCGCCGTAATAATTGTTCAGCGCATTTTGCACGCCCTGACGCGCATCGCCAAAGGCTCCGGCCGAAGTGGCCTGCGCATTCGTCGCCTGCTGTTGCTGCGCAAGCTGCGTTTGCGCGGCAAGCATCTGCGGCTGGAGCGCTTGGGCCACGTATGGGCTCATGTAGGCTTGCAACGCCGCTTGATTGGCTGGATTCAACGCCAGCGAGCTCGTGAGCGTATTCGACGCGCCGGGGATCAATCCTGCGGCCGCGCTATTCAAACCCATGCCCTGCTGAACCGTGCCGCCAGCCGCGCTATTCATGGCCGCGCCCTGGCTTACCAATGGTGCGGCCAAACTATTCAATGCCATGCCCTGCTGAACCGCGCCGCCAGCCGCGCTATTCATGGCCGCGCCCTGGCTTACCAATGGCGCAGCGAAGCTATTCAACGCCGATCCCTGGCCGATCATCGGTACGCCGGCCTGATTCAGCATTTCGCCAGCCTGCTGGGCTGGAATTCCACCGGCAATTGTATTTAGACCAGCACCAATCGCTCCGGCTCCGGCAGTTTGATAGCCTGCGCCGGCACCAATCGTATTGTATCCCTGCGCCGCCATATTTGCGCCGAGTTGGGCAGCCGGGAGCGCCGATTGATTAATTGCTGATCCTGTCTGCTGGTATCCTAGACCGCCAGATTCCGCACCGATTCCTGCGCCGACCGCCCCAGCGCCAGCCATCTGCCCCAACATGCCGGAATTAATCATGCTGGAGCCCTGGCCAACCATTCCGGAGCCAAGAGCGTTCATCATCATAGCCGCATATTGAGGATCGATTCCGGCACTGATCAAATTAGAGGCACCCGGAATCATATCGGCTGCTTGGTAAATATTTCCGGCACCGGCATATTCGGAACCGACCCCATTGCCGATCAAATTCATTCCCGTGTTTTGAGCGCCAAATCCAAGATTATTTAGAGCCGTAGCTCCATTAATGTCACCTATCCCCTGGTTGTAATAATTGCCTGTGGCGTAAAGCGTCTGGCCCGCCAAATCCATGCTGCCGGAGGCCGCGTTATTATATATATTTTGAATATTCGCCGAATTGGCGACCTGTCCAAACGCTTGCTGTTGCTGCGGTGTGAAATCGGCCTGAAGCGCGCCTTGATAAACTGGATATGGCTGAGAGGCGAGCGACTGAGCGAGGTTTTGATTCGCCTGCGAAAACTGTTGCTCATAAGCCGGGATTTGTACCGTACTTGTGGTATTTTGAGAGCTGCTTCCGCCGCCACCGCTGCCCATTTTAGCCCCCGTAAATGTTCCCGGTCGGCGGACGAGCTCTGCCGCCCGGCCGTGCCGTATCGTTTATTCCCTGAATGGCCTGAATTGGATTCGTGGATTGGATCTGATTAAGCGCATTCAGAAACGCAGTATAGGCGTTCTGGTTCGGCTGCGGTGATAAAGCCGAAAAATTATATGGCTGAATGGGCGTACCCGTCGCCTGGGGCAATGCCGGCGTGCCGGAGAACGTGGGTTGCTGCTGTACAGTCATGGGAGACGCACCAGCCTGGGGCACCTGAAGCTGCCCGGCCATCGCCGCCTGCTGCATCGAGGTCTGCGGGCTGGACATTTGCCCACCCTGCGTTTGCAAAAAAGGCGTGGCCGATCCACCATTAGCCATCGAACGTGACTCGCATTGCAAGTCCCTCCACCGTTGCCTCCGGGAATTTGTGCATCCATCCATGGCGGCCAATGATCTCAAAACCCCGGCAGCCGTTCATCCTTGCCCATTCAGACATAGCGGCGCGCACTAGTTCATAGTGGATCTTCACCTTTGGCGGCGCAGCGCCAAGCCAGATCCTCACCCATACCCCGCGTGGATAGACGGCAAATTCCGTCACGAACGCCGCCTCTACTTCACCGCTCGCTTCGCAAAATTGCACCCAAAGCTGCGACCGTTCAGCCAGAAGCGAGAGCCGCACGTCTTCTGGCGTATGGGTCGGCCGGTCGGCAAAAATTGACGCGAACCATGGAAGCACCCGAGACCATGCCGGCGTGACATTCGGCAACGACACCCTGAATACCGAGCGGTCGATAAGGGCGGCGGTGTCAGGAGACATTTGTTCCATTTGTCCTCTCACATTGGGCGGTAGAAATTAAAGCCCGGCCCGTTCGCCACTGCGGCAGGGCTGAATCCGTTGAAGTTGACCTGCGAGCCGTTGCTGTTGCCGAGCAGTTGATTGAAGTTCGGATTCAACGCCGGCATCTTGTCGTTAAAGCCCGGCGGCAGACCGTTTGATTGCGGCCCGGTCGGCCCGGCGATTGCCGATCCGATACCAGCCCCAATGCCTCCGCCCCAAATCCGAGGTGACATGAGCGTACCCAGGAGACCGCCATTCCCTTGTGACTGCACCGGGGCCGCAGAAGGAGCCGCCTGCACGAGCGATTGAATCGTGTTCTGAGGAATACCCGTAGATGCCGACAACGAATTTCCTGTTACTGGATTCGGCGTTGCCGGCAATGCTGCACCAAGGCTGCCCGTGACGCCGCCCTGAAGCGCGCCCTGTAACGGATTACCGCCCTGGAGCGCTGCGCCCCCAGCCCCCATAGTGGCCCCAGTTGCCGCTTGTCCAGCGAGGCCGGTTCCCCATAGATTGCCGAGTTTAGCGCCTACAGCCGGAGCCACGGCAGAACCGGCACCGGACGCCAAGCCGGTTATGAGCGCCTGATCAAAGCTACCGCCAGAAGCCTTCTCGCCCACTGCCCCACCAAGCCCGGCTCCAATTGCCGTCCCGACACCGGGCGCGATCATCGAACCGCCGACGCCACCGAGAACTGACAGAAGTGCCGGAAGCCATGAGAATTCCTGCGCGCCGGTTGCCGGGTTGTGCGATCCTACCGGCGAGCCGGCGACAAATTTAGCCGGCGAGACGCCGACCTTCTTGAACTCGGCACGGATGGCATTGAGGACGGCCGGGCTCTGAAGCTGGACCGGGATGGTGATTTCGCCGGGCGTCAGATGGGCCAGGATGGTATCGCCAAAGCGACCTTTCATCGCCATGGCCTCAGCCGGGTTCATGTTCATGCCCTGGGGTCCACCAGGAGACGCACCGGCCGCCCGGCCGAACATAGAGAGTAAGGCCGGGTTAGGCGCACCCTGCGCCCCGGGCGGCGTGAGGCCACCGGGCGGCAGTTGCGGGCGCGGCGGCATCGGAGGACCGGCCATGCCTGGAGCGCCGGGGGACGGTCCTGGAGGGCCGGGCGGCATACCTGGAGGCATCCCAGCACCCGGCGGCATCCCGCCTGCCATTGGAGGCATCCCAGGTTGCGGCATCATCGGAGGACGAGGCGGCATCTGAGGTGGCATAGCCATCCCGCCCCCCGGCGGCTGACCTGGCATCCCCCCCCCTTGCTGCGCCCGCTGCATCATCAATGCCTGAAGAATCTGCGGAGGCAGCGGCGGCGGAGCCTGCTGGGCCTGCTGGGGCATCATGGAACCGCTCATCGTATGTCTCCGAATTTGATTGACAATCCTATAACACTAGAATGGCAGGCCGCCCACGTTGAACTTTATCAGCGAGGCTCCGAGTAGCGCACCATAGAGAAATTCTTCCCAAACAAGCCATTTTGGTCCTTTTGGAAGCCGCGCAGCCACCAAACAGATCGGCCCGACCAGAGGCCCGGCCAGAAACGGCGCGAGTTTGAGCGACGTGCATGCGATAATGGCTCCGCGCAGCGCACCCGAGGCGCTTATGAGCCCGACTTGCTTGGGCGTGGGATGAAGTAGGCCAACGTCTGCCCCAAACCAGCCGGGCGTGCAGCAAAGGAACAGTCCTGCCGCGAGCGCCGCCGTCCAGGGCGAGAAGCCATAAGCGAACCCGTGCACCGCCGCCACGCCAAGGCCGTAGAGCAGCCTCACGACGGTATCATTCATCCCCATCCAGTTTTCTTTGCCGGTTAGATCATTAATCATCCCGCCGCGCACGCGCCAAAGCAGAGACGAGACAGGGATAAGCAGAAGCGCGAGGCTCATTGTGTATTTCCAATCGTGATCGTGGGTGAGAGAATCCCTTTATCCTGAAGGGCTGCCACGAGGGAGCAAACAAAATTCGTCAGGTCTGTTCCAGTGGCAGTGCCAGAGAGCGCCGTATTCGTGGTGAAACTGGAGACCTGAATTTGCTGTCCGCAAGGCGATGCCGTGATGTTGTGGGCCTGTTCAGTGAGCTGTTTTACCTGCCGCGCCCAATCGTACATAGCACGGCTGTAGGCGTGCGGATTTGATTTGAACGCCGGATGATCTGGATCAGGTGGCTTGGGGAGAGAAAGGCGACGCATGCTTCACCCGATGCAGGTAGCAAAGAGGCCCAAGTTTCCGGTAGCAGTACCGCTCGTATAACCAACCTGCCCTAAGCCATAATAAGTGGTCGTGGCGGTATTTTGAACTATACCGGGCGAAATAGGCATCGCAAAACTTCCAGTCGTTATAGTGATTCCTATGACCGATACTTGGCTGTTGGCGATTGCGCCTGTATTTGTACCGAAGCCGTTATAATAAGCAACCCCGGTGCCCGTGAAATTAACACCAAGAGCCCCGGTGATTAAAAAGACCCCTGGCGGAACGATAATATGGCAGAAATTTATTAGAGTGGCGTTAGCCATTCCTAAAGTGCCAGAAGAACTGATCGTATAACCAATAACGCCAGAGCCAGGACTGCCGGTTCCGATTGAAGCGACACCGGAAGTGGCGGTAAGTTTACCTGCGATGGCGGTATCGCCATTATCGGCGACTGCCATAATAACCTGAGAGTCAGCGTCGTTTGCGAGATACCAATTTCCATTATGAATCGCCATATACTTTTTAGGCGTCGTGGTTCCATCACCGACAAACTGAAACTGCACACCGACAGCAGTGTTCGTGTCGGTGAAGATATTCATAACGCTAGTGCCAGTATTCGTTATATCTATTGATGCCCCGGTCGTAGCCGTCGATTTAACAATTCCAGTATTGGTAATTCCGCTTGTTGTGGAAGTTCCGGCAACATTGATAGTGGAACCAAATATCGCAGCACCAACCTGAGACGACGTGCCTGTAACGTCGAGCACGGCCATAGTAGCCGTTCCCGTGTTTTTCTCTCCGGCGCTCGTAACGGTGCCGGTAGCGATGATATTGGCCCCAAAGGTGGCGTTGCCGACCTGAGACGAAGTACCCGTCACGTCCAGCACGGCCATCGTGCCGGTTCCCGACATAATAACATTGCCGACAAGCGACGAAGTACCCGTCACGTCCAGCACGGCCATGGTCGAGGTGCCAGTATTTTTTGCTCCAGCACTCGTGACAGTGCCGGTAGCAATAATGTCTGATCCAAAGGTGGCATTGCCAACTTGCGAGGATGTTCCTGTAACATCCAAGACAGCCATCGTAGCCGTTCCGGTATTCTTTTCTCCGGCACTCGTGACGGTGCCGGTGACGATGACATTTGCCCCGGCCGTGACATTGCCAACCAACGAAGAGGTGCCAGTTACGTCGATGACTGCCGCTGTGACCGTGCCGAGAGCGTTAACGTTGCTGGAGAAGGTGGCCGAACCGACGAAATTTGAGGTGCCGCCGACACTCAATGAACTGGTTGTGGATGTTCCAGAAAGCACGCCAGCGTTCAGCGTTCCAGCCACCGTGACATTGCCCGCAAACGATGTTGAGCCGGTGACATTGAGTGTTGAACCAAAGGTGACAGCGCCGGTAGCTGAAATCGTGGTGGCCGCGACCGCCGCATTGCCTTGCGTGACCCAGTTCGTTCCATCCGAGACAATCTGGAAGACTGGCCCTTTGACATAGAGCGCCGTGCTTGTGTTGAGCCCGTAACCACCTGTGATAGATCCCGCAGGCGTCGAAAGCGTGGCGGTTCCCGTACCGGAGAGAAAATTCAGAAGGTACGTGTTGCCAGCATGTCCTACCGGGGTTGGCAATCCCAGGATATAGTTGCTGTTCGCCGTGATCTGGACATAGGAGCCCTTCTGCGCGCTTGTCAGTGTGGTTGCGCCGGAAACAGAAATCGCCGGAACCGTGCCCGGTGAGCCCCATGGCACAAGGGCCACGTTCGTACCGTCGCAATAAAACATCACGGTCGAACCGTTGTCGATTGTGATAGTATTTCCGCTGCCGGTGGTGAGGATGACCGAGTAGCCGCCTGTGACTGCATTCGAGGCGATGCCGATTTTCTTGTTTGCGGGCAGCGTGACCGTGCAATTTGCCCCTGGCGAGCCGCTAAAGGAATACCATGCTGACCGGGCCTGATCGTTCACATCGCCAGCGGCCGGCAGGGTATATGCGCTTGACGATAGCGTAATCGCGGTGATGCCATTGATGGCCGTGTCGGTGTAGGACAGATTGGAATTGAGGATCGTGCCCCAAGATCCAGCATCGCCGCCAACCGTGGGCTGCGTAAGCCGAATGGTGCCAGTAACCGGATCGGTCATCGTCTTGCTCCTGCGGGCTTCAGATCGAAGCGAATAATCCCAAGGCGGAAATCGCCGCCCACGACGCTTGATTCAAATTTCGCGGCCACCATGCGGCCATCCGCGCGCAGATCCACCAATGGCGTTCCGTCGCTGTCCGCTATAGCATAGGGGCCATTCGTCGTGTCGGTATCTTGCGGGTAATATCGCGTGAGTACCGTCAGATTCACGTCTCCAGTTTGCCGCTCGAAATCAGGCACAAAACCCATCACGTCCATGCTCACGTCGCCATTGGAAATGTCGATAGGGCCGGTCTGAATCCAGCTATCCATCGCCGCACCATCGGCATCTGTGCCGGTCTCATGCGAATAGACATAACCGGTTGAATCGCACGCAATTGGCGTGGTCACGAGCTGCGAATCCACCCATGCCGTGCGCTCAAGCATACCGGTTGACCAGCATTGCTGGTCGATATGATAAATCACGTAGCTGTCAACCTCAGATGATTGCTGGCTGACATAGAAGAACCAGACCTCTTTCTTCTGCCGGTTCATGCCGCAGCGCGCCTTGGCCTTGTAGGTCAAATTCACAGATGTGGAATTCTTCGCGTTGAACACATAGTCGCGTATGTCATCCGAAGGCAAAGACGATACTGTACCGTTGAACGTCCAGAAATCTTTGTCGCTCATCCAATATGCCACGCCACCCTCGGCCGCCGCCGCGAGCGCGCTCAACAGGCCGCAATTATCGGCCGCCATGGGAGAGTGATAGACCTCAGAATCGCCAGAATAATCCAGCGTGAAACAACACCGATCTGTCCAGAATAGACTTAATCCAGGCGCTACAGGAATGCCGCCGACCAGCCCCGTACCGCCTTGCACTGTGCGCCCGCTGTTCGCCGTGTTCGTCGCAAGGCTGACCCAAACCGTTGGATCTGACTGATCAGGCCAGGATAGAGTCTGGCTGTTCGCAGTCAGACCGAGGGCGATTATGAACCGCTCCGGCGTGACAAACATGGCATTGACCCCATTCGGGGCATTGAGCAGCGGATAGGCCCACCCACCCTGCGATGGATCATAGAAATAGATCGTCCCGCCCACCGGATTGGCGAGAAGCAGATTGCCGTAGCCAGCGAGCGTCCACTCAGGATTGGTAACGGTTTGAGTGGTGGTGCCATAGCCATAAGGCCCAAGACCATAAGCCCCGGAACCATAGGCAATTGGCGTAGTCACCTGGGAAGACGTGAAGGAGATATTATGGATCGTGATGACATTGCCGCCGCCGGCCGCACCATTGCCGCTCGCCGTATTTGCCGCCTGGATGGTGTACGTGTTCGCATCCACATAGGTAATCTGATATTCGCCGTTGACCGTGATTCCTTGATAAGCGGTGGCTCCAGAGAAGGTGACATAATCGCCTGTCGAAGCCCCATGGCTGGCATCGGTGACAGTCACCGTCGCACTGCCGCTGGTCATTGCAAATGGATTCACGAGCTTGTAGCGCGCATATTGCGTGGCAATCGTACCTCCGCCCGCTCCGACCGTCCCAGTAGCCGGGAGCGGCGAATAGACTGTGTAGCCGGTTCCCGGAGTCGATGCCGTGACGTTGTAGTAGCCATTGATCGTGAGGCCGCCAACGGCAGCCGATGCGCTCAGAAACACCCAATCACCGACTGCTGCTTGGCTGCTAGCGTCCGTGACCACGACGGAATTCTGATTGGCCGTCGTCGCTATGGCATTCGTGAGCGAGCCGATCTTGAGGTAATTTTTCGGCGTAATGTCATGGAGTGTTGCACTCACATAGGCGTAGAGGTGGCTCTCTGTGCCAATCGCCGTCTCTACATTCTTCTGCCAATCCAGCCATGGGCATAGCGCCCGAGGAATGCCGACCAGCCCCGAGGTGATGAACGAAACCCAGCCGCCCATCTTTTCGGGGAACCCGGCCGTGAAGCGATATAGGTTGCCGTCGTAATACCGGCCCTTGGCGTAACGCCCCTGGACGAAATTGAAGGGCGTGGCCAGGGAGTAAACCGAGTCCACCTTGCAGACCCCAGGGACGAGGTAGAGCGGCTGGTAGGTCATCCGTAGAGCCCCCAATCCTGCGCCGCCCAGGACGGCATGAACTGCGCACCAGCCACGAGAGAGTGGGCCGCCCGGTCACTTTCCTCCTGCACAGCTTGAAGTTCCACTTCCGCCGCCTGTTCCCAATAGGTCCGGTCATACTGGCCGCTGGCGACTTCCTTGGTCCACTCGCAAGCCGCGCGCATGATCGCCCGGCGCAAGAGCATCTGGCAACTCGTGGTAAGGAAGTTGGTATCGTTCGTGGCCGAGAGCATCGCCGGCTGCTGGAAATAGACCAGCGCAATCGGATATGCCTGATCGGCCAGGGAATCGAAGCGGAGCGCTGCTTGATCGAAATAGTAGATGCCGGGCTGCTGCTGGAGCCGGTTTCCGTCGCCGTCATAGGCCCAGGAATTAATCACGTCATCCGGCGTCTTCAGGATCAAGAGCCGCTGATATTGGCCGGTGATGGTGAGTAACTTGGGCTCAAGAAAGTCTGAAGGAAACGTGTATGCGTCGCTGCCAATTGTCAGCGTATCTGCGAGGGGAGGCGTGAGCATCCGCCAGTGCCGGAGCCGCCGATAAATCCAATCCTGCGCCTCCTGAAGGATAAGATCGGCATCCCCATCCGCGCCGGAAGAAAGCGTGCTATTGTTGATCCAGCGCGCAATCGCCCCCGGCGTGCTCTTCGTGCCTGTCAGAGAAGTCCAGTCCAAGGCAACCCCCAATCACCAAGGCTGGACTTAAATTTAAGCCGCCTGACGGATTTCCAGCCGCTTCATTACTAGCTCAAAAATCAGTTCCGGCGCGAGAGAAGAAGCGCACAGCGCCGCCCCCGTCTTCTCATTTCTCACGCAATGATCCCAACTGTAATGTAGCCGCAAGCATGGATAACACGAACAGCGCGACACGTCAGGCATGACCACCACCGTATTGCGCCAGTGCTTCGTCAGGTTCTCGTGGCTCGAATGCGAGAGCATGATGACCTTGGGCACGGTGGAAAGTCCAACGGCGTTCATGACGCCGGTTTCAGGCCCGACAGCACAATCTACCACCTGAGCGAACGTCAGGGCCTCACGAATCTTCCATTTGCCGCAAATAGGGTGGATCTTGGAAAGGTCGATCCCGTCCTTCTCCAGCGCCGCGATGATGCCGTTTTGAAGTTGCACGCCTTCACGGTTGTCGCCACTGAGCCAGACATGCACGCCTTTCTCGGTAAGCCAGCGCGCCAGGAAATGTGACCACGGATAGACCTTGTGCACGCTGGAGCCGTGCAGGCAGATTAGCACCACCGGAGCCCCGCCGGCCTTGGCCCGTTCTGCCAGAGCCCAGTCCACTTCAGGCTTGGACGGATAAAACTTGGCCTCAAAGTCGTGTGGCACGCCGGCAATATCGTGGGTGCGCTCCAGATAGTTGACGCCGGCATATAGCTTCTGCCGCACCTCCAGCGGATAGTCATGCGTCAGCCGGCCGGGCAGCGTGAGCAGCGCGCCCTCGATGCTCTCGGAAAGATTTATCACCCGGTCAAACCGCTCTGCTACCGAGGCCCAATAAGGACCGAGCTGCTGATTTGGAACGAAATCCTTCTCCTGAATCCACCATTCATCAATATGGGGATCGTGCAAAAGTACCTGCTGCGCGTCCGGGGTGGACATGTAGGTGACGTGGTAGCCCTGCTTTTGCAGACCGGGCAGAATGGAAGAGGCTACGATCTGGTCGCCAATCGCGCCAAACCGGCATACAAGGCACCGCTTTTTGCCGCCGGGATTGCGCTGGTAGAGATCTTCCTTCCAGCCTGCCTTTTCTTTCCGCGCGACGATATAGAGACTGTACTCGTTCGTGCCGCCGCGTTCCTCGCTCTCCAGCAAGGTCCAGCCGACACGCGATCCCTTGCTGCCCGTGGTCGCCATCGCCTTCAGCATCGCCTCTATATCGCCCGGCATCGGGTCCCATTTATGGTCCGGGTTTGCGCCCGGCTGTCCAATGCGGGGATAGAGATTGCCGGAGGGAAGATAGAGCACGAGATAGCCGCCGGGCTTAATCACCCGCGCCCATTCGCGCAAAACCCCAGGCACCTTTTCCTTCTCGATGTGCTCCAGGAAATGCGACGAGAAAACCGCGTCCATGCTCTCGCTAGTGAAGGTCGAGAGGTCCAGGCAATCGCCTCGGATGCCAGCCGAGTTCGGGCCGAAATGATGGCCGTTGTCGATGCCTATTGCGGTGGGCCAAACGGTCTGCATCCCGCAGCCGAGATCCAGAAATTTACCTTGGAGATAGGGAACCGCCAGGGAGGCAATTTTCGCGGATTCAAATCCGCAGGAAGTCTCCATTGTCCATGTCATGCTGCATCCGATTCGGTGGCTGGAAGGCGACCTTCGAGGAATTTGACCGCAGCGGCGCGGTCTGTCCATGTGCCGCCATATTGTTCAACGAGAAATTTGAGCGAGCGCCAGTGCATGGTAGCGGGATCTTGCACGGGCTCTACGTCGATGGGCAGCGTGTCTGCTGACCGCATTAGATCGTCGGTGGCGTCAAGCTTAATGCGCCCACGAGAGCGCGTTGTACCGTCAGCATTTGTGATTGTCTCGATTTCCACCTCAACACCGCCATTGTTGAAAAGGTGGCCATTTTGCTTGTAGGCGACGCCAGGGCAGCCGCCTACAATGTCATAGGGCAACGCGCTGTTAAACCGCACTGGTTAACGGCCTTCGCCCACCGATTTGCCGCCGGAGCAATAGCCCTTCAGCAAGTCTTCCTCAGAAGCGTAACCAAGGGCCGCGCCGTATTCATAGCCGGGGTCGAAAGATGCCTTGGCGACTTCCAGGCCGCTGCCGACGCCATCGCGGTTGTCGGTCATGGTCGTGCCGGAAACATCCCCGCCGCGCCCACGGTTCGGATTTTCGACCATGTTATTTGCCCTTGCCGGTGCCGAGGTGCGACTTGTCGCCACCCTTCACCATACCACCATCGCCAAACTGGCCGGTGTGCGGCTCGTAGCCGGGACCGCCGGAGTTATCGCGCGGAAGAAGCTTGTCGTCGGGGATGAATTTCGGTTCGATTTCGGCCGCGTCTCGTGCCATGACCTTTACCCTCTCTCAGTCGGTAGGCGTTTGCGTGTAAGGAATCCTTTAGACCGATTATTGCGGGTTTGGAATTCCCAATCGTTGGGCATCGCGTTCGTGTTGCCGAAATCCTCATCGGCGGCACGCGGCTGGCTGGCCCGGCTGGAGTAGTTCACCTTGTCATAAGCCGGGTGTTCAGTGATCTGAGGCTTGCAGAAGCCGCGCTTCAGATCCTCGTCCGAGGCCCCGAAGCCGCCGAAGAATTTAGTTTCTGCCGGCGGCATGCGCGGCGTGTCGTCATGCGCTTCAAAATTTCCGAGCATCCCCTGATCGTTATAGCCGTCGTTTCCACGGTCAGAGTCAGGGACCGGCCGGTAATCAGAAACGTCCCGGTCTCCGTCATCCGACCCAGCGAAGAAAACCGGGAGCTGCCCTTTGAAGCGCCCGACCATTACGGAGCGCCCCAGGTGCCGGTGGTGGGATCGCCGTGAAGCTCGACGGTGACGCTTGACTTGCCTGTGGCGTCCGTTCCGTTTTTGACAAACAGAAGCGAGCCGGTTGGCAAGAGCGTGTTCACGTCCGCGAGCTGCACGACGGAATTGGCCGTCGAGGTGCCCATGGTCATGGTGCCGAGCGTGGTGGTCGTGGTGCCGGTCAAAATCATCGGATAGAGGTATGTGCCGGCCGTGGTGCCGGCCGTCAAAACCACTGCCGCGATACGCCGAATTCGTTCATCCATGGGGTAGACCGTGATAAGGGAGGTCCCGTTCGCGCCCGCCGTGGTAGCGCCCAGGTTATCCATCTGCCGCGTGATGTAGGACGGATGGTCGTAATTGCCTTGTGCCATTGCTGCGCGCTCCCTTTAGGCCGCCGAGGACCAGTGATAGATGCGGGCCTGCGCGGCCTGCGTCTGAGTGAGGGCAAAACCTCCGAGGTAGTACCAAGCGATACCCTTGGACCGACCAAAGTCGGTCGGGATAGCTCCGCGCATTTCCTCCGGCACAACGATGGCTTCAGCCACGGTGTCCTCGCCGAAGAAATAGGCGTTGTCCGACTGCCCGTTAGCCCAGGCCGTGAAGGAAGCCGAGGACGTGTAACGACCGGAGTTGTAAATGCCCTTGGAGATATTGGTTTGTTCGATGAAGCGCACGCCCTCGAACTTGCCGATTTCGCCGTTGAAAATCATCTGGAAACCTTCATCGCGGTACTGATACACGCTTTCCAGATCGTTCTTCACCGGCCGCCACGTGGTCGGCCACGCGATGCCGAAATACTCGTCACCGGCATAAGGCGGCGTGTTGCGCTCCTTCATAATGTCCACGATGCTCTTGATGTGGTTCTTGTGAAGGTTGACGTTGTTCGTCACCGTCTGGGTGCCCGTGGTGGACAGGGTGACGATGGTGGTGTCCGTGCCGGTGGCAGTTCCGCCGGCCGAGAGCTGAAGCGGGCTCTGGAGGAACTGATACCAAGCCTGAGCATCCAGGGTCTTTTTGGCGTCGTTCTTTAGAACCTTGTTGATGATCTCCTGCACCGGGTGCTTGGACAGGTTATCCAACATGCCGGTGTAGGGCACGCCGTTGGCAATCTCGGTGACGGTGCCGGTGCCCTGGGCGATGGTGTAATTCGTCAGCGGGACAGTGCTGGTTTCCACCAGGGTCGTTCCGCCCACCGCCACGTCATTATAGACGTCCCAGGTGAAGATCTGGCCCTTATGAAGCCCCTTGTCGGTGAAGTCCTTAGCGTCGCAGAACTGCCGGAACTTGCAGAGCGGCTGCACTGCGGTGCGCAGAATGTCCGAAAGCTCCAGCGAGTACATATAGCCGCCGAGGGTGTTGACGCTCCAAAGTTGTCCA
>Ga0335083_10005084_pt1 | contig 16632 bp, 18 predicted proteins | sample Lox_Sample_42_FD_206716 | JGI IMG/M metagenome (GOLD analysis project Ga0335083, IMG submission 206716) | Soil microbial communities from Loxahatchee National Wildlife Refuge, Florida, United States - Lox_Sample_4.2 | ecosystem: Environmental > Terrestrial > Soil > Wetlands | place: USA... | reverse complement strand
TCTGACTCCGGTCAAGGAACTGTCGCCGAAGCGCATCAAGGCGATCAGGGAGAGCGAACACGTCAGCCAAGGCGTGTTTGCTAGTTTTCTGTACGTCACGCCGGGCCTGGTCAGCCAGTGGGAGCGGGGCAAGAAGAAGCCGCGCGGGGCCTCGCTCAAGCTCCTGACCTTGGTCGCCGCCAAGGGCCTCGACGCGATCGCGTAAGGCGCGCGTTCGGCGATCTATTCGCGTCTGAGCTCCTTCATCAGCCGGGCGCGGAATTCTTCCGTGTCGCCGGGCGAAACCGTGACGCGCGCCTGGAATTGCTCCTTGGTGTTCTCGCGCGGGAACGGCGTGTCCGGCACGGGCACGCCGAGGAACGCGCAGAGCGGCTCCCAGCCCTCGCCCACTTCGTAGACCAGAAGCCGTTCCTTGGGGACGGTGCGCGCCACCTCTTCGTTGTGGCGCTTGAAATAGTCGAGCATGAAGGCTCTGTCGTGGATGTGCTCGCCGATCGCGGAGTGCACGGCCTTCTCGAAGAACTCGCGCAGGCCCGGCACGCTCTCCACGCGGTTGAGGTTGCCTTCCGAAAAGATCGTGGCCTGCGTCGACTCGAACCACTTCTGCGGATCGCGCACGGTGTGAACCACCTTGGCATCGGGATAGTGGTCGGCAAGTTCGCGCCAGAACGGGGCGCCGGGATAATCCATGGTGGCGAGATAGCCTTCGAACAGCGCGTCCCAATCGGGCCGGCCTTCGGCGGCGGCCACCCACAGCGCCGCGTGATGCTGGTTCAAGAACACTTCGACCATGTGGTAGCACTTGACGAAGCCGAGCTGCTCCAGCGCCAATTTCATCGACATGGTGCCGGTGCGGCCGAGCCCGGATCCGATGACTTTCAATGCCATGATGTTTCCCGCGCGTATTAGAGATCGCGGTCGAGCATGCGCTTGACCGCCTGTTTTTGGAAGACCACGATGGGTTTGGCCGGCGTGATGTTGGCGAAGGCGAGCGCGCCCACATGCCGGTCGACGTCGAACGCCGCAAGGCTCGCCGCGCCCGGATCGCCGCCGCTGTGCAGCGCGATGCGCCTGCCGTCCTTGCCGGAAAGGAACCACGTCAGCCCCTGGCGCAGATCGGGGTGGTCCTTGTCCGGCAGAACGGCGTCGGGCGTGAGCATGGTGGCGATGGTGTCGGGCTTCAGATAGGCGCGGCCGTTCACGCGGCCGCCGTCGGTGTAGATCGACAGAGTGCGCGCATAGTCGTTGGCGGAGGTGCACAGCAATCCCGCCGGCCAATCGGGATAGCTTTGGCGCGGCAGCGCGCGGTAATGCGCGTCGGCGAATTCGTAGGGATCGGCGAGGTCGCCGGCCGCGACTCCCTCATAGCGCCAGGAAGTGTGCTTCAGCCCGAGCGGCGCGAACAATCGCGTCCGCGTGAAGACATCCAGCGGGTCCGGATTCACGCGCCCCGCCAGATAACCCAACAGCGCCACGGCGACATTGCAATAGTCCCATGCCGTGCCGGGTTTGGCATCGGACCACGATTTCGCCGGATCGTAATATTTGCCGCCCGGCGCGAGATAGTCGCGCAGGAATTCGCGCAGCGGCGGCGGCGTCTTGCCGGTGAAATCCAGCGTGTAATAAACCGCGTCCGAAATGCCCGAGGTGTGCGTGAACAGGTGGCGGAACGTGACCGGCACGCCGGGGAATTTCGGATGCGCGAGCGGAAAGTCGAGCAGCGGCGCTATCGCATCGTCGAGCCTGAAGGCGCCGTCCTGCCACAGCATCATCATCGCCGTGGCGGTGACGGTCTTGGACACCGAGGCGATCTGGAACACCGTGTCGGGCGTGACGCGGCGCGCGCGCGCCACATCAGCATAGCCGTAGCCGGCGCTGAATTGGGTCCCGCCGCCGTCGACGATGGCGACGCCCATGCCCGGCGTCTCGGCCGTCGCCAGCCCCGCGCGCACATAATCGCCGAAACTGCGCGCCCATTTGCCATCGCCCCGCCCCTTCGCCCAAACGGGCGACGCGGCCAAAGCGGAAGCGGTCAGCGCGAGGAATTGTCTGCGGTGCATGGGCTCGAGTGGCCAAAGAAATCGGGAGAGCGGGCGAAGGGGTCGCTAGCGCCAGCGTAGCGACGAACCCGAGTGACGCAAGCACCGAAGGCTGGAGCGGGCGAAGGGAATCGAACCCTCGTATGCAGCTTGGGAAGCTGCCGTTCTACCATTGAACTACGCCCGCATGGCCCCCGCCCTTAGCATGGATGCGCGGACCGGTCATAGAGCGGAGCCTACCGCGACGACAGCAGCGACCAGGTCCAGGCCGCGATCTTCCAGCCGCCCGCCTGCTTCTCAAAGGCGAAGGTCCACACGCCCTTCTCCGCCACCGGCTTGCCCTTCTTCTTGAAATCGTAGCGCGCGGCGTAGACGGCATAGGCACGATCGCCATTCACCGCGATCTGCGCCGGCTTTCCGATCGTCACGACGGCGTCGGTGATTGCGTTGGCCTTGGAGTCGGCATTGAAAGCCGCGAGCCAATCGGCGCAGGCGGTGGCGCCCTGCCATGCGTGCGGCGCGAATTCGTCGATGATGGCGGATTGCGGCGCGCAATCGCCGGCCGCGAAATCCTTGTTGTAGGCGGTCACCAAGGCCTCGATGTCCGACTTGTCGGAGGCGGCCGCCGGAACGGCGATGACCGCCAAGGCGGCGGCGAGTAGCAGTGCGCGCATGCGTTTCCCCTGGTTGCGAAGCTCGCGATTCAAGCGCTTTTGCCGAAGCCGCGCAAGGCGGCGTCAGCGCCCGCGCCGCCCCACGGTCGTGAACGCCACCCCGCCGATCCAGAGCACGGGGCCGAGCGCGCCCGGCCACAGCGGCATGTAGCCCGGCAGAAGCACGAAGAAGATGAAGGGAATGTCCGCCGCCGACACCACCGCGAGATTGATCCAATAGCCGCTTTTGCTGTTGAACCAGTTCTTGAACGCCGCGACCAGAATGGCGGTGACCGCGAAGACGGCGACATAAGCCGCGCCCTGTTCGAGCCGGCCTTGCGTGAGGCCCGGCGCGGTCGTGAGCGCGATCCGGTACGCCTCATACGCCGCGGCCAGATGCAGCAGACCCCAAAGGAAATAGAACAGCGCGCCGATCCGGTGGAACATTGCTTCCCCTTCTCAGAGTGTCTTCGTTTCGAACCTGCTCATCCAGTTGTCATGGCCGGCCAGCGTGCCGGCCATCCATACTCTCTTTCGGCGAAGACGTTTATGGATTGCCGGGACGAGCCCGGCAATGACGAATTTGGACAATGGTTCGATCCGAGCGTAGCAACCCTAGAAATACCGCCACAGCAGGTAGTAATGGCAGATCGCCACGCCGATCAGCATCAGCGGCATGGCGAGCGCGGTGAATTTCAGGAAGCTGAAGCGCACGCCGCTCTTCTCGGCGATGCCGGCCACCGTCAGATTGGCGCTGGCGCCGATCAGCGTGCCGTTGCCGCCGAGACAGGCGCCGAGCGACAGCGCCCACCACAGCGGCATGATCGCGTGTTCGCCGCCGAGCGCGGGCGCCATGCTCTTCACCATCGGGATCATGGTGGCGACGAAAGGGATGTTGTCGACGATGGCCGACAGCAGCGCCGACGCCCACAACACGCCCTCGGCCGTCAGCTTGGGATCGCCGCCGGTGGCGGCGAGCAATTGCCTGGCCAACAGGTCGAGAATGCCGGCCTGCTTCACCCCGCCGATCACCACGAACAATCCGACGAAGAAGAAGATGGTGATCCATTCCACCTCGCGGAAGGCATCGCTCACCGCCTCGCTTTGCAGATGGCGGTGGCGCGGCAGATTGTCGAGGAACAGGATGACCGCCGCGCCCAGAAGCGCGATGGAACCGGGCTCCATGCGGATCTGTTTGGCAAGAACGAAGGCCGCGACGACGGCGGCGATGGTCGCGACCGACCATTTGAGCAGCCGCATGTCGGCGATGAAGTCGCGCGGATGCATGGCCATGATCCGGGCGCGCTCCTCGGCTGTCGCTTTCATGCGCGCGCCCCAGATGAGATGCATGAGCAGAGTCTGAACCGCCAGCACCGCAAGCACGACCGGGGTCAAGTTCAGCACGAAATCGTCGAACGTCAATCCGACCTGCGAGCCGATCAGGATGTTGGGCGGATCGCCGATCAGCGTGGCGGTGCCGCCGATGTTGCTGGCGAAGATCTCCGCGAACAGGAAGGGATAGACCGGCACCTTCAACTCGCCGCAGACGACGAAGGTCACCGGCACGACCAACAGCACGGTGGTGACGTTGTCGAGCAGCGCGGAGAATCCGGCCGTGATCAACGCCAGCGACATCAGGATCGCGCCCGGATGCGCCTTCACCGCTTGCGCGGCGCGGATGGCGACGTAGCCGAACAACCCGCTCTTCTTCGACACGCCGACCACGATCATCATGCCGGTCAGAAGCGCCAGCGTGTTCCAGTCGATGGCGGCGATGGCCTGTTCCTGGGTGAGCAGGCCGGCCGCGACCGTGACGCCCGCGCCCAGAAGCGCCGCCACGGCGCGGTTCACGCGCTCGCTCATCACCGCGGCGTAGGTCAGGAGCATGACGGCGCCGGGCAGCAGCATCCCGGCATGCCCGTCCGCGCGAATCCAGGCTAGAATGCCCTCCATGTCCCCACCGTCACGGCCCCCACGCGGACGCTAGCCAAACCCGGATACCGGCGCCAGTTTCGCAAAGCAGCGCCTGGAGGATCGATGCCCAGTCCCTTCGTGCCGTTCGGAACCGCCCATCTGACGGTCATCGCCTTGGCGGTGCTGACGCCGCTGCTCCTGGCCAATCTGGTGCGCCGCAGGCCGCAGCACCATGTGCGCGTGCGCTGGGCGTTCGCGCTTTTCTTCGCCGCCGATTGGGTGTTCTGGATCGCGCTGCTGCAGGAGCGCGGCTGGATGGGCTGGGGCAACGCGCTGCCCATGCATCTGTGCGACTGGGCGAACATCGCCATTCTGGTCACGCTTTTGCGGCCCAATCGGAAGTCCTACGAGCTCGCCTATTTCTGGACGCTGGGCGGGACGCTGCCGGCGCTGCTGATGCCGGCGCTGGCGTATGATTTCCCCGACGTGCGCTTCATCGTGTTCATGAGCTTCCACGCCACCATCATCGCCTCGCTTCTGTTCCTGACGTTCGGCGCGGGCTTGCGGCCCTATCCGTCGTCGATCCGGCGCACCGCGATCTGGTCGCTGATCTGGGTCGCCGCCGCGTCGCTGGTCAATTGGACGTTCGGCGCCAATTACGGATTCCTGGCGGCGAAGCCCCCCGAGCACACGCCGTTCGACTGGTTCTCGCCCTGGCCGTGGTACCTTCCGGAACTGGCGGCGGTGGGCGCGGCGTTGCTCTTCGTGTGGTACGCGCCCTGGTTCGTGTGGGATCTGATGCGCCGGCCCGCCGCTCAACCGGCGGCTTCGGGCGGCACCACCGCACGATAGGCGAAGGCGGCCGCGCCTTCCATCAGGCCGTGGCGGATTGCCGCCACCACGATGCCGACCGGCGCCATCAGGATCAGATTCTCCCGCCATTGATTCATCATCGCCGACTGCCAGCCCTGCATCTGATGCTGGACGTAGGTTTGCACCTTCGCCGGATCGTGCAGCGAGAGCAGATAGGAAAACGAAATCGGCGGGAAGAGTTGCCAGCCCAGGAAGATGATGTAGACCGCCGATACCGCGACGGCGAGCGGGACGAGGATCGCCAGCCACACCGCGAACAGGCGCCAGAAATTGCCTTTGGTCAGCGACCAGGCGCGGATCAGATCGACCCTCTTCTCCGCCACCGCGACGGGGGCGAGGAACGAGAACAGCCGCACGTCGATGTAGAAGGCAAGCCCGACGAAGAACAGAATGCACAGCACAAGCAACAAGCCGCCGGCGGCCTTGCCCGCCGCCGTCGCGCCGGCGCCGGACGCGGCGAAGATCGCGCCGCCCACCCCGCCGACGATGATGGCCGCGATCACGAGCAGAATCATCAGGACGACGATCGCGACGATCGCGAGGAAGAAATTGCCGAACACCCGCCACACCGGCGCGGCGAGCGAGAAATAGACGAACTTCTGCCCATGCCGCATGCCCAGGGCCTCGGCGGTGACGCCCGCGATCAGCATGGAGGCGACGATCCAGCCCAGCACGTTCAACAGCCATACGAAGCGCATGTCGCGAAAAAGCTGATCGGGATCGGGATTGCTGCCGAACATCTGGGCCGCGTGCTGCATGTAGGGGCCAAGGACGAAATACCCCGCCGCCAGGACAATCGCCGTCGGCAGCCAGACGATGCCGAGAAGGGTGAGGAATTCGGAGATCGCGAAGCTGTACGCGAAACCTATCGTCTTTGTAACCGGAACCTTGCCCATCGCTCATGCCTCCCCGTTCGGCGGCGCGATCATAGCCCGGGGGCGGGGCGCGCGGCACCCCGGCGGTGAAAATTCATCGCGGCGCGATGGCGGAATCCAGCCCGGAATCCGGGCCCGAAATTCATGAGGCGGCCGGCGCCATTTGCGCCGTAGCCGCCTCACGCTGCCCCCTTCAATGCGGACCCTAAAACCGCGGAGCACATACCCCTGCCCGTCGGATCCGCGGCGGAAGGGAGTGTGCCGAGCGAGCGCCGCCGCGCAAGGATTTGCAGAACCGGAATGAGTTTTTTGCAACGCGGTGTGGACTTGATGCCACAATTTGGCCGCATCGTACCCAGTCGAAGAGGTCCGAATGGTTCCCGCCCAGCCATGTCATGCCGGACGATTGGCCGGCTTCAGCGACCCAAGGATAGCCACCGATATGCCGTTGATGTAGCCTACTGGCCGATCCTGGCCTGACACCTCTAAGGAGCCTGCGTTGGAGAGGATTGATCTGCTCGGTCCGGCACTTATTGTCGGCTTCATTACATTTGCGATTACCGGCAGCGGCGCGTGGTTTCTTGCAGCGGCCGCCGTGGTGATCGTTGTGCTCCTGGCGCTTCTGATAATCGGCGCCAAGCCCGGCAAGCGTGAAAAGTCCTTTCGCCCAAACCAGGCGGCACATTTGGCCGAGTAAGCATGGACATCGCAGACATACTCAAGCAGCTCAATTCTCCGGCCGACGTGGCGATCGTATTGGGCGCCGGCGTCATCGGGTTCACGACCGACGCGGTCATCAACTTCGCGCCGATTCCGGTCTTTTCTCCTGGCGTATGCGGGCTTACGGCGATGTCCGGAGCTTTGGCAGCAAAACGCGCGGTCGATGCCAGGATTCAGGCCACCCACAAGCGTCGCAAGTTCGAATTGGCGCGAAAACGAGCCGAAGCTCTGGTGATGGCGCTTCATGCCAGCGGCAGGCACAGGCAGGCGGCTGAACAATTGGAATATGAGATAGAGCGGGCCACGGTGGATCTGGACCAACCCGCTCTCGACGAGGCGATATCCATCGCGGCGGGACTGCTGCATTAACCGCATCAGCCGCTGCGAAAGTGTTTCGACAGCTTCAGGCCCTGGCGCTGATAGTTGGAACCGAGGCCTTCGCCGTAAACTTCGGGCGGCGGATCGGTCAGCCGCTCGAACACCAGCCGGCCAATGATTTGTCCATGTTCGAGGATGAAGGGAACTTCACGCGAGCGCACCTCGAGCACGGCGCGGCTGCCGCGGCCCCGGCCGGCCTCGTGCCCAAAGCCGGGATCGAAGAAGCCCGCGTAATGAACCCGAAACTCTCCGACAAGGGGATTGAAAGGCACCATCTCGGCCGCGAACTCCGGCGGGATGGCCACGGCCTCGCGGGAGGCCAGGATGTAGAACTCGTCCGGGTCGAGCACGATGTTCTCGACCTTGCCGGCATAGACCGGCTCCCAATAATCGCGCGGATCGAGCAGCCCGCGCTTGTCGATGTCGACGATGCCGGTGTGGCGGCGCGCGCGCCAGCCGACTTGGCGCGTGGCGGCGTCGCCCTTCAGGTCCACGGTGAGCGCAAGCCCGTTGTCGATGTCGGCCACGCCGTCGACCAGCGGATGCTCCTGATTGAGGCGCTTCAATTGCGTGTCGGTGAATTGCGGGCTGCCGCGGCGCACGCGGAGCTGGTTGAGGCGCGAGCCCTTGCGCACCAGGATCGGGAAGGTGCGAGGGCTGATCTCCGCGAACAGCGGGCCATGATAGCCGGGCTCGACCTTGTCGAAGCCTTGCGCGCGATCGGTGATGAGGCGGGTGAAGACGTCGAGCCGTCCGGTCGAGCTTTTCGGATTGGCGATGCCGGAGACGCGGAACGAGAATTCCAGCGATTCGAGCAGCGGCACGACATAGACGCAGCCGGTCTCCAGCACCGCGCCCTGGGTCAAGTCGATCTCGTGCATGGCGACGGCGCCGAGCTTTTCTTTGACCGTCGCATTGGGGCCGGGCAGAAAGCTCGCGCGCACCCGCCACGCCACCGGCCCGAGCCGCAGATCGATGCTGGCCGGCTGGATCTGGCCGTCTTCGATATCTTCCGCGGCCAAAACCTCGCGCCGCGCGCGGATCAGCCGCTTCAGGACATGGCTCGGCAGGATGCCGGTGGAGTGGCGGCCATAATGCTCGCCCTCGCCCGCATCGGCCTCGCCGAACAGGTTTTCTTCGACTGCGGTCATGGGGCGGGTCTCGGCTTTCCGCCCCATCCGGGAGCGTCGGCGCGCGCAACGGTTGCTTCCATGCCTCCAATATAGAGGCGAGCGCGGCGCGGTCACCGCCATTCGCGGAAGAACTCACGGATTTCGCCGCAAGCATCAGCCGGGCGAATGCGAGATCGCGTTCCACCGCGCGGAGATAGGCCCGGATTTTGGCCCGGAAGGCCTTGGTCTGCCGCCTATGACGGCCGTGGACGAAGCGGTTCGTATTGCCCGGCTGGCCACCACGGCGCCGGGACCGAACGTGAGTTTCTGGCGCGGCGGAGGGGGTGGGTATTGAAAAATCGCGGTTCGAATGCCCGGCGGGCGCCGTAACAGATTGACTCGGCTCGGAAATCTCCTTCGGCACGGACGGCCGATCTCCGGGCACGGGCACATATTCCGGTTGCACGGGCTTGTGCCCCTGCGGCACGAGCGTTCGCTTGCGGCACTTGGGGCCAATCCCCATCCGCCTCTTCTGCGTGATCGTGTTTTGCCGGGCCGCGTTCATAACCTTGGAACATAACATGATCGGTTGTCAGAACAAGGAGAGAACACCAAACTTCGTACCCGGTCCCTGGTAAAGTTTGGAGCACGGCCTTTGGAGATCGAACCGATGCGGATCGCAGCGGCGACTGTGGTGGCGGTGGTGATGATGGGCGCGGCGCGCGCGGAGACGCCAGCATCCTTGAGCGCAGAATGGGCGGCGGATTGGAGCGGCAAGAAGCTCGATCGGATGATGAGCCTCTACGCCGCCGATCCGGTGTTCCTGCCGACATCGGGCGAGCGCTGGGAAGGAGAAGCCACGATCCGCAAAAATTTCGCTTCGGCGCTTTCGCAATTCACCGCCGATCTCAGGCTGCACAGCGTGCGCAGCGAAAGCGTGCCGAGGTGCGGGAGTCCGCAAGTTCGGAGCAGGGGAAGTTTGCGAAGTTCGGAGTCAGAGTAGAATCTCTTGCTTTAACAGTGCGATCTGGCAGTCGTCTGGCGGTGAAGCCGGGGCCGGCCGCCGCGGTCCTTCAATCCCAGGAAAGCTGGTTCTTTGGGAGCTTGCCGCTGGGGTCGTAGGCGGTGATTTTGTGGGGCAGCGCGTTGCTCCAGTTCCACAGCACGAGATTCCGGTCTGCGGGCGTCGCGCGATGGACGAAGCTGGGAACGAGAATTCCGGCGATGCCTTTGGCGATCAGCTTGCGCGCGATCTGCCAGGATGGCGGGTCTTTGCCCGATGCCGCGAGCGCGAACCAGGCGCACGACATATCGCTCAGCTTGATCCCGTGTTTCGTGCGGCTTCTGGCACTGCGTAAATCGACAATGTCTTCGCAATCGACATCGTAGCTGACGAGCACGCAAGGCTCGATCTTGTGCGCGAAGCCCTGGTTGATTTCCTTGATGGCGGTTTGAAGCGTGAGGCTGAGATAGAGCGCGGGCACACCTTTCGGATTGAACCGTCCACCATGCACGGCCGCACCGTCGCCCGACAGCGGCGTGAAGGACCAGCGGGGATCGTGCGCGCGAAAACACGTGCCCCTAAATCGCACGAAGAAGCCTCACGCAAAGCCGCCCATGGCGAGATGATCGAGATAATCGCGAAGCGCGCCCGCCTGCCCGCTCTTCACCAGCGATTCCGCCGTGCGGCCGCCGAAGGCGGGCAGCGGCTCGGCGCGATACCACGCCATCGCCTGATCCTTGCCGCCGGCCCAACCGCTGACGCGGCCCACGATCTCCAACATCTCGCGCATGCGGGTTTGCGTCTTGGGCGCGTTCAGGCGCGCCTGCTTGTAGAGCGACTCGCGCGCGAGCCCCGCGGTTTGCGCGAGCTGGCCCTTGGACATGCCGAAATCCTCGACCACGCGGTCCACGGCGACGTTGCCTTTGGGATCGATGAAGCGGCCGACAAGATTCCGCAGTTTCGTATCGCCGCGGACCCGGCCGACCGGGCGTTCGATCGTTTTGGCTTTGCGCTTGGCGGCGGGCGGCATTGTCCCATTCCTTGCCCTATAATTCGGGGGAAATGTAGGACATTGCGGCAAGCGGTGCAAGAACGCGCTTCGAGGGCCTACCCCATCAGCTTCATCAGTTCATTCACCGTGCGCCAGTTGCGGGCAGTGGCGGCGACGCCGAGGGCGCGTTCGATGCGCGCGCGGATGACGGAAGCGGGGAAGCCGTCCGGCGTCCAAAGATAGAAGACGCGGCCGACGAGCGCGAATTCCTCGCTGCCGGCATCGAGGCGCGAAAGCCAATCGAGGTCGGGCGATTTCGGGCGCTCGGCCAGAAAATGAACGTGCAGCGCTTTGTGATTCCGCGCCGCCTGCGGGAATGGATTGTTGCGGATCGCGGCCGCGAGCCCGGCTTTGCCGATAACCATCACCGCCGGCGCGCAACCGAAATCGCGCGCGATCAGCCGCGCGATCGTGCCTTCGAGCGCGCGCGCGTCGCGGCCGGCGCTCTCGAACACGACGTTGCCGCTCTGGATATAGGTGCGCACCGACCGCAACCCCGCGGCTTCGCACGCCGCGGCCAGCGCCTTCATCGGCACCGTGTTCTTGCCGACGACATTGATGCCGCGAATGAGCGCGAGCCAGACGGTCATGGCGCGAGTATAGCGCGCCGCCGCGGCCCGCGCGGGAATTCCGCGGCGGCCCGGCCGGAGCGAAATATCCGCTGAGCGCCGCAAGGCTTCGTGCTAGCGTATGTTTGAATATGGGGACATCCGCCATGGACATGCACCGCGCCGCCGGTCTTGGCTTCTGCATCGCGCTTTCGGCCGCGCTTTGCGGCGCGGCGGCGGGGCCCGCGGCGCCGGACAATTCCGGCATGCCGCAATACGATTCCGGCAACAACCTCGTCTTTCCCGCGGACTATCGGGAGTGGATTTTCCTGACCGCCGGGCTGGACATGGCTTACGCGCCGGAAAAGCAACCCAGCAACGGGCATCTGTTCGAGAACGTCTTCGTGCCGCAATGGGCCTACAAGGCGTTTCTGCGAACCGGAACCTGGCCGGACAAGACCATCCTGGTGATGGAACGGCGCACCGGCGCGACCAACGTCTCCATCAACGTTCAAGGCGCGGTCCAGACGACGGAGGTTCAGGGCTTCCTGGTGCATGTGAAGGACGTCAAGCGCTTCTCCGATGGCGGCTGGATGTTCTTCGCCTATGACGCCGCGAACGGGCCGGGAAAGCGGCCGGACGATGTGAAGACCGCGTGCATCGCCTGTCATCAGGCGCATGGCGCGGTGGATTCGACCTTCGTGCAATTCTATCCGACGCTGCTGCCGATCGCGACCGCGCACGGGACGCTGAGCCCATCCTATGTCGCGGAGACGCCGAAGAAATAGGCGCCGCCGGATCAGCGCGGCTCGGAGAGAAATTCGCGGATGCCGGCGATGGCCTCCTTGAGCCCGCACCGCGTCACCGGCGCTTCGGGTGGGAAGGCGGTCAGGAGGCGCGACGGCGTGGCGGGTTCCAGGATGACGAAGCAGCCCTTGTCGTGCTGGCTGCGGATGAGGCGGCCGAAGGCTTGTTTGAGGCGCAGGCGCGTTAGCTGATCGTCATAGCTTTTGCCGAAGCGGGCGCGGCGGGCCTTGTGCAGGATGGTGGGCTTGGGCCACGGCACCTTGTCGAACACCACGAGCCTGAGCGAACGGCCGGGCACATCGACGCCATCGCGCAAGGCATCGGTGCCGAGCAGGCAGGCGTTCTCTTCGGCGCGGAAGAGATCGACCAGCGCGCCGGTGTCCAGCCGGTCGACATGCTGCGCGTACAAGGTGAGGCCGGCGTCGGCGAGCGGGGCGGCGATGCGGCTTTCGACCGCGCGCAAGGCACGCACCGCGGTGAACAGGCCGAGCGCGCCGCCGCCGCTTGCGAGAAACAATTCGCGGATTGCGGCGGCGCATTGTTCGGCGTCGCGGCGGTTCACATCCTTCACGATGAAGATGCGCGCCTGGCTCTCATAGCGGAAGGGCGAGCCGAAGCTGGCGCGCTTCGCGGGCTCGGGCAGATGATGCGCGCCGGTGCGCACCTCGGCGCTCGCCCAATCGCCGGCGCTTTCGGCATCGCGCAAGGTGGCCGAGGTGATGAGCGCGCCATGCGCGGGAAGCAGAACCTCCGTAGACAGAGGAATGGTGGGATCGATCCAATGACGCCTGAGGCCCACATCGGCGTCGCGGCCTTCCTCGCGCTCGATCTCGAACCAGTCGATGAATTCCGCACGCCGCTCGCCGGTTTCCAATTGACCGAGCATCGCGATCCAGGCGGGCAGGATGAGGCGCGCGCGCCGCTCCACGCCCCGCGCCGCGGCGTCGATGCGCGCACGCGAGTAAGGCTCGAGCTCGGCCGATTTCTGGTCGATCTGTTCGCGCAAGCGTTTGGCGAGGCGCAGCAACGGCGCGGCCAGCCGCTTCAGCGCGCGGGCAAGTTCGCGCGCGGCTTCGACGATGTCTTCGCCCAACGGCTCGGTGTCGGCCTCCAGCGAATAGAACGCGTCGCCATCGGCGTTGCGCGCGCGCACGTGCTGATACGCGGCGGCGAGGAAGAGTTCGCCCGGGCCCCGCGCGCCGCCACCCATCACGCGCTCGGTCCAGCCGGCGCCGGCGAGCGCGGTGGCGGCGTTGATGGCTTCGCCGAGCGCGGATTGCGCCACATCATCGTCCTGCACGATGTCGCGCAGGCGTTCTTCCAATCCGCGCATGCGGCTGCGCGCGCGGCCCTCGGGTCCGCGGATCCAGCGGCGCAGTTCCGCCATCTCGCTGCCGGAGAGAAACGCGGCAAAACCGGAATCGGCGGCATCGAAGAGATGATGGCCTTCGTCGAAGACGTAGCGCACGCGGCGCTCGGCCGCCGCATCCGTGGTTTGATCGGAGAGCCAATCCTGACCCGCTTGCGCGATCACCAGTGCGTGATTGGCAATGACGATGGGGGCATGGCGCGCGCGGCGCACCACGCGCTCGATGAAACAGGCGCGGTAATGCGGACACGCGGCATAGATGCATTCGCCGCGCCGGTCGGTGACGTCGCGCAACGGCAGCGACGCGGCGAGGAAGGCGGGAAAGCCCGCGCCCGACATGTCGCCGTCGCGCGTGGCCGAAATCCAGCGCGCGATCAGGCCGAGCGCCACGCTACGCTGGCCGGGCGCCAACGCCGTGCGCTTCACCGAATCTTCGAAATTCAAGAGACAGAGATAATTCTCGCGGCCCTTGCGCACGACCGCCTTGTCTTCGCGCTCGGCCGGGTCGGGGTAAAGCCGCGCGATCTCCTGCACGATCTGGCGCTGCAGGTTGCGGGTGTAGGTGGAGAGCCACAGGCCCGGGCCGTTCTTCTCCGCCCACAAGGATGCGGGCGCAAGATAGCCCAGCGTCTTGCCGATGCCGGTGCCGGCTTCGATCAATGCGATCCTCGGCGCGCCGGAATGTTCGCGCGGGCTGAAGGCATAGGCGGCGGCTTCGGTATAGGCCGCTTGTTCGGCCCGCACTTCGCCCGATGCGCCGATCAATTGCGCCAGGCGCGCGCGCGCCTCGTTCGCCTCCACCGGCAGCGAGCCGGGCTTGTCGGGCGCCGCTTCGTCTTCCCATTGCGGCAGGCCGCGCCAGGCTTCGAGACCGGCGATGGGATTCTTGGTGTCATCCGGCGGGCCGAGCGCTTCGAGCACCGCTTGACCCCAGCGCCAACCCGCGCGCGCCATTGTCGCGGCAAGCGCGCGCGCGTTGGGATGTTCGTGTGGGCCCCGCTCGCGCAATTCGGCGAGAAGCGCGTTGGCGGAGTCGCGCAAGCTCTTCGCCATCTCTTCGGCCGAGTGCGGCACGGGCAGCGCAAGCGCCCGCGCAAGACCAAGCGGGCTCGGCACGCAAGGGCTCGCCGGGCGCACGAAAGCGAAGAGTTCGAGCACGTCGAACAGCGCGCGGCCGGGCGCGACTTTCAAGCGGCCCGACACGAACACCGCATGCGCCACCATGACATCGCCGGCGCGGAACAGCCGCCGCGCCTCGTCCAGCTCCGCGCGCCGGAGCGCGCCATCGCCCAACGCCAACACCGCCCCGCCCGCCGCCGGCACCAGCGCGGGAATGCTGCGAATCGCGGGGTTTTCGGGTGTCATGACGGGACTATGCGCGGCATTCCCGGTCATTGAAAAGTCACGGATATTCTATATCATCCGGAACATCCGGAGGTTCCAGAATGGTCAAGGTCGCATCCGCCGAGTTCCAGAAGAACATCGGCCGCTATCAGGATCTGGCGCTGACCCAGCCCGTGGTCGTCACCCGCAACGGCCGCGAGCGCACCGTGCTGATCTCGGCGGACGAATACACCCGTTTGAAGCGCCGCGATCGCCGCGTGATGACGCTCGACGATTTCACCGAAGAGGACATACGAGCCATCGAGCAGTCGGACGCGCCACCCGAATTTGCACAATTCGACGACGAAGTGGAATAGGCGTGGCGCCGCCGAAACCCGTTCCGGGATTGGTCGTCCGCTACGCCTATCTGTGGAGCGAAGAACAGAGAAAAGGTCGAGTCGAAGGGGTCAAAGACCGGCCCTGCGCCGTCGTGCTCACCATCCACGAAGAGAGCGGTGCCGACGTCGTTGGCGTTCTGCCGATCACGCATTCGCCACCGAACGACTCCGACACGGCTATCGAAATACCTCTGCGCGCGAAAGCCCGTCTTGGCTTGGACAGCGATCGCTCTTGGATCGTTCTGACGGAAATGAATATGTTTACGTGGCCCGGCTTCGATTTGCGTCCCGCCAAGAGAGGCGACATCGGTAGCGCGATTTACGGCGGACTTCCGCGAAAGTTCTTTCGACAGGTGCGCGATCGTTTCGCGCGAATCCTGCGGGATCGCAAAGCGCAAATCCTGCGGCGCGATTGATCCGCGCCTACGCCGCCACGTCCGGATAGAGGTTGGCGAGCGCCTTGCGGACGCGTTCGTGTTCGGCGGCGACGGCCTTGGCGGCGTTGCGGAGCGCGGGCGCGGATTCGCCGTCGCGCGCCTTTTGGGTGAAGCCGCGCGCGGCGCCGGTGAGCGCGGCGAGGCCCAATCCGCCGGCGGCGCCGGCGATGTCCTGGGCGATGCGCGCGGCCTCGTCCCAGCTTTCGCGCTCGCTGGCGCCGCTCAGATTGGCGCACAATTCCTCGGCGGTCTTGACGTAGGACTGCAGGATCTCGATCAGCACCGGTAGGCCCAGCGACTTTTCCAATTCCGCGAAGGCCGGCGCGTCGATGGCGGCGGCGCTGTCCATCGCCGGCGTCGCGGTCAATTGCGTCACGTCGGCGCCGCGGCCGAGCACGTCGCGCAAACCCGCATAGAGCGCGCCCGCCGGCGATGGCCAGCGCAGCACTTCGTTCGCGGCCTGCGGCGTGCGCATCCCCGGCGCGATCAGCGCGAGCATCGGCCCCTTCACGCCGGGGGCCGCGGCGAGCGTGTCGCTGTCGGCGGCGGAGGCGATGATGGCATCGAAATTCTCGCGGCCGGCGATGCGGATCGCATCCGACGTCGACGCCGCGAAGACGAGCCGGTTGCCGAACGGCTCCAGAAGATTGCCGAGATGCGTGCGGATCGATTCGTCGCTCGCCGCGATCAGCAGCGCGAGCCCGCCCGGCGGCGGCGCTTCCGCGGCGATGGGCGCGGATTCGACCGCGTCCAGCGGCGCGCCCATCGCCGCGGGAACGGTGAACCAGAATGTGGCCCCAGCCCCGGCTTCGCTGTCGAAGCCGATCTCCCCACCAAGGAAGTCGACGATGCGCTTGGCGACGGCAAGCCCCAGGCCCGTGCCTTCGTGGCGGCGGCCATAGGAGCTGTCGCCTTGCGCGAACGGTTCGAACACGGTGTCCGCGATCTCGGGCGGCAGGCCGAGCCCGGTGTCGGAAACGGCAAAGCGCACCATGGCATGGCCGCCTTTGCCCGCGACGGTGTCGACGCGGATCTCGACGCCGCCGCGTTCGGTGAATTTGACCGCATTGTCGGCGAGCTTGAGCAGCACCTGGCGCACGCGCCTGGGATCGGCGGCGGCGCGCGGCAGGTT
>Ga0335083_10005082_pt1 | contig 16633 bp, 19 predicted proteins | sample Lox_Sample_42_FD_206716 | JGI IMG/M metagenome (GOLD analysis project Ga0335083, IMG submission 206716) | Soil microbial communities from Loxahatchee National Wildlife Refuge, Florida, United States - Lox_Sample_4.2 | ecosystem: Environmental > Terrestrial > Soil > Wetlands | place: USA... | reverse complement strand
GCCGCACTGATGTTGCTCGATCCGAGCGTCATCACGCGATAGATCCAGCGCTTCACCCCGGTCGAGGTCTGCGAGAGCACCACGATGTCGCGCCGGTAGTCGAGCCAGATCTCCAGCACCAGGACGGCCATCAGATACCACAAGTACACAAACCCGAACATGGCCATCGCCGAGGAACGATGCGGCGTCAGATACATTTCATACGACCGCTCAGGATGCCCGAGATGCAACTGCAGCGGCAGCGGCGCCACCAGAAGAAACGCCAGCGCCGTCAGCAGCGCGAGCCGATAGGTGGGCTTCACCGCTTCCACCCGAAACACGCGCTCCAACGACGCGAGTATGAATGCGCCCGCCACCAATCCGGTGAGAAAGGGGTAGAGCACGATCAGCACGCTCCACTGGAGTTCGACTTCGTTCGGATACATGAAGCCTTCCACGCCGGGCATTACAGTCTCCAGCCTCCTTATCGCAATAAATCTCTATCGCACCGAACCGTCGAGTTCGTTGTAGAACACCTTCGCGCCCGTGGCCATGTGCGGCTTGAGCACTTGCACGCTATGCGTCTTCAGGAATTCGTGAATCGGGTCCTTCGGATCCTTCAGATCCGCCAGTTGCCGCGCGCCCGTAGGGCACGCCTCACAACATGCGGTTGTGAGTCCCTTAGTGATGCGGTGGTAACACAGGGTGCACTTCTCCGCCGTATTCGTCTTGGGATTGATGAAGCGGCACCCGTACGGGCACGCCTGCACGCAATAACGGCAACCCAGACAGTACGTCTTATCCACGAGCACCACGCCGTCAGGACTGTCGAAGGTCGCGCCCACCGGACAGACCTGCGTGCAGGGCGAGTCGGCGCAATGGTTGCAGAGCTTGGGCACGAAGAAATTCTTCCCACCTTGTTCGACCGCCGGCGGAAATCCTTTCTTGCCGCCATCGGGCGAGTCGACCTTGGGATTTTCCAGATTCCATTCGGACACGTGATAGCGCTCGACCCAAGTGCGGAAATAGCCGTCCGGCACGTCGTTCTCCATCTGACAGGCCCGCACGCAATTCCCGCAGCCGATGCATTTCGGGATGTCCATCAGCATGCCCCACCAGTGGTTCGTCATCGTGTAGTTGGGGGCAGCCTCCGGAGTCCCGGCCAGAATGTATTTCCATGCCACCGCGGCCGACGGCAACAGAACCAGAAGGTGACGCCGCGTAAGGTTCATTTTCCACCTCCCGCGACGATCGCCGGACTGTGCGGCTGGTGGCAGGTGTCGCAGGCGAGTCCGTTGGAATGATCCGCCGAAGCCACCTGGGGGAAGGCCTTCGGCTTGGCGGCATTAGCCTCGTGACAGCGAACACACAGCACAGCGGCGTCGAGTTTTTCGGGCGTGACGGAGGCCGGATCATCGGCGTGCTTGACCAGCGGACCATGGCAGGCTTCGCAATTGACGTGCGCGTGCCTGCCGTTCCTTTTCTTTTCCAGAACGTCGCTGTGACAGCTCTCGCAGGCCTGATGTCCGGCGAAATTCACCGGCCGGGCAGCCAGCTCGGCCAGGGCATTTCCGCGAAAGTGTCCGTACTGTCCAAAACTTTTCGGAACCAGGATGCCGCGCAGGACAAGAAAGAGGAGAAGGCCAAGGCAAAACACCGCGGCTAGCCGGAACAGGTGGCCCGCATCTTTGAACGACCCATGCATGCTCAAAGTAGGAATACAGCAGCAACGCTCATCCGGCTGTGCGATGGATCACATTCGGCAGGGTTTTGCATCACACCCGCGAGTGACGCGGCTCGAGGGCGCATGCCGGCAGAGAGATCGCGGAAGAACGCAGCAACCGCCCGCTCCACCGAGAGGCATCCTAGCGATCGTACAGGGCGGTCAGAGAACGAAGCCGCGCCGCCAGCACGTCGGTCAGCGCCCCGCCGCGATAGCGCCACTTCCAGTTGCCGCTGGTCGTGCCCGGCCGATTCATCCTGGCCTCCGTTCCCAGGCTGAGGACATCCTGCAGCGGAACGATAGCGACATCGGCCACCGACCCCAGCACAGCGCGAATCATGATCCACGGCATCTCGGCATCGTCCTCGAACCCAAGATAGGCGCGCGCGAACGCCTTTTCCCTGCGCACGTCTTCCGGCGTGCGCGTACTGTCGCCGCCGCAACTGTTCCACCAGCCAAGCGTGGTGTCGTTGTCGTGTCCGCCGGTATATGCCACAAGGTCGCGGCCGTAGTTGTGCGGACGGAATGACGGCCCCTGCGGATCCTTCCCGAATGCGAATTGCAGGAGGCTCATGCCGGGCAGTCCGAACTGATGCCGCAGTGCCTCCACCGCCGGAGTGATCACACCCAGATTCTCTGCAACAAAGGGCAAATCCCCGAACGCCCTTTGCACTGCGGCAAGAAATTCTTCACCAGGTCCTTTGACCCATCGGCCGTTCATGGCGGTCGTCTCTCCGCCGCCAATCTCCCAATACGCCTCGAAGCCGCGGAAGTGATCGAGACGCAGCATGTCGAAGAGGTCGAGTGAAGCCCGAAACCGCTCGATCCACCACTGGTAACCCTGTGCCGCGAGCACATCCCAGCGATAAATCGGATTCCCCCAAAGTTGCCCAGTGGTGCTGAAGTAGTCCGGCGGAACCCCAGCCACAATCGTGGGCAAGCCTTGCTCCTCGATGTGAAACAGTTCCCGATGAGCCCACACATCGGCGCTGTCGTGAGCCACGTAGATCGGGAGATCGCCCATGATGCGAATCCCACGCTCCCGGCAGTACGCGCGAAGCCCTTTCCACTGTCGAAAGAACTCGAACTGGTAGTACTGATGAGCCCGGATCTGCGGCGCTAGCTTCTGCGACCACTCGCGGATCCCATCCCTTTCGCGCTGCCGGATCGGTCGATCCCACGTTGCCCACGTGTTCTCGCGGCGAGTATCTTTGTAGGCCATGAACAGCGCATAGTCATCCAGCCACCCCCGTGCGTTTTCGCAGAAGCGGTCGAACTCCCCATGGTCGGCTCGCGAACCATCGGCAAAGAACGTCCGCGCCGCTCGTTGCAAGACGCGAAACTTGTAGTCGATCACCGCACCGTAATCCACCGCATCTTGCCGGAATGAGGGAGCATCTTCCAGGTCGGCATCGGTGAGGGTGCCGCTTTCGCGCAGACCATCGAGGCTCAGCAACAGGGGGTTGCCCGCGAAAGCTGAGAAACACTGATAAGGCGAATCGGCGTAGCCGGTGGGATTCAGCGGCAAAACCTGCCACAGCTTCTGTCCTGAGGCGGACAAGAAGTCAGCGAATTCGTAGGCGCCGGGACCCAGGTCGCCGACGCCAAACCGGCTGGGCAAGGACGTGATATGCAGCAGAATTCCGCTGCAGCGCTCGAACTTCACCTCGTAACAATACGCAGGATAAGGACTTCCGGCAAGGCGCGCGACCTCGATGGGTCGTCCCGACCGCGGGTTGCAGGCAATCCACCGACCTTTGATGGACTCTGTTACCCAGGGCTATGTCTTGCGGTGCCGACCCGCACGGGACTGTTCTTCCGTGACCTCGGACCGCCGCTCCCCGCTTGCTAAGCTCCGTTTGGAGTCCTAAGGAGATCTATCTTGCCCGCAACATCCGCCAAACCGTCGATCAAGATTCTCTATGCTGAGAGCGATGAATCGGTGTTAGCTTCCCACGCCGCCGACATGAAAAAGGCCGGCCACCACGTTACGACCGCGATCGGTCGTCCAGGGGTTCAGGAAGCTCTCAAGCGCGATGCCTTCGACCTGGTGATTCTCGGGTCTACCCTCAGCAAAGATGATCGCCATCACCTTCCTTACATGGTGAAGAAGTTGCACGAAGGGACCAAAGTGCTGGTGATGCACGCGGCCGCGCGGCATCACGAAGTCGATGCTGCCATCGATGCCGGGACCAGCATGCAACTCGTCCTGGAAAAAATTGCACGCGTGATCTCCGAGCAGATCGTTTCCGCCTGACACCCGGAAAAACGAGCCTGGCCGAGCCGGAGAGAGACTAAAGAGAGCCCAGCCAGACTCTTGCAGACAGTTACTCGTTGTTTCCCCGTTGCTCGCTGGCCACCGGGTTCAACTTGCCCAGAATTCCGTCTCCTTCGTCGTTGGGCCCGGCGGTAAAGAACAGTTCGTTCAGGTTTCCGTTGTTCGTGGAGTTCCCCCCGAAGCTGATCGCCCAAAGCCCGTCAATCCAAATCGGGGCACCCGTCGGATCCAACAGTTGGCCTTCATGCTTCCCGCTGACTGCGTTGTAAGCGTGGATGAAGCCGTCGCCAAAGTTCCCGATCAACAGGCGATGGCTGAACGCACCGAAGTCCCCGGGCGCCTGGGCAATGCCCCAGGGCGCATTGAGGGTTGAACCATGCTGCAAGCGCAGCAACAGGCGTCCCGACAGATCGAAGACGTCCACATAACCGAGTCCGGCTCCGTGATCTTCATCGAGCGAACCGGGCGCGCGATGCGCGAACGTGACTACGATGTTGCCACCCACGTTCTGAATCCCGAACGGAGCATAGTTGTTAGGAAGCTGCGAGTCGGCGAAGGCAGAGTTGCGGTTGACCGCATGAAACTTGCCGTCAAACACATCCACTTTGCCGGTCGCGAAGTTGGAAGCGTAGATGCGGGGACCGCTGCCGGTCATGCCAATGGCCAGCCCCTTGTAGACTGCACCCATGCCGGAGCGATTTACCTTGATCACCGCGTTGGTCGGATTGACGGTCGGGTTCCAACCTGCGATCGTGCCGTCTTCGGTGGCGAAAAGGAAGATGGCTCGATTGCCCGGCGTTACCTCGAAAGCCCCCAGATAAGGATTGAACACCGCCCCCGTTGGCGCCGACTGCCCTCCGCTGGGTGCTGGAATCGTCACCACCAGAGCCTGGGCCAGGCCTGTGCCGTCATACAAGGTTGTAAGCCCCTTGCCGTTATCGGAAATCCACCACGGGGAACCGGTACCGCGAGCAATTCCCCAGGCATTGACCAGGTTGGGATCGATGTGGGGAGCGTTCGAAACCATGGCACTGTCAGTCGTCAGATCGGTGCGGGTGTAGTGTTGGGCGAAAGCGCTGCCTGCGGCCAGCATCACAATAAGAATGAGCGCGCAAAGCGCGCCAAGGCGTTGTGAATTCTTTGTCAAAAACATGCAACTCCTCCTGAGAGATGGCTGGTGTTCAGTTGCTCCGGTTGCTGAAAGCGCCGGATGTTGTGGACAGGGCTCCCACCTTATCGGGGAACAGGGTGAGGATTTGTCACGCGACTGTCAGGAGAAAGTCAATTTTCTGCCGCCTGCGAAACGGGCTGTGGGCCCGCATGCAGGATGGCGAGCGGACCGCCGGGAACGAGACACGAGCCCCAAAATTAAAATGGGCCGCCAGCCAAGAAGCGGTGACCTTTCCTTGGCTATCGGCCCACTCGATCCTGAAGCGGATCGGAGGTGATACCTCCATCCTAGACCTCCTGAACCGATTGTCAAGGAAGAACTTCCACAGGCCCAATACCCGCCTCTACGGCGTCCCGCCGACGTTGACACCGTTACCCCCAGAGTGTTAATTTTAAGGGTTTTAAGAGTCCTAATCTCCCGAATAGTCCAGCAGAACAATGGAACAGACTCTCCGACAACTAGGCGAATTACTGCTCGGAGCCGTGCCCACCGTCATCCTGCTGGCGACGGTGTATTTCCTCTACACCGTGATTGTCCATAAGCCGTTGATGGCGGTGCTGGCCGAACGGCGCAATCGGACGGAGGGCGCGGTCGAGAAGGCCCGTGCCGACATCGCTGCTGCAGAAGCCCGCACTGCCGACTACGAACAGCGCCTGCGCGAAGCTCGGCTGAAGATTTTCAAGAACCAGGAAGCTCGTCGTCAGCAGGCCATGCAATCGCGAGCGGAAGCGGCCGCGCAGGCTCGCGCCCGGTCGCAACAGCAGGTAGCCGAAGCCCGTTCAGCCCTCGACCAGGACAAGCAGTTCGCACTGTCGACTCTGCAGGCCGAAGCTGGACGCCTGGCCAGCGAGATCGTGCGCACGGTTTTGCGCCCGGTCGCAGCCCCCAGCCAGGTGGGTGGCCAATGAGTCCGAAGCGACTTCTGGCAGGCATCATCCTGGGAACTTTTTTCTGCCTGGTGCTCTCTTTCCCGGCTCGATCCTGGGCCCGGGCGCAGGAACAGCCGGCCGAACCCTCCCAGAAATCGTCTGACCACAACTCGATCGGCGGCGAGTTGGCGAAAGAAACCCGCGAGGCCACCGGCGAAGAGGAAGAACACGAGAGCCTGAAGCACTCTGCGTTAGTGAAAAAGTTCGCCCGCATGACGGGTATGACCGACCATCAGGCGCACATGCTCGCTCTCGGATTCAACTTCGCGGTCATCGTCTTCCTCATTTATTGGTTTGCCCGGAAGACGGTCCCGGCCGCGTTGCGCAACCGCACCGAGTCGATCCAGCGAGCCTTGGAAGACGCCCGCTCCGCCAGCCAGGAAGCGAACCGCCGGCTTGGCGAGATCGAAGCGCGCTTGCAGAAACTGGGGTCAGAAGTCGCGCAGATGCAAGCCGTCGCCGAAAAGGAAGCCGAGGCCGAAGAAGGGAGAATCAAGGCGGCCGCCGAAGAAGATATTCGCAAAGTCGTCGAGGCCGCAGAGCAGGAGATTGCCGCCGCCGCCAAGCAGGCCCGCCGCGAACTGCTGTCGCACACCGCAGATCTCGCAGTCGCGCTCGCCCGCAAGCAGATTCAGGTCGACCCGGCGACAGATCAAGTGCTGGTTCGCAATTTTGCCGGCAAACTGTCGTCCGGTGACGGCGGAAAGGATCGCGCCTGATGGCCTCCGTGGTTGGCGCCTACGCGCGTGCTTTCGCCGACGTGGTGATGAGCGGCAAGCTGGATCCAGCACGCATGCTGGAGCAATTACATGCGACCGAAGCCCTGTTCGAGGAAAGCGAACCCCTGCGGCGCCTGCTTGAGAATCCGTCGATTGCGAGTGATCGGAAGCTCGCGGTGCTCGATGCCATCGTGCAGCGCATGGGCTTGGCCCGTGAGGTGCGGAATTTCATCGCCGTCCTGACCGACCACCGGCGGTTGCCTCTGCTGTCCGACATTCTGAAACAGGTTGAGCAGGAACTGAACGACCGGCTGGGCATTGCCGATGCCGAAGTGCGAAGTGCTCGTGATCTGACCGACGCAGAGAAGAAATTGCTCGAAGCCGAAGTCGGCAAGTTGACCGGCAAGAAAGTACGCGCCCGCTATCAGCGCGATGCCTCGCTGCTCGGCGGCGCTGTGGTTCAGGTTGGCAGCACGATTTACGACGGCTCGGTGGATGGGCAGTTGGAGAGGATTCGGGAACAGTTGGTAGAGGGATAGCTATTAGCTCTTAGCCGTTAGCTCTTAGCTCTTAGCTCTTAGCTCAAAACCTCAAACGCAGGTTTGGAAGAAGGTTGCCGATGCCGTACACGCTGTACGCACTGCCAAGCAGCCGGAAGTTCTCCGGAAAAGCTAAGAGCTAGGAGCTAATAGCTAGAAGCTGGTTCTATGGCCCAAATCAAAGCTGACGAAATTACCCAATTAATCCGCAATCAGATCGAGAACTACGAGTCGAAGATCGCGGTCGACGAGGTCGGAACCGTGATCACCCTCGGTGATGGCATCGCCCGCGTCTACGGCCTCGATAAGGTCATGGCCGGCGAGTTGCTCTCGTTCCCGCACGGTGTCGCGGGTATCGCCATGAACCTCGAAGAAGACCAGGTCGGCGTGGTGCTGCTCGGCGAATACACCGAAATCAAGGAAGGCGACGAGGTCAAACGCACCGGTCGCATCATGAGCGTGCCCGTGGGCGACGCCCTCATTGGCCGCGTCGTGAACTCGCTCGGCGAGCCCATCGACGACAAGGGCCCCATCTCGACCGATCAGTTCATTCCGCTCGAACGCATTGCCCCCGGCGTCATCGACCGCCAGCCCGTGCGGGAGCCGATGGCCACGGGACTCAAGGCCATCGATTCGATGATTCCCATCGGCCGCGGCCAGCGCGAGCTCATCATCGGCGACCGCCAGACCGGCAAGACCGCGGTCGCGCTCGACACCATCATCAACAGCAAGGGCAACAACCTGATCTGTATCTACAATGCGGTCGGACAAAAGCGCTCTTCGATTGCTCAGGTCGTCAAGATTCTCGAAGACGCGGGCGCGATGGAATACACCATCGTAGTCGCCGCCTCGGCTTCCGAGCCCGCTCCCATGCAGTACATCTCGCCGTACGCTGCCTGCGCCATGGGCGAGTACTTCCGCGATACCAAACGCCACGCGCTCTGTATCTACGATGACCTTTCCAAGCACGCCGCTTCGTACCGTGAGATCTCGCTGCTGTTGCGGCGTCCGCCGGGACGCGAGGCCTATCCCGGAGACGTTTTCTATCTCCACTCCCGTCTGCTCGAACGCGCCGCGAAGTTGAGCGACAAGAATGGCGGCGGATCCCTGACCGCTCTGCCGATCATCGAGACCCAGGCCGGCGACGTCTCGGCCTACATTCCGACCAACGTGATCTCCATCACGGACGGCCAGATTTATCTCGAAACCGATCTGTTCAACCAGGGCGTACGTCCCGCCGTCAACGTCGGATTGTCAGTAAGCCGTGTCGGCGGCAGCGCGCAGATCAAGGCCATGCGGCAAGTTGCCGGCACCTTGAAGCTCGAACTGGCGCAATACCGCGAACTCGCGGCTTTCGCCCAGTTCGGTAGCGATCTTGACAAAGCCACGCAGGCCCAGCTCAATCGAGGCCAGCGCCTGGTCGAGATCCTGAAGCAAGGCCAGTTCTCACCTCTGCCGTTTTCGAAGCAGATTCTCATCATCTTCGCCGGTACCAGCGGCGTGCTCGACGACATGGCGGTCGGCGATGTCCGCGACTTCGAGAATGAGCTGTACCGGTACGTCGACACGAGCAATCCGGGCCTGCTCAACACGATCATGGAGAAGAAGATTCTCGACGACAGCCTCAAGGCCGAGATGTCACGCGTGATCAAGGAAGCGAAGCAGCAGTTTGTGGATTCAAGGCAGGCAGTAGCGAAGTGAACCGGCTGCTAGCTGCTAGCTCCTAGCTTCTAGCAACCCACAACTCGTGCAAGGTTGAGATTTTGCCTGCTAGCGGCTAGAAGCGAGCAGCCAGTAGCTGAATCATGCCCAACGTTCTCGACATCCGGCGCCGCATCCGCAGCGTGGTCAACACGCGGCAGATCACCAAGGCGATGAAGACCGTCTCGGCCGCCAAGCTGCGCCGCGCCCAGGAAAGCGCCCTGGCGGCGCGGCCCTATTCGCAGATGCTGACGAACGTTCTGAAATCGCTGGTCGCGCGCGCCGATGTCTACGATTCCGTCACCGGCGAACCTCGTCATCCCCTGCTCGCGGAGCGTCCTGAGAACACCCTCCTGCTGATCGTCGTGACCGGCGACAAGGGTCTGGCCGGCGCGTTCAACACCAACATTTTGAAAGTTGTTACCAGGTTCATCGAGGCGAACGCTGACAAGAACATCGATATTGAATGCATCGGACGCAAGGGCCGCGACTTCATGCGCCGCAGGTTCCCGGCAGCGCCATCGGAAACGATTGACGAGGGCGGCACGACCTTTCCCGGGCGGGGCGAGGATACCCGGCCTTTCATGCGTGCGGCCCGTGTGCAGATCGTTGGCGAACATGTCGGTGTTCTCGGCAAGGTCGAATTCAACTTTGCCTCCACGCTCGGCGCCACGGTTGTCGATCGTTTCTGCCGTGGGGACATCGACGGCGTCTACGTCCTCTATAACGAGTTCAAGTCGGTCATTGCCCAGCGGCTCATCGTAGAGAAGCTCCTGCCGATCATGGAGATTGGCGTCACCGATGTCCGCATGGCCGAGGAAGCGGCCGAAGAAGAACGCAAACGGCGAGTCGAAGCGGCGAAGACGGCTGGCGTCGGCGTTCGTCCCGCGGACACGAGGGCGGTTGATGAAGCGGCCGCCAAGATTGGCAAGGCTGAGGTGGACTACATCTACGAGCAGCCGCCGGACAAGCTGTTCAGCGCGATCCTCCCGAAATACATCGGCATCCAGATTTTCCATGCGCTGCTGGAGTCGGTCGCCGCCGAACACGCCGCTCGCATGACCGCCATGGATTCAGCAACCAACAACGCGTCAGACATGATCGATTCCCTGACGCTAGTCATGAACCGCGCCCGCCAGGCCAAGATCACGAAGGAAATTATCGAGATCGTCAGCGGCGCGGCAGCATTGTGAAGAAGCTATTAGCTTTTAGCCTTTAGCTCTTAGCTCTTCAAGACAGATCGCAAAGGCAAGATATTGGAACTCGCACGAACAAGCTAGGAGCTAATAGCTAAGAGCTGAATTTATGCCCGACAATACCGGACACGTAATTCAAGTCGCAGGTCCCGCCGTGGACGTGCAGTTTGTGGAGGCGAAGATGCCTCCCATTTACGAGGCGTTGCGAGTCGTCAGCGACGGTTTCACCGTGCCGACGCCCATCAACGTCGTGCTCGAAGTGCAACAGCATCTCGGAGAAGGCCGCGTGCGCTGCGTCGCCATGGAGCCAACCGACGGCATGGTCCGCGGCATGAAAGCCATCGACCTGGGCGGGCCCATCTCCGTTCCCGTGGGCCGAGGTACGCTCGGCCGCGTCATGAACGTCATCGGCCAGCCCGTCGACCAGCTCGGCCCCATCGCGCACAACGAAACCAAGCCCATTCACCGCCTCGCGCCTGCATTCGACGAACAGGCCACCACCGCCGAAATGTTCGAGACCGGCGTGAAGGTCGTCGACCTGATCCAGCCCTTCCTCAAGGGCGGCAAGATCGGCCTGTTCGGCGGCGCTGGCGTCGGCAAAACCGTCGTCATCATGGAGCTCATCAACAACGTCGCCAAACAGCACGGAGGATTCTCCGTGTTCGCCGGCGTCGGCGAGCGCACTCGCGAAGGCAACGACTTGTGGCTGGAAATGTCCGAGTCGGGCGTGATCAAGCCCGGCAAGCCGGACGAGTCGAAAGCAGCGCTGATCTACGGCCAGATGACTGAGCCGCCCGGAGCGCGTCTTCGCGTCGCGCTGACCGGACTCACCGTCGCCGAATACTTCCGCGACGAAGAAGGCGCAGACACACTGCTCTTCATCGACAACATCTTTCGTTTCACCCAGGCCGGATCGGAAGTCTCGGCGTTGCTGGGCCGCATGCCCTCTGCCGTCGGCTATCAGCCGAACCTCGCCACCGAAATGGGCGAACTCCAGGAACGCATTACTTCGACAAAAAAAGGCTCCGTCACCTCGGTGCAAGCCATCTACGTTCCCGCCGACGACCTCACCGATCCTGCCCCGGCCACGACGTTCGCCCACCTCGACGCCACCACCGTGCTCTCTCGCGCCCTGACCGAAATCGGAATTTACCCAGCCGTCGATCCGCTGGCCTCCACCTCGCGCATCCTCGATCCGCGCATCGTCGGCCAGGAGCACTATGACGTCGCCCAGATGGTGAAGAAGACCCTCCAGACCTACAAGGACCTGCAGGACATCATCGCCATCCTCGGCATCGACGAACTCAGCGAAGATCAAAAGCTGACCGTCGCCCGTGCCCGAAAGATCCAGAAATTTCTTTCGCAGCCGTTCCACGTCGCCGAGCAGTTCACCGGCACGCCCGGACGCTACGTGAAAATCGCCGACACCGTAAAAGGCTTCCGCGGCATCGTGGAAGGGAAGTACGACGACACTCCCGAGCAGGCCTTCTATATGAAGGGAACGATTGAAGAAGTCCTGGAGACAGCAGAGAAACTGAAAGGGGCAGCAGCCTAAGAGCAGCAATCGCTCTGACATCAGAACAGAGAACTTTGTCCGATTCCTTCCAACTCGAAATCGTCACGCCCGAGAGGCTGGTGGTGAAGACGACCGCCGAAGAGACCCAGATTCCCGGCCGGAACGGTTATCTCGGGGTCCTTCCCGGCCACGCCCCTCTTATCACTGAACTTGCAGTGGGCATCATCACCTATCGGAGCCAGGGGGAAACCAGGATCCTCTCCGTGGCCTGGGGATTTGCGGAAGTCCTGCCCGACAAAGTGACGATCCTCGCTGAGACTGCCGAGCATCCTCACGAGATCGATGTGCCTCGCGCGCAAAAGGCGAAAGATCGAGCCGAGCAGCGCCTCAAAAGCAACAACCCCGAAGTGGATTACGACCGCGCCGAAGGCGCGCTGCAGCGTGCCGAGACCCGCCTGAAAGTCGCTTCCGAGAAGTAGATTCGCTGATCGTCGTTCGCTGATCGCACGCTTCCGTACGAAGATGTGTTTTGCGAACAGCACACGACGGATAGCGAGCAGCGGATTTCAAAAAATTGGGGCCGTCCACGGTGGGCGGCCCTTCGTGCGTTGCAGGAAAATTCTAATAGCGGCGTCGCATCACCGAGTCGTATCCTTCGCGATAGCCGGCAGTGTATTCGGCCCGGTAGCGATCCTTGCTGCCAAATTCGCGACGATACCCGTCGAGCCGGTCTCCGAAGCGCCCTCGCGGCTTCGAGTTGTAGGACTTCCCGTGTTCGATGTCTTCCCGCGCGGCGGTCCGGCCGTCGTCGTAGCCGAAGCGATTCGCTACGCTCGCCGAATCCGGGTCATACCCGGTTCGCCAGCCCTCATTCCGCCAGCGGTCGTCGCGGTCGTGGTCGCCCCAGCCTCCAGCGGTTTCCCGATAGCCCGCCCCGAAACCGTTCCTGTAACCATCCTGATAGCCACGCTGATAGAACTCCACCGGACCCATCCAGCGCTCATATCCGCGCGTCGCTTGACGCCAGTCAGGCGTCTGGTAATCAAACGGATCGTGCTCGCGACCCTCATGGCGTCCTTTGTCCACGCCGTCTCGATAGCCGCGCTCGTAGCCGCGCTGCCGGGCTTCGCCGTCGCCCCTGCCGTGGTACCCGTCGTCGCGATCGCCGTCATAGTCGCGTTGCGCTATTGCAAGACCACTCAATGCCAGCGTCGCCGATAGTGCCAATGCCGCCAGCCTCATGCTTCGCCCCATAGGGTCCTCCTGTCTCTTCCTCGCCACCTGCCCCATGGGATGCGACTCCCTCAGAGATTTGCTGCCATGTCTCAACCGAAAATACATTCCGCTGGGCATCTCACTCGCCGCAACTTTTCCCGAACTGCGGTGTTGAAAGCGCGACGCCTGCTGGTCACCTTCTGGTAGACTCCTGTGTTCTTTTCCAACCGTGAGGCAATCATGCCAATTCAACGCGTAGGTGTGATCGGAGCGGGCACCATGGGCAATGGCATCGCCCACGTTTTCGCCCGCGGCGGTTACGACGTCACGCTGTGCGACGTAGAGCAACGCTTTCTGGACCGAGGTCTGGACACGATCGCCAGGAATCTCGATCGTGAAGTCGCCAAGAACAAGATCTCCGCCGCCGACAAAGCCGCCGCGCTTGGACGGATCACGCCCGTGCTCGCTCGCGCCAAGCTTGTCGACTGCGAATTTGTCGTCGAAGCCGCGACCGAGAAATTCGAAATCAAGGCCGAAATTTTCCGCGACCTCGATCGCATGATGAAGCCCGACATCACTCTCGCTTCGAACACGTCCTCCATCTCGATCACCAAAATTGCAGCCCTGACCAGGCGTCCCGACAACGTAATCGGCATGCACTTCTTCAATCCCGTGCCGGTGATGAAGCTGGTCGAGGTCATCCGGGGACTAGCCACCTCCCAGTCAACTTTCGAAAGGGTTCGCGATCTGGCCGTCAAGTTGGAAAAGACGCCAGTCGAAGTCAACGACGCCCCCGGATTTGTTTCCAACCGCGTATTGATGCCGTTGTTGAACGAAGCCATGTATGCGGTCATGGAAGGCGTGGCCACGCCGCAAGCGGTCGACGAAGTCTTCAAACTGGGAATGGCGCATCCTATGGGGCCGCTGACCCTGGCCGATTTCATCGGTCTCGACGTCTGCCTCGACATCATGCGCGTTCTGCAGGACGGGCTGGGCGATCCCAAGTATCGTCCGTGTCCACTGCTCATCAAAATGGTGGATGCCGGCTGGCTCGGCCGCAAGAGCGGGCGAGGCTTCTATTCCTACTAATAAGATCAAGAGATGACGACAGCCTGGGGCGGAATTCTTCCCGAAGGACCTCGTCGGCGCGATTCCCTGCACTACCTGGTAGCTGCAGCCTGCGGAGTCCTTGCCGGTTGGGTGGATATCAAAGTCGGCGATCTGCTGTTCACGGCCATGATCGTGCTGGCATCCTGCATGTTGCTCGGATTTCTCCGCCCGCGCAAACCCTGGCGCTGGGTTGTGCTCATCGGAATCTTCGTGCCGATTGTGGAATGGCTTGCCTATCTACTCCTCTCTCAAAAACCACAGCCTGCGCAGATCTACGAATCGTTTCTCGCCTTCCTGCCTGGTATTGCCGGCGCCTACGGCGGCGCTTTCGGAAGAGGCGTAGTGGACAATCTCTTCCCAGGTAAGGGATGACGAATACCCAAACGGTCGTGGAGGACCCAAAAAGTACTCCCGTTTCCACAACCGACAGGCGTAAGCTGCAAAGACATGGCTGTTTCCGTCTCATTGCTGGCCAGCGGCAGCAGAGCTAATTGTGCTCTCGTGGCCAGCAGCACTACCCGGATCCTCGTGGATGCCGGCCTTTCATGCCGTGAGACGTTCAAGCGTTTGCGTACCTTGGGTGAGCGTCCCGAGGAACTCTCCGCCATCCTGATCACCCATGAGCATTCCGATCACGTTGCCGGTTTGCAGCGGCTGGCCGCGAAGCTCAACGTGCCTGTCTTCCTGACCCTGCCTACGCACCGTGAATGGAGCCGCGCCATGCGCGATGAGAACGGCCGGCTTCCGGACATCCCCAGGCTCGAACACTTTGCCTCAGGTCATCACTTCCAGATCGGCAACATCGACGTCGCGCCCTTTACCATTCCCCACGACGCGATTGACCCGGTCGGATTCACCTTTCGCACTGAAGGAGTAAAGATCGGCTTCGCCACCGACCTCGGATATATGCCGGTGAGCGTGCGCGATCATCTCCGCGGTTGCGATGTGCTCGTCTTGGAGTCGAATCATGATCTCGAAATGCTTCGCTCCGGTCCCTATCCCTGGTCCGTGAAGCAGCGGGTGATGAGCCGCGTCGGACACCTGTCCAACGACGCTCTCGCGGAATTCTTTACCAGCGACTATGATGGTGGTGCAGCATACGTAGTTTTGGCGCACTTGTCGGAGCAGAATAACCATCCCGAGGTGGCCCGCGCAGCCGCCGAGCATGCTCTACGGGACCGGCAGGGCCTCTGGCAAAACCGCGTCATGCTCGCCCGTCAGTCGGACGCTCTGGAACCTATCCGGCTTTAGCCTTTTATGAGCCAGTGTGTGGAGCCCATCGTAGGAAAGATTCTAGCCGGATGGCGGTACGACATCTCCGGTCTGGCCCCGGAAATGCGCGGCGATTACGAAGCCCACTTCGCCGATTGCGAGCACAGCCGCAGCCGCCAGCAGATGCACCGCTTCATTGACATTTCCCTCATCGTTCTAGCGTCGGTGTCAGCTGCGCTCTTCCTGTTGGCCTTCGGTGTGATCCGTCATTTCGGCCCGCGCCACGCCTTCTGGCTCGAAATTGCCGCCTTGTTCGGTTTTGCTCTCTCCGCGCTCATCTGGCTCATCGTCGCCGTGGCCACCCCCGCGCCCATGGCGGTGGTGGATGTCGCCCGCCTCGGCGCGCGCCACGTGCACGACCGCTTACCGCCGGAAATTCGCGAAAAGCTGCCGGAAGAATTGCGCGTAAAAATCACGGGATCGTAGTCCAGATTGCGTGAGTCAGATTCGAAGATGGCGAATCTGAATTCGATAAGGTCGTCGCACTTGTTCAGGCTGGTTGCAATCTCGCTGGTGGTCGTCGTCCTGGCATCATGCCTGGGCTACGCGCTCCCTGTTCCTGAACAGTCGTCGAAGCCCACCGGCGGATGTCACCAGCAAGGCAAGCCGCACACCCCCGCCTCGCCCGACTATCGCTGCTGCCTTACCGGACACAACGTGGCTGCGCCTCAGGTTTTGCACCTGCAGGTTCCCGACATGCATGTCTCCACTCCCGCACTAGTTTTGGCTTTGTCTGCCGCCAAGGAAATCAGCGCGCGCCCAGTTGCGGCGTTCGCTCCTGAGTTTCCGCCCGGCGCCGCTCCGCTTCGTATCTAGTCGCAAGCACTCCCAGTTCACTGAAGGTGTCGCGGACGCACGTCCGCCCAAGGAAACCATCCTCCTAATCTGAGGAGTCATGCGTGCGTAATCTGATATTGTTTGCTCTGATCGCAGGTCTGGCAGGTTTCGTTTCGGCGCAGGAAGATCTTCCTCATTCTCGTCATTCCATGGAGTCGATGCAGCATGACATGTCGATGCACGGCATGACGATGCCCTCGGAGCCTGACTGGATGCCCTCGCCCCACGCCTCGTCGGGCACAGGATGGCAACCCGCCGTCTCGCCGGCTCACCTGTGGATGAAGCAATCCGCTGGATGGGATCTCATGGCCCACGGCGCGATCTTCGTCGACTACAACCAGCAGGGTGGACCGCGTGGCGCCGGAAAAGCCGAATCCGTGAACTGGCTGATGCTGATGGAGCAGCATCCCTTGGGTCGCGGAACGATTCTGTTCCGCCAGATGTTCTC
>Ga0335083_10005080_pt1 | contig 16634 bp, 27 predicted proteins | sample Lox_Sample_42_FD_206716 | JGI IMG/M metagenome (GOLD analysis project Ga0335083, IMG submission 206716) | Soil microbial communities from Loxahatchee National Wildlife Refuge, Florida, United States - Lox_Sample_4.2 | ecosystem: Environmental > Terrestrial > Soil > Wetlands | place: USA... | reverse complement strand
CGATCGGCAGAACGCCGTAACTGGACTACTTCGGCGCAATCGTCACGACCACTCACTGAGCGCTGCCAAATCCAGCCCGCGACCGAGACGCCCCTAAAACTGCATCGGCGTCGACACATCCGGAATCGTCAGACGAGCGAGCGAATTCTCGACGGGGCCGTACATTGTGGAGCTATCTACGGGCGCCCAGATACAGCACCAGAAAGTTCGGTTGACGTAGTGGCAGACTCTGCGAACCCAGATGACCTTATCGAGGCGAGTAAGAACCGCCCCTGACCCAAGGCGGTTCTTATCTCGCGTACCGATTGGCGCAATGCTTCACGAAAGGCCAACTCGATGCACAGCCCTCAGTAGTTCGTCCGCGACGGCTTTATCGTGACCCGAGTAATACGCGAGGATCGCGAGAGCCGCGACCAAGGCAGATACGGCGACTGCCACGGTGGCGTTCGTCAAAATCGGCGACTGTTTCGAGCCCTGACTTACCGCGCTTGCGACGTTGGCAGAGATTCGATCGAACGAATCCTTTATGTCGTTGATCAGAGGTTCCAGCGCTTCGTCGAGATTCGCTGGGTGTTCGTCCGCCAGGGTCGTGATTCTTCGAACCTGGTCTAAGGTGGCAGAAGCATCGGCCGTGACGTTCCGCAGAAGGTCGAACGGAATCCCGGTTAAGTCGCGATGGTAGAGTCGATGAAATGCTTCGAACGTTCGATCGATATATGGAAGCTCGGCTCGAAGGCGAAAGCTTCCACCATAGTTCAAAAGATCTGTCGGCCTGATCTGGTTTAGCTCCGCAAGACAGGCGTTCAAGCGTTCACGCATATCGCGTGCTTGTCGTTTCATCGTCCATACCTCGCTAAAGGTCCCACTCCACCCCTTCGCGGAGAGCAGGAACGCGCCTATTCGTACGAGCCGTGGTCTCCCAACGGCCTTCTCAACGCCCGTAACTCGTCTATTCAGTGTTAAATTATGCTAATTTAGCTTCATCCTGTCAATAGAACTCGATAAGAGTCCTTGAACGAAGTCGTTTCTAATGAATGACTCTCTCCGGCGCAATTGTCTGCATAATAAAGACCATTATAGATGGTTGACGGCATTTAGAAAATTCTTTAACATGTTTATAGCGCGGTAGGGCAAGTCGAGGATGGTTAAAGAAGAATAGAACCCAGGCTGAAGCTGAGTGATGTCGATTCTAAAACACCGCACAACTGCGGGCTTTTTCGAGACGAACGGAGGATAACGAAGTGCCAATTTCAGTGCAGCTTATACTGGCTCTGGCGCTGGTCACCCTCACTGCCACTTGCGCGAAGGTCTGCTTCAGCCTTATGGCCGAGGCTGAGAAGAACCAACAGGAAGCGCAGGTCGGTGAGCCGGAGTGCGCACGGCGATGAGAGTGGAGGACGCTCTAAGAAAGATTCGGCTCCTGCGGCGGCTGGTTCCGGAAAACGGAGCCTCAGAGTTCGAGGCGGAAACCGCCGGTCGCCTGGTTCAGGCGATGATGGATCGGTATTCCATCGGGAAAGAGGATGTTCAGGGCGTGGCGCGGCCGCGTAATCGAATGACCTGGGTTTACTGGGAGCACCTGCTGTCCGAGTTCGGTCTCGGGCTGGACCGGTTTGGAGGACGTGCCAGCGCCACGCTCGCAAATGATGCTCGTGTCGTCATCCGGCTTGCGTCCGGCCATTGGCACGTGCAGCAAGCTTCTCCAGAGGGTTGGAAAATCGCAGTTCGGGATTTTGGCCTGGAATCCTTGCGTGCCTATCTGGCCGAACGCGGTCCCCGACCTTATTCCTTGGTCGCTTAAGAAAGGGCAATCCGGAAAATACGTGCACGGTGGCAGAGCATTATGAAGCAACCCAAATATCTAACGGTCGATGAATTATCAGACCATCTGCAGATTCACAGAAGCACAATCTATCGGCTTCTCAAGGAAGGGAAGTTGCCGGGGTTTCGCATTGGTAGCGACTGGCGCTTCAGCGTCGAGGAAATCGAGCGGTGGCAGCGCGGTCAGACGAACAACTGTGCCGAAACCTAGCTGGGACGCCCAAGGTCCCAATAAGGAGTATGGCTTCGTTCCCAATTGTTAAAAGGGGCCGCGCGCGACGGCCTTTGAGGTCCCCGGTTGCGACACTCTGGGGGCCGTCGCGCCTTTAACCGCGTTCGGGTGCCGCTGAGCGATTATGGTCGAGGATGTTTCAAAGGCGCATCATGTTCCTGGGTTATTCATTCCGAGTGCGACTCGGGATGGTGCCTGGCAGACTCGAAGACACGCGAGGAACTCTCCTGGTTCCTGAATTAGGCCACAACGATCTGGCACAAATGATTGGCAGCTCGCGGCCCGTGGTCATAAGTTGATCGGTGAGATGACAAAAGAGCGCGTGCTGACGCGCGGCGAGAATGACCGCTTCATCCTTTGCACTAAAGCGCGACATTTAGCCGCCGAATCGGCAGTCCGGTCGAACGCTAATTCGAAAACGACTTCCACGCACGCGCCCATGTCTGCAAGACGCGGATTGCATCGATGGGCCACGTCTCAAAGGAGAAGTAAATGGCGACAGGACGCAAGATTCTTCAAATGATACCGGCGGGCAACTGGAAGGCGCGATTCAAGGCTGAGCCATTCAACGACAAACCTTTGATGTGTTGGGCCCTGGTGGAGATGGGTCTTACCACTCAGGTTGTGGGGATGGTTGTCAAAGCTGCGCCTGGCCAGTCCAGGCCTGCATTCGCGGACGAAGAATTGGATTTTGTCACTTATATTTCTAACTGATTCAACCAGACTTGTTCGTCGTCCAAGGCCGGGAGAGGCTCTTAAGAGCGTGTCGTCTTAGTCGGCGCGTTGGCGTCACGACGTCTATTTTGACCGGCCCTAATATAGCGTTTTCGAGGGCCGCCAGCCCGTCGACCACCAATCAACCAGGACGAGCAGGCTAAGAGCTTAATATCCGCCCCAGTGCCTCGACCTTTCGACCGAGGCAGGCGAGTTGCGCAGTGGTGCCTTACCTGTGCTATCAGGTTGACCGTGCGCCATCCCGTTGAACCTGGGCGCGCTTCCGACGGTCTCGCTCACGGCTGATGAACTTTGTTAGGTGCGATCGCCCGAACGCTGTAACCGGGCTACCTCGGCGCAGTCGATCCAACCTCCGGCGCACTGAGCGCTGCCAAATTCAGCCGGCGACCGATTCTACCGCTACATCTGTGAGGGGGTTCCGGCCAAGGAACCCGCAGTGTTTTCTGGCAGGTCGAATTTCGCGGCAGACCTGCCAACTTTCGTGTCCATCATCCTAGGCTTTCTTCTTGACGTGAATAAGCGCATAAACGCGAACGACTTCGTGCCTGGCCAGGACGGCTCGCATGTTGCTTTTTGGAAATGTCATCAGAACCCCGACCGCTCGAGCTGGTTAAGCCTCGAACCACTCTCTTGCGGGCCCGAGATTCCTGCGTTTATTGGGGGAGAAGTCTGGACACGGACCCGGGTGTGGACAAGCACACGCTTACCCCTGGGGGGAAAGGGGCATGCGGTAGTAAAGCCTCGGGTCCGTAACCTTCCGTCTATCACGTACTCGGGCAAGCGCCAAACTTGCGCATCTTGAGTGGTGCGGGCCCAAAGAGAATGCTGCGCCCGCGGCCTTATGGGAGGAACAAGATTTATCAGCAAAAGGGTGAAAGGAGCCGGATGCTCGCTGAGTCCGGCGAGTTCACGCGCCTGCGCCGCGCGATCGAAAGGGCCTACGGTGATCGGGGGAGCGCGATCCGATTCGTCTGCCGCCTCTACCACGTTCGTTCGCTCGACGCGCTACCGGGCGCTATCCTAGCAGCAACGCTTGCGCTGCTCGACGCGCCGGCAGACTGACGCGAGCGTGATTGTCAGGCTCGTTCACCCGTCCGAAACTAAAGTCTAGTAGCAAAGCGCTGCGGAGGGTGGTGGGAACCATGGACCCTCAGGCTCAAGCGAGGATGTTGCGCGTGCGCATGTACGTGCTGTGTTCCGAGTGCGCACGTCTGATCGACCTCGCCGATGGCAACAAGCCGCAGCGACTTGTCGAGACCGTGGATCTGGTCCGGCATGAAGTCGAAGAACACGCTTACTGGCTCGAAGGACTCGGCGTTGATGAAGTTTGAAGTGAAAGGCCTAGGCATCCACTTGCCCGTCGGCGCTCCCCTTGGCTCACAGACAACGAACTCCGCCGATACACGCCCGGAGACAAACGGTTCTACAAAAATGCTTTGCTCCAGTGAGTTTCGGGTCTGTGGTTGCTGCAGACCCAACGCAAGGAGGGGCTATGTCAACCAGCGACGATGACGTATTCGACCCCGCAGAAAAGGAATGCCCCGGACCCGCCGAATTGGAATCTGCCCTCCTCACAGAGACCCTCAACAACGTCACGATCCAGCCGCCGCTCGTGGCCGACGCGGGCGGGATTCTGGCCGAAACCATTGCCCGAATGCGTCACGGATCGCGCGGCTGCGCATTGGTAACCGACTCGGGACGCCTGATGGGAATCTTCACCGAACGCGACGTTTTGATGCGGGTAGCGTGCCGTCCCATCGACTTCGAGGGAGCGGTGATCAGAGATTACATGACGAGGGATCCGGTCACACTGTCGTCCGATTCCAGCATTGCGTTTGTGCTCAACCGCATGCTGATCGAGGTGTTTCGCCACATACCGCTGGTCGACGACCAGGGACGTCCGACCGGGGTGGTGTCGATGCGCCAATTGGTCGAATATATGAGCGAGTCCTTCAATCGCGAGTTTCTGAACCTTCCGCCCGAGCCGCGCGCGAGCTTCCGTAGTCGTGAAGGGGCCTAGGGTCTGGGGCTTCCGCTTCCATTGCACTAGAGGCGCGACGCTGTCTTGATGCCCCAGAATTGCGCCCCTCGGAGTAAATGTGAGATTTCTTCAGGCGAGGGAGCATAGCGGAACTCGCACCGAATTTAGCGACATTTCGAACCCCCGGCGTGTAATCCAGATTCCAGGAAAAGGGCGCTGATCGTGACCGCATTACCGGCTCGGTATCGGCACCCGTATACTGATGATCGCTCCTCGCTTGTTTCTAGGCCGAATGTCCGAATCCACCCGTTCGGGGTTAGGTCGAACGGGCTGTTGCCGTGCCATCAGGCTTAGAGCTGACATTCGATCGCGACTGGCCAGGAGCTATCGATTCTGCAGACGCGGACTATTCATCAACTCCTGAGGCCCAAGTCGATTTTTCGCAGGGAGCGGAATGAAACCCAGAGCCTGCAGGTCAACCATATCGCTGGCGTGGCCACACCCACGAGCGGCGCGCCTCAGGTAGAAATGTGGCACGGCCGCATGGACGCCGACTGGTCAACTCCGCCGCACATCCACGACGCCGAGGAAGTAGCCCTGTTCCTGACGGGAAGTGACCGCGTGTAGCGCGAGGCATGATCGCAGCCGCTGAAAGAATCTGGGCCTAGGTCCGAAACCTCGATCGGGGCATAGCGGCGCAGCTAACTCCCGCGACGTTCCTCGGTCAAGGTCAGGTCTCCGGTTAGAGTCAAACCCGCGGTGTGCAGTTCCTTTACGGACTGAACGTCGAGGAGCGACACCTTGTACTCGCACTCATATTCCATGCTGACGTCGTCCTCGGGCTCATTCAGCCCGAACAGGACGCGCAATCTATCGAACAGCCGGGCTTTCGGTACGTACTTCTGGGCCAAAACCACATCGCCGGTCCAGTAGTTGATCCAGCCGACATAACTGGTTTCCGACCACATTTGGCCGGAGCCATTGTCGCGAATCCCGAAGTCCCTGTTCGTGTTCGGGAGACCGAAAATTCGCACCGACCCTGGAACGATATGCCTGCGTCGCATCAGACCAACTGCGCAGCACGCTCACCCGGCACTGCCGGCCGGCCGCTCCTCGCCTGTAGTTTGCTACCCTCTTTAGCGTGCCATGTCTTCGTCGAATAGTCCAAGAGCCGACTACGTGACGAATTGTCCTTTGTTTTTGGCTGTGCATTGTCGTGCTTCGCCGCTCTACCGAAATTCCAGAATCAACGAGTAAAATCGTGGCATCGGATGTAACGGTTTGTAACCGCCTTTTGCGGTTCGGGGAGGAGTGATGGGCGCACCGGCGAAGGGAAGTTCACCGCCGGCCAGTTCATTCGGTTTCACCGGCGCGATGCTGGGGCTGGTTCCGGTTTTGTTCGCGATGGCCGCTAGCGCAGTGTTTGCGTGTTGGAACCTGACGGCTCTCGTCAGCACTGGCAATCGAGCGGCGGGCGTTCATCGAGCGATGGATCATCTTGAAAATCTCCGTTCGCTGCTTGGCGAAGCCGAAACCCGCGAACGCGACTACCTGATCACCGGTGACCAGAACAACTGGCAACTCTATCAGACCGCTACCGACAAGATCGGTCCTGAACTTTCTTTTCTCGAGACGTTGAGCCGCAACGAACCGCTTCAGCATCAGCGCATCATGACGCTTGCAGGCCTGATTCGTACCCGAATCTCCGCGCTGGGTGCTGCGATGCAGGTGCGGGCGCAGATGGGCGCGGACGCTGCGTTGCAGATGCTGCGCTCGCGCGGCGGGCGTTCCTCGATGGACGATATCCTGTTTCGCCTTGACGACATGATAGACGAACAGCACGTAACACTGGCCGATAGCAACGCCGACAAGGAGGTATCGGCAAGACCCACCGTGCAGATCATCGCAGGTGCATCCGCCGCCGGCCTGGTCTTCCTTCTTCTGGCGGCGATGCTCATCGTGCGAAGATTCCTGGCGATGCGCAGCAGTCTTGTCGCTTTTTCCCGGAGCGATACGGTCGCGCCGGACGAAGGCAGGTTCATGGACGCTGTTCTCGACGGCATGGGCGCGGGGGCGGTTTTACTTGATCGCGATCTGAAGGTGTTTCGATCCAATCGAATGGCTCAGGAGCTGCTGAAGACGCGCGAAGCGCAGCCGTTCGAAGCGTTGAAAGCCGAGCTCGAATCGGCGACCACTGCCGATGGCCTGAGCTTTGCGCTCGAGCATCTGCAGACCGGGCTTTCGGATACGGGAACCTTTCAAAAGGCTGAGTTGTCGATCGGCGGCCCGGACACGGGCAACATCACCTCGATCGCCGCGACTGCGAGAGCTATCCGCGACGACTCGGGTGCGCTGCAAGGAGGGGTTCTGCTGTTTCGGGATACGACCGAGATCAAGTCGATCGAGCGGGAGTTGGAAGCCAAGGAAGCAAGCCTGATTGGCATTTTTCACTATGGACTCGAAGCAGCGTTGATCGCCACATTGGATGACTCGCTCTGCGTGGGAGTCAACGAAGGCTTTCTGCGGCTGTCGGGTAGCGTGCGGGAGGAGGTTATCGGCCGAGCGGTCAAGGAACTGAAGGTATTCAACAACCCGGCCGACCTGGGATACGCGATGGAACGGGTGCGTACGGGGCAGCTCGTGCGCGAGCGAGCGCCTTGCTTCAGTGCAAAGCAGGGGCGTGCATTCGAGGCGACAGTTTCAGTGGTGCCGATAGCGTTCAGCGGGCTCGCGTGCGCACTTATAATTCTCGGCAGTATCGAATGGCGTCGGCGATACTTCTCGTCGGTGCGCGGCCTCATGCCGTCGCCGCCGAGTCCACGCCGGACGGATTTGGCGCTCAAGAACTAGTGGCGCGCGTGCACCTGTTCGGACGCATATTGCCTGAATTTGTTGCTGGAGTGCCCAACAAGGCCAGCAGCGATTCGTTGCTCGTTGCCTTTCGCGCTCTCCGTCGGCGTGAGCCGCCTCATCCGCCATCCGAGACAATAATGGTAGCTTCCAGATCAGACCGCTCACTCGCGCTGCGAGCGAGCTGTTCGGCGACCTCCTCCGCGAGCGCGGCGGCGTCGGTGCTGTCGTTAAGCCAGAGTTTGTCCTCGACGGCGACCCCAGAAGTATCGGAAAGCGTGAGCCGCACGCGTCGCACTGCGGAGCCGGCCTGGCGAATGAACCCCACGACGGTATCGTGGCAGGTTGGCAAGCGTGCGCGGCTAACAACTATCATCGCCTCTGGCATGCATTGTATCTTCAACTGAATCTAAAATGATGTCTGCGCTTCAGTAACTGTTATCCCCGTCCCGCGCGTCAGAAATGGCTGAAAAATCATCGACGTTTGGGCGGCTCACTTTGAGCCAGAGCGGCGTCGCGGCTCCAGAGCCCCCCGGGGCCTTGGCTGTCGATAAAAGGGGAGTTGCAGTGTATCGAGCGCGGCGGCCGGGGACACTGCACCATCCCGAGTATCCGCGCGCGAAACTGAAGTGTGCGTGCCCCTGAGCTGACGTACTCCCATCGCATAGTCCGCCGTGACGGAACGAGCGCCCTTGGTTATCGCTGTAACATAGGGTAGTGTTGTCGATGCGGTGGATCACTCGAAAAGTGCAGCTCTCGAAAGGGTGGCTACGGGGGAGCAGAAGACCACTCGGCGCACAGTGCTCACTCCACCGGTACTCCCGTTTCAGGCATCAGTCAAACGCGACAGCGCGCTGAGCGCTTGAAATGCTATGTCATCCTGGAATGGCGATTTGCGGTGATAGGATGGCTTTGCGATTTGCTGAGGCGCCATGCTCTCCCAATCCGAATACTACATTTAGCGCTTCATCAAGACTCGTTTCGGACAGAGCTTTTGAGTCTGTGCCGTCGCTCCCAACTAAGACTGTAAGAGAATTAATCTGCAACATATTCAGCTGAGCATGCTCATCGACGCGAACTAGCGTCCAGTGATCTGTTTGGGGGGTGGCTGATTTGCCGTCCCACAGTAGATTGTAGGTAACGCCATCGTCGACTGCATCACCATACAACCCCCCTGCTCGGGGGCTCTCGGATCCGTCATGGATAAGGGTGTTACGGTGACGGTTTCACCATTGAAGAACATCGTGATGCGGTCAAAGAAAATCCTGTCGAGTCGGATCAAGTCCGCTTTCACCGTCAGACTCGATGCCGTCTCCGCTCGACGCAGACGCTGTCGTATGAATATGTAGAGTTGCCTTGCAGCCTGCCACCAAGCAGGTATTCGATAGGTTTCCTGTTCTCGTCTTTTGACGTTCTCTAGAAAACTCATATGGAACCTCTCGCACACTACTACGTTCCGTAGAGGCTCTGTCATGCCTTGCATCGCGCATCTGCCTGAAAAGCTTATGCTCATTGGCCACCTTCGCTAGATTTAGATCATCGCAGAATTTTTATAAACCTGCCTTCTATCAGTCAACTCGATTAGCCCTGGTCGTATTGACCGAATTTCTGACTGAGGTGTGTCACAGATTGACGAATCAAACGCTATCGCCGTGGAAATCAACCGGAATAGAGCAGCCTATCGGTCAGGCGCGTTGCTTGAGAGCGCGATCCCAAAAGCCAACGCGTGCCTCGTGGTCGATATAAGTCTCCCCGAGCTGAACGGCGCCGAGTTGTGCGGCGCCCTGGCCACGTCAGGGCGCGGCCTACCTGCTATACTGATTCACAGACCGAAACGATTCCGCAACGCGACGTCTCATCCAGAAGGCACATCCAGTTGCAGTACTGTTCAAACCGGTCGACGAACAAGCGCTGTTCGACGCGATTACGACCGCACTTGCTCGTTCTGCTGGATGATTTGGATGATCGCATGTCCCACGGGCCGCCCGACTCGACGCTGGTCTCAATGGCAGCAATCGTAACCTCGCGCTGAACACCGTGGAAAGCGTGGTTGTCGGGGCATCGTGGTACCGGCGGTAGGCGTTCTTGGTGTTCAACACCGCTAGCGCTGCGAAGTCGAATTCCGGCAAGTACAGCGCCGCGCGAACCGCCCAGGGTGACACCAGAAGACCAAGCGTTTAGCGGCCCCCCGTCCTGTACGGGATTCATCACTCTTCGTCATCATCCGCGGTCTCCATCGCTTTGGTAAATGGAAGGCCAGCACGAAGGCGAGGCTGCGGAATGCCTCTCTGTTACGCGCAGAGCGCCGCTGTACGAGACTAAAACTGTCGCAGCGGGGGCCTCTGAGTCGCTGATGTCCGCTCGTCATTCGACACGTAGACCTCGGCAGGCCGAGCATTACATCGATTTCGCGCAACGCAGTTCACTATCCTGATGGCTCCGGCGACCACAATCGGTGTATCCAAAAGGGACATGGAGGAGGCTCGACGTATCCATGGTCTGGGAGTCGTTAGCTTTTGGAGCGCAATCGCTGTGGCACATTCGATGCTGCAGGATTAGGAATCAGATCCTTTCAAGGGTGGGTTTATGGACAGGAACACTTTTCTCGGCAAAGTAGCAGAGCGTGTCGGATGCGACGCGCGTCGAGCCGAGGGGCTCACGTTTGCTGTTTTCCAGGAACTCCGAGACCGGCTAACAGCTGGCGAAGCCGCCGATGTGGATGCGCAGCTGCCGCGTGCTCTAAAACCGCTATGGGAATTCCTCGACCGACCTGGCCGACGTGTGCGCAAATTACACGAGCCTGAATTCTTGGGCGAGGTAAGACTCATTGCTTCTCTGCCTGACGAGGTCGAGGCTGAGCGTGCTGTGGTCGCTGTTTTCGCCAGCTTGCAGGAGTTGCTGGGAAGCCCCAGCGGCATCGAGGGCGAGGCATGGGACGTGATGAGCCAGCTACCTAAAGATCTGAAAAAACTCTGGCTCCGCGCGCATGAATGCTCAGGTCAGCTATCTACAGCCCGATGATGTCGAACGGCTTACTGCTCTGACCGTTACCGAAGGAGGACATTATGGTACCTGGGAATCCATTTCAAGAGATTGACGCGCTGCGCCGTGAGATCGATCGAGCATTTGAGCAATTCGGCCTTGAAACTGGGCCGTCACTTCGAGTGGCCTTTCTGCCGGGGCACCTAGCTCGCGGCTATCCGTTGATGAATCTCCACGAGGACGCTGACAACTTCTATGTGGAGGCGATGGCCCCGGGGGTTGACCCGGAATCGCTGAACCTCGCAGTGGTCCGCAACACTCTGACCGTCTCGGGTGAGAAAAAGCGTGCACCGGGCGACATCAAGCCGGAAGCTTTCCACCGTGAAGAACGGGCGGGAGGCAAGTTCGTGCGGACAATTACGCTGCCGGTCGAAATTGACGAGAATAAGGTCACAGCTGAATACAAAGACGGTTTGTTGCTGATCACTCTGCCCAAAGCGGAAGAGGCGAAACCGAAGAAAATCAGCGTGAATGTAGCCTGAAAAGCAAAGTTTCGAAGTCTGGAGGAACAGGACCATGGCAGAAAGAACGGTGCCCGGACCGGATGCGCAGCAGGGACAGGCCGGACCGGAAGCAACTCGCGGCAGAGAGCGCTACGCGCGTCCAGCTGTCGACATCTATGAGAGTGCGCACGCGCTGATCTTGATGGCTGACTTACCTGGCGTCATTAAAGAGAGCTTGGAGGTGCGCGTGGAAGACGCAGTACTCACCATCCAGGCAAAGGCCGGTCATGCTGCCCCGGGTGACCTGATTTATCGGGAATACGATTTGAGTGGGTTCTTCAGAGAGTTTCAGCTGAACGAAGAAATCGACCAGCAGAAGGTCAGTGCTGAGCTTAAAAACGGGGTTCTGACGTTATATCTCCCGAAGAAAGAGAAGGCCAAACCTCGGCAGATCGAGGTGAAGGTAAATTAGTTGCATCGGAAAACTCAAATGATTTCTACCAGCCTGGTTTTTACGCTGAGATCGGAGGGCAGTTTCGACGCGAAGCATCCGTGGTTGGTACTATGACCAGCCAGGAGAAAAGAGCTGTGAATCGCGATTTTGTGATAAGGCAACTTCTGCGAGCTTACCGAAGTGGAATCCTGAGTGAGGCCGCCTTCGAAGAGGAGTTGGCCCGGCTCCAACACGGCGCGGAACCTGGAGAGCCCACGGGTCCCGGCTTCGAAGCTTTTGGGCGCATGTACAGCTCGGAGCGGTCGGCGGTGATCAGCTTCCTCGATGAATTGCACCCGACCCAGATGGATTCGGCAGTAGGGTTCGCGAAATGGGCGTCGGTCTGCCGCACGAAGGGCCTGCGGACCGGGCTAATGATAGTTGCCGAGCGCAAGGCCTATCATGCACGGGTGATCGAGCGGCGGGTACACGAACTCGGCGGTGAACTTCGCGCGACCACCAGCAAAGAGACCGCTAAGCTGGTCGAGATACTCGCGAATGGCGAGATTCCCGAGGTCGAAAAGCTTTCGGCCCTGACTTCCCTCATCCAGGAACCAAAGCAGGCGATTGCACCGCTTCTGACCTTCGCCGCGGCACTAAAACAGCGATATCGAGACCAAACAGGCATTACGACTGCTGGCCGAGGACGAGCTGTCCAGCGCGACCTGGCTGCACGACATCTACGCAGTGATCAGCGGGACACGCGCAGTTTAACGCACCTTTGCGCAACGCCGAGAAATTGACCGACTGATTTGCCCGGCAAATCCTTCGGTGAGTCTCTGCGACCAGGCCCGAACGAAATTTACCCCCAGGCGTCCACACTCTCTTCGAGCCCCTGTTTACTCCGAGCGCCGGTCACTTTCGCTTTTCGCCGTATTTCCATAACCGCCGCCGCACTGCAAGGAAATGCTACGGGTCGATCCGGTTCGCCCGGAGCTTCCGGCGGCCGATCGCTAGGCCGAAATCCGTTTGCGGGCAAACCGCTCGCCGCGAAGCCGACAGGAGCTCCCGGCCGGGGGATGCCTTGTGGTAAGCGCTCCGAATCAGGACCGCCGCGACGATGCTCGCCAACGTCTCAACTGGTTCACCGAGGGCTTCGACACCGGCGATTTCAAAGACGCCAGGGCGCTGCTTGAAGAGTTACGAGCCTAGCGACATCTGTGCGTGCCGCGACGGCACGAGTCCTCGGTCACTAGTAATAAAGCGGCAGCGCTCACCTCCTGGTCGGAAGAGGGGATAGGCACTGAAATGGCGAGGGAAAAATAAACCCGATCTGATGCCTGTGTCGCTCTCATTATCTCCGCGGCAGACTCATCCTGTGGATCCAGCACTTGATCTAGCCCCGCACGATGCCTGACCCGCGCGACTTTGTGGGCATCCGGTGAGAAAACGAGCATTTGGTTCAGAAAAGTCGAGAGCGGTGACCCACGTGCAATGCCGTATGGATTCGGTCTTCTAAAATATCTGATCAGTCAGGGGTTTACTATCGAGCGTCTTGGATGAGTCCAGTCTGTTTCGTGTGCTCAGCGGCGGCTTGGCCTGGCACTAGTTCCCGAGCTCTTGCCCAGCGCAAGCCAGCACCGCAAGCGCGCCGATGCGCTCGGCGAGCGCGCTCGACAGCGCATAAGCGATCGCGATCACATCTTCGTCGCTCGGGCGCGGGCGATGCGGGAATTCACGGCTGATGGCTTCGATGAGCAGGCGCTCAAAACGGCGCGCGCGCAGCAGTTTAGCTTCGTGTGCGGAGGCTCTTTTCTGTGAAAAAATCGCCATTATGCTGAGCCCCCTCTCTCACCGTTAGCCTTGACAAGGTTGCACGCGCATTGACTTATCGCAAGCATAAATTTGCTATTAAGAATTAAATTTTATATCGTTAGGTCAGATGGAACATTGTCATACGTCAGAACGTTAGATAAGCTGCTTTTAAGGAGATTTAGCGACGAAGGCGGAAGAAAGATAAGAAAGCCGAGGCCGCCGCACGACTGCTATTGCTTCGTGTCGGCGAAGCCACGGGCCTCATGAAGCAAAATTGACGTCGTTGACGCACGCACGCGACCATCGCTCGCACACAAAGAGCAGCGAGCCGGTTTGGCGTGCTACCCGGAGTGCTTTTTGATCCTCAATGGCCCCTCTCTTCCGGTGACCAAGGGATATTTCAGCTCGGTTAAGGGCGGCTCAGGTTGGGACCCTAGCTCCAAGTCCGAGACTTCGAACTCGAACCTGACGTTCGGATGCGTCGCTCTTCTCAGTCTGAACACGGTCAGCAACTCGTCCCATAAACGAACCCTCGGGACGAGTTCTTTGACGAGAACAATGTCGCCGGTCCAGTAGTTGATCGAGCCAACTCTCTTGTCTCCGGACCACATCTGCCCGGAACCGTTATCTCGCAGACCGAATCTGTTATCCGTACCGGGGAGCCCATAGATCCGCACCGACCCTGGCCTGATGTACTTCCGCTTCATGGTCGTGGTGTCGCTTCTATGTAATGTCGTGCTATTTATAATTATCCTCGCTATGCGCCCCACCAGCAAGCTAAACCGCTCACCCACGACAGGTTCGCCGCTCTAACACTCCGGAACTTTCCTCACGAGTTGGCCGCCCCCCATCGCTTTGCCGGAAATGGAGGCGTTTTCCAGGCGATTCATGAGGGACTAGATGAGTAGTCATCGCCCAAAGAAATGCGTCATCATCTACAATCCGGAAGCGGGGAAGCTGAAGGCCAGAGGCTCTGACCGGCTCGAACGCGCCAGACGTATCCTCACAGAGGCAGGCTACGAAACCATCCTGGCCCCTACTTGCGGTCCAGGTGCCGCTGTTGCCTTGGCGCGCGAGTGGGTCGCCCATGCTGCTGACTTGATCGTGGCCGCGGGCGGTGACGGGACTATCAACGAAGTCGTCGAAGGAGTAGTGCGCTCTGCGGTGCCTGTCGGAATCCTGCCTGCTGGCACAGCTAACGTGCTTGCCAGCGAAACCGGCATGAGTTGCAACTTGGACACCGCGGCGCGCGAGCTCCTCACTTACACGCCGGAACGAATTTCGGTCGGCCGCCTGGATTTCAACAATGGCAGCCCAGGCAGCCGGCACTTCCTTCTGATGGCGGGCATCGGCCTCGACGCACGCATCATCTACAACCTCAGCGCGCCGCTGAAGGCCAATCTCGGCAAGGTCGCCTATTGGATAGCGGCTTTCAGCCTAATGGGTCGCCGGTTGGAAGAGTTCTCGGTGACAATTGATGACCGCAGCTGTCGCTGCTCCTTCGCACTCGTGAGCAAGGTGCGGAACTACGGCGGCGATCTGGAGATCGCGCGCAACACCTCGCTGTTTGATGATCAGTTCGAGGTCGTTCTATTCCAAGGCCAAAATTCGGTTCGCTACGTGCAGTACTTTCTCGGCGTTCTCCTGAACCGCCTGCAAGGCATGGAAGGGGTGGTCATCTTGCGCGCCCGTAAGCTTCACCTGTCGCCGGTCCGAGACACTCGCGTCTACATGCAGGTGGATGGCGAATATGCGGGCCATCTCCCCGGCTCGGTCGAGCTGGTCAAAGATGCGATTACGTTGCTCCTGCCGCCACTCTATAGGCGACGAGTCAGACCTAGCGGGTCGCGCCCGAATCCGATCTAGCGACTAGGATACCGTTGCTCGCTGGTTGGGCGAGTGCCCGAAACTTCAAGCGGTTGGTACGTCCTGGCGCATATCGAGCGCACTGGTGCGAAAGACATGAACAAACTGAAGAGCTGCTCAGGACCGTCGGCCTAGCCCGACTGCTCGCGAAACAAGACCACCGTGAGAAGCGCGCGTGATGCTCGCCGGGATCTACGGTTGGTTCACGGAGGGTTTCGACACCGCTGATCTAAGGAACGCCAAGCCGCGTCCATCATTGCCATTTCTTTACAGCGCCGCCGATCAACGTGGCAAATGACTGGCGCAGGGGCCTGGGATTTTCGCACATCACCAAAACTTGTCACCCTTAACTCACCCAGAGCTTCCACCTCGCTGACGACCTCAGCCTGAAAATCGTTGGCGGCTGTAAACGATGCTCCTTAGGGCAAGAACGGGTCCCGCTGCCGTATTTATCGGCCGGTTTTGAGAGGAATCCGGTAGCGCGCGACAGCCGACCCTCTCGTCGATGAAGAGCTTGACGTAAACGCGACGCGGTGCACACATCGGATGTTAGTCAATGCGGTCCGTCCTTCGCAAAGCTAGGGAGGGCTCATCATGGGTGTCCTTTCATGGTTGGTCGTCGGCCTCGTAGCCGGCTTCATCGGCAGCAAAGTCGTGAATCGCACAGGGGAAGGGCTGGTGCGCGATATCATCCTTGGCATTCTTGGAGCTGTTGTCGGTGACGCGATCTTCACGCAACTTGGTTACGTTGGTGTTACCGGGGTGAACCTGGCGAGCATAGGGTGGCCGCGATCGGGGCGATACTTATCCTGGTCCTTTATCATGCGGTTATGGGCAGGCGCGCCACCGCGTGAGGCGGCCGCGACCTTGTTCCTTGTATTGATCGGTTTATCGACGAGTCTAAGGCAATGAGTAGGCTCGATAGCCTGAAGGAGGCGAAGCGTGGCATCGGCGTAACTTGCCAATGCGGCAAATCCGCGCGTCTAACCGTGGGAGTAGAACCTTGAGTTGCGAGTGTTTCGACCAGGACATGAGAACATTCTTGATCCTGTCGGTTACGCCGAGCAGCGAATGCGCGAACGCGTCCGCGAAATTGATCGACATTATCTTAGGCGAGCGCAGCATTAACCGCATCCTGCGGCGGGCCTCCAATGAGTCCTTGCCCGGCGCGGGCCCAACAGAGCTATTTTTCCTTGAGACGCGGGTCATCGCTCGCGACGCACTTTGCGAACATGTAATCCCGATAAGCCGGTTCCAGCATGTCCAACGATTGCTTCTCTCGCGACTGCTCATAGAAGGTGCTTAGAAACTCCTCGCAATCATCGGCGGTATCGAATCCTCGGACCATTTGCCATTTTCGTAACGGTTCTTTGTAAGCGACGCTGGGCGGCAGCGTCGACGGCGGTACGAGTAAAT
>Ga0335083_10005079_pt1 | contig 16639 bp, 10 predicted proteins | sample Lox_Sample_42_FD_206716 | JGI IMG/M metagenome (GOLD analysis project Ga0335083, IMG submission 206716) | Soil microbial communities from Loxahatchee National Wildlife Refuge, Florida, United States - Lox_Sample_4.2 | ecosystem: Environmental > Terrestrial > Soil > Wetlands | place: USA... | reverse complement strand
CCAATCCGTGCCTCTTCAACAACAACTCAAATTCCTCCGACGAACCCATCCTCTGGTGATGTTCCTGCTGATTGGCTATGTACTGCCGGACCGTCCGCACCTGGGATCGGCTGACGCTGGAGGCGAAATACCCCTCTTGCCATGCAAAGCGCACGTCCGGATGCTGATTCATCCAGCGCGATGAATTTGCCTTCAACAGCTGCGCGGCCTTTGCGATCCCAAGGTTCGGTCCCACATTGACCAACGCGTGCACGTGGTCCTCGATCCCGCCGATGGCAACGGCGTGCATGCCGTGGTTCGTGGCGATACCCGCCATGTAGGCCCACAACTTCGGTTGGAGCTCCCGCGGAATCAACTTCAGGCGATTGGTGGTACTGAAAACGAGGTGGACGTGGTTGCTGACATACGACATTCTCTGTGCCGTCCCTTCGGGACTCTGGGTTTCCTAACTTAATCCTACCCGGGACTGCCGTCCCGGGCTATAGATTGTTCCGGCCCTGCGGGCCTGGGTGACGCCCAGAATCCCGCTTCAATTCCCCTGAGTTGTCCTCTGTTCTAAGATTGGTTACATGAGGAACGGGCGCAGAACAGCGGGTGTGGTGGCGGGCGTCCTGCTGGCGTGCTGCGCTTGTGCTTCCGCATTAGACCCATCGCTCGACATCAGTCAATACGCGCACACTGCGTGGAAGATCCGCGACGGATTCACCAAAGGCGCCATCCTTGCGATTGCTCAGACCCCCGACGGCTATCTCTGGCTGGGCACGGAATTCGGCTTGCTTCGCTTCGACGGCGTTCGCGCTGTCCCTTGGCAGCCGCTGGGCGAGCAGCCTCCCGACAACTTTGTCCGAAGCCTCCTCGTCTCTCGTGATGGAACGCTCTGGATTGCCACCGATGGAGGACTCGCGAGTTGGAAAGAGGGCAAGCTTGTTCATTACCCGCAGCTTCGAGTTCCCGTTTACGGTTTGTTTGAGGATCGCGCCGGAAACATTTGGCTTGGCAAGAAAGACCCTCGCCCGAACATTTGCGCAGTGCGCAGTGGCAGTGTTCAGTGCTACGGAGACGCTGCTGCTTTCGGCATCGCAGCGTTCATGTTCTACGAGGACAAAGCGGGCAATCTTTGGGTGGGCGCTACGAGGGGGCTGTGGCGATGGAAACCGGGTCCTCCGAAGCTCTACCCCATGCGAGATCCGGTCGTCACGGTGATTGAGGATGATAACGGCGCACTTCTGATCGGGACGCCCAGCGGAATCAAGCAGCTCGTCGACGGGGAAATTCGGCCGTATTCCGTGCCAGGCGTTAAGCAGCATCCCGCCGTCGTAAGGCTGTTCCGGGATCGCGATGGCAGCCTGTGGATTGGAACAACAGACCGGGGGCTCCTCCATGTTCACGACACAAGAACCGATGTGTTTGCCCTGTCCGATGGTCTTTCTGGAGATTCCATCCTCAGCGTTTTCGAGGATCGGGAAAGCAACATTTGGGTTTCCACGGTGGATGGCCTCGACCGATTTCGGGACTTTGCTGTACCCACGATTTCAGTCGGACAAGGTCTGTCGAGTACCTACGTGTTCTCGGTTCTCGCGGCCAATGATGGGAGCATTTGGCTTGGCACTGCAAATGGCTTGGATAGATGGAAGGACGGCCAAATTACCGTCTATCGGAAGCAAACCACAGGGATTGCAAACGGCGGTGCTCCGGGCTCCGTACGTCAGATCGTCGACCGTGCATTGCCGGATGATCATTTCACGTGTTTGTATCAGGATGACCGCGGGCGCTTGTGGGTCTCGACGGGGCACGGAGTCGGCTATTTCGAGGATGGCCGGTTCATTCCCGTGAATGGGGTGCCTCCTACTGGATATGCATGGTCGATCGCGGGTGACGGCACGGGTGATATCTGGGTCAGCAAAACCGATGGCCTGTTTCGTTTACCACGGGACAACACCGTTGACAAGATCTCTTGGGCCGAATTGGGACGAGAGCGTCACGCGATTGCCCTGCTTCGCGATTCCTCCCGGAAAGGCCTCTGGCTTGGGTTCATTCGCGGCGGCATTGCCTATCTGAAGGATGGCGAGACACGCGCATCCTATACAGAGGCAGATGGCCTCGGAAAGGGCATTGTCGAACAGCTTCGTCTTGATCCGGATGGTGCTCTTTGGGCCGCAACCCAAGGCGGGCTGAGCCGTATCAAGGATGGGCACATATCTACGCTCACGAGCAAGAATGGTCTCCCCTGCGATACCGTTCACTGGTCGATGCGAGATGACGCCGATTCCGTTTGGCTCTACATGTCCTGTGGTTTGGTCCGCATCGCCCGGCCGGAGCTGGACGCGTGGGTCAGCGATCCTGGCCGAAAGGTTCAACCGGCGGTCTTCGACAACAGCGATGGCATCAGAACCCATGCGTTGACCAGCCAATTCAGCCCACTGGTCACCAAGTCCGCGGATGGAAAATTGTGGTTCTTGCCGATAGACGGCGTCAGCGTCATCGATCCGCTTCACCTTGGCTTCAACCAAGTTCCGCCGCCGGTGCATATCGAGCAGGTCACTGCCGATGACAAGACTTACGACGCGACGAACGGCTTGCGCCTGCCGCCGCACGTTCGCTATCTGGCGATTGATTACACGGCGCTGAGCCTGGTGGCGCCGGAGAAGGTGCACTTCCGCTACAAGCTGGAAGGCGAAGACAAGGACTGGCGAGAGGTCGTCAACGATCGCCAGGTGCAGTACACGAACCTGTCGCCGAAGAATTACCGCTTTCGCGTGCTGGCGTGCAATAACAGCGGGGTGTGGAATGAGCAGGGCGCGTCGCTGGAGTTCGTGATTCCTCCGGCGTGGTACCAGACGAACTGGTTTTACGCGCTGTGTGCGGCGACGTTCCTGCTGATGCTGTGGGGGCTGTATCGCCTGCGGGTGTTGCAACTGCAGCGGGAGTTCAATGCGGCGCTGGAGGCACGCGTCGGCGAACGAACACGCGTGGCGCGTGACATTCACGACACTTTGCTGCAAAGCTTCCATGGTTTGCTGCTGCGGTTCCAGACTGTGTTCCAGTTACTGCCGGAGCGCCCGATCGAGGCGAAAGAGAGGCTGGAAAGCGCCATTGATCAGGCTGCGGAGGCGATCACCGAAGGGCGGGATGCGGTGCAGGGACTGCGGGACTCCGTCGTGCAAAGCAACGATCTGGCACTGGCCATCAGCACACTCGGAGAAGATCTGGCAACTGACTCAACCGGCCACCGCCCGGCATTCCGTGTGGCCGTTGAGGGCGAGTCGCGCAATCTGCACCCGATTGTTCGCGACGAGATCTACAAAGTTGCTGCCGAGGCGCTAAGGAATACGTTCCGGCATGCCCAGGCACGGCAGGTCGAGGTTGAAATTCGCTATGACGATCGCCGATTCAGGTTGCGTGTGCGGGACGACGGCAAGGGTATCGACCCGAAGGTGCTTGCGGCAGGGCGCGAAGGTCACTACGGCATGTATGGCATGCGGGAGCGCGCGGAGGTCATTGGCGGAAAGCTGGGAGTCTGGAGCCAAGTTAGTGCGGGCACCGAGGTGGAACTGACGATCCCTGCCAACCTCGCCTATGCGGGATCGCGGCGGCTTGCATGGCTGACGCAAAGGCTGGCTCGGAAAGAATCCGGCGATTGAAGATGCCTGGAGCGAAGCAGCGCCACTAGATGCCAAGTCGTGCGCTGATCGATAGCTACATTACCAACGCGACTGTCTCGAGTTCTTTCTGGACGGCAGCCATTGAGCAGCCTGAAGCGCCCATCTTGCTCGCCGCGTCCAAAGCCATGTTCGAGGAAACGCCGTAACCTCGGCTCATAAGAAAGCATTGCAGGATCTCAGCAATCTCTAGAGGGTCAGGTATCGTTTGCAGCAACTGATTTCTGAGGTCCGCTACTTCAGCTTTTGTAAACTTCTCAATAATCATCTGAGTCACCTCGGGTCGCTTGCCTTCCCGCGTTCCGCGTAGCCCCTTATCGAAGAGGCTTGGGGTGAGCGTCCGCAGTTTCAGTTCCACAAGAGGCATTTGGATTGCCACAGCCAACCTGCCGCAACGTATTGGCTTGCAATAGGAGCAACCACGCGTATTCGATGAACTGCCCGGATTCGGGCATTGGCCATTGGCAGTGCAGCAGGGGAGTCTGCGAATACGAAGCTGTTGACACTGCTCCCGCGAGGGTGAGCCCTCAAGACGGATTTGCACGCGCAGTAACCCTTCGTTCGCCTAGGAGTCTTGAATCCGACTACATCTTCAGTGGAAAGTTGGAAAAGATGGAAGAAGTGGACTACGAGGGTGGGGTCAAGGTGGAAGTTGCGATGTCCGCCCAAATCACTAGCGTCGCGACGGGTGCAACGGTCTGGAGCAAGGCCGTTTCCGAGGTTGGAACGGTATCTCGACGGACGGTACCTGCGGTCGTGTCTCAGATGAATCAGACTATGGAGCTGGCCATCGACAAACTCCTCTCTACGCTGCCCTCCCCGCTGCCGAGTAGCAAACATTAATCTGCGATCGCTGTGGCACGGGGATCTGATCTGGCGCAGAGACTTAGCCCCGAGCGTCGGCGGGTACGCGCGAAATTCCAAGCCTTCTCATCTTATTTTGGAGGGTCGTACGTTTCAGTCCCAACCGTTCGGCTGCACCCCCCAGTCCGGAAATCTTACCTGACGCAGCATGGAGCGCCTCAATAATTGCCTGGCGTTCGGCGTCTTCGAAAGTCGAACCAGAGGCAGTGCTGCTGGCAACTGACGCTCTCCTAAGCTCCTTCAAAGGAACTCTGAGGTCGCTACCTTGAGTCAGAATAACGGCCCGCTCGATGAAGTTTTCCAGCTCGCGAATATTGCCTGGCCAGGGTGCATGGGTTAGTGCTTCCATAGCGTCTCTCGGGATGGACTGAATGCTTTTCTGCATCTTACGAGACAGTTTGGAGACAAAAAAGGTGACCAATAGGGGAATGTCGTCACGCCGATCTCGAAGCGGCGGAATCTCGATCGGGAAAACATTTAGCCTGTAGAACAAGTCTTCTCGGAATTGATTGTTTCGAATCATTGTTTGCAGGTCGCGGTGAGTGGCTGCGATGAGGCGCACATTGACGTGGATCGTCTTCGCGCTGCCCAGGCGTTCGAACTCGTGTTCCTGCAGCGCCCGGAGTAACTTAGGCTGTAACTCGAGGCTGATATCTCCAATTTCGTCGAGAAACAAGGTGCCCTGATCGGCGATTTCAAACCGGCCCTTCTTTTGCATCAGGGCTCCAGTGAAAGCGCCCTTCTCGTGGCCAAACAGTTCGCTTTCGACCAGTCCTGAAGGAATAGCCGCACAGTTCAGGCGAATAAACGTGCGGCTCTTTCTGGAACTGAGACTGTGGATTGCTCGCGCAATCAATTCCTTGCCAGTTCCCGTTTCGCCATGCAACAACACCGTCGAATCGGTGGGCGCGACAATTTCGATCTGTTTCAGGACCTGTCGGAGAGCTAAGCTTTTGCCGACAATATCTTCGAAGTTGTATTCCGCGCTGATTTCGGATTCCAGGTATAGCCTTTCGTCCTCGAGGCGGTCCCTCGCCGCCGTTACTCGTCCGTAAGCAACTGCATTCTCGACCGCCAGCGCAATCTGAGTGCTGACTTGAGATAAGAGGTCTAGGTCCTCCTGCCTAAAACTGTTCGCGCGCCGGCTGCCCATGGTGATCGCGCCCAAAAGATCGTTTGCAGTCAGCAATGGGGCCACTGCCATGGAAATGATGGATTCCGCTTTGAGGTTTTCAACGACGGTCGCTGGAAGTTTCTCGATCTCCTCGAGCGACCAAAGGTCCGGCATGCGGGACTTCAACTTTGCATAGTCGGCACGCTTAAGCTCGGTCTTCTCGCCAGTGGCGACGAAACCTCTGCCGCTCGGGAAATCCAATACCACGCATTGAAGCTGGTCCGACTGTTTATCAAGCAGCCAAAATCCAGTCGAGTCGTTTTGGAAATAACTCCGGATGGATGCCGACGCGGATCGGAACAGGTCGTTGATGTCCAGCTTGGAAACGATGTAATTGTTGATTTCCAGCAGAAGTTTCAGGCGATCGCGTTCCTTCGCGACCTGGCGCTGGTAACGCTCTGCCCTGTCCCTTGCCACCGCGCACTCCAGTGCAACCGCAAGGTGCGATGCCAACGAATGAAGCAACTCAACATCTTCGGGCAGCCATTCCTCCCCCCGCTCCTTCGTCACTGCGAACATTCCGTACCGTTGCTGCGACGCCGACACTGGAAACAAATACGTAGTTCGTCCGACACTTTCGGGCGCAAATGGCGCCAGCTCAGGAAGCTTCAACATTTCCTGCGATACGTCAGGGAGAAACACTGGCTTCTGTTCGTCGAGGACTCGCGCCACCGCGCTTATGCACGGAATTTTAGTGCCGGTCTTGATTAATGGTGCGTCGGGTGCTTGATCGAACTCGAACAAATGGAGATGTTCTCCGTCATTGTCAAGGATGTAGAGATGGGCTCCATGGATGTTACAGCTGCTGGATAGAAGACCGCGGAGACTGTGCACCATGGCCTTGACGGTAGGCTGATCGGCAAGCGCGCTGGTGGCGTCCAGCAAACTACGATAGCGATCTTCGGCGCTCGTCATGACGGCTGTGCTCTTAGCGTTCTCAGCATGTTCAACCGAGGCACGATGGCGCCCCGCACTTCCAGTAGCATCCGGTGCCTGGCGTTAAGGTGCCGGTTCGAAGCTTCTCCCGGTTCCGGGAGACAAAGATAACCTAGCACTATCTTCTCCTCGTGTCAGTGGTTTACCGCGACATACCTGCCGCAACGGAATCGTGCCTCCTAACAGTCTCAGATCAGCAGGCGCTTGGCGGCGGAGCTTTCCACCGGATCAGCTTGCGCAGTCCCCAAAATTCGAGAGTTGCGCGTATAGCGACGCCATCGTACCAACTTGGGGACCGCATACAGGCAGAGTCCGGCGAACGCGAGGACTGCCGCGAGTCTTCCCGCTCTGGCAGCGTAGGCAGCCGCTCGGCCCAAATCCTGGCTGAACGTGTAGCCGAGCCCGCCATAACCGACTGCCCAGAGGCTGGCACCAAGTGTTTCGAGAGCCAGGAAACGGATCCGGCTGGTACCGGAGGCCCCGGCAAGGGGAGGCACGACTGCGTCCAGCCCGGGGACGAACTTGTCCAGCACCAGAAGCGGAGGCCCATGCCGGGCAAACCTTGCTCTCGCCCTGCGATCGGCCGCATTCGGATCCGGCGCGAGGCGGTAAAGCAAGTGCAAGACCCTATCACCCCAGCATCGACCCGCCTCGTACCACGCCCAGTCAGCCAGCACGCAGCCAGTGACCGCCAGCGCAAACGCGGCGAAAAAATTCAACTTGCCGACGGCTGCGAGGGCCCCGGCCGCGAGCAGAAATAGAGGTGCTGGTACGGGCAAACCTATCTGGCGCGCGAATATCGCAGCAAACAGGATGGGGTAGCCATGCTTAATAACGAACTGGACGACAGCATTCATACCTTCTGATCTCAGCTAACTCCGCCAACCGCCCCCGAGGTTTCTGTAGAGATCGACCAGGGCCAGGAGTTCGTTCAGTTGCGCCTGCACCAATCCCAGTTCCGCATTGAAATAGTTAGTTTCATTCGTTAGCACTTCCAGGTAGCTTGCGCGGCCGCCGGAGTAACGCACTTCTGAAAGCCGCGCTGAGTCCTGAGCTGCCACCGTCAGTTGTTCGTGATATTCGCGGAACTCCCGGTCCTTTTGGTAGGCCACCAGAGAGTCCGAGACGCCGCGGAAAGCCTGCTGAATTGTCCGACGGTAGTTCAGCAGGAATTCTTGCTGTTGCGCTTCGCTATATTTAACGCCCGCCTTGATTCTGCCGCCGGCAAAGATTGGTTGTGCGAGCTGGCCTCCGAAGGCCCAGAATCCGGCGGGTCCTGTAAAGAGGCTCGAGAGTGCTGAGCTCGCATATCCGGCACTCGCGGTCAAAGAAATGTCAGGATAGTAAGCTGCCTTGGCCACTCCGATCTGTGCGTTGGCAGCCACGAGCTGCTCCTCTGCTTCGCGAATGTCGGGCCGCCTCTCCAGCAGACTGGAAGGGAGCCCGGCTGGCACGTCCGGCGGATGCGGCTGTTCGGTCAGCGGCAAGCCGCGCGCGATGGGGCCAGGGTTGCTCCCCAGCAATGTACTGAGATAGTTCTCCTGCTCCGCAATGCGGCGTTCCAGATCGGGTATGCTTTCGGCGGCTGTCGCGACCAACTGCTCCGCCTGGCGCACATCGATCATTGTCCCAGCGCCCCCATTCGTCAGCGTCTGCGTAAGCTTTAACGACTCCTGACGTGCGGCCAGTGTGCGACGCGAGATCTCCAGTTGCAGGTCCAGTGCGCGCAGCTCGAAATATGATGCGGCGACATCACTCACCAGCGTAGAAATGACGTATTCCCGTGCCCAGCGTGCCGCAAGCAGGTTGGCTCGGGCCGCTTCGGTGGCGCGGCGGTATTTGCCCCAGAAATCTAGATGCCAACTGAAATTGACGTCCGCCGCGTTGATGCTGCTGTCGGTATTGGGAAAATTCTTTAATCGGGGGACATCGTAGTTGATTGCCGCAGCGCCGGCAGAAATCGTCGGCAGTTGGTCGGCGCGCGTGATCCCCAGTTGTGCCTGCGCCTTGAGGATGCGCGCTGCCGCAATGTTCACGTCATAGTTGTTCTGGATTGCGGTGCGGATGAGCTCCTGCAACTGCTTGTCCTGAAAAACCTCAAACCATTTCTCGTCCCCGAGTGATGAGGCTTCAGCCTGCGTCGATGGCTTGCTCTGGTCTTTATTCGGTTGAGCCGATGGTTGTGCCGGCTGCACCGAAGGAGCAGCCCCACGATAGCCGCCCGGCACGTCCACGCTCGGCCGCTTGTAGTTGGGGCCGACCGTGCAGCCCGCGGTCAGGAGAATTAGGGTTAATATTGCACTCAGTCTGGTCATTTAGTCGCCCTCTACAACGGTCGGCTGCGGTAAGGCCGGGATTGGCTGTGATTCAGGTTTGCCATGCTCGGCCACACGTTCCACCACCACGTACAACGCGGGGATAATAAAGATGGCGATGCCGGTGGCGGCCAGCATTCCGCCAATGACGGCGGTGCCCATGATTTGCCGTCCCACCGAACCTGCGCCGGTGGCGATGAACAAAGGCACGCAGCCTAAAACGAATGCGAAAGAAGTCATCAGGATGGGCCGCAGCCTCAGCCTGGCTCCTGCCAGTGCGGCATCCACCAGCGGCTTGCCGCTTTCATATTCAGCCTTCGCGAACTCCACGATCAGAATGGCGTTCTTCGCCGCCAGGCCGATCAACATCACGAGCCCGATCTGCGAGTACACATCGTTGTCGATTTGCACCATGAATGCGGGGAAGATCATCCCCAGCACCGTTCGCCGCAGCCACAGCAATGCAAACGCGCCGAACACCGCGACCGGCGTGCTCAGTAGTACGCCGAATGGCAGTGACCAGCTTTCGTACAGCGCCGCAAGAATGAGGAAGACGAACAGCAGAGAGACCGCGAAGATTACCCACGTTGGGATACCCTCACGGGCTTTTTGCTCTTGCCGCGACATGCCCATGTAGTCGAAGCCCATTTCCGGCGGCATCGTCTGGTGGAAGACGTCCTCCAGGGCATTGGTGGCCTGGTCTGAGCTGTATCCGGGTGCGGCGCTGCCGATGATCTGGGCCGCCGAATACTCGTTGAAGCGCATTTTGAATTCCGGGCCATAGCGCGACTCGAAACGGGTCAGGGCCGACAACGGCACCATCTCGCCCTTGTTATTGCGCACGTAGAACTGTCCGGCATTGTCGAGGTTGGCGCGGTACGGAGCTTCGGCCTCCACTCGCACTTGCCAGGCGCGGCCAAAGTCGTTGAAGTAGTTAACGAACAGCCCGCCCATGAAGGTCTGGAGAGTGTCATAGACATCGTTGAGCTTGACGCCTTGCTTCAGCACCTTCTCTTTGTCCACATACACGAACTTTTGTGGCGTGCTCGGAATGTAGGTCGTGGTGACCATCCCAATTTCAGGCCGTTTGCGAGCAGCTTCCAGAAACTTATTCAGGTTGTTCACCAGGAATTCCGGATCCTTGCCCGCGCGGTCTTCCAGCACAAACTGGAATCCGCCCGAGGTGCCGACTCCCGAGATTGCCGGTGGAGAGAAGGCGAAGACGGTGCCCTGGGGTAGGGTGAGAAGCTTCAGGTTTAACTTCGCCTTGATGACCTGGAACTGCTCGTCGATGTGCTTGCGGTCTTCCCATGGCTGCAGGGTCACCCAGAAGAACGCGTTGTAGCTGGTGCGGGTGAGGCTGAGGAGACTGAATCCCATAACAGTGCTGGTGTACTTAACCCCCGGCGTGGATTTCAGGACAGCTTCGACCTCACGGGCCGCATCTGACGTGGCTTGAAGGGAAGATGCTTCGGGCAGTTGCATCTGGATGTACATGTATCCCTGGTCTTCGTCGGGCAGAAAGCTTGACGGCGTTAACTTCGCAAAAAAGATACCGGCAAGCGCAAAGCCAGCGAGTGCGATCAGGGCCACTGCGCTTTTACGTATCAATCCGCTGGAGACTCTTATGTAGAAATTGGTACCGGAAGCAAATACCCGATTGAACCAGTCAAAGAATCTCGCCAGCGGCCCGCGACTCTCCTTCTTTTGCCGCAGCAACAGTGCGCCCAGCGCAGGGCTCAACGTTAGGGCGTTGAATGCTGAAAAGATGACGGAGATCGCGATCGTCAACGCAAACTGCTGATACAGTCGCCCCGTGATGCCCGGGATAAACACAGTCGGCACGAAGACCGCAGAGAGAACGAGCGCGATACCCACCACAGGGCCGGTCAGTTCCTCCATCGCTTTGCGGGCCGCATCTTTGGGAGCGAGACCATCTTCAATGTGCCGCTGTATGCCTTCGACCACAACGATGGCATCATCCACGACCAGGCCAATCGCCAGCACTAACCCGAAGAGCGAAAGGGTATTGACCGAGAAACCGAACAAGGGGAACGCGATGAAGGTCGCCACGAGCGAGACCGGCACCGCCAGCATCGGAATCAGGGTCGCACGCCAGTCTTGCAGAAACAGATAGACGACGAGGATCACCAGGACAAAGGCGATCGCCAGGGTCAGGACGATCTCTTCCATGCCCGCCCTTACAGCGTCAGTCGTGTCTAACGTTACGACATAATCGATGTCCGCGGGGAAGCCCTCCTTCATTTTGGCCATCAGCTTCCGTACGCCCTTCGCGGCTTCCACCGCATTGGAACCGGGTAACTGGTAGATGCCGACAATCGCGGCTGGCTGGCCGTTGAGTCGCGTCAGCCAGGTATAGTCTTGCGAGCCAAGTTCGACACGAGCCACGTCCCTGACGCGCACCACGCCGCCGTCCCCGGCTTCACGTACAACGATGTCACCGAACTCTTCCGGCGTCCTAAGCCGGCCTTGCGCTCGTACCGCATACGTAAACTTCTGGCCATCGGCCGCTGGTTCTCCTCCCACTTGACCGGCCGGATTAACCGTGTTCTGCGTCTGTACCGCATTCGCAACCTCGCTCACGGTGATACCCAACTTTGCCAATTGATCGGGTTTCACCCACAGGCGCATCGCATACTCGCCAATGCCATAGATCTGCACCTGTCCCACGCCGTAGGAGCGCGCAATCGGGTCCTTGACATTGATATAGCCGTAGTTCGACAGGAACTTTGCATCGTGCGTGCCCTTGGGTGAATACAAAGCCACCAGCATCATGGGCGATGTCAAAGACTTCTTTATGTCGATGCCGATCTCATTGACCTCCTGAGGAAGCTGGCCAATCGCCAATGCCTGGCGTGATTGGGTGAGGATGAGGTCCATGTTGGGGTCGGTCTTGAGATCAAAGTCGACCATCAGCGTTGTACTCGAGTTGTTCGTCGAATTCAGCGAGTACATGTAGTCCATGTTGTCCACGCCGTTGATCTGCTGCTCGATGGGCGTTGCTACGGCTTTCTCCATGCTCTCGGCGTCGGCGCCGGGATACAAGGCCTGCACGCGTATCTCGGGGGGAGCGATATCCGGAAACTGCGCGACAGGCAGGCCGATAATGGTGATCGCGCCTATGATGACCATCAGGATCGAGATGACAATCGCAACGATGGGACGGCGGATGAAAAAGTTAGACATCGCTCAGCGCTCCTCCACCTGAACATTCGCGGGTTTGGGAACCACGAGAGTTCCATCCTTAACCTTCTCCACTCCTTGCACGATGACCTGGTCGCCTGGCTGCAACCCATCGTCAACCACCCACATCGTTCCAACCTTCTCCCCGGCCTTGACAGGGCGAACAATAGCTTTGTTATCGGGCCCTAAAAGTGCGACCTGCCACCCTCCCTGAAGTTCTTTCACCGCACTCTGCGGTACTAACAGCGCGTTTTTCTTCATGCTGGTCTGGATCCGCACGCGCCCGTACTGGCCCGGACGCAGAACGTTGCCGGGATTGGGAAATGCAGCGACGAGACGGATCGTGCCGGTGTTCGTGTCCACTTGGCGGTCGGTCAAAAGGATCTTGCCCTTGTGCGGATATACCGTGCCATCGGCCAGGATCAGCTCGGGGGCGCTGTCGAACAGGTTGATGTCCTGACCATTCGAAGTGATGTGCTGTGCTCGCAGATACTCCTGTTCGCTGACCGGGAAATAGACCTTGATCGGGTTTACTTGCGAAACTGAGGTAAGGCGAACGTTGGGTCCAACTAGGTTGCCGATTTGTACTTCGGCAATCCCTGCGACACCATCCACGAGCGATGTAACTTTAGTCCAGCCGAGATCCAGTTGCGCGCGTTCAACGGCTGCTTTTCCCGATGCGACTGCAGCCAGTGCGGCTAGCTTCGCTTGGATCTCTGTGTCGAGCTGGGCCTTTGGAATCGCTTTTTGTTCAGCCAGTGGGGTATCGCGTTCCACGTCAAGCGTTGTCCTGCCCAACTCGGCCTCTGCCTGAGCGAGTTGTGCTTTGGCATGGTCCAGGGCCGCCTGGAACGCCCTCGGATCGATTTGGAACAGGACCTGGCCTTTGCGAACGGCCGAGCCTTCTTTGTAGTTCTGGCTGATGATGTACCCGGAGACTTGGGGCCGTATCTCGGCATTCACATACCCGTCCAATGTTGCCACCCATTCACGCTGCAGCGGCACGTCGCGCTGAATAGGCTGCGCAACCAGTACTTCGGTAATGATCTGCGGTACAGCAGCATGTCCTTTGCTGCATGCAACGTTGCCCAAATTCAGGATCGCAACTGCCGCGGTAAGAATGATTGCAGCGATTCGTGGTTGACTGAAGGACAAAAGCCTCAATAGGCCAGTCGTCGGTCTGTCCAAGCGACCATAGCGATTGAGGGTTGTCGGTTCGCACTTGAAATTGTTCCAAAACATTTTGATTGCCTTCCTGCTCCTAAGCACTACCCATCAGCGATCTAGGTAAGGGTGTCAATGCCTCTGTTGCGGTGTGTCTTGAAGCGATAAACATAGCCGCCACTCTCACCCGCATACCGACATTGCTCAACCGCTCCAGGTTCCGTTTACAACCCTTGAATGGCATGTACATTGCCAATCAGCAAGTCCATGAATATTCAGCAGGTTGTGCTTGAACTCGTTGCCGGATTCCTGCCCATCAATGGCATCGCGGCAGATTCTTGCCCAAATGCGGGCAACGACAGCAAAGTGCCCGGTTAGGCATCGGGAGTTGAGCAAGAACAATATTCATTACGCTATCTCACATGGTTGTAAGAGCCGGGGCCTCGTCGCTGCTAAGAGGGGCGGCAAACTCTCACTCATCTGTCGAAAACTCTGCGCCTGGGGCATGCCGGTAGTTGGGCATTGCCAGGATCCCGTCAATCCGAAGATCTGCGGTTTTCGAAGGGCTTTCGGTATCTCTCGCTGTTGTTTGCCTCTAGCGTCCTCGAATGGGATAGATTCGCAAATGGATTGCGCTCTCCGGGGACATTCTGCGAAACGGTGCGGCGAGACGGCCGGACCTTGCGATCCGGCCGCTGTGGGGGAGGGTATGAGCGGGAGGAATGAACTTTGGAGATGGAGGATAACAGCTGGTGTTTTGTGTAAGCCTCCTGCTCCTTCCGTTACTTCATACGGCATTCATATGCACGCACGTTGCCAGACTGAAAAGCAGCGGAGGTGGCCAGGAGTCGAAATTTTCAAAGGGCAGAAATCCGTACGAACTCATCTCTTTACACCGCGAGCATCTCACCGGTCTTCAGGCCAGTCATGCAGGACATCTCTGCCGTTTCACTCAAGAACCGCCGGTATTCGGACAGTTGCCCGGATGGAGGCAATCAGCGGATTCGGACTCTCGAATATCTGGCTGTTTCACATTGAGTTAGCCATGCCGAAGACTTGGTACAACAATTGCGCACTTACTTACGGACGGCAGGACAACTGCTGGTATAGGATGCACCATGTTTCGAGCACAAATAAATCAACTAGGGAGTGGTCCAACTCTGAAGATGGAAGGCAGCCTCGTTGGCGAATGGGCGCAGGAGGCGAAGTCTTTGGTCACGATTGGCCCAGTGCCTAAAGGTCTGATCGTCGACCTTACTGACGTGAGCTACGTCGATCCGGTAGGAGAGCAAGTACTGGACTGGTTAGCGAGCGTCGGAGCGTCGTTTATGGCGAAGGCAGTCTATGCCGCCTCAGTATGTGAGCGACTGCAGCTACCCTTGCACGGCTAGCCAAGTCACTCCCACAAGCATTTCTAGCTCGGTTGCTAGCCGCAACGCCCATAGCCTGCGACATCACGATTGCTCTAGGCCCGATTCCTAGTCCATCGAACTCAAGCTATCGGCAATAGTTGTGCTGCAGAGCGCAGTCACGGAGTTCTTTAGCTCATCAAGGGCTTCAGACTGAGGGAGAGCGGGTAGTGGTCTGAAGCGCAGACCGATCCGTGCAGCTCAACTTCTACGTGGTCCAAAGGACCCCGAGTCAAAACCCAATCAACAACCCGAGCGCGACCCAGCCGAGACTGTGTCGTGGTGGGACGAACATTGCCGTTGTTTAAAGTGTTGTTAAATGAGGTACTTGCAACGACTGATGCGACTGGTTCCTGCGTGAGGTCGAAATTGAAGTCGCCGGCTACGACGACAGGCACATCAGCATCATATTGGCGCGCATCATCGAGAATCTCTGTGAGTTGACTGCAGCGCAAGTTATCGTTGCCGCGGCTTTCTAAGTGAACGTTATACACGACCAACCGCTTGCCGAACCAGGCGATGTAGCTTCCGAGCGCCATTCTGGCGCCGATCCGCCGCTGGAACTTGGGAATTGTTGGAACGTACCAGCGCGGACGCCAAAAATCCGATTGCATTCGAAATCGAAGAATGCGCGATTCGGCAATCGGTAATCGCGAGAGGGTGGCTTGACCGTGGTAAGCGGGTGAATTGTGGTCTCCTTGCGTGAGTTCCTCAAATTCACAGCCGAAGACATAGTTCATACGCAGAGTTTGCGCGATTTCGCGCGCGACGTTGCGGTGAAGCGTCCTCCGGGCGTTGATATCGACCTCTTGTAGCAAGATGAGGTCGGCTGATGCATGGGTAAGGAAATCGAGGACCCCGTGCAGTTGCAATCCGCGATTGATATTCCAGCTGACGACCCGAATCGAATCCAGCGCCCTCTGGGCATCGTTCGCAGGTGCAAAAGAACCAGTCTCCAGTTGCTCCAAATGAATCATTTCCGCCTCCAGCGATTCGATAAATCAACCTGCGGTGGGCCGAGCTTAGGCGGTCAGTGGTTCGCTTGCCGGTGCGTTCGAGGTACACGCAGGCTCTGCATCACCGCGCTTCGCGGAGAAAGCAATGTAGGTGCGAAGCGAAATGACCCATGCTATGTTGGCGCCGATCGCGCCTAAACGCAACGTCGCCGGCAAGCCGTTTAATACGGCCAGGACCAGCAGTGCGTACGGCAAGAAGCAACGACGAACAATGAACTCGGTGTAGCGGCCAACGTAGATGAGGGGATTCCTAAGATGACTTTCTGCTTTTTTTTGCCAGACGGCCAGATACTGTTCAGGACGCTCACCCGATAGCTGCTTTCGACCGAGCCCTGCGAGGATGAAGGTGAGAATTGCTCCAACGAAGAGCGCTCCTCCCCACGCCAGAAAATTCGTTCTTCCCGTGCTTCGAGCTAATCCAATTGTCATGCCGGCGAAGACGAACAAGTAGTAGAGGTAGTCACATGCCGTATCCAGCCAGCAACCAAAAGCCGAAGACTGCAACTTGAGACGGGCAACCTCACCATCGCAGCCGTCAAGAATGCTCGCCCAGAGGGATAGTGCCGCGCCGAAAACGGTGTTCCAGTATCCGCCGAATGCAAAGTACACACCGGACATGAAGCTGACACCGAGAGTGAACAGGCTTACCATGTTCGGAGTAATTGGGAATTTGATGAGTTCATGGCTGATGGGGATGGACACACGGCGGTTCATTCTGGCAAAAATGCCGTCCGTCGGTTTGACGAGCCAGCGATCCAGCTTCTGTTCGGCGGCCACGCGATCTTCTTCCGTGTGGACCTCCTGCCACAAGTCGTTTGCGACGGTCTTGCTCTCCACCGCCGTGCCATCCGGACCTGCCAGCTGACACGACAGTATTCCCGGATGCAGATCATCCGAG
>Ga0335083_10005076_pt1 | contig 16649 bp, 16 predicted proteins | sample Lox_Sample_42_FD_206716 | JGI IMG/M metagenome (GOLD analysis project Ga0335083, IMG submission 206716) | Soil microbial communities from Loxahatchee National Wildlife Refuge, Florida, United States - Lox_Sample_4.2 | ecosystem: Environmental > Terrestrial > Soil > Wetlands | place: USA... | reverse complement strand
CCGAAGTCGGTCGAGAAAGGCAGCCCGAGCACGCCCATCTCGGCGAGCGTCGCCCAGACCTTCGCGCTCCAGCCTTCGGCCGAGTGCACGATCTTCTTGCGCGACTCGAAGCCGTAGTCCTTGGCGAGGAAGCGGCGGACCGAGTCCGCCAGCAGCTGCTGCTCTTCGTTGTAGTCGAAGTTCATGGTCGTCCTCCTACAGCCCGAGCGTCATCTTCGAGATGATGTTGCGCTGGATCTCGTTCGAGCCGGCGTAGATGGTGGTCTTGCGGAAATTGCAGTAGCGCGGCGCGAGCCCCGCGGCGAACTCGTCGAAGCCCTCGCCGCCGTCGACCGCCTTGAACGGCTGCGCCATCGGGCCCACCGCCTGCATCGCGAGCTCGGTCAGCGCCTGCTGGATCTCCGTGCCCTTGATCTTCAGCATCGAGACGTCCGCGCCCGGCGGCTGGCCGGTGCGGCGCATGCGGTCGAGGAACCGCAGGTTGGTGATCTCGAGCGCCATCAGCTCGACCTCGACCCGGGTCAGGCGGTCGCGGTAGCGCGGGTCCTCGATCAGCGGCCGGCCGTCGTCGCCCTTCTGCTGCGCGGCGAACTCCTTCAGCTTGGCGAGCTCGCGCTTCGAGGCGCCGATGCGCCCCGTGTTCATGCGCTCGTGGCCGAGCAGGTACTTGGCCACCGTCCAGCCCTTGCCCTCCTCGTGCACCAGGTTCTCGGCCGGCACCTTGACGTTGTCGAAGAACACCTCGTTCACCTCGTGGCTGCCGTCCATCAGGACCAGCGGGCGCACGGTGATGCCCGGCGTCTTCATGTCGATCAGCAGGAACGAGATGCCCTCCTGGCGCTTGGACATCGTCGAGTCGGTGCGCACCAGGCAGAAGATCCAGTCGGCGACGTGGCCGAGCGTGGTCCAGATCTTCTGGCCGTTGACGACGTAGTGGTCCCCCTGCCGCTCGGCCTTCGTCTTGAGCGAGGCGAGGTCCGAGCCCGAGCCGGGCTCGGAGTAGCCCTGGCACCAGAAATCGTCGCCGTTGTAGATGCGCGGCAGGAACCTCTGCTTCTGCGCTTCGGTGCCGAAGCGCAGCAGCACCGGCCCGCACATCGACAGGCCGAACGGGATCAGCGGCGGCGTGCCGGCGTAGCCGCACTCCTCCTCGAAGATGTAGCGCTGCACCACGTTCCAGCCGGTGCCGCCCCACTCCTTGGGCCAGGCCGGCGCCACCCAGCCCTGCCTGGCGAGGATCCGGTGCCAGCGCAGCAGGTCCTCGCGCCCGAGCTCCTCGTAGTTGGCCACCTTGTCGCGCAGCTCCTGCGGCAGGTTGGCCTTGAGCCAGCCGCGAATCTGGTCGCGGAACGCGAGTTCTTCCTGGGAATAGCTGAGATCCATGGGCCCCTCCGTGGAACTTGAAAGTTTACTGCTACCGTGCGGCGCCGGGCGTCTCTCTCGCCTCGTTTCAAACGCCGCCGCGCGCGCCCGGGAAGGCCACCGGGAGCCGGCGCGGGCCGCGCACCGTGCCTTCCGACCAGCGCACCCGCGCGCCGTCGGCCAGGCGGAACTCGGGAAGGCGCGCCAGCCACTCGTCCAGCGCGACCGTCAGCTCCATGCGCGCGAGGTTCGAGCCGAGGCAGCGGTGCCGGCCGAGGCCGAACGCCGCGTGGCGGTTCTCCGTTCGGTCGATCAGCACCTTGTCGGCGTCCGGGAACACCGCCGGGTCGCGGTTCGCCGCCGGGAACGAAAGCAGCACCTGCCCCTTCTCGCGGAAGGTGCAGCCGCCGACCTCGGCCTGCTTCGCCACCTCGCGCGCCATGGTGACCGGCGCGTAGGCGCGCAGGAACTCCTCGACCGCGGTCGGCAGCAGCGCGCGGTCCGCGGCGAGGCGGCGCCGGTCCGCCGGGTGCGTCGCCAGGTGCCACAGGCTCGCGCCGATCGCGCTCCACGTGGTGTCGATGCCTGCGATCAGCAGCAGCCGCAGCGTGCCGAGGAAGTGCGGCAGGGCGAGCGGCGCGCCGTCGACGCGCGCCTTGAGCAGGAAGCTGATCAGGTCGTCCCCGGGCTCGGCGCGCCGGCGCTCGATCCAGCCCGCGAAGTAGGCGTTCATCTCCTGCAGCGTCGGCAGGATGACCGATTCGTCGGTGTTGCCCACCTCGAGCACGAGATGGATCCACTCGCGGAAGCGGTCGCCGTCGTCCTCCGGCACGCCGAGCATGTGCGCGATCACCCGCACGGGGATGTGCTGCGCGTAGTCGACGGCCGCGTCGCAGCCGGCGGACGCGCCGATGCGCTCGAGCAGCTCGCGGCAGATCGCGCGCGTGCCGGGCTCGAGCTTCGCGATCGCCTGCGGGGTGAACGCGGGCAGCAGCAGCTTCCGCGCCGGCGTGTGCTCGGGCGGGTCCGAGGTGATCGGCGGCGACGACTGCAGCGGCACCTTCCTCTCGCGCACGATCACCCGGCGCGACGAGAAATGCTCGCTGTCGTAGGCGATCGCGCGCACCTCCTCGTAGCGCGAGGCGAAGTAAGCGCCGTCCTCGAAGCGCGTCGAGTGCGCCACCGGGCAGCGGCGGCGCAGCTCGTCCCAGATCGGGTACGGATTCTCGACCCAGCGCGGGTCGCGATGGTCGAAGTCCGTCCCCCAGTCCTCCACCGGCGGTCGCTTGCTCATCCGGCCCCCCTCCTGCTCAGTCCTCCCGCAGCACCACCGCGTGCTCGGGACAGTTCTTCATCGCCAGCTCGGCCTTCGCGCGCAGCGCCTCCGGCACCGAGCCGTCGCCGATGACGCGCGAGTTGCCGAGCTCGTCCGCCTCGAACAGCTCCGGCGCGAGCGCGCAGCAGCGATTGTGCCCCTGGCAACGCTCGGCGACGACGCGGACTCTCAGCGGCATGGTCGCGCCCGCTAGAGGATCGTCACCCCGCCGTCGGCCACGAGGATCTGGCCGGTGACGAAGGCGGCCGCTTCCGACGCCAGGAACACCGCGATGCCGCCGATGTCGCGCGGCTCGCCGAGCCGGCGCAGCGGCGTGCTCGCCTCGCGCTCCTTGCGGCGCTTCTCGTCCTCCCACAGCGCGCGCGCGAAGTCGGTCTTGATCAGCCCCGGCGCGATGGCGTTGACGCGCACGCCCTTGGGGCCCCACTCCGCGGCGAGGTTGCGCACCAGGTGGTGGTCGGCCGCCTTCGACATGCCGTAAGCGCCGATCACCGTGTTGGCGACGATGCCCCCGATCGAGCCCACCGTGATGAAGCTCCCGGCGCCACGCTCGGCCATCCCCGGGAGCGTCATGCCCGCGAGCCACAGCACGCTCTTGACGTTGTTGAGGAAGACCTTGTCGAAGGCCTCGTCCGGGATGCCGGTGAGCGGCCCGTAGTAGGGGTTCGCCGCGGCGTTCGCCACCGCGACGTCGATGCGGCCCCACCTCTTCAGGGTTGCGTCCACCAGCGCCTGCAGGTCTTCCTTGCGCGAGACGTTGCACGCCTGCGCCAGCACCGCGAAGCCCTGCTTCTCGAATTCGGTGCGCACCGCCTCGCAGGCCTCGGCCTTGCGGCTGGAGACGCTGACTCGCGCGCCGGCGCGAGCCAGTTCCTCCGCGATCGACTTGCCGATGCCGCGCGTCGAGCCGGTGACGAGCGCGACCTTGTCCTTGAGATCGAACATGGGGTTGGCCATTGGGATTTCGCTATGTGAAATTTAGTATGACTAAGTTGACAGCCCCCGAGGGCGGACGGAATATCGAAACGCGAAACCTCGCAGCAGCCCCACCCCCAAAAGCCGCAGCCGCATCAATAACACGAGGAGACCGTTTCATGGGTGCGTCCGAACCCGCCGCTTCGCTTACCCCGCCCGTCTACAGCTACGAGCACGAGGGGGACCGCCAGTTCGCCACCACGCTTGCGCGGGGACTCGAGGTGCTGCGCTGCTTCTCGCCGCTCGAGGCCACGCTCGGCAACAAGGAGATCTCGGTGCGCACCGGCCTGCCCAAGCCGACGGTCTCCCGGCTGACCTACACGCTGACCAAGCTGGGGTACCTGCGCCACAACATGCGGCTCGGCAAGTACCAGCTCGGCTCGGCCGTGCTCTCGATCGGCTATCCGCTGCTCGCCTCGATGAGCGCGCGCCAGGTGGCGCGCGCTCACATGAAGGAGCTCGCCGACTACTGCAACGGCTCGGTGTCGATGGGCATCCGCGACCGCCTGAGCATGGTCTACGTGGAATCCTCGCGCAACAACAACGGCCTCGCCACGCTGCCCGACATCGGCACGGCGGTGCCGATCGCGCAGTCGGTGATCGGGCGCGCGTTCCTCGCGGCGTGCAATCCGCAGGAGCGCGAGGCCGTGCTGAACCAGATGAAGGTCAAGGAGCCCGAGATGCTGCGCCGCAACCGCGCGCAGATCGACAAGTCGCTCGAGGACATCCGCGGCCGGGGCTTCTGCATCGCCATCGGCGAGCTGCGGCGCGAGACGGGCGGCGCCGGCGTGCCGATGCGGCGCACGCCCGACGGCGAGATCATCGCCTTCAACTGCGTGGTGCCGGCGTTCCTGCTGAAGAAGGGCCAGCTGGAGGAGGACATCGGCCCGCGGCTGGTCGCGATGGTGCGCAACGTAGAAGCCGCGATCGGGATCCACTAGCGGCGCCGCCGCGACCCCGGCATGGGACCGCTCGCCGGGATCAAGGTCCTCGAGCTCGAGGCGATCGGCCCCGGGCCCTTCTGCGGCATGATGCTCGCGGACATGGGCGCGGACGTGCTGCCGGTCGACCGCGCCGGCGACGCCGGGCTCGGGCTCGGCCGCGAGCGCTGGTACGACGTCATGCTGCGCGGGCGCCGCTCCGTCACCCTGGATCTCAAGTCGAAGGGCGGCATCGAGGCCGCGCTGCTGCTGGCGGCAAAGGCCGACGCGCTCATCGAGGGCTTCAGGCCCGGCGTCATGGAGCGGCTCGGACTCGGCCCCGAGGCGCTGCTGGCGAGGAATCCGCGCCTCGTCTACGGGCGCATGACCGGCTGGGGGCAGGAGGGGCCGCTCAGCGCGCGCGCCGGCCACGACATCAACTACATCGCGCTTACCGGCGTGCTGAACGCGATCGGCCGCGCCGGCGGCGCGCCGGTGCCGCCGTTGAACCTCGTCGGCGACTTCGGCGGCGGCGGCATGCTGCTCGCCTTCGGCATCGCCTGCGCGCTGGTCGAGGCGCGGGCCTCGGGCAGGGGACAGGTGGTAGATGCCGCAATGGTGGACGGCGCCTCGCTCCTCGCTGCGATGTTCTCCGGCATGCTCGCCTCCGGTCGCTGGACCGAGACGCGCGGCGAGAACATGCTCGACAGCGGGGCGCCCTGGTACGACGTATATCAGACCAAGGACGGCAAGTACGTGGCGATCGGCTCGATCGAGGCGAAGTTCTACGACGATCTCCTCTCCCGCCTCGGCCTCGCCGGCGAAAGCCTGCCGGCGCAGCACGACCGCAAGGGCTGGCCGGCCTTGAAAAAGCGGTTCGCGGAGAAGTTCGGGGAACGCACCCGCGACGAGTGGTGCACCGTGTTCGAGGGGTCGGACGCGTGCTTCGCGCCGGTACTGTCCTTCTCCGAGGCGCGCGCGCACCCGCACAACGCGGCGCGCGGCGCGTTCGCGCGCGGCAAGGTGCCGCAGCCGGCGCCGGCGCCGCGCTTCTCGCGCACCCCGGGCGCCATCCGGCGCGAGCCGCCGGAGCGCGGCCGCGACGGGCGCGCGGCGCTCGCCGACTGGGGCTTCGGCGCCGCGGAGATCGATCGGCTGCACTCGCTCGGCGTCGGCTTCGCCGAATGACCGCCGCGCTCGAGGGGCTCGCGGTCCTCGACATCTCGAACGTCATCGCCGGCCCGTTCGCCGCGGCGCTGCTCGGCGATTTCGGCGCCGAGGTGCTGAAGGTGGAGCTGCCCGCGGCGGCCGACGGCAAGGGCGGCGACCAGCTGCGCGCCCTGCCGCCGCACAAGGACGGCAAGCCGCTGCTGTGGAAGGCGGTCAACCGCAACAAGCGCGCGATCACCCTCGACCTGCGCAAGCCCGAGGGGCGCGCCCTGCTGCTGAGGCTGCTGCCGCGCTTCGACGTGCTGGTCGAGAACTACCGGCCCGGGACGCTCGACCGCTGGGGGCTCGACCGCGAGGCGCTGTGGCGCGCGCGGCCGGGGCTCGTCATCCTGCGCGTCACCGGATTCGGACAGACCGGCCCCTACGCGGGCTACGCCGGCTTCGCGCGCCGATTCGAGGCCTACGCCGGCCTCACCTACACCACCGGCGAGCCCGGCGGGCATCCGCTGCATCCCGGGTATCCGATCGGCGACCCGATCGCGGGCGTGTTCGGCGCTTTCGGCGTGCTCGCCGCGCTGCTGCACCGCGCGCGCCATCCGGGCGCGCCCGGGCAGGAGATCGACCTCGCCTGCACCGAGGCGATGATGCGCCTGCTCGAGGTGCTGCCGATCGAATACGACCAGCTCGGCAAGGTGCACGAGCCGATCGGCACCCGCAACGCCTACGTCGCGCCTGCCGGCATGTTCCGCGCGCGCGACGGGCACTGGATCACCTTCGTCACGGGAACGCAGAGCGTATTCGAGCGCTTCTGCCGCCTCATCGGCCGGCCGGAGCTGATCGCCGATCCGCGATTCGCCGGCAACCCGCAGCGCATGCAGCATGCGGCCGAGCTGAACGCGATCGTCGCGGCCTGGATCGCCGAGCGCCCCGCGCGCGAGGCGGTGCGCGAGCTTTCCGCGGCGGGCGCCGCCGCCGCGCCCGTCTACACCAATCGCGAGGTCATGGAGGACCCGCAGGTGCGCGCGCGCGGCGCGATCACGCGCGTCGCGGACGAGGATTTCGGCAGCGTCGCGGTGCCCGGGGTGGTGCCGCGCCTGTCGGCGACTCCGGGAGCGGCGCGCAGCGCGGGGCCCGCGCTCGGCGCGCACAACGCCGAGGTCTACGGCGGCTGGCTGGGGCTGTCGGGCGCCGAGCAGGACGCGCTGCGCCGCGCCGGGGTGATCTGAGCCCGGTCAGGCCAGGCCGGCGGGCGGCACGAAGCCGCCGATCGCCTGCTCGATCAGCCCGGCGAGCCTGAGCGGCGTCCGGTCCTCCAGCCAGGGCCCGACGATCTGGACGCCGATCGGCAATCCCTCGGGCGAGCGCCCGATCGGGATCGTCGTCGCGGGCAGCCCCGGGCAGGTCGCGACCCCCGGCCAGACCAGCTGGTCCTGGTAGGGATAGTCCTTGCCGTCGACGACGATGCGGCGCAGCGTCTGGTCCGGGGAGTGATCCTGCGGGAACGCCGGCGTCGGCATGATCGGGCAGACGAGCGCGTCGAACTCGCCGAAGAACGCGCGCCACTGCGCGCGCAGCGCGGCGCGCTGGCCGCTCGCCGCGACCGCGTCGCGAACGCTGAGCACGCCGCCGCGCACCCGCTCGGCGGCGAGGCTGGTGTCCTCCGGCCTCAACGTCGCCGCCCGCTCCTTCCAGCCCTCGTACACCTCCGCCGGGAACCGGGCGACCATGAACGACATCAGCAGGCGCATGTACACGCGCGAGGAAGCGCCGAGGTCGGGCAGCAGGGCGCTCTCGCGCGCCACCTTCGCGCCCGATTTCGCGAGCGCAGCGGCGAGCGCCTCGATCGCCGCGCGCACGCTGGCGGCGACCGGCATCAGCGCGTGGTCGTCGATCACCAGGACGCGGAAATTCCGGATGGCGTCGTGGCGGGGCGCCGGCAGCGCGAGGCGGTATCCCCGGCCCGCCTCGAGCTCGTCCGGGCCGGCGATGACCTCGAGCAGATCGGCGAGGTCGCCGGCCGAGCGGCTCATCGGGCCGACCACCGAGAGGTCGTGATCGAACGGCAGCGGCGGCAGGCCGGGGGGCGTGTGGCCTCTCGCCGGCACCAGCATCACGGTCGGCTTGTGCGCGCACACGCCGCAGTAGTGGGCGGGCGAGCGCAGCGACCCGCCGATGTCCGAGCCGAGCGAGAGCGGCCCGTAGCCGGCGGCGAGCGCCGCCGAGGAGCCGCCCGAGGATCCGCCCGGCGTGCGCGCGACGTCGTACGGGTTGCCGGTGGTGCCGTAGATCGGGTTGTAGCTCTGCCAGTCGGCGAGCCCGACCGGGACGTTGGTCTTGCCGAGCACGACCGTGCCCGCCGCTTTCGCGCGCGCGACGATGAGCGCGTCCTCCTTCGGCACGAAGTCCCTGAACTGCTCGAAGCCCCAGTTCGTCGGCAGCCCCGCGACATTGAAGGACTCCTTCACGGTCATCGGGATCCCCGCGAGCGGCCCCGCCTCGCCCTTCGCGAGCGCCGCGTCCGCCGCGCGCGCCTGCTCCAGGGCGCGCGCAAAGTCGCGCACGCACATCGCGTTGATGGCGCCGTCATGGCGCTCGATGCGCGCGATCGCCTGCTGCGCCAGCTCCAGCGCCGAGACCTGCTTCGCCTTCAGCGCCCGCCGCAGCTCGCGCGCGGTCTGGTACGTCCATCCGGGATTTGCCATGCCGGGAATGTTACCTTGCGGCTCTCGAACCAGGGGGATGCATGGCGCAGCCGCCGCAGGAAGCCGGCCTGCTCTCGGGAATTCGCGTGCTCGAGGCGGCCTCGATGATCATGGTGCCGTCGGTCGGCGCGGCGCTCGCCGACTACGGCGCCGAGGTGATCAAGCTCGAGCCGATCGAGGGCGACCTCAACCGGCGCGGCCACCACATCCCGGGCATGCCGGTGCACGAGTACGAGTACTGCTTCCTGCCCGACAACCGCGGCAAGCGCAGCCTGGCCATCGACCTGAAGGCGCCGGAGGCGCGCGCGATCCTGCGCCGGCTGGTCGAGCGCAGCGACGTATTCCTCACCAATCACCGGCCCAAGTCGCTCGACGGGCTCGGGCTGGGCTGGCCGGAGCTGAGCGCGCTCAACCCGAGGCTGGTGTACGCGCACGGCACGGGCTACGGCGATGCCGGCGAGGAGATCGACAAGCCGGGCTTCGATTCGATCTGCTACTGGTCGCGCTCGGGCATCGAGGCGAGCCTGTTCCCGCTCGAGGGCTGGCTGGGGTCCTTCGGCTACGGCGCCGGCGACCATACCGCCGGCATGGCGCTGCTCTCGTCGGTGCTGATGGCGCTTCTCGCGCGCGAGCGCAGCGGGCGCGGCACGCGCGTGTCTTGCTCCCTGCTCGCGAGCGGCGCCTGGTCCAACGCGGTGATGATCCAGGCGAAGCTGCTGGGCGCCCGGTTCCTCGAGCGCCGGCCGCGCGAGGAGGCGCGCAGCTTCACCTCCGTCTACTACCGCGCCGGCGACCGGCGCCTGTTCAAGATGGCGATCGTCGACACGCAGCGCGACTGGCCGAAGGTGTGCCGCGCCATCGGCCGGCCCGGGCTGGCGACCGACCCGCGCTACGCCACCCTGCCGGACCGGGTCAAGGAAGGCCGCATGCGCGAGCTGATCGAGATCTGCGATGCCGTCTTCGCGACGCAGCCGATGGATTACTGGCGGCGGCGCCTGGAGGAGGCGGACGTGCCGCACTCGGTGGTGGCGACGCTGGACGACGTGGTCGCCGACCGGCAGATGGCGGCCAACGGCGTGTTCGTCGAGCTCGACGACCCGGTTCTGGGGCGCGTGCGCAGCGTGGACACGCCGATGAAGATCGAGGGACAGCCGAAGGTCGCGCGCACCGCGGCGCCGCGCCTCGGCGAGCATACGCGCGCGATACTCGGCGAGCTGGGCCTGAGCGGGCCCGAGATCGAGCCCCTCCTCGAGCGCCGCGTGGTCGCGGACCACGCCACGGTGCCGCCGCCGGTGCCGGGACCGCAGTAGCGGCCGCTAGGAGTAGGTGACCACGTCGGGCCGGTCCGGCCGGTCGAGGTGCGGCACGGCGTTGAAGCCGACGCAGTGGATGGCGCGCTCGTTGAAGTGGAATTCCGTGACGCCGGTGTTGCGCGTGCGCAGGTTGAGGTCGACCACGCCGCGCATCGGCATGCCGAGCACCTCGGCGAGGATCAGCGAGATCGGGCCGCCGGAGCTCACCATCAGCACGCGGCGCGCCCCGCTCGAGCGCACTTCGGCCAGCGCCGTCATGACGCGCCGGCGGAAGGCGACGAACGCCTCGTACGGCTCGGTGCCGCGCGCATCGAGCGCGCCCTCGGTCCAGGCGTAGAGCGCTTCGCGCAGCACCCGGAAGTGCTCGCGCCGGTCGCCGCCGCGTCGCACCTCGGCGAGCCCGGTGTGGGCGCGCAGCAGCGACTCGGCGTCGTACTCGTTCAGCCCGGCGTCCGGCTCCGCCGCGGGCACTGGCCCGAGCGCTTCGCAGATTCCGGCGAGCGTCTCCTCGTGCCGCCGCAGCGTGCCGCGCGCGACGCGGTCGAAGGCGATGCCGCGCTCGGCGAAGTGCTCGCCGAGCCAGCGCGACTGGCGCCAGCCCAGCTCGGTCAATCGATCGTAGTTCTCGGTGCCGAAGGCCGCCTGCGCGTGCCGCACCAGCCAGAGTTCCGCCATAAGGCGCGATTGTATGGAACAATCGGCGCATGAAAATTTCCGGCAAGGTCTGCGTCGTCACCGGCGCGGCGAGCGGCATCGGCAAGGCGCTCGCGGAGCGCTTCGCCAGGGAGGGCGCCAAGGGGGTCGTCTGCGCCGACCTCAACGAGGCCGACGCGCGCGCGGTCGCCGGCTCGGTCGGCGGGCTGGGCGTGCGCTGCGACGTGGCGCAGGAGCAGGACGTCAACGCGCTCGTCGTCGCGGCGCTGGAGCGCTACGGCGCGGTGGACATCTTCTGCTCGAACGCCGGCATCATCGGCCGCCACGGGCTGGACGCGTCGCTCAAGGACTGGCGGCGCACGATGGACGTGAACTTCATGGCGCACGTGCTCGCCGCGCGCGCCGTGATCCCGGTGATGGTGAAGCAGGGCGGCGGCTACATCGTCGCCACCGCCTCGGCGGCCGGGCTGCTGATGCAGCACGACTCGGCCACCTACACGGTGTCGAAGCACGCCGCCGTGGCCTTCGCCGAGTGGCTGGCGGTGAATTACGCCGAGCGCGGCATCAAGGTCTCGTGCCTCTGCCCGCAGGGCGTGCGCACGCCGATGCTGCTCGGGCCGACCGGCGACCGCAAGTCCTTCCTCTCCGCGGGCTCGGTGAGCGCCGAGGAGGTCGCCGGCAAGGTGGTCGAGGCGATCGGGGCCGAGCGCTTCCTCGTGCTGCCGCATCCCGAGGTCGCCGAGTACGAGCGGCGCAAGGTGGCCGACCGCGATCGCTGGCTCGAGGGCATGCGGCGCATGCGCGCGAAGATCAGCTCCGACCCGGGCCTGAGCGGGCTCGACTAGCTAGCCGAGCCTGAACCCGGCGTAGCCGGCGGCGGCGACCTCCTCGCAGCGCTTGCGGAACTTCGGCGCGCCGCCGGCGTAGACCATCGCCATGCGCCCGCGCGCGCGCCTGATTTCCGAGTGTACGCCGGTCATCCAGGAATCCACCTGCGTGAAGAGCATGCGCGCGGCGGTGTCGTGGACGTGGGCGGTCCAGTCCTCCTCGGCGCGCGGATCGGCTTCGACGCGCGCGAGGCCGCGGTCGCGCACGTGCTCCAGCAGCGCCGACACGAATTCGACCTGCTGCTCGATGCAGCGCGTCATGTTGCAGAACAGCGCCGCGCTGTGCGGCCCGATCAGCATGAAGAGGTTCGGGAACCCTGCGACCTGCATGCCGAGGTAGGTGCGCGGGCCGCCCGCCCACTTGTCCTTGAGTGCCTTGCCCTCGCGGCCGCGGAAGTCGATGCGGTCGAATCCGCCGGTGATGGCGTCGAAGCCGGTGGCGTAGACGATCATGTCGAGCGCGTGCTCCTCGCCGCCGGCGACGATGCCCGCGGGCGTGACGCGCTCGATCGGCGCCTCGCGCAGGTCGACCAGGCGAACGTTGGGCCGGTTGAACGTCTCGTAGTAGCCGGTTTCGAGCGGCACGCGCCGGGTGCCGTAGCCGTGATTGCGCGGGACCAGCTTCTCGGCCAGCGCAGGATCCTTCAGGCGCGAGCGGATCTTCCGGCGCATGAAGTCGGAGATCGTGTCGTTGGCCGCCGGGTCGATCAGGATGTCGCGGAAATTGCCCATCCACTTGGCGAAGCCGGGCATGGCGTAGGTCTTCTCGTACAGCGCCTCGCGCTCCTCGGCGCTCACCTCCACCGCGTTGCGCGGATCCGCGTCGTGCACGAAGCAGCCGTAGGAGTCGCGGCAGCGCGCGAAGATCTCCTCGTAGGTGGCGTGGATGCGCCGCTGCGTCGGCTCGTCGATCGGGCCGTTCCCGAGCGGCGCGCACCAGTTCGGCGAGCGCTGGAAGACGGTGAGCCGCGCGGCGCTCTTGGCGATCTCGGGGATCGCCTGCACCGCGCTCGCGCCGGTGCCGACGATGCCGACGCGCTTGCCGGCGAAGCTCACCGGCTCGTGCGGCCACAGCCCCGTGTGGTGCGCCTCGCCCCCGAACGTCTCCGTGCCGGGAATCCGCGGCATGACCGGCGCCGAGAGCGCGCCGATCGCCGTCACCAGGAAGCGCGCCCGCTCGCGCCGGCCGTCGCTCGCCGCGATTTCCCATTCGCCCGCGGCGTCGTCCCAGCGCGCCGCGGCAACGCGGAAGCCGAAGCTCATGTCGCGCCGCAGGTCGAGGCGATCGGCGACGAAGTTGCAGTAGCGCAGCGTCTCCGGCTGCGGCGAGAAGTGCTCGCTCCAGTTCCAGTCGCGCAGCAGCTCCTCGGAGAAGGAGAAGCCGTAGGTCCAGCTCTCCGAGTCGAAGCGCGCGCCGGGGTAGCGGTTCCAGTACCAGGTGCCGCCGACGTCGGAGCCCGCTTCGTAGACATGGGCGTCGAAGCCGAGCGCGCGCAGGCGGTGCAGCGCGTACATCCCCGAAAGGCCGGCGCCGATGATGAGGACGTCGCGCGGGCGGCTCATGCGCCAAACCTCCTTACCGCCTTCTCGTTCCACTTCATCCCCAGCCCCGCCTTCGGGGCGAAGGTGGCGCGGCCGTCGCGCACCCGAACCGGCTCCTCGAGGATCGCGTCGGCCCAGTCGACATACTCGAGCCAGTGGCGGGTGGGGGTCGCCGCCAGCAGCTGGCAGCTCGCCTCGGGGAACAGGTGGCTCGACATCTCCATGCCGGCCGCCTGCGCCAGCGCGGCGGCCCGCATCCAGCCGGTGACGCCGCCGATCCTCTGCGCGTCGGGCATGGCGTAGTCGCAGGCGCCGGCGGCGAGCGCCTGCGCCATCTGCTCCGGGCCCATGAAGTTCTCGCCGATCTGGATGGGGGTCGCCACCTCGCGCGCGACCTTCGCGCAACCCGCGAAATCGTCCGCCCGCACCGGCTCCTCGATCCAGTGCACGCCGCCCTCCTCGTCGATCATGCGCCCCCGGCGCACCGCCTCCGCCACCGTGAGCGCCTGGTTGAAGTCCACCATCAGCGTCACCCCCGGACCGATCGCCTTCTTGACCGCGCGCAGCGCCGCGAGGTCGTCCCTCGCCTCCGGGCGGCCGAGCCGCAGCTTGACCGCCGAGAATCCCTCGGCCACCAGTTCTTCGGCCTCTCCCGTCAATTCCTTCAATTTCAAAATTCCCAGGCCCTTCGAGTTGTACGCCGGCACCGGCTGCGGCGCGCCGCCGAGCAGCCGCGCCAGCGGCTGCCCGAGCGCCTGGCCGAGCGCGTCCCAGGCGCACATGTCGATCGCCGACATCGCGAAGAGCACCACGTTGTGCACCCCGAGCAGCGTGTGGCGCGCGCGCAGCTTGCGCTCGATCTCGAACGGCGCCACGGCGTCGCCCTTGATCATCTCGCCCATCAGCTCGACGAGGGCCGCGAGCGGCTTCAGGTTCTGCCTGCCGATCGCGAACAGGTACGAGCGCCCGGTGATGCCGGCGCCGGTCTCCAGGTCCACCAGCAGCAGCGGCGCGGTCGCGATCGCGCCCGTGCTGGTCGCGAGCGGCCGCCGCATCGGCGCCGCGACGCCGCGCGCGCGCGCGCCGCGCACTCTCAGCTTGTCGAGCTTCATGACAACTTGCCTCCCGGCCCCCAGACCGACGCCGGCGCGGCGCGCGGGTCGCGCGCGCGCCATCGCCCGGATTCGACCTGGTGCAGGAAATCCCCGAGCAGCCGGTTGAAGAGCGCCGGCTCCTCCAGGTTGATGCCGTGGCCGCTCGCGGGGAGTATCGCCAGCCCGGCGGCCGGGATGCAGCGCTTCATCAGGAGGCAGGCCTCCAGGCACGGTTCCTCCTCGTCGCCCGCCATGATCAGCGTCGGCACGTCGATGCGCTTCATTTCCTCGGTGAGGTCGTACAGCGACGGCCGCCGCGCCTGGTAGCCGAGCATGGTGTTGGCCGAGCCCCGCGCCGAATGCCCGGCGAGCTGGCGCTGGAATTCGGCGAAGCCGCGGGGATCCTTGTTCTGGAACTGCACCCGCGTCGCGCCCAGGCCGTAGGTCGAGGCGAAGTGCGCCATTCCCTGCTCCAGGATCGCCTCCGCGTTGGATCGCGCCTCGGCCTGGAAGTGCGCGTACTGCGCCGGGTGCGCGCCGTAGCCGCCGCCCGCCACGGTGAGCGACAGCGCGCGGTAGCCGTAGTGCATGCCGAAGTGCAGTGTCGCGAACGCGCCCATCGAGAGCCCCACGACGTGCGCGCGCTGCAGGCCGAGCGCGTCCAGCATGCAGCGGATGTCGTCGCGCGCGCGCGCCTGCGAGTAGCGCTCGAAGTCCTCCGGCACGTCCGAGGGCGGGTAGCCGCGCGCGTTGTAGGCGATGCAGCGGTAGCGGCGCGAGAAATGCCGCAGTTGCGGCTCCCAGCTGCGGGCGTCGCCGGCGAACTCATGGACGAACACGAGCGGCGTGCCGGCGCCGGCCTCCTCGTAGTGCAGTCTCACGCCGTCGTCGGTGGTGATCAGGGGCATGGCGCTAGACTAGCAAAGCGTGGATTTGAACCTCAAGGGCAAGAGGGTCCTGGTCACCGGCGCCTCCAAGGGCATCGGCCGCGCCTGCGCGGAGCTGCTGGCGCAGGAAGGCTGCACGGTGCTCGGCGCCTCGAGGAGCATCGCGCCCGGGCCCAATGCGAAACAGGCCGATTTGTCGCAGCGCGGCGCGGCGGAAGCGCTCGCCGGCTGGGCCGGCGACCTGGACATCCTGGTCAACAACGCCGGCGCCATCCCCGGCGGCGACCTGCAGCGCGTGGACGAGGAGACCTGGCGCCGCGCCTGGGACCTGAAGGTGTTCGGCTACATCAACCTGACGCGCCTGGTGTACGCCCGCATGAAGCAGCGCGGCCGCGGGGTGATCGTCAATGTCATCGGCGCAGCGGGCGAGCGCATGAACGCGAGCTATGTCGCCGGCAGCACCGCCAACGCCGGCATCATGGCCTTTACCCGGGCACTCGGCGGCGCCTCGCACGCTGACGGCATCCGGGTGGTGGGAATCAACCCCGGCCCGGTGGAAACCGACCGCCTCGTCAGCCTGCACCGGCAGATGGCGCAGACCCGGCTCGGCGACCCGGAGCGCTACCGCGAGCTCTTCAAGGACATGTCCTTCGGCCGGCCGGCGACCCCGGAGGAGATCGCCTGCGCGGTCGCGTTCCTCGCCTCCGAGCGCTCGGCGTATACGAGCGGCACCATCCTCACCATCGACGGCGGCGCCTCGAACCGCTGAGGCGCGCGGCTCGCGCGTCTTCAGGCGGCCTTGCTCAGCTGGTAGCCGAAGCGCGGGAAGTGCACGTGCACGGTGCCCGCGCGCGGGTCGGTGCGTCGGATCACGATCTCGTCGGCCGAGGCCTGCCGCAGCTCGCCCTTCACCGGGTCGAGAGCATAGTCGACCGGCATGCACTGCGCCTGCGCGCCGAGCGCAATGCCGTCGGTCTCGAGCGCCGCGGCGCCGCGAACCTCCGCCGGCTTCGCGCTCCTGGCGAGCGCGATCGCGTCGCCGCTCGAGATCTCGGTCGATTTGCCATTGCCGATCGCGGCCATGCGCTCGACGTACTTCAGCACCTTCGGGAAGGGCAGCAGCATGCTGCGCGCGTCGGCCACCTTCCAGACCGGCCAGAGCACGTGGTAGAGCGAGAAGTCCGCGGCGCACGGCTTCGCGCCGAACGCGTAGTCGCCCTTCAGCTGCGCCTCGAGCGCCGGCATCAGGCCGGCGAAGTTGGCCTTGCATTCGGCGAGCGACCCGCGGCGCACGGTGCCGCCCTGGCGCATCGCCGCCCGGTCCTTGCCGAACTGCTGGAAGAACTCGGGCTTGGCGTCGGGAAAATAGAGCTTCATCATGCCGCCGCCCGGCTGGAAGCCGATCGGCACCGTGACGTTGAACATGGCGCCGTCGGCGAACTGCTCCATCGCCCGCACCGCGAGCGTATCGCCGTCCGGAAACAGGGTCGGGGAAGGCTTGAGGCGCTCGAGCACCCGCATGATGAGCCAGGTATCGCAATAGATGTCGGCGCCCATCTGCAGGATCGGCGTGCGTCGATAGCCGCCGGTGAGCGCCACCACGTCGGGCTTGGGCATGACCATCGGGATCTGCACGGACTTCCAGGCGAGGCCCTTGTAGCCGAGCACCGTGCGGATCTTCTCGGCGAACGGAGAAACGGGGTAATGGTGCAGCACCGGTTCGGTCATAATCGGCCCTTTGCGAAAAAGTCATGGTAACCCGATGAAAGCCGTGCTCTGCAAGCAGTACGGGCCGCCCGAGTCGCTG
>Ga0335083_10005075_pt1 | contig 16649 bp, 36 predicted proteins | sample Lox_Sample_42_FD_206716 | JGI IMG/M metagenome (GOLD analysis project Ga0335083, IMG submission 206716) | Soil microbial communities from Loxahatchee National Wildlife Refuge, Florida, United States - Lox_Sample_4.2 | ecosystem: Environmental > Terrestrial > Soil > Wetlands | place: USA... | reverse complement strand
GGCTTCTAATCCAGCGTGAAACTGCCGTACTTTTTCGCCGCGCACTTCTCCACTGAACTCAGCATTGAATAATGAGCGTGCCCGACGATTTGCCTCATAACGTTGCTTGTCCTTTATACGTTTCTTGACCGAACGAAGAGCATGAATGCCAGAACCCTCACGCGGGCCGTTTTCAGCTTTCGCATAATTGGTCGGTGGATTATTGGGGTCGGTCCCGGTCGGATATAGTACAGCCCAAGCCATCTCTCTGAATTCTCCAAACGAGAAATATATACTGCGACCAAGGCTTGGCGTCAACTTATAAAATAAGTAATGTTTAGGGATGATTGATTTCGCTATCGAAGCGCCAGAAGCAGCCAAAATTCTGGGTATATCGTTACGAGAATTGGAATTCTGGCGCCAATTTGGCGTGGGACCACAGAAAATTGCTATCCGCAATGATAGAGGATGGAAAATATGTTATTTAAAAAGCGAGATAACTGCATTGGCTAATGATCAAACGGCCCTTGCAGCAGCAAGGGCTGAATATCGCCGGAAGCGCCAAGGGCATTAAAAAGTAGTGGCGGAAAAAACAAGATTCTTGCGGTTTTCGGCCAACTCAGGTAGAAATGTGTTGGTAAACCAAGCAAAATCAATGCCAGCTAAATTGGTCCACAAGCGCAGACTGTTCCGCCACGCTTCATCTGGCGGAAATAAAAATCGTTCTGCCTGCTGCGCAATAATACGCCGTTCTTTCCGATCCGGGATAATAAGATAATCGGAAATAGCCTTAGCAAGCACGGCATAAGCTAAACGCCGGTAGGGAGTTTCGGGATCATTTTCCGTCGTCATCTGTTAATTCATCACTGACTATTCTAGCAACGGGTGAATCATCGGTATTAATAAACTCAACCCAGAACTTAGTCATCTTGTCCTCTGCCGTAAAGGTATAGTAAGCTAGCAAAATGGCAGGCAATAGTCAACATGAATCTAATGTAATTTCATTACCAGGGCAGCAAACGCATGTCGATTTGCTGGAAGCGTTGTCGAAAGTCGATCTGGCAGAATTATATGCCCGCCGCTTCACCAAGCAAGCCATAGATACATTGGTTGATATAATGATTAACGGCACCAAGAATAGTGATCGCATCAAAGCCGCGATTGCATTATTGGCGCGTGGTTATGGCAATCCAGCTATAGCGATAAGATTACCAGAAGGTAATGATGCCAAGAACCAGCGGAAAATTGAAGCAGAAATTCAGGAAGCCGAGCGGTCTGCGGCTATTCTAATGCAGCGCGCCGGATTGGGTTTCGCGGTGCCCATTTCCTCTGATGATTAATTACTGCAAATGGATTTCATTCCAGCTATTTGGCCAGACAAAATCGGTGCAAGTCAGCATTGCCGTATGCCCAACAGATTGTACGCAATGAAACCAACCCACAGGTATAAATAGGGCATATCCTGGGGCCAACATAATGTCTCTGAAAACAAGGTTATTAACAATAGCTTTTTGCTCGTCAAGCCACCCAAGCGTGGAATGCACGCCGCTATAACATTGCAGGCGACGTATCAGCAAAGGACTTACTAATCGGATCAGCTTCGTTCCAAAAATCTGCCACAGGAAATTGTTTGTCATGTCGTGGTGTAGCGGCGTCATTGAATCATTGCCCAACCACAGGAATACACGGTCAAAATTTCTGTTTAAATAGGAAGGAAAATTTCCAAGTTCACTGAGTAGTGGGTCAACCACATGCCGATTGGCGCGGGCATTTTGTGCAGTTAAATATCTATCATTTTTTGCTGAAATAAGGCTGTCAATAAAAGCATCCGCTGGCATAACATGGCGCAGCATATGTGATTGCGTTTCAAAATCGGGCGTGCTGTTCCGGCGAGCCTGCACTTCAATGGGGGCACCAGCAAATTTTGCCTTGAGATAGGGTATATTCCATTCAGGTGTGGAATTGCGCATGTCGATTACGGCAGGCTGATGCGCGGCATAGGCATCAACCAGGAACGATAAATTTTCCGGCGCCGTCTCACAGGTATAGACAAATGAATGCGAACGCGAAAGAACTTTGTAGTACCAAGCCAGCCATGTATCTGCGTATGATGTCATATCCTAACTCGCCCGGAAGTAGCGGTCCATTTCGTTCCGTCAGGCTCAACCAATAGCAATGATATTTCCTCGGGACTGAGGGGTATTATTACAAATTGGTAATCGTCAATTTTCCCCACATAATCGCCTTCATCACTAACAGTATATGGAACCAAGCTAATTTGCTTTGCTTCATTGCCGTCCCAACGCCACAATTCAGGGTGGGTTCTATAGGCGCAAAGGCGAATATGATCATCGCCTAATACAGCATGATATTTTACCGACCACAGGTTTTTCGTCATTGTTGAGAAAGATGCATCAAGTGTTAGGAATACTGTGATTCCTGTATATACATACACGTTCTCCCGGTCCAGACAGCGCGCGCCATTGCAGTAGACTTCTGCGCTCCAATCGTTGTAAGACATTCGCCAATTCCCGTATTTGGTGTGGAGAAAGTTTTATGGACGGTGGGTATATCAATTGGCGCAGTGCAGCACAATGGACAATGGCTGCTATTATATTAATAATAATATATGTACTTGTACATTAGCGCCTGCCCACTCCCCCGCTGGTACCTTTCTTTTGTTGTGTGTACAGTACATTTATATATATGTACTGTACTATATATTTGTACAGTACCAATTACTATTTAACCATTAAGCTCAGAACCTTTCAGGTTCCGAACCTCCAAATGCGTTGCATTTTGGATTGTATTTTCACCCCTTCGGGGTTATCTCCTGCGGAGAGCAATGCTGCCCTTCCCCTTCGGTTTCCCAAATTAGCGCATTGTCAAGTATCTGTCAAGAGGCTTACGAAATATTAATTATTTAGAAATCTTGTCTTTATTTTATATTCAATAGGTTCTAGGCTGTGCTTAAACCAATTATTAATTTGATTACCCCTTGACAAGATTTTAGGAAATCTAACAAAAAGTTAACTTTAGTTATGGGGATATTGTATCTGTTGGTTAAATGATACTTTCGCTTATTCGGTGAGAAACAGAAATGAGCGGATACACAGTAAGACAATGGAACTATCTACTAGGTAACTATTTCCAGGACGGGCAAAGTGCTGGTTCAATTGTTCCCGGTCGTGTCCGCGATTTTGTTGGCACGGCTGAATCCAATTCTCGGGCCAGCTTTAATGTCAAAGCATATGGTGCAATTGGAAATGGAATGAATAATCCAGCATCAGCCAATGGATTTGCAACACTGGGGGCATTGCAGGCAGTATATCCATTTGCAACGTCAATTACCAATCAAATGGATTGGTTAGCCGCGCAATTATGCGTAAATCTCGCATCGGGGTTGCCAAATGGGGGCGCGGTTTATTTTCCGGCCACAGGCACTTATTATTTCGATCAGGAACTTGTATTGCCGGATACGCCATCTGTCCATTTACTTGGTGATGGGCCGAATGTGTCCGCCCTTTATTGGCCAAACGATTTAGGCTCTGGTAAATATGCAATTAGAACTGCTGATGATACCAATAGTTCTACTTATGTTAATATTTTTAGGCTTTCAATTCTCGGCCCAGGATATGGCCAGAGTCTCACAATGGGGTCTGCTTTTTGTCATATGCATGGTGTTAAATGTACACATTTGTTTGAACTACAGAATGATATGTTGCAGGGTTTTTACGCAAATATTTATATAGTTCAAGATCATTCTGGTTTTTCTAATTTGACTTCGACCAACGGGTATTACAACGTTTATTTCGGATCAGATGGCCTAACAAGTTATGGCGACCATAGTTTCTTTAACTGTTTATTGGCGGGTGCTTCTATGGCATCTGTTGGTGTATCAGCGCCTAATGGTATTGATACTGTTTATTTTGGCCGTTGTCATATGGGTTATGCTCCATATGCGCTTTACCGCGAATCGGGCAGCCCTTCACGGCCATTCGTGGATAATTCTTCTTTCGTTCAAGTTTCTATGGAATCTTTTGGAAATGCAGCAATCCACGGGGTCAATACAACAGATACTATTACAAGTTGCACATTTCTCAATTTAACTATGGCATTTGAGCCTGGGTCTACTTATAGCCTTTCTGGCCAAAGCAGCGGTTATTATATTGACGTTGGTGTATTTGATGATAATACATTTGTTGGTCTTGATCCATTTCAGCAAGATGGTAACTTTCTTGGTGGTTCTCCGGTTGCTTTTATTCGTGGATCGGGGTCTTGTTCATTGAATTACTTTAGTCGCCTTGATAATACGATTGGCGATGTGACTTCTGGAATTCCATTTATTGTTTCAAATACTGCGAATTATAATCAATGGGAAGGAAATGGTGCGGGTGGTATATTCCTGTCAGCCCAAGGAAGCACAATTACTTCTGGCCAAATTGTTGGGCAAAAGTATGGCCAATGGGCACAACCATTAGGATCGGCAACCGATATTCCTTTTGGCGTTGCCGTTGTTGGTGGAGCAACCGGAACAATTATTCCTGTTGCAACGCACGGCATTACCACGGTCAATAAAGTTGCGTCTGCGATTTCTGCCACGAAAGCCGTTGGGGCAAGCCAAGCCACGCTAGGCGCTGCTGCCCCTATTTCTGGCACATATCAATTACATCTGATTGGGTCAGCAACAAATGATGCGGCTTCCGGTGCTGCAACGGTATCTGTTCAATTGAATGTGGCACCTATATCGTATCCACAAGCTACGCCAACTGTAACTGGATCAAAAGGCGGAAATGCTGCTCTCGCTTCTGTAATAACAGCATTGGTTGATGCGGGCCTTGTAATAGACAATACAACATAATACTAACAAAAAGTTAACTTGCTTTCTTTGCTTGAAAAAAGTATATACATCACGGCCAAACGGAGAAAAGCTAATGTCTCAAGAAGAGACATGGTTTCTAGCTGGTTTCGCTACTATAATATTCCTTGGATCAATGGCCTTTTCGGCTGGGGGCCATATAATCGCAGGATTAATATTCTGGTTATTGGGCACATTCATCAGTGGTGTGATTGCATTTGTGGAGACTTATTAAATGCTAATATTTATTGGTGCGGTGTGCAGTCTTACGGCAGTAGCATGTCTTTTAATTGACGGAGCGTTTGATTATGCATGTTGGTTTGCTGCATTTGGTGTACTTGATTTAACCGGAAAATAGAGGCGAATAACAACCATGTCGTTAAGCAGAAAACCCACCCTTTGTATAGATTTTGATGGTGTTATTCATAATTATTATGCTGGATGGCGAAATGGTGAGATTTACGGCGATATTGTACCCGGATTTTTTGAGTGGTGTATGAAAGTCAAGGGCACTTTTACTCTTGCTGTTTACTCGTCCCGTACAGGAGACGACAAATTGCGAAGCGCGATGGTGGATTGGTTGCGTGAAAAGCAGATGACGTGGTGGAATACTCAACCCGGTAGCGAGGAACTTCCTATTCCATTTACCTTTGAATTTCCTTTGAATAAGCCTGCTGCATGGATCACTATTGATGATCGCTGTATCCATTTTGACGGCAGATGGGACAGCCCAGAATTAACGCCCGATGCATTACTTGCTTTTGTCTCTTGGACGAATAGCTAGGAAGAAAAACAATGCGCGATACAACCCGCTACCCAATCACAAAACAAGAAATTATTAATTGCTTATTAGATATAAAAATAGAAACAATGAAAGAGGAAGGCTGCGGAGACATGCGGCCCATATTGCTTGAAACAACAATAAATTTCATTGAAGCTTATATGAGTGATGACCTTAAAGCCAGCTAGCCTTTCCTGGTAGATTTTGAATGCCATGTGCAATGCGTTCGGCTTCATCCCGCACCTTCGGCGGGCGCTTCCCCAACAACAATAACCGTCCCTCATGCCGCTTGAGCGTGGTTGTCAGTTGCCCTTTGGCGCGTTGGGCCTTGACTTCATCCCCACCGTTCGGCAGATGGTACGCCCAATAGCAGCCTTCATTGGGGTCTGCTGGCATAACCAAAATACCAATTATTTTCCATTCGTCAGATGTTAAATCTGCCCATATATATGCTGATTTGTGCATGTTTCCTCCCTGTAGGCACTTTTATTTATACGTGTATTCTTGCCCTTTTGAAGCGGGGGCATTTTGCCCTTTCGGCTGGGGCTTTTCTTGTTCTTGGGGGAGATTAAATGGGTCTACCCCTTGAGCATGACCGATTGGGCAAGTAATAATTGTTAACGTTGTAAAATCTGTCCTTCCACAAAACGGTGTAGTGAGAAGGGCACCTAGTAATGCTAGCACTCTTGGGTCCATTTGACCCTCCCATATTTCAACTCCTGAACATATAAATATTTTTTGTTATTTTTCAAATGAAAAATTGGTAATAAAAAGCCCCCAACATGGAGTGGGGGCTTTTAGGGAGTCAGGCTGTGGCGGCAGCGGCGGCACCCTTGAACAAACCCAACTGAGTGGCCATTTTCTCGCCTTGCTCGGTGAGCGTGAACCCGCCATTCAAGCGGAGTACCAAGCCCTGCTTTTCCAGCTTTTCCAAGGACTTGCGGTAACTCCACAGCTTGCCACCTTCTGAGATGATTCGATGGCGTAGAGAATTGATTTCAATCCCCTTTGTGCCAATTTCCATCAAGATAATGCGCTGCAAGTAGCCATACTTGTGCCGATAGCGCGCCCGCTTCAAAGCCTGTGTGGTCTTGGGCTTGGGTTGGGTGTGGGGCTGCTGCTTGGTTTGCAATGCGGAAACAAGATCATCCAGCGCTTCCTTGCGGCCAAGCTGATACGCTTCCTGCAAGGCGCTGGAAATATCCTCGATCAAGTCATTCAGCGTCTTGGTGTTACTCATTTGTAGCTCCTGATTATAGCAGAGAGATGACTTTCCATCCTGCTAGACGCAACTGTTCTTGCCAGGATGGGGTTTCAGTAATCGACAGAGACTTACCAGCTATGGAGCAATAGGGCGCTCCAATCATAAGCTGCTCTGTCTGAGATAGCATAGTCATTTTTGTGTTCCCAAAATGTTTTAGTGTTGGTTCTCCCCTGCAATTTGGTAGCCAAGCAACGGCAATTGTGCCGCCTGTTGAGTTAGCAGGACGGGCAAAAACAACCTGCCCCGCTATTTCCCTGTCTGGTGCGACAACGATCCAAACATTAACGTTGCGAGTGCGCCTGGAAATGGCAGTAAGCGCATCGGCAAAATTATTGATGGGTTTCGACACCAATAGACTCGTCAGACGTATCCCAATCTGGTTCATGCGTCGGCTGACGGCTTAGACCCAGAATGGCAGTCAGATCATCCCAATCAGCGGGCGTCATCACAACCTGGATAGCCGATCCTTCGTCAATTTCGTGAATGCGGCATGAATCCAGAATATCCCGCACTTTGCGCAGGGTGGTAGTGCTCGCCCGACGTGTTTGTGTGATTTGCGGGCTTGTTGCTACGACGTGACGCCGTGTTGCCTTTGGCTTGCCTTGCGCATGTGCCTCTTGGACGGCTGCTTCGATCCGCTGCGCCGCTTCGCGCATGTTGCCATGCGATTCGGTCACAACAGCCAAAACTTCCGTTGGCGCAATTTCACCCTTTTCAATGTGTTCCTTTATTGCTTCTGGAACAGCATTCAAGGTGAGCATATTGTTGACAAAAGACAAGCTTTTGCCAATCCGCTGCGCAATCTTCTCGGGCGGCATGAAATTCAGCAGGCGGCGCAAATGAACTGCGGTTTCTGATGCCGAAAATGGCTTGCCCGTATTCGCCAAATATTGATAGACTAGGGCATCAGCTTCGGAATCATGCTTGTTTGCAGGCAAGCAAGGCACAGCGGAGATCGGTGCGCCTCTTTCAATCGCCCGCATCACGGCATGCCACCGCAATTCACCATTGCGGATTAGCGCGCGGCCATCCTTAAAGACGATTCTGAGTGGTTCCTTGACGCCTTCTGAGGCAATAGATTCGGCAAGTTCCAGGATATGCTCTTGGTTTTCTTGAAGTGCCAGATTCCGAGAATTCCAGCCCGGCTCAGGCTCCAACAAAAACGGATTGATAAGCAGCAATTGCTTACGCCCCTCGGCTAGATTTTCCAGGCCGTGGCGTTCCTTGCCGGGGAGGGCGTCATATTCCCGCCGCTTCAACTCCGCTTCGGCAGTCAGACGGGCGATAAACTCTTTGGGAGTTTCCGTGCCCATTGCGGGCGTATTCATTGGGCAAATCCTACTGTGGTTTCAGGTGAGGTACCATCTAATATACCTCGCCGCGATTTACCAATGCAGGATTTGTATGGCTGTTACGCGCTTGGCACATAACCATCTAGATCGCCGGTTTCGTACCAGCCATTACTCCATTCACCATCAATTATCCATATGCCGCCATCGCGGCTCCACAATGTACTTTCGGGTGGGATAATATACCATGTGACGGTATAGAAACATTTATTGCGTGAAGCCAGTACGTGCAACTCCAAACCACGTACCAGCTTCACTTCATTGATCGGGCGAACTCGGCTTATTTTTTCGATATAAACCGGATCAATTTCGTCCTTCGGAGGCGGATTTTGTAGCCAAAAATCCAAACAGAGTTGGTTATTCTGGCGTGGTGCCACCACTTCGTCAATGAGTGCCACGGAGTACCAGCTTTATTTTGTCATTGGGCAGCTTTGCCATGAGTGCATCCCAAGCGGCCTTAGCGTCGGCTGGCGGACTGGCGGGTTTCTGCGCCTCGCTATCCCAAAAGCCATGACGTGCCAAATGCCGCGCCAGTTTGCGCAGCTTGGACATCTCACGCTTCATGCCGGTGCGATAAGCTTGACACCGGGGTCTGTTACGATCATATTTCTTGTTCTTATTTGACTTATTGCCAGCCATGACACTAACCAAAAAAAACGGAGGGGGCGCGATTGGCACACCCCCTCCAAGGGTTAGGGAGGAAACCGTGTCGGTATGGGCGACACAGGACATATCTATGGCAGGCAGCGGCGCGTGACCAGTGCATTTTCTGCATAGCAGACATGCAGATTTAGCATTTGCGTTGCAGCGAAAGGGACGCTATATGTGATAAAGAATCTGTTGCGAGGTCTCTTGAGCACTGGAATTATACCTGTTGATGGGTATATTCTCTCCCCTGGATTTCAACGCCGTATGCCTAAACTTTTTCGGCGTACGGGGGGACGCTATCTCGGTAATGATAAATGGTTGCCGATTGCGTGCTTTCCATTACAATTTGATGCGGATGAGGTACTAAGGGCGCGAGAATTTATTCTGGATCACTTTCCTATTGAATATTCCAGATTATTAAATCCGCCAGCACGGCGTAAAACAGAAAAATTAATTCCATTGCGCCGTTGGTGTGTCTCGCAGGGAATTACCTACAAACAAGGCTGGGAAATGTGGCGAAATAAGACATTGCCAATTCCAGTCCAGCAAGAGCCAAACGGTCGTATTTTACTGCGTGTGCCTATGGAAATATGACATAGCAGCTATGTCGCATTGGCATTGATAAAACCTGACATACGCCACCATATTGCAATGCACCATGCAGTACAGTGATCCAGATATACACTACATAGCGTGGATATTAACAGTGTCCGACGCCAAACGGCTCGCGTCTAGATTGCTGGATCGTGGATTACTGTTTTCTGTGGAATCGGTTATCCAGACTCAGACAGGAATGCGGATGCTTTTTCGATTTCCTAAAGGTATTTCTGGCAAAGAGATACTAAAGGGAATTAAGTTTACGCATGACGGCCTTGATTGGTGGAAGCCCTATTAATGGAGTCTATTACGATGAATGTTATTGCGCCGAGATCGCCGTGGAAGTATTTCGGCAATGAGTTGCATCCAAATGCGTCTATTGAAGAATGGGCGCGTGTGTCTGGCATGGATTTCCGTATCCAAGCCAGCCCAGTTTTATACCAAGCGGATGGCAAAATTCTGGAAGTGCCAGAACGAAAAATTCTGTGGCATAATCGAACAGGGGCATGGCTTGGAGATGTAGGCTGTGCTTTCCATGTTTTCCAACCACAAGACATCCTGGTATTTTCGCGCGATGTAGCGAAAGCGGCTGGTTTTACCCTGCGCTCCGCTGGCACGATGTTTGAGGGGCGCCGTATGTGGGCACTCGCGGCAACTGGTATGCACGCGCATATTCTAGACCCGCAGGATACTGTGGCCGCTGCGTTGCTTTTGTCAAGTGCCTGTGATGGCACAATGACGACAGAGGGACGATATATTATAATTGTTACGAATGGCAATGCTGCGCTGCCATTGGACGGGCAGAGCGTGAAAGTTCCGCACCGGACAGTATTTCGGCCAGAAATTGTCAAAGCGCAACTAGATGTAGAGGGAGCGAAGAGCCAATTCGATAAAACAATTTCTTTGTTTCGCACAATGGCCGAAACAAAGTTGTCGCCGCGTATGGTAGAAAAACTAACAATAAATTTATTCAATGCTCGTTACGTGCAGCAAACAAAAGCGGTGCGGTGGCAGATCGACACAAGCAAGCCAGTACGCAGTGTCATAGAGATGGCAGTGGAAGGCGGCGGCGCAGGATCATGGCTGGCGGGCCGCAAGAAGGGTGGCGTGACTGTGTGGGGATGGCTGACGTGCGTTATAGAGTATGTGGATCATCATACCCGTGCGCACAACACGTCGAAAGCAAGTGCAGAGGATAATCGTTTTGACTCAGCAATGTTTGGTCGAGGGGCCGTGTTGAAGGCAAAAGCCAAAGAATTAGCAACGGAGCTTTGCTAAATCTCCCCCGCTGGTAGCTAATATGTTGAGGTAAACAATGCGTTACACTTTGCCAACGATTTCTGAGATTCCCAATACATACCTGCAAAGTGTGGGTCTTTACCTACGCCAACATGGTTTCGCGAGTGCCATTGGGACAAAAATGGAAGCGAGTGCAATTTGCTACGCTTTTTCTGATCGGGCCGATTCTGTTGTAGCGGCTCAAAGAATTATGCGTATGCGAATTGGTAAAGTGTTGCCTATACTGGGGAAAGTCGCATGATTTTGTCAATGTTTTTGGATGATGGTGGATTTTTGGTTGGTGATCCTTCACGAACATTGACAATGTACGCGCCCAAACATTCTCGGTACGCTAGATTGGCGCAAACCAGTCAGGTAATTGCTGCGCGTACTATGGGGCGCGATTTGCAATTGCAATCGCGAAAGCCAACGCAACAGGATCGCAGACGAATTGCGCTTTTGCAGGCGCAGGGAAAGAAAATACTATAAAATAGGAGGCTGGGATGCCGCGGGTGCTTACTCTTGACCAGTTAAGAAACGGCCGTATATGCCAGCGGACTCTACGAAAATTTAAGGAATTGTTTGGTGAGTCTGTGGAAGTTACGGAGAAATTGGCGGAAAAACACGCAATGGATTTTAGCTTTGATAACGGCGGTGAATATCTATTAACACCCACTGGCAGGCGTCAGTATTATACTCAATCAAATACTATTAAATTAAGATTTGTTTGCGGGCACAGATATTTTCATGACTTATTTAATATGGAGCATATTTATCCTTTAACGACAGCTACCACCTTGGAGGCTTTAACTTTTTTTGATCGGCAAGGAATGAATCCTGAGGCTCGCGCCGAAGTGCGTAATAAATTAGATGCAATGGAGCGGAGAGTCCAGAAATTGATTGATAAGCGAAATAAGCGCTTGCGTAGATTAAATAGAAAGCAAGACAAAGAACTCGCAAAGTTGTGGGCAAGAATTTATATTTCTGAAAAGCCGCAATAACATAAGTCACGGCCAGGGAGAAACATAAGTCACGGCCAACAATATCAGGCAGTACGGAGGAATGAAAATGGCGATTCGTCACATTGAGTGTGTGGCCGACCGCGCCGAAGGATTGTGCTGCGGCTTTCCGTACAATACGGAAATCGTGAGCATAAATGGGGTGTGGTTTCACGTTTGGCTTGGCGACGCGGCTCCTACTCAGCAATTGCTGCATGCGTTGGAGATCGCTGCTAGGCGCCAGCGCGATATCGTGCGCCTGACCTATTCAGCCGGACAGCCAACCGGCTTCTGGGCGCATCAGAATTTTGACTGACCTAGAGTTTGAAAAGGAATAAGCAGGTGAGTGTAATTCTTGATGCTACTACGCATACTGTGCGGACTTCGCGTAATTTGCGCGGATTGCTGGATCACGCTCGTCGTGTTTCAAAGAGGAATAACGATGGGATTACGGCGGGTGCTGTTAGAAATGTTGAAGTTGAAGTCTTTTCGCTGGGGCGATCTGCACACTTGACGGTCGAATACATAGACGGCTCCACAGGAAATGCTACGTTTAACGATCCTTATATTGCGCGTCAATGGGGATTACGGTTGGCAAATCGTTACGGTGCCGAATTTTGTTACATTGACAGGCGTTAAATGCATGGCTGCATTGCAAACTTTGTGATTCTAAGTTGAGCGTGGTTTGATTATACTCTGCCAACTTGTAACTCATGGAGCGCGCGATGCGGCCCCTGTCACCAGAATATGCCAAGATCACAAATGATCTGATGCGGCAATTGTCTGAAATGTCGAAAGACAAATATAAAATTCATACCAGTAAGTGGAGAGAAGGGGCACGGCCGGGGCAAAGTGATGTATGGACAGGACCGAGCAGCATTTCGCGCCGTCCGGATATTGATCATTTTATTGCCGCGCAGCATGCAAAAATAATTATTGATCCTAACATAAAGGCGCCGGGGTATAGTCTCAAGACTGACGCCATTACAATGAGATCAATAGGAGACGATTTCCGGGATTCGTACGTTACAATGCTCCATGAATTGGTTCATTGGACTGGGCCGCGTTTGCATCGCTTGGGTAGTTTTATTGACTCAGAGGAAGAATATACGGGAGAGGAAGCCGTGGCCGAACTCGGTACGGCATTTCTTGCCCATGATTTCAAATTGGGTTTTGATTTATTGGCTTTGAGGCATGCACCATATTTATTCGGATATTTCTATAATATAGATTGGAGTCCAGGCAATCTTATTCCTGCTTCATATTTTGCACAGGACGCCGTAGATTATCTGTATGCGCAAGAGCGGAAGGAAATTGTTTGATTTCCGTTTCAAAACGAATCTAGTTGCATAGCTGCTATGCGCTAATAACATTTGTGTTTCGTAACCTAATCTCTATATTTGGTATGTGTTTAACCAACGTTGAAAGGCTTACGAGATGCAAGAGAAAGCAAAGCTTCTAATTGTGTGGGCAGATTTGCCTATGCAACTTGGTAGCGACATGGCTTTTGCTCATGTCTATGCACGCGGCGCCGTGTTGCGTTCGGGCGCAATGACTGTGGAATCTTCAAGTGATTTCTATTACGAAGGTGTGCCACAGAACAAACCGCGTGAAATTCCGTTGGAGAATTTTTCTCTATCTGCCCAAGTGGATGACAGGCGCGCGGAGCCATATGCGTTGCGTTATGGTTACAAGCCGACAGATACGGGTATGGAAGAAATCATTACGGCGCGTGATATGGAGGAATATGCGCGCCCATTGCAGCGAATTGAAGCGAAATTGAGAGAATTTGACGAAAATGTCGGCCCCGCTTCCACGTTTGGGCATCTGATTCTGCGCCTTGCACGTATCTTGCATGTGGATTATGTCGTGATCATGCCCAGTCGCCCGTGGAGTGGCACAACGGAGCCACGCAGCAGAATTGATTTAGGCAACTTTGCTTCGTCCGTAGTTGCTAGCGTTAACAACGTTGTTGCAGAGGCGCATAATATTTGCGCGAGCAAAGTGCGTCCCACATAATGCATAAGTCACGGTCAAGGTGCAATAGGGCATAAGTCACGGCAGGAACGCATACCCACTAACGCGGATATGCGTTCCTTTATGTGGAGTGTCAGTGATGCGATTCTATCATGCGACAGCAAAGGAATTTTTGCCGTCCATTCTATCGCGCGGGTTATTATCTGATCCGCCAAAACGCAATTATGACGGTAGATATTACCTTGGCGCCAGGGGAACCGCAGTATATGTCTGTGATTATGGTTATTCCTCTCCCTGGCGAACCTGTCATCTGGAAAAGTTTCGCGAGCCAATTTTATTGGAAATAGATTTTCCCCCCAAAACAAAATTATTTGACGATGAATTGGGGGGACCAGGATGTTACTATTATATTGGTGACATTCCACCAGAATGGATCACAGTTCAAAGGACAAAGGAAGAGAAAGATGGGTAAGAATATATGGTCTGGCGCAAATGTAATTGATTTGCGCGATGTGACTGATCGCGTTGACGAATTACGCGGGCTTACAATGATGACAAAGCAGGAAATGGATGAATTTGATTTTCTGGTTGCTCTATTGGAAAAATGTAAAGATAAGGGCGGCGGCGCGCTAGTGCAACTCTGCCATGCAAATTTTGCAAGGCTAGTGGCGGGGGAATCGTACTAGAGTCGGCGCGTGGCTCTCTAGGAGGTTCCCCCTATGCTCCGCATGGCTTCTGTCCCGCTACCCTGCCCGGATGGCTCTACTGCTGCCCATTGCCATTTCCGCGACGAAGTGACGCGCATATTCGGTGGGTATACCGCCGTGCCAATGTGCGGCGGATGGCGAGATCCACAGACAGGTATCTGTTACCATGAACCCGGAATCCTGTACTGGATAGCAATGCAGCCCGGTGCTGTTGCCGATCTGGATTTGGATGCCATTGCTGTCAAAGCGGCCGAAGCAATGCAGCAGCAATCCGTTTTGATCCAACATGCCTCTGGCGACGTTGTGATCCTGGATTGCAATGAACTAGCGGAGCGTGATGTGCCATGATCTCCTTCGACGTTATGCTGTTGGTGTTTCTCTTGATCGGACTCAGTGCAGGGAAACTTGCTTCTCTTGCACTGACAGCGAAAGAAAGAACGAAAGGAAAGTAAATGAACGCTTTAGAGATTCCAGCAATGGAATTGCTGTTTACAATGCGCTCAGATGCGCAATGGGAATGGCAAATCCGCAACGGCGAAACCGGGTGCGTGCGTGATTGTCCGCGCACATATGCGTCATTTGAAGCCGCGGTACGCCATGCGCAGAATGAATTGCGCGCAATGAAATATGCGCCTATTTATGCGCAACATGAGGACAGCTAGATATGATTGAAATTCCACAAATAAATAAAGACGGAACAGAAAAGGTGGTATTGCTCGGAAAATACGTTCAACCAATAATGGATTTAGAGCGCGCCGAAAAATCTCTTAGAGATTCGGCGCCAGAATATTGGGATTATCCATCCGAAGATGGATCACACGCGCGGTATATTTCCGCCCTTGTGCAACACGATGAGCGGATAAAGAGGTTACGTGCCATTTATCACGAAATTGCTGGAATTTATCGTGGCATAGACGAGCAACCATATGTAAGAAAAGGATGAGATCGTGGAAAAGAGCACGTACACGCCGAGCGTTGACGACATCGTGCGATTTGAACAAGGGGAAATGTCGTATGATGAAACAGTGGAATTCTTAACCAAGTTGCGCGATGCGGGCTTGCTCTCGCAGCTACAGGGTTTCTACGGCAGAGCGGCGCGTCATTTTGGTTTGATCTGACAATTCTGGTTGCATAGCAGGTGTGCACACTTTGCGGTTCATGCCTGCTATTCACCATTGTAAAGTATAGCGCTCGCTCGTTAACAATGTGAAAGGGCTTTGTATGTGGCTTCTCTTGCGACAGCGCGTGGATCGGCAATCATGACTGAATTGGCATTCCTCGCGTTTCATGGCAGTCATTTCATTCATGGAATGACGGTGCTTGTCGGCCGGTTCTTGCACGTCAGCACGACTCGCGTGAACGCAGCAGCGCATAAAGCGGAGCGTTGGGCACACCATGCTGTGCATCTGGCGCATGCTTGCTATTTTCTGGCGCTGCTGAAGGAAACAGTCGAGACGTTTCCTGCCGTGTCCGCAGTCACCGGGTTTGAAACAATCACGGTTGGGCTGCTGCTGCTCAATATGACGATTGGTGTCAAAGACTAACAACAGGAGAAACAGAGTTGGACGAAACCGTTTTCTATGTCGTGACACTCGCGGACGGCGAGTTCAGCGATTTTCTAGCCGATGCGTACGGCGAGGTTGTGCCGTTTGATCCTGCAGAAGCAATCGAGGTACAGCAAGAGCTTGAATACGTTTCCGGGTATCCGGCGGCGGTAGTACAATGACAGCCCGCCCAATTTCCGCAATTGCTCGCGACATTAAGCGCGATTGGGGAACAAAAATCAATTATGGAGCAAAACCGTACCTGGAGGCTATGCTCGATCTGGACCAGATCACAGACAATTATATGGCGGATTCAGGTAAATCCGTTGTGCTCTATTTTCTGGCCAATGCGGCCAATTATCGCGGACCAAAAGCAAGAGAGTTGAAAGCTGAACTCAAAGCATTACTGAAAACGGAAGGAAAATAAAACGCCGGAATAAAGGTACAACACTTCGGATAAAACAACCCGATGGAGAGAACAAAATGCCAAATGAACCAACGTGCTGGGTAGATCAGACGCAATCCTTGATTGACGAAACTTTGCGGCGATCATGGCAGAGTTTTACTGCCCATGACGCGAGTATGTCATTTCCCAAAATGGCTGACGATATTTTTTCGGTCTTGGCCAAGCAAGATTGGATTGATTCTTCACGGCGCACGCCAGCGGAA
>Ga0335083_10005074_pt1 | contig 16649 bp, 15 predicted proteins | sample Lox_Sample_42_FD_206716 | JGI IMG/M metagenome (GOLD analysis project Ga0335083, IMG submission 206716) | Soil microbial communities from Loxahatchee National Wildlife Refuge, Florida, United States - Lox_Sample_4.2 | ecosystem: Environmental > Terrestrial > Soil > Wetlands | place: USA... | reverse complement strand
CGAGAGCCAGGCGCTCGTGGACAGCACCGCCAGGGACGCGGACGACACGGGCGAGGCGATGCAGAAGCTCGCCAGGCTCGCCGACGACATCTCCGCCGAGATGCAATCGATCGCTTCTTCCGTGGGCACGCAGCGCGAGGGGATCGAGGCGCTCTTCGCGAAACTGAAAGGCGCCACGCGCGCGGCCCAGACGATCCGGGACGAGGCCGATGCGATGACCAAGGCCACGTTCCAGCTCTCGGAGCTGACCGAAGGCACGTTCGAGCACTTCGGCACGGTGGACCTGGGCACCACGTTCCATCGCGCCCTGGCGCTCAGCCGCGAGCTCGCCGCCGAATCGCGGCGCGTCTTCGAGTCGGCCATCGATTCCGGGCGCTGCTCGCTCGACGATGTCCTCGCGCTCGACTACCAGGAGATCCGCGGCGCCGACATCCGCAGCCTCGCGCGGCTCTTCGACGTGAGCCGCGTGCCCGAGCGCGGCTTCGAGCCGCCCAAGTACCACACGCGCTACGACGCGGCGGTGGACGTGGACCTGCAGCGCGTGATGGAAGCGGTGAAGGCGAAGGAGCCGGCGCTGATCTTCGCGCTGGTGATCGATCTCAATTCCTACGGGCCGATCCACAACCGCGAGTACTGCAAGGACTGGACGGGCGTGGCGGCGCAGGACATCGCCGGCAACCGCATCAAGCGCTTCTTCACCGACCAGCGCGTGCTCGTGCGCGGCGCCCGCGTGGGCATGCCGCAGGCATCCGACCTGCGCGACCGCGCCACGCGCGACGATTTCTCGCGCGCCGGCTGCGACCTGGGCGAATCGGCGCAGATGGCGAGCCAGTTCCTGGTGCAGACCTACGCGCGCGACACGGGCGCGATCGTCACGGTGATCACCGCGCCCATCTTCGTGAAGGGCCGCCGCTGGGGCGCCACGCTCCTCGGCTGGACCACGGACGGCAGCCGCTAGCGGTCGAGCTCGAGGATGCGGATTTCGCCCTTCACGAGGTCGGGCACGTAGAGCATCTTGCCCAGGGTGCAGAGGTCGGCGGGTCCCTTGAACCCCTTGCCGAGCACCTGGACCTCGCCCATGGGGCCGTAGCGGATCACCGCGCCGCTGTCCCAGTCGGTGAAGAGCAGCGTGCCGTCGGCGCGCTCGGCCAATCCGTCGAGCCGGCCGATGTCCGGCGTGAGCTCCGAGATCGACCCGTTCGCCGCCATCGCGTAGACGCCGTGATGCTTCTCGGGCGACTCGAAGCCCGCCATGAGCAGCGACCCGTCCTTCGCCACCCAGAGGCCGTTGGGGAATACGTTCCTCTTTTCCCACACGAGCGTGACCCGCGGCTGCAGCGAGGCCTCGAGATAGTCCGCCGGCTCGACGCGGTACAGGCGATCGATGCGGTTGTCGCTCACGTAGGCGGCGCCGTTGCTCACGATCACGTCGTTCGCGAAGTTGATGCCGGGGATCTCCACGCGCCGGCCCTGCTTCGTGGCCGTGTCGAAGATCCAGAGCGAATCGATGTCCGTGACCCACAGCCGCGTCCCGGCGATCCAGATGCCCTTGGGCTTGTTCATCTTCGCTTCGAAGTAGCGCTTGTCGATCACCTTGCCGTCGGGCGCGACCTTGCTGATGTATCCGAGGCCGTCCTTGGCCGTGGGATTGGGCTTGTCGCCGCCGAACTGGCTCACGTAGAGCACGTTGTGCTGCGCATCGCAGCCGACCGACTCGGGCCAGCCGAATCCGGTCACCGTCTTGTCGGACAGGACCTTCAGGGGTTCGGCGACGTCGGGCACGGATGCACAGGCCGCCGCCACGACCGGCACGAGGGCGAGCAGCAATTGTTTCGGGCGCATGGGAGCTCCTCCTTGCGAGCGATCATACTCGACCCGCGTTTGGTAGGATTCTTCAATGGCAGCGGCCGTCGTCATCGGTGCAGGACCCGGGTTGGGCTGGTCCCTGGCGAAGCGATTCGCGCAGGGCGGCTTGCGCGTGGTGGCGTGTTCGCGCGATCCGGCGCGGCTGGAGCCGAGGGCCGCCGCGGACGGCGTCGACGTCGCGCTCGAAAGTTGCGATGCGGCGAAGCCCGCGGACGTGGAGCGCGTCTTCGCGAAGGTCGCGCGCGAGCACGGCGCGCCGGCGCTCGTGGCATTCAACGCCGGCGCGTACGAGCGCGGCGGCATCCTGGACATCCGCCCCGAGGATTTCGAGCGCTGCTGGCGCGTCGGGTGCTTCGCGGGATTTCTCGTCGGGCAGGCGGCCGCGCGCCTCATGGTGCCGGCCGGCGCGGGCACGATCCTCTTCACGGGCGCCACCGCGTCGCTGCGCGGAGGCGCGGGCTTCGCCAATCTCGCCTCGCCCAAGTTCGCGCTTCGCGCCGTCGCGCAATCCATGGCGCGCGAGCTGGGACCGAAGGGCGTCCACGTCGCGCACGTGATCATCGACGGGCAGATCGCGTCGGAGGCGCGCGCGGGGCTCGCCGCGGAGCGCGGCCCGGATTCCCTGCTGCCGCCCGATGCCATCGCCGAGAATTACTGGAACCTGCACGCGCAGCCGCGCGGCGCGTGGACCCACGAGCTCGACCTGAGGCCCTGGGTGGAAAGGTTTTGAAGAGCCTCGCGCCCCAGGGCGACGTGCGCGGCCAGTGCGACACCGTGGGATACGCGACGACGCGCGAGGCGATGGCGAAGGTGTGGGAGCTCTCCGCGACGCCGCCGGCGCCGGAGTCCTTCGGCGCCACGGTCGCTCCCGGCGTGTACGGCGCGATCGGCCCGCACGACGACTACATCTACACGGCGCGCGTCTATCGCGGGATCTTCCCGCTCGTCACCGCGAAGACCGTGGTGATCGTGGGCGTGTTCCACCGCTACCGGAAGTTCGGGGCGCGCGACCAGCTCGTGTTCGATTCGTACCGCGCGTGGAGCTCGCCCGACGGCGAGATCGCCGAATCGCCGCTGCGCGAGGAGCTGGTCGCGGCGCTCCCGGAGGGCATGGCCGTGCAGGACAACGCCGCCCACGACATGGAGCACAGCATCGAGGGCATCGCGTATTTCCTGAAGCATGCGCGCGCCGACGTGCAGATCGTGCCGGTGATCGTTCCCGCCGCGTCGTTCGAGCGATTGTCGGAGGAGGCCGCATCGCTGGGAAAGGCGCTCGCGGCCTCGATGAAGAAGCGCGGCTGGCAGCTCGGGCGCGACGTGGCGATCGTGATCTCGGCCGACGGCACGCATTACGGCGAGGACTTCAGGTTCACGCCCTACGGAGAAGGCGGCGTGAAGGCGCTCGATCGCGCCGTCGATGACGATCGCAAGCTCATGCGCGACACGTTGGGCGGAATGATCTCGGCGGAGAAGGCGCGCGCCTTCTACGCGACAGTCGTCGATCCCGCCGATCCCGACCAGTATCGCCGCACGTGGTGCGGAAGATTCTCGGTGACGCTGGGCACGATGCTGGTGGACGAGACGGCGCGCGCGCTGGGCCTGTCCACGCCCCGCGCCGTGCCCGTGGCCCTCGGCGTGAGCGTCGATACGCCCGAGCTCGCGGTGCGCGAGCTGGGTGTCGCGCCCACCAACCCCGCGAACCTATATCATTTCGTGACCCATCCCGCGCTCGCTTACGTGCCGGGAACGTGAACAGGAGAAGACATGGCGATCCCGATGTACCAGGCCGCGGTTCCGACGATCACCCGCGCGTTGAAGAACCTCGCCGACGTGACGGCGAAAGGCCAGCAGCACGCCGAGGCGAAGAAGATCCCGCCCGAGGCGCTCATCAACTTCCGCCTCTATCCGGACATGCTGCCGTTCGTGAAGCAGGTCCAGATCGCGAGCGACACCGCCAAGGGCGGCTGCTCGCGCCTCGCGGGCGTGGAGCCGCCTTCGTTCGCCGATGACGAGACCACGTTCCCGCAGCTGATCGAGCGGCTGCGCAAGACAGTCGCCTATCTCGACACGTTGAAACCCGAGCAGATGGAAGGCGCCGAGTCGCGCACCATCACGTGGACGGTGCGCGGCAACGAGCGCTCGATGATCGGGCAGCAGTACCTCCTGAACCACGTGCTGCCCAACGTCTTCTTCCACTGCACCACCGCCTACGACATCCTTCGGCACAACGGCGTGGAGCTCGGGAAGATGGATTTCCTCGGCAAACCCTGAACGCTCCGCTCTCACTCAAGCCGGAAACACGGAGGACACGGAGAAACACGGAGGACACGGAGAAAAGCCAAAGTCCATGTGAGTTTCGTGCCTATGTTCGAGTTGGGCACGAAATGCAATCAAGACCTTGTCTTTGTCCGTGCCCTCCGTGTTTCTCCGTGTCCTCCGTGTCTCCGGCTTGAATGTCAGCGCAGCGTGAAAGGGACTACTTCTTCGCCGAAGGATCGTCCTTGGGGCCGAGGTACGCGGCCCTCGCGTCCTTGAGCGGCTCGAGGTCGGCGTCCGCGCCCTTCCAGATCGCGAGGAGCGCCTCGTAGGCCGCATTGGCCTCGGCTTTCCTGCCCTGCTTGGCGAGCGCGCGCGCGACTCCGAGCCGCGCGAGCGGCGCGAGGATGAAGTTGAGCACGAGGCCCGGATGATCGAGCAGCTTCTGGAACTCGGCCTCGGCGTCGGCGTATCTTCCCGCGCCCATGTACGCCTCGCCGCGCAGGAACGCGGGATACATCATGCCCAGGCAGGTCACTTCGCCGGTGGCGAGCTCGAAGGCGGCCGCGGGCTCGAGCAGCCGCAGCGCCTCGCTCCAATCCTTGCGCTGCAGCGCGTGCGCGGCGCGGACGGAGGGAATCCAGTAGTGGTGCGCGAGTGTTGCGTGGGGATGGTCCTTCTCGATGCCCGAGACGATCTCGAGGGCGCGCGATCCGTCGCCGGTGCGCGCGAAGGCGAGCGCGGCATAGAGGCGCACGTCGCGTCCGCTGGACAGCGTGAACGTCGCGTCCGCGGCCTGCTTCGCCGCGGCCGCATTGCCCAGCTCCGCTTCGCGAAGCGCCGCCACCGCCTGCCACGTGGCCGCGGTCTCCGGCGCATCCGCCTTCTGCGCCGATTCCACCGCGCGGCGCGAGAGCTCGCGCGAGGCGTTGATGCGGCCGTAGTACGCCTCGGTGTTGGCCTCGGTCGCGAGCAGCAGGTCGTCCTCGCCGGGGCGGCCGGCCACCGCGATCACGTGCCGGCGCATCGCGACGGGCTCCGCCTGCAGGAACGCCGCGTAGTAGGCGAGCTGGTGCACGAAGAACGCGTCGAACCCGTCGTTCAGCGTCCGCTCGATCACCGCGCGCGCTTCCGCGTGGCGCTCGAGGGCGAGCAGGGCGATCGCGAGGTTGCCCGCGAGGATGGCGCTTCTCTCGGTCTCGGCCGCGTATGCGGCGTGCTTGAGGGCCTGCTCCCAGCGCCCGAGCTTCGCGTACTGCCAGCCGAGGTTGAGCGAGGCGGTGCGGTCGCGCGGATAGGTGCGCTGCCAGAGCTCGAGGGAACGCACCGCTTCGTACACGTCGCCATCGACGTAGTCGTGGTAGAAGGCCTCGATCCGGTAGCGCTCGCGCTCGCCGGCCTTGCCGCGCAGCGCGTAGCTCTTCTTCATGAACTCGGCCGAGCGCGTGGTCTGCCCCATGTTCCCGTACATCGAGGCGAGGGCGCTGTGGGCCGAGGCGAAATCCGGGTCGAGCTCGATGGCGCGCAGCATCTCGGGCACCGCCACCGCTTCGCCCTTCTCCCACCAGAGCGAGCGGCCCAGCGCGTAGGCCTTGAGCGCTTCGAACGATGGCGTCGCCACTTCGGCGAGCGGGATGGAGTAGCGCTGCACCGACGCGATCGACTCGCCCAGCGTGCTGCGAAGCGCGAGGGCCGCCTTGTCGAGCGCGGCGATCACTTCGCCCTTCCCGTGGGCGCGCGCCTGCTCGGAGGCGAGGATGTCGCCTTCGGTGTCCACGGCCTGCAGCCCGATCACGTAGTCGTCGCCCAGCGAGAAGATGGAGCCGAACACCATCGCCTTGGCGCCCGCGCGGCGGCACAGCTCGAAGGCCGCGTCTCCGTTCACGGGCAGGTCCGTGGGGCGCCCCATGAGGCGCAGCGTCGAATGAACGCGCCGGTCGGCGAGCACGTCCACGTACGGCGATTGCGCGAGGTGCAGCGCGAGCGCCTGCTTGAGCGATCCGTCGAAGGACGAATCGCCCGTCTGGTTGTCGATGTCGGCGATGAGCACCGTGTCCTTCTCGGTGATCTTCGGGACGTTTCTCATCGGCGTGACTGTTCGTTCATGGGTTGGCGGACCGCCGCCTGACGCCGGTGAGCGTAGCACACGGGCGTATCATCGAGGCTGTCATCGCCCGGAGAAGGCCATGTTCGTCCATTCACTGCCCACCACGCCCGCCGTCGACGAGATCCAGCGCGCCAAGGTCGAGCTCGCCGCGGCGCTGCGCCTCGCGGTGTTCCACGAGCTCGAGGAAGGCATCGACAATCATTTCACGGCCACCGTGCCCGGGCGCAAGGGCCAGTACCTGATCCTGCCCTTCGGCCTGCACTGGTCCGAAGCTCGGGCGAGCGACATGATCATCTTCGACGACGAGGGCAGGACCGTCGAGGGCAACGCGAAGTGCGAGCTTTCCGCGTGGTGCATCCATGCGCCCATCCATCGCATCAAGGGCGCGAACGTCGTGCTGCACACCCACCAGACGTGGGCCACGTCGCTCAACATGCTGAAGGACAATCGCCTGCTTCCGGCCACGCAGACCGCGGCCTTCCTCACCGACCTCATCGCCTACGACGACGAGTACCAGGGCACTGCCGACTTCCCCACCGAGGGCGAGCGCCTCGCCGCCGCCATGGGCGACAAGCCCATCGTGTTCCTGAAGAACCACGGCGTGCTCGTCACGGGCGCCAGCATCGCACAGGCGTACAAGCGCCTCTACAAGCTCGAGCGCGTCTGCCGCATGCAGATGCTGGCGCTCGCCACGGGCCGGCCCATCAGCGTGCTCTCCGACGACGTGATCGCCGCGGTGAGGGCCCCCGCCGAGATGGAATCGCACTCGGCCGAGGAGCGCGATGAGCTCTTCTTCGAGGCGATGATGCGGGTGATCGAGCGCGAGAATCCGGGCTGCGCGGGCTGAGGCTGGGCGCGCGCGCGGTGCGGCAAGGTGTCATGCACGCGAGCCCGGGCGCGGTATAGGATCGCGACATGGAGCTATCAGGCCCGCCGCTGACGCCGCCGCGCGTCCCGCCGATGACGCGCCGGATGGGGCGCATCGGCTTCCTGCGTGCGTTCTCGCGCAATCCCCTGGAGGTGCTGCCGGCCGCCGCGTACGAGGAGGATTTCTTCGACGGCGGCACGGGAAAGTCCCCGCGCGTGTGGGTGAGCGCCCCGGCGCTCATCAAGGCGGTGCTCCTCGACGAGCGCGACAAGTTCCGCAAGATCCAGCAGATCAAGCTCCTTTCGCCGCTGCTGGGCAAGGGCATCCTCACGAGCGAAGGCGCCGACTGGAAGTGGCAGCGGCAGGCATCGGCGCCGATGTTCCGTCCGCAGGACCTGGCGGCCTTCGTGCCCGCGTTCGTGCGCGCGGCCGACGCGACCGTCGCGCGATGGCGGGCGGCGGGCGAGGGCGCGGTGCAGCCGATCGACGAGGACATGACGCGCGCCACCTTCGACGTGATCGCTTCCACGCTGCTTCCGTCGAAGGACGAGATCTTTGCCCGCACGGTGCAGGAATCCATCTCGACGCTGCAGCGCTACGGCGGCTGGGACATCATGTACGCGTCGCTGAACGTGCCGCGCTGGGTGCCCAAGCCCGGGATGTTCGACGAGCCGCGCGCGGTGCTTCGCCTGCGCTCGGCGGTGATGGCCCTCATGCGCGAGCTTCGCGACAAGCGCCGCGACGGCTCGGGGCCCGACGACCTGATGAGCCGCCTCATCGCCGCGCGCGATCCGGAGAGCGGCCGCGCCATGGACGACGAGCAGCTCGTGGACAACCTGCTCACGTTCTATCTCGCGGGCCACGAGACCACGGCGAAGGCGCTCACGTGGACGCTCTACCTTCTTTCGCGCTCGCCCGCGTGGGCCGGTGAGCTGGTGGACGAGATCGCGCGCGTGACCGGCGGAAATCCCGTGCGCGGCGAGCACATCGACAAGCTCGTGCTCACGCAGCAGGTGCTCAAGGAATCGATGCGCCTTTATCCGCCCGTGCCGATGATGACGCGCCAGGCCGTGGCCGACGCGCGCATCGGCGAGCGCGCCGTCGCGAAGGGCACCTCGGTGCTGATGTCCATCTTCGCGATCCATCGGCACGGCAAGCGCTGGGAGCGGCCGCACGAATTCGATCCCACGCGCTTCGCGCCTTCGCGCGAGGCGGCGATCCCGCGCTACCAGTACATGCCCTTCGGCGCCGGCCCGCGCATCTGCATCGGCATGCCCTTCGCGATGATCGAGGCCACCGCGATCCTCGCCACCTTCCTCCAGCACGCGAGCTTCGAATGGGCCGGCCACGAAGAACCCGTCCCCGTGGCGCGCGTCACGCTGATCCCCAATGGCGGGATGCCGATGAAGGTGGCGCTTCGCTAGGAAGCCTTCGTCATCTTCGCCTTGAACATCGTCACCCACTGGCCCTGGTTCTGCATTTCGCTCCAGGCTTCATAGCTGTCGGCGCCTTGAAGGGTCCAGCGCACGCGCAGGGTCATCGACTGGCCGCCCGCCACGTAGGTGGCCGTGGGGAAGACGATGACGCCGTCGCCGGGCTCGACGGTGCCGCGCATGATGCCGCCGGCGTTCTCGACGTAGAGGTACTCGATCTTCTTCGCGGCGGAGTCGTAGTAGTACGTGGTCTCGCCCACGTAATCGGGCTGGCCCGGCGTTTTCACGGTGTGCACGTCGCGAAGCGCCTTGCCGGAAAGCATCCACGTGAAGCAATGCTCGTCCATGTCGTTGCCGCGCACCGTTCCCTTGAAGCAGTGGCCCGCGAGGAACGCCATGGGCGCGAGCGGATTGGCGGCGGCATCGGCGGCGACGGCGCCGCCGGCCGCGAGGACGGCGGGCACGAGAATTCCGAGGGCAGTCTTCATCTGCGTCTTCCTTTTCGTTGGACCTTCGTGAGGGGCGCGCCGGCGAGCAGCGCGAAGTAGTTGCGAAGCTGCGCCACGGAGCGGTCGAAGTAGCCCACGTCGCGATGGGTGCGCGACTGCATCACGGCGCCTTCCATGGTGGTGAGGACGAACTCGGCGAGCGCGCGCCGGTGCACCGACTTCGGGATGCGATCGCCCGCCGCCTCGAGGCAGCCTTCGATCGCGGCCACCCACGCCTCGAAGTTCTTCGCGAGCGCCGCGCGCACCGGCGGATCGGGCTCGTGGATCTCGAGCGCGAGCGAGCCGATGGGGCAGCCGTAGGTGCACTTCGTCATGACGATGCCCTGGCGATAGCGCGCGAGGAGGGCGAAGATGCGCTCGACGGGATCGGCCACGCCCTTCCACGCGGGGTCGAGCAGCATCGGGCCGATGCCCTGGTGGTACGCATCCAGCACGGCGAGCAGCAGGTCCTGCTTGCCGGGGAAGAAGTGGTAGAGGCTGCCGCTGTTCACCTTCGCCTTCTGCAGCACGTCGGCCACGCTCGTGGAGTCGTAACCCTTCTCCCGGAAGAGCGTCATCGCGGTGGTCACGGGTGGCGTGGGTGGCGTTGGGCTTCATCAGTTGATTGATCGTTCAACCAAGACGATACCGGCGCGGCCGGGGCGTGTCAAGCGAGGCGGGCTTCACGCCCCGGCTCGATCGGCTAGCGGATCAGGCTTCTTCCCACGTCTCGGCGCTGGCGCCCGCAAGAGCCCGCACGCGCTCTTCGTCCTTGGCGAACTCGGCGGCGGGGCCCTCGTACACGATGCGCCCGTTGTCGAGCACGAACGCGCGGTCGGCGATCTCCACCGCGGCGCGCACGTTCTGCTCCACGAGCAGCACCGACATGCCCTCGTTCTTCATCTTCACCACGATGTCGAAGACGTCGCGCACGATGAGCGGGGCGAGGCCCTGGGAGGGCTCGTCGAGGAAGAGGAGCCTGGGATTGAGCACGAGCGCGCGGCCGATGGAGAGCATCTCCTGCTCGCCGCCCGACAGCTGCCGCCCCTTGTTGCCCTTGCGCTCGGCGAGGCGCGGAAAAAGCTCGTACACCTTCTTCGGCGTCCACGGCCCCTTGCGCTCGATGGGCACCTTGAGGTTCTCGTCCACCGTGAGGTTGGCGAAGACGCGGCGGCCTTCGGGTACGTAGCCCACGCCGGAGGCCGCGATCCTGAAGGGGGTCCATCCCGCGACCTCGTGCCCGAACATCTTCACGCTGCCCTTCATCTGCTTCATGAGGCCCATCAGCGAGCGGATCGTGGTGCTCTTGCCCGCGCCGTTGCGGCCCAGCAGCGTCACCATCTCGCCTTCGTTCATGTCGAGCGAGACGCCGTGCAGGATGTGGCTCTTGCCGTAGAAGGCGTGCACGTCGTGCACTTCGAGGATCTTGCTCATGCGGCCTTCCCGAGGTAGGCCGCCTGCACGGCCTCGTTCTTCCCGATCTCGTCGGGCGTGCCCTCGGCGAGCACCGCGCCCTCGGCGAGCACCATGATGCGGTCGGCGAGATGGAAGATCACGCGCATGTCGTGCTCCACCAGCATGATCGTGAGCTTCGAGTCCTTGTGAAGGCTGCGGATCAGCTTGGTGACGTGATAGGTCTCCTGGTCGCCCATGCCGGCGGTGGGCTCGTCCAGCAGCAGCAGCCGCGGCTTCAACGCGATCGACATCATGATCTCGGTGGCGCGCTGGTCGCCGTGGGAGAGCTCGCCCACGAGGCGGTCGCCCTTGCCCTCGAGGCCGCCCATCGACATCAGCTCCTCGATGCGCGCGGCGGTCGCGGCCTTGTCGGCCTTCGACATCCACGGCGAGAGCTGGCGGCCCGCGGCCACTTCCACCGGCACGCGCAGGTTCTCGCGCACCGTGAGCTCGGGGAAGATCTCGGTCACCTGGAACGTGCGCGCCATGCCGAGCTTCACGCGCTTGTGCTCGGCCATCGCGGTCACGTCGCGGCCTTCGAAGAGGATCGTGCCCGCGGTGGGCGGGAAGAATCCGCTGATGAGGTTGAAGAACGTGGTCTTGCCCGCGCCGTTGGGGCCGATGATCGCGCGAAGCTCGCCGGGCTCCACCTTGAGCGAGACGTCGTTCACGGCGACGAGCTTGCCGAACTGCTTGCTGGCGTTGCGGATCTCCAGGACGCTCATGCCGTGCCCTTTCGCTTGAGGATGCCGAGCACGCCACGGGGGAAGAACAGCACGACCAGCACGAAGAACATGCCGATGAACGACATCCAGTTCTCCGTGCGCGAGGACACGTAGTCCTGCAGCACCACGAAGATCGCCGCGCCGATGAGCGGGCCCCAGAAGGAACGCATGCCGCCCAGTACCGCCATGATCACGAAGTTGCCCGACTGGTCCCAGCGCAGCGACCGCGGGTCGGTGAAGTTCTGCAGCAGCGCGTAGAGCGTGCCGGCCACCGCGGCGAAGGAGCCCGAGACCACGAACGAGATCCAGATGTGCCTGTCCACGGGGATGCCGAGGAAGCGCGCGCGCCGCTCGTTCTCGCGGATCGCGATGAGCGTGCGGCCGAAGGGCGAGCGGATCAGCGCCGCCATGATGCCCACGGCCGCCGCGAAGACCGCCAGCACGACGTAGTAGTAGGCCTTGTCGTGCTCGAGGATCTCGAGCTTCGTGAATCCCAGGTCGATGGCCTGGCGCTTCCAGCCGGTGAGCCCGTCGTCGCCGCCGGTCACGTTGTTCCAGCGGAAGGCGATGAAGTAGAACACCTGCCCGAAGGCGATTGTCACCATGGCGAAGTACACGCCGCGCCGCTTGATGATGAGCGCTCCCACGATCATCGCCGCGACCGCGCCCACCGCCAGGCCCGTGAGGATCGCGAGCGGCGTGCTGGGGTAGACGTACTTGATCATCATGCCCGCGGCGTAGGCGCCGAGGCCGAAGTACGCCGCATGGCCGAACGAAAGGACGCCCGTGAAGCCCAGCAGGAAATTCAACGCCATCGCCGCGAGCCCGAGGATCACCACGCGGCTCGCGAGCTCCGTGTAGCCGCCCACCGCGTTCATCCAGTAGGGCATTGTGAGCAGCAGCGCCCACACGAGCGCGTTCTGCCAGTGCTCCTTGAGGGTGGCGTTCATTGCACCCGGCCCTCCTCGCCCAGCAGCCCCCGCGGCCGGATGAGGAGCACGAGGCCCATCATGATGTACATCACGGCCTCGGTGGCCGACGGGAAGAACACAGTCGTCACGCCCGAGGCCACGCCGATCAGCAGTCCGCCCAGCAACGTGCCCGGAAGGCTTCCCAGCCCGCCCACGATGATCGCGACGAAGGAGGGCATGATCAGCGAGGTGCCGATGGTGGGCTCCAGTCCCAGCATTCCGGCGGCGAGCACGCCGGCGAGGCCCGCCAGGTAAATGCCCAGGCCGAAGTTGAGGTTCCTCAGGATCTGCACGTTCACGCCGAGCGTGGAGACGGTCTCGAGGTCCATCGTGCCCGCGCGGATGCGCATGCCCAGGCGCGTGCGGTTGAGGATGTAGAAGAGGCCGCCCACCGCCACCGCGACCAGGCCCACCATGAAGAGGCGATAGCCCGTGAGGAAGAAGAATTCGTTCGAGAGCGGCGTGGTGAGCGCCTCGGGGATCGGGAAGGGCACGCTCTGCGCGCCCCAGATGTAGCGCGAGCCGTCCTCGAGCACGTAGGCGAGGCCGAACGTGAGCAGGAGGCTGTAGAGCGGGTCGCGCCCGTAGAGCGGCCGGATGAGGAGGCGCTCCACGATGAGGCCGATGATCGCCGTGAGGAAAGGGGCGATCGCGAGCGCGCCCCAGAAGCCCACGTGCGGCAGCAGCGTGTAGGCGATATAGGCGCCCAGCGCGAGGAACCCCCCGTGCGCGAAGTTGATCACGCCCGAGAGGTTGAGGATGAGGGACAGCCCCAGGGCCATGAGCGCGTAGAACGCGCCCACGATGAGGCCGTTGAAGGTGTTGAAGAGGATCAGCTGGGTCATGATGCAAAGGCGGCCCCGAAGGGCCGCCCTATGTGGAGGTGAGTGGAGAAGCTTACGCCGGCCAGACCATCTTGCAGCCGGTCTCTTCCAGCGTTCCGGCCGCGTCGACGCCCTTCACGACCTCGGTGACCTTGAACAGGTCCTCGGGGTCGGAACCCTTCGCCTGCGCGTGGCCCACGAAGAGGTTCGGGATCAGCTGGTTCTGGCCCGCGCGATAGAACGGCTGGTCGGGCATGAGGCCCACCTCCGGCGGAAGCTTCATTCCCTGCATCGCCCTGGCGATCTTCACCGCGTCGAGCGACTTGGCGGCGGCCGCGCCCAGCGCGCAGCTCCACGTGGAGGCGAAGCCGAACCACGTGCGCGCCGTGGGAACGTGCCCGCCGGTCTTCTTGCGGATCGCTTCCACGAATTCCTTCACGTGGGGGACATTGGGCTGGTTCCAGTACCACTCGAACACCCACGTGCCGATGCGCGCTTCCGGCGGCAGGCCGATGAGCGGCTCGAGCTCCTGCTGGGCGCCCGCAAGGTGGAAGCGCTTCTCCAGGCCGAACTGCACGGCCTGCTTGAGCGCGTTGATCATGTCGTTGCCCTGCACGAGGAAGATGATCACGTCGGGCTTGGCGGCCTGCGCCTTGATGAGGTACGACGAGAAGTCCGTCGTGCCGAGCGGCGTCAAGTCCGCGCCGATCTTGGTCACCCCGAGCTTGGCTCCCGCGATCTCGAGGCCCGCCTGCAGCGTGTGGCCGAAGGCGTAGTCGGGCGTGATGTAGTACCACTTCTTGCCGCCGTCCCTCACCAGCGCGGGCGCCACGGCGTTGGCTTCCATCTGCGTGGTGTTGCACACGCGGAAGACGTTCCAGTGGCAGGTCTTTCCGGTGACCGCGTCCGTGTGCCCGCCGGGCACGATGTGCAGCACGCCCTTCTCGTTGGAGACGTCCGCCATCGCCAGCGCGAGCGCGGAGTTCACGTTGCCAAGGAGGAAGTTCACCTTGTCGCGCTCGATCAGCTTGCGCGCCTTCTGCACCGCGGTTCCCGCGTCGCCGCTCGTGGAGTCTTCCACCAGCAGCTTCACCGGGCGCCCCAGGATGCCGCCCTTGGCGTTGATCTGCTCCACGGCGAGCTCGCAGCCGTGCAGCTCGTTGCCGCCCACCGCCGCGTAGGTGCCGGTGAGGGGGTTGTCGAGGCCGATCTTCACCGGCTCCTCGCCACGGGCCGAGATGATGAAGGGGCCCGTGAGTTGCAATGCGCCCGCAGCGGCCGCGGCCTTGATGACCGTGCGGCGGCTGAACCCGTTCTTGCCCTGCGAATTCCCGTCCGACATGCGCTCCTCCGGTGTGTGTGTATTGGTCCCGACAGTGCCGAGAAAGCTAGCACACAACGCACCGCAGCATTCGAACCAAACGCTAAGGGGTCTTTCTATCGCAGTGCGACCTATTTTGGTGCGTATTGGGGTCAGAGCCCTTTAAGCGGAAAAAGGGGACAGAACAAGAATAAACCGGGGTCTGGCCCCGGTTTATTTCCGGCGGGCCAGGATCGCCTCGATCTCGTCCATGATCCGGTTCATGCGGGCGGCGACGGCGTCGTAGGGGGCGCTGGTGGCCATGTCGATGCCGGCCGCCTTCACCAGCTCATACGGGTAGTTCGAGGCGCCGGCGGAGATGAGGCGGCGGTACTTCTCGAGCGCCCCCGGCTCACCTTTCAATATCCTGTCGGCGAACAGGGCCGAAGCTGAAATGGATGTCGCGTACTGGAACACGTAGAAGTCGTAGTAGAAGTGCGGGATGTAGGCCCACTCGACGCAGTACAGGTCGTCGATCTTCATCACGCCCTGGGCCTCGCCGTGGTAGCGGCGCAGGATCTCGCCGTAGATGCGCGTGAAGTCCGCGCCCGTGAGCGGCTCGCCGCGGTCGGCGACCTCGTGGATCTTCTGCTCGAACTCGCCGAACATCGCCTGGCGGAAGAAGGTGCCGCGCAGGTTCTCCAGCGCCGAGCCCAGGTAGAGCAGGCGCTCGTCGTCGTCCTTCGCGTTCTTCAGCGCGTACTCGAGCAGCAGGTTCTCGTTCAGCGTCGAGGCGATCTCCGCCACGAAGGTCGCGTAGTTCGAGTTGGCGAAGGCCTGGGTCTTGTTGGTGTAGTACGAGTGCATCGCGTGGCCCCACTCGTGGGTCATGCCCGACACCGAGTCGTAGTTGTCCACGTAGTTCTGCAGCACGTACGGGTGCACGTCGTAGGCGGAGCCGGCCATGTGCGCGCCCGATTGCTTGTGCGGCCGCGGATAGACGTCCATCCAGCGGCTGTCCACGCCCTTCTTCATCGCCTCGACGTAGTCCTCGCCCAGCGGCTTCACCGCCGCGAGCATCATCGAGATGCCCTCGTCGAGCGGGAACTTGCGGTCCGATTTCACGAGCGGCGCGTAGATGTCGTAGTAGCGCATGTCGGTGACGCCCAGCATCTTCGCGCGCAGGCGGAAGTAGCGGTGCAGCGTGGGCAGGTTGGCATTGGCGCTCTTGATGAGCGCGTCGTACACCGAGCGCGGCAGGTTGTTCGCGTCCAGCGCCGCCGTCATCGAATCGGGATAGTGCCTCGCCCTGGCGACGACGAGGTTCTCCTTGAGGTCGTTGTAGAGCAGCGTGCCGAGCGTGCTCTCGAACTGCTTCCACGTGCCGAAGAACGTGTCGAAAGCCTTCTTGCGCTCGGCGCGGTCGGCGGCTTCGCGCTCCTTCTCGTACACCGGCTGGTCGAGCTTCTCCTGCCTGCCGCCCGATTCGAACGACGGCCACGGCATGTCGGAGCTCACGAAGATCTCGTACGCGTTGTATGCGTCGCCCTGCGTGAGCGAGAAGATCCCCATCAGCTTCTCGCCCTTGGCGTCGAGCGTGTGCGGCGCCGAGCGCAACGTGTCGTCGACGATGTGGCGATAGACGGCGAGCTTGGGCTCCTGCCTGAAGAAGCCGTCGAGCTTGGCCTTGCCCATGGCGATGATCTCGGGGGCGACGAACGCGGTCTCCTCGGAGATCTTCGAGCCCACGTTTCCCGCCTTGGCGTTCATCGACTGGAAGGCGGGATTGGCGCTGTCGCCCGACTGGGACTCGGAAGCGAAGGTGCTCACCTTCGACGAGCGCTCGAGGATCGAGTACTCGAGGTCGAGGCACTCGCGGAGCTTCTTCGCCGAGGAGGCGAGCTTGCCGCGGCATTTCCCGAGTGTGGCGAGGTCCTTCTCGATGCGCGCGACGTCGTCGTTCCAGGCCGCCTCGCTCGCGTAGATGTCGGCGAGGTTCCAGGTGTCGCGCAGGCGCGCCTCGTCGGCGGCAAAAGAGTTACCAATTGTTGCGGCAAGCAGCGCCGGCAGCGCGGCGGCGAGGATCTTCTTCATGAGAGGGGCGCCCGATGGGAAGGGCGCCATTCTCGGGCGATCTCCCCGCCCGTGCAACGGGAATTTTGTTACCTCAGCCGTGGGGCCAGAGCCATGCGAAGGCGACCGCGTTGAGCGTGGCGTAGATGGCCGCGTCCAGGAGCTCCATGGCGACGCTGTGCCACGGCTTGGACATCCAGATGCCCTGCGTCACGCTGCCCGCCCCGTAGGCGACGAACACGACGGTGCCCACCACGCGGCACACGGCAAGGAAGCTCGCGCC
>Ga0335083_10005073_pt1 | contig 16652 bp, 14 predicted proteins | sample Lox_Sample_42_FD_206716 | JGI IMG/M metagenome (GOLD analysis project Ga0335083, IMG submission 206716) | Soil microbial communities from Loxahatchee National Wildlife Refuge, Florida, United States - Lox_Sample_4.2 | ecosystem: Environmental > Terrestrial > Soil > Wetlands | place: USA... | reverse complement strand
CGCGGCGTTCGGGCTGTGCATCGTGGCCGCGTACGCATTCTCGTGGGTGTTCATCTACATCGGGCTCATGGCGGGGACCGCGCAGGCCGCGCAGGGCATCTCGCTGCTCGTGTTCCCGTTCACCTTCGTGTCGAGCGCGTTCGTGCCGGTCTCGAGCATGCCGGGCTGGATGCAACCGTTCGCGGAGCACCAACCCATCACGGTGATGGTGAACGCGGTGCGCTCGCTCGTCCTCGGGTCGGGGGCCGCCCAGCACCTACCGCACCCGACGGGCTACTACGTCGTCGGCACCCTCTTATGGGGCGCGGCGATCAGCGCCGTCTTCGGGGTCCTGTCGGTCCTGCGGTACCGCAAAGGCTGAGCACCCGGCCGGTCTCGGGGGTGATGGCACCGGACCCGTGGTCTGACCAGCTATTCTGGTGGTTCGGGTTCCCGTAACGACGTGAAGGACCCGCGGCCGTCCCTCATCTGTTTCCGTCCGGAGATGCCGAGGATCGGCCTCCGAAGACGAACAGGTTGAGGAGAAACGTGACCACATTCCGAGAGCTCGGCCTGAGGGCCGAGATCGTCGACGCCCTCGCGGCGCAGGGCATCGACGAGCCGTTTCCCGTCCAGGCCGCGACCATCGAAGATGCGCTCGCCGGCCGGGACGTCTGCGGCAAGGCGAAGACCGGATCGGGCAAGACGCTCGCGTTCGGCCTCCCGGCCCTCCAGACCGTGAGAGCGGCGAAGCCCGGGCACCCGACCGCGTTGGTGCTCGTACCGACGCGGGAGCTCGCTAAGCAGGTCGTCGACGTGTTGAGCCCGATCGGCAAGCAGATCGGGGTACGCGTCGCCGCGTTCTACGGCGGCACGTCGATGGATCGCCAGATTCGCAACCTCGGGCGCAAGATCGAGATCGCGGTCGCAACTCCCGGACGGCTGATCGACCTCCTCGAGCGGCGCGAGCTCGACCTCGACGCGATCGGGATCCTCATCATCGACGAGGCTGATCGCATGGCCGACATGGGCTTCCTGCCGCAGGTCGAATGGATCATGCGCAAAGTGAGCGACAACCGCCAGACGTTGCTGTTCTCGGCGACGCTCGACCGCGAGGTCGACGTGCTCGTGCGGCGCTACATGCACGAACCCGTGCTGCACGAGGTGGCGGCGGAGGAGCGCGACGTCGAAGAGATGGTCCACCGTTTCTTGAAGGTGCACGATCTCGACCGCATCAAGGTCTTGGCGGCCATCGCCAACGGCGTGACGCGCACGATGGTGTTCGTGCGTACCAAGCGCGGCGCCGACAAGCTCGTATCGCAGCTGAAGCGCGAGGGCGTGGCGGCGGCCGCGATCCACGGCGACCTACGGCAGTCGGCGCGCGAGAAGGCGCTGAAGGACTTCAAGGAGGGCGAGCACGCCGTGCTCGTCGCAACCGACGTCGCCGCCCGGGGCATCCACGTCGACGACGTCGACGTGGTCGTGCACTACGACCCGCCGGAGGAGCACAAGTCGTACGTGCATCGTTCGGGTCGCACCGCGAGGGCGGGGAACGAGGGCATCGTCGTCACATTCGTGCTCTGGAACCAAGAGCTCGAGGTCGAGCGACTGCAGCGGCGCCTCGGTATGCGGGAGCAGATCGTCGAAGTGTTCTCGAACGATCCGCGGCTTGCGAACCTCGTCACGCTCGACGGCCCGGCACCCCGGCGCAAGACCGCCCTCGTCTGAATTCGCCCGGAGGCCCGGCCGGCGCGGCCGGTAGCATGGCCCCTCGTGACCCAGATACAACCCGGCTCCGACGATCACACCGGCGAGGGCCCGGTCACCCCCGAGGGTCCGGTCACCCCTGAGGTCGTCGACCTTCCGATGCTGCTGCCGGAAGGCGAGACCGACGGCGACGAGCAGGTCCGTCGGCCGACCAAGCTCATTCGCATCGCCGCCATGGTCCGCGCACTGCTCGACGAGGCGCGCCGCGCGCCGCTCGACGACGCGGGTCGCCGCTCACTGAAGGAGATTCACGAGCGCTCGATCCACGAGCTGGAGGACATCCTGTCCCCCGACCTGCGCGAGGAGCTCTCCGCCGTGACGCTGCCGTTCTCCGGCGAGACTCCCACCGACGCCGAGCTCCGGATCGCGCAGGCCCAGCTCGTCGGCTGGCTCGAAGGCCTGTTCCACGGGATCCAGGCGACGCTGTTCACGCAACAGGTGCAGGCGCAGCGCCAGTTCGAGGAGATGCGCGGCCGGCCGTCACTCCAAGTCGGCGCCCCCACCGAGCGCACTCCCGGCAACTACCTCTGAATCCATGACCGCGCCCATCCCGCTCGGAAATTTCGACTGGCAGCCCACGAGCTGGCGTTCACGCCCGGCCGCGCACCAGCCCGACTGGCCCGATCCCGACGAGCTCGAACGCGTGCACGACGAGCTGCGGCGCATGCCCCCGCTCGTCTTCGCGGGCGAGGCCCGATCGCTGCGGGAGTCGCTCGCCGCGGTGAGCAAGGGCGAAGGGTTCTTGCTGCACGCGGGCGATTGCGCCGAGTCGTTCGCCGACTTCACCGCCGACAGCATCCGCGACAAGCTCAAAGTGATCTTGCAGATGTCGGTCGTGCTCACATACAGCAGTGGCGTCCCGACGGTGAAGGTCGGCCGCATCGCCGGTCAGTTCGCGAAGCCCCGATCGTCCCCGATCGAGACGCGTAACGGCCAGGACCTTCCGTCGTTCCTCGGCGACATCGTCAACGACTACGCGTTCGACGCGATCGCCCGGCGTCCCGACCCCCAGCGGATGCTGCGCGGCTACCACCAGGCCGCCGCCACGCTCAACCTCCTGCGCGCGTTCACGAAAGGCGGCTTCGCCGACCTGAATCGCGTGCACCAATGGAACCTCGAGTTCATCGCGTCCGGGCGGGAGGGACGCCGCTACGAGGAGCTGGCCGACGGCATCGAGCGCGCACTGCGCTTCATGGCGGCGTGCGGCATCGACCTCGCCCACGAGGTACAGCTGCACGAGGTCGACTTCTACACGTCCCACGAGGCCCTGATCCTCGGGTTCGAGGAGGCGCTCACCCGCCGCGACAGCCTCACCGGCGATTGGTACGACTGCTCGGCACACTTGTTGTGGATCGGTGAGCGAACGCGGCAGGTCGACGGCGCGCACGTCGAATTCCTTTCCGGCGTGCAGAACCCGGTCGGCGTGAAGCTCGGCCCCGACGCCACTCCCGAGGACGCGGTCGCGCTGTGCCGGCGGCTCGACCCTGCCCGCGAGCCGGGCCGGCTCGTTCTCGTGAGCCGCATGGGCGCGGACCGGGTCGCCGAGAACCTGCCGCCTTTGTTGCGGGCGGTCTCCCGGGCCGGTCATCCGGTCGTGTGGGCGTGCGATCCGATGCACGGCAACACGTACACGCACGAGAGCGGCTACAAGACGCGCCATTTCGACGCGGTGATGCACGAAGTCGAGCAGTTCTTTCTGGCGTGCCGCGCGGCCGATGTATGGCCGGGCGCGGTCCATATCGAGCTGACGGGCGACGACGTCACCGAGTGTCTCGGCGGCGGCGACGACCTCCGGGGCGAGCAACTCGAGGACAAGTACGAGACACGCTGCGACCCGCGCCTCAATGCCCGCCAGTCGCTCGACCTCGCGTTCCGTCTCGGCCAGCTCGTGCGGCGCTGACCTCGCAGCTCGCGCCGGGTGCGCTCAGCGGGGGTACGAATCGGCCGATCGGGTGTCATACGCTCGCGAGCTGAAGAGGGGCCACCGCCCGGCCCCGGAACGAGGTTTGTTCACGATGACGACCGACGCGACGCCGGCCCGGTCTCGCCTCGCCGAACTCGGGCCCAATGCGGGCCTGATCGACGAGATGTACCGCCTGTACCGCGAGAACCCGAACGCGGTTTCCGCCGGTTGGCGCGAGTTCTTCGCCGACTACGAACCGCGAGCTGAGGTCGCGATCGCGACCTCGGCCGCGGCGACCTCCGCACCTGCGCCGCCCCCGGTTGCGCCGGTTGCGCCGGCATCGGTGGTCGCGCCGGTCACACCGGCATCGGAACCCGCAGGGCGGCCGGCGGCCCGCGACTCCACCCGCGCCCCGGTCACACTCGACGGTGAGTCACCGCAAGTGTTGCGGGGCGCGTCGGCCCGGATCGTCGAGAACATGGAGGCGAGCCTCGGCGTGCCGACGGCAACGTCGGTGCGCGCCCTGCCCGCCAAACTGCTCGAGATCAACCGGCAGATCCTGAACAACCAGCTCGCGCGCGACCGCGGCGGCAAGGTCAGCTTCACGCACCTCATCAGCTTCGCGGTGGTACGAGCGCTCCGCACCGTGCCGAACATGAACGCGAGCTTCGGTTTCGTCGACGCTACTCCGAGTGTCGTGCGCCACGATCACGTGAACCTGGGGCTCGCGATCGACCAGCAGAAGTCGGACGGAACCCGCACCCTGCTCGTGCCGAATATCAAGAACGCCGACACGCTCGACTTCGCGTCGTTCCACGCCGCGTACGAGGACCTCATCCGCCGCGCCCGCACCAACAAGCTGACGCTCGACGACTTTGCGGGAACGACCGTTTCCGTCACGAACCCGGGAACGATCGGCACTCTGCACTCCGTGCCGCGCCTCATGCCCGGTCAGGGAGTGATCGTGGGCGTGGGCGCGATCACGTATCCGCCCGAGTACGAGGGCGCCGATCCGCAGACACTCGCGGAGATCGGCGTGAGCAAGACCGTCACCCTCACGAGCACCTACGACCATCGGATCATCCAGGGCGCCGAGAGCGGCGAGTTCCTCGCGACGATCCATGATCTCCTGCTCGGCGGCGGCGCGTTCTACGACGACATCTTCGCGAGCTTCGGCGTGCCCTACGAGCCCGCGCGCTGGTCGGCCGACCGCAGTCCGGTCGAGGGATCGATCGAGGCGCAGGACAAGATCATCGCGGTCCAGCAGCTCGTGAACATGTACCGGGTCCGGGGCCACCTGATCGCGAACCTCGATCCGCTCGGCCTGAAGGAGCCGCGCACTCACGAAGAGCTCGACCCCAATCATTGGGGCCTGACGATCTGGGATCTCGACCGCGAGTTCCCCACCGGGGGGCTCGCAGGTCGCGACCACATGAAGCTGCGCGACATCCTTGGCGTACTACGCGACGCGTACGCGCGCACCATCGGCGTCGAGTACATGCACATCCAGGAGCCGGATCAGAAGGCGTGGATCCAGCAAGAGGTCGAAGGCGTTCACGGCGAGACGAGCCTGGACGACAAGCGGCGCATCCTTTCCGCCCTGAACGGCGCCGAAGCCTTCGAACGCTTCCTCCACACGAAGTTCCTGGGTCAGAAGCGCTTCAGCCTCGAAGGCGCGGAAACGCTCATCCCGATGCTCGACTTCCTCATCGACGGCGCGGCGAACGACGGGTTCGAGGAGGTCGTGATCGGCATGGCGCACCGCGGGCGGCTCAACGTGCTCGCCAACGTCATCGGGAAGTCGTACGAGCAGATCTTCCGTGAGTTCGAAGGCGAGCTCGATCCGAACGTTCCTCAGGGCTCGGGCGACGTGAAGTACCACGTCGGCGCGACGGGAAAGTTCACGTCGTCGTCCGGCGCGTCGATTGTGATCACCCTGGCCGCGAACCCGAGCCATCTCGAGGCGGTCGACCCGGTCGTCGAGGGAATGGCCCGGGCGAAGCAGGATCGTCTGGGTGACACGGGTCACGACCACGTGCTCTCGGTGCTCATCCACGGCGACGCAGCCTTCGCCGGCCAAGGCGTCGTCTCGGAGACGCTCAATCTCTCCGAGCTTCCGGGCTACGACGTCGGCGGCACCGTGCACGTCGTCGTGAACAATCAGGTGGGCTTCACCACGAAGCCCGGGTTCGCCCGGTCGACGGTGTACGCGACCGACATCGCCAAGGCGGTTCAGGCGCCGATCTTCCACGTGAACGGCGACGATCCCGAAGCCGCGGTGCGCACGATCCGGCTGGCGTTCGAGTTCCGCAACGCCTTCAAGAAGGACGTCGTGGTCGATATGGTGTGCTACCGGCGCTACGGCCACAACGAGAGCGACGAACCGGCGTTCACCCAGCCACACATGTACGAGTTGATCGGGAAGCGCCGCTCGATCCGCAAGCTGTACACGGAGTTGTTGGTGAACCGCGGCGATCTCACGCTCGAAGAGGCCGAACACGCGCTCGACGATTTCCGCGCGCGCATGGAGGAGGCCTTCGACGAGACGAAGGCGAGCACTCGCCCCCGCGCCGCACTGACCGCCGTCGCACCGGAGCCGGCGCCCGCATACATCGATACGGGCGTCCCGCGTGCGCGACTCGACCAGGTCGTGACGGCCCTCACAACCTTCCCGGACGGGTTCGAACCGCATCCGAAGCTCGCGCGGATCCTGGTGAATCGCCGGACCGCGTTCGACGGCGACCAGGTCGATTGGGCGCTCGCCGAAGCGCTCGCGTTCGGATCGCTGTTGCTCGAAGGCACACCCGTGCGGGTCGCCGGCCAGGACACGCGACGCGGCACCTTCAGCCAGCGCCATGCAACCGTCGTCGACCATCGGACCGAGCAGGAGTACACGCCGCTCGAGCACCTCGGCAACGACGCCGCGCCGTTCATGATCTACGACTCGGTGCTCTCCGAGTTCGCCGCGCTCGGCTTCGAGTACGGCTATTCCGTCTCCGATCACGACGCGCTCGTGTGTTGGGAGGCGCAGTTCGGCGATTTCGACAACGGCGCCCAGACGATCATCGATCAGTTCATCGTCGCCGCGGAAGACAAGTGGGGCCAGTGCAGCGGTCTCGTGATGCTGCTCCCCCACGGCTTCGAAGGGCAGGGCCCGGAGCACTCGTCGGCGCGTCTCGAGCGCTTCCTGGTGCTGTGCGCGCAGGACAACATCCGCGTCGTGTACCCCACGACGTCCGCGCAGTACTTCCACGTCCTGCGGCGACAGGTGCACGACCCCACCCGCAAGCCCCTCGTCATCATGACGCCGAAGCGGTACCTACGGATGCCGGCGACCGCCTCGCCTGTGGCGGCCTTCACGACGGGTGGGTTCGAACCTGTGCTCGACGACCCGTCACCCCCGGCACAGGTCGACCGCGTCATCTTCTGCAGCGGCAAGTTCGGTCAGGAGTTGCTCGCGCGCCGCGACGCCGACGGGACGCGTGTGGCAGTCGTGCGGCTCGAGCAGCTCTACCCGTGGCCACGCGCCGAGTTGGAATCGGTGCTCTCGCGCTACACGGACGCCGAGATCGTGTGGGCGCAGGAGGAGCCCGGCAACATGGGCGCCCGCTACTTCGCCCGTCGCCGGCTGGAAGAGATCGCGTCCGGCCGAGCGGTCGACGTCATCGCACGCATCGAGAGCCCGAGCCCGGCGACCGGGAGCTCCACGGTGCACGACGCCGAGCAACTTGCCTTGCTCGACACCGCGATGGAGATCGGCAACTGAATCGGATGCCACGGTCGTAGCAGTGCGCGGAGCCCGACGGGCGGGAGGGTGACGATGGAGAGCGACGAGCCACGCCGATGGCGCGTGGCGGGTCCCTTGCTCGGAGTGCTGCTCGTGGTGACGGTCGGCGTGTCCGCGGTTGCCATCGTCAAGCACCGCGACCGGGGCCGGGGCGCGGTCGTGCGTTCCGACGGGAAAGAGGTCTCACTGACCCGACTCACGCACGTTCAGTTGATCGTCGTACCGGCGAGTACACGCGTCGCGGCGATGTTGGACACGTCATCCGTCGTCGCACGGTATGCCGGTTTGTCGCGCGGCGTGCGCGGGTACGAACTTCCGCCCGCGTCGATCCGTCCGGCGTTGTGCGAGCTGGAGGGTAGCGACGGCTATGCGGTGCAGACGTCCCGACCCGTCTCGGGGGCGGCCCGCCGGCTGCGCCAGTCGCTCGCGGGTGCCGCGTCCGTGTTCGACGTCTCGGCCGCGCTCGGCGACGACCTGCAGATCGTCATGCGCCCCGGGACAACGCCGAAGGGAATCTCGATCGTCCGGGCGCGGCTCACATCCGATCCCGAGGTACAGGGATTCCGCTACGTCGACAGAGCGCGCGCCTACACCATCTTCGAGCGCGATTTCCCGAGCCAGGCCGCGGCGACCCGACAGCAAGACCCCCGGTTCACGGCGTCGTTCAGCGTCGACGTCAACGATGGCGCGTCCATTGCGGAGATGCGCAACCGGTACGGACGGCTCGGCGGCGTGGGCGCGGTGACGACGTTCGACGGCACGACAATGGCGATGACGTCGAAGACGGCTGCGGCGGTGCCCGCTGCCGCCGGCCATTCGAACTGCAACCGTCCGTAGCGCAGGTGGCGCGTCAGCGCGAGCGGAGCACCTTCCAGCCGACATAGCCCGCGCCGATGCCGAACGCGATCGAGATCACCGCGAGCGTGTCGTGGACGACCTTGAAGCTGATCGGATGATCCTGGCGCCCGATGATCACGATGAGCGTGATCCAGATGTAGAGCGACCAGACGCACAGCGCGATGAGGAACCAGGCAGCGCGGCGGGTCACTCCGTGAAGGCTACGGGTGCGACGCGTGCGCTACCGCATCGAGGCAGCGGCGGATGTTCTCGGGTGAGCCGTTCGTCAGGGGGAGCCTCAGGTCGGGGGTCGCAATGCGGCCCTGCGCGTGCAGCACCCCCTTGAAGATCGCCGGATTCGGGTCGGCATATGCGGCGCGGATCACCGGCAGCAACGCCTCCGCGTGGGCGCGGCCGTCCTCGATCTTGCCCGCGAGCCCGCATTCGATCATGGCGACGAAGCGCTCGGTGCACAGGTGCGCCGCCGCGGAGATCGTGCCGACCGCACCCATGCACATGAGCGGGAACAGCAGCGTGTCCTCGCCACCCAGCACACCGAAGCCATCGGGTGCGTTGGCGAGCACCTCGAGCGTGTCGGCATCGAGCGTGGCGACGGCTTGCTTCACGCCCGCGATGTTCGGGACCGAGGCCAGCTCGAGGAGTCCGGTAGCACCGAGATCGCGACCCGTTCGGGACGGGATGTTGTACACGACGACCGGAACCGGACTCTCGGTTGCGACCGCGCGGAAGTGCGCGACGATTCCCGCGACCGACGGCCGGACGTAGTAGGGAACGACGACGAGCGCGCCCACGACATGGGGCACGCCCGCGAGCTCCGCCGTGGCGCGGATCGTCGCATCGGTGTTGTTCGAGCCGGTACCGACGATCACCCGCAAACCGGCCGCGCCGCACGCCCGCGCGACGGCATCGATCACGACGTGCTTCTCGCCCGCGTCGAGCGAGCTCGCCTCGCCCGTGGTTCCGAGTGCCACGATGCCGCTGACTCCGGCGGTCGCGCACTCGTGGCACAACCGCTCGATGGCCGCGACGTCGACGGCGCCTCGGGCGTCGAACGGCGTGATGAGGGGAACCCACACGCCGCGGAGGTCGAGTTCGCTCGTCATGACGACGAGCGTAACCCGTTCCGCGGCGCCGTTCCCATGGGTATGTGGTGCTTCCGGGGCACGCGTGCTCAGGCGGCTACTTTGCGCCGATGCCGCTCTGGACCGAGATCACGATCACGGTGCTCGTCGGCGTCGCGACCGGGATCCTCTCGGGCATGTTCGGCATCGGCGGCGCAGTGATCTCGACTCCGGCGATACGTGCCCTCGGCGCGACCGCGTTGCAGGCGATCGGTTCGACATTGCCGTCGATCCTGCCGTCGTCCGTCTCGGGATCCCTGCGATACCAGCGCGAACGGATGATCCTGCCGCAAGTCGTCGTCATTACCGCCGCGTTCGGCGTTCCGGCCTCGGTCGTCGGCTCGCGCCTGTCGGGCGCGGTACCGGGCAACGGGCACGCTCTCATGATCCTGACCGCGGCGCTCGTCGCGTACACCGCGTACCGGACGGCCTTCCCGACGGTGCGCACGCTCGAGCGCGCCGGGCAGCCGATGCAGGACGAATGGTGGCGCCTGGCGACGATCGGGCTCGCGGCGGGCGCGCTGTCGGGGCTGCTCGGCATCGGCGGGGGGATCCTCATGGTCCCGGCGTTCTCGGCGTGGGTCGGTATCCCCCTCAAGGAGACGATCGCGACGTCGCTCGCGTGCGTCGGGATCTTTGCCATCCCCGGCACGCTGACTCACTGGTATCTCGGCCATATCGACTGGACGTTCGCCCTTGCCCTCGCCATCGGTGTCATCCCCGGCGCGCGTATCGGCGCACACTTCACGATCAACGCCGAGGACAAGCCGCTGCGCTACAGCGTCGGCGCCGCGCTCGGGATCATCGCCATGGTCTACGCCGTCGGCGAGGTGCTGGCGCTGATCAAGTGACGCGCTCGCGCGAACACCTGGTCGAGCATGTCCGGCGTGAGCCGACCGGTGAAGGTGTTCTGCTGGCTGGGATGGAACGTTCCGAGAATGGTCACACGGCCACCGTCGACTTCGATGCCGTGCGTGAACCGGGGTCGGCGCTCGGGGAGCGACACGCCTGACCGGCCCGCCGTCCGCAACGCGGCCCAGGTCGCCTCGTAACCGAAGGCACCGAGCGCGACGACGACGCGTACCTCTTCGAGCAGCTCGAGCTCGCGTACGAGATACGGCAGACACGTATCGCGCTCGACCGGCGTCGGCTTGTTCGCAGGCGGCGCGCAGCGCACGGCGGCGGCGACGTACGCGTCGACGAGACGCAGCCCGTCGCCGGCACGCACCGACTCCGACCGGTTCGCGAAGCCCGCGCGATACAGCGAAGCGAACAGGAAGTCGCCGGAACGGTCGCCGGTGAACACGCGCCCGGTCCGGTTCCCCCCGTGCGCGGCGGGCGCGAGGCCGACGAGCAGCACCCGGGCGCGCGGGTCGCCGAATCCCGGGACCGGGCGTCCCCAGTACTCCTCGTCGCGGTACGACGCCCGTTTCTCGCAGGCGACCTCCTCACGCCACGCGACGAGCCGCGGGCACGCGCGACACCCGATGATCTCGTTCGTCAGCGCCGCGAGCGCGCCGGACCGCATGGGTGCGAGCCTACGGTCACGGCGCCGGTACTCTCCGGCGATGCGGGTTCTGCTCCTCGTCAACGGCGCCGCATCGTCGGTCACGGCTCGCAAGCGAGTAATGATCCGCAAGCTGCTCGCCGCGCAGCACGACGTCGAGGTCGCCGAAACGTCACGGCGGGGTCACGCGACCAGGCTCGCTCGCGCCGCCGCGCACGACGGCTTCGACGTCGTGGCGGTACTCGCCGGCGACGGCACGCTCAACGAGGCCGCCGACGGGCTCCTGCACACCGACACCGCGCTCGCGCCCCTTCCGGGCGGGTCTACGAACGTATACGCGCGCACGCTCGGGTACTCGACCGACGCGATCGACGCGACGGGCGAGCTGCTCCGGTCGCTCGCCCGCGGCGACACCAAGCGCGTCGGTGTCGGTCGTGCGAACCGCCGACCATTCCTGTTCAACACCGGAATCGGGTTCGATGCCGCGGTCATCCGCCGCGTCGAGCGTTATGGCGAGCTGAAACGCCACCTCTCGCATCCGTTGCACGTGGCGGCGGCGTTCGAGGTCTTCTTCCGGGGAGAAGCCGGGCAGACCCGGCTCGTGATCGAGCTCGACACCGGCGAGCAGATCGACGACGTGCGCTTCGCGATCGTCTCGAAGACCGATCCGTACACATACCTCGGGCCAATGCCGCTCACGGTGACTTCCGGCGCTGGCCTCGACCAGCGGCTGGCTCTGACCGCGTTTCGCCGGCTCGACGCGATCACGCTCCTCGGCGGTGCGGCGTCGGCGCTGCGGAGCGGCCGGTTCCTGGCCCGGAGGCGTGGCATCGACCAGCGCGCCGACCTCCGCCGGCTGGTGGTTCGCAGCGGCGCGCCGTTCCCCTACCAGGTCGACGGCGACGATGCGGGCGACACCGAACGGCTCGATGTCGAGTACGAGTCCGACGCGCTCACGATCGTCTTGCCGTAACGCTGCCGCGGACCGTACCGGCCTAGCCTCGCCGCGGTTGATTCAGCGTCGCGACCGCGACATCGGGGACGTTGGTGATGATCGCGTCGACACCGGCCGCGGCCAGCTGAGAGATCTCGTCGGCGTCGTCGACGGTCCAAACGCTCACTCGGACGCCCAGTTGGTGCGCCGCGGCGACGTCATCGGCCGACGCCCGCAACGCCGCCACACGATCGGGATTGATCCAGGCATGCCCGTGCTCGACGGCTACAAGCGCGCCGGCCTGCAGATCCTGGCCGCTCGTCAACCACGCGGTGTTTAGCGACGGTGCAAGGGCGCGACACGCATCCACCGCGTCGAGGTCGAAGGACGAGACGATCACGTCGGAGACGGGGAGGAGCTCGCCCGTGCGAAGGCGTTCGGCAACCGCGCGCACGACCGTGTGATCGGGCGTGTCGGGATCGGGTTCCCAGGGCAAGCACTTGATCTCGACGTTGACGACCATGCCCGCGCACGCCTCGAGCGCCTCGTCGAGGGTGGGGACATCGGGCCGGGCGGCGCGCAGTGCCGAGAACTCGCTCGCGGCGATGAGACCGAGCCCCGCCGCGTTCGGGTCGTGGTGGACGACCAACCGCTCGTCGGCCGTCCGGCGCACGTCGAGCTCGACGCCGTCGGCGCCCATCTCGCGCGCCTTGGCGAACGCGGCGAGAGTGTTCTCGGTGCGGGCGAGCGACGCGCCCCGGTGCCCCAACACGAGCGGTCGCCCGGCCATCGGCCCCAGCCTAGGGAGCCCGGACCGGAACACGTTCCACCTACGGTCGCAAAAGTCCTGCTCATACCCCTTGCCGCCGCGATTTCCCGCCATTAGCCTGCGAGCGCATTCTCGAAAGGTGTGCGGGACCGGTGGCGGGAATGTTTGTGATCGGGCGCACAAGCGACCGGCGACAAGCCGTGGCTATGCGACCCAACAGGGGGGAACGAAAGTGGCGTTGACCTGGATCCGAACCCACGATTGGGACGCCGAGGACTGGCGTGACAAGGCATCTTGTCGCGACACCAGCCCCGAGTTGTTCTTCCCGATCGGAACGACCGGCCTCGCGCTCGACCAAATCGACGCGGCGAAGCAGGTCTGCGACGAGTGCCCCGTGACGCACCAATGCCTGGAGTTCGCGCTCGCGACGAACCAGGAGGCCGGCGTCTGGGGCGGCACGACGGAAGACGAACGCCGCCGGCTGCGCAAGGGCCTCGACGTCGCGGGCACGTCGGCCACCCGCGGGGCCTGACACCCGACGAGTGCGGCGCCCCGCCCGCCCGCGCGCGTCACGGCGAGAGTTCTACCCGGGGCATCGCGACCGGTACGCGCACGCGCACCGAGGTGCCGTGATCGTCGTGCATCTCGATCGAGCCCTGTAGCTCGCTCGTCACCAGCGCTTGGACGATCGACAGACCGAGCCCGCGTGAGCTGTCGAGCGTGAACTCCTCCGGGAGCCCCATGCCGTTGTCGCGCACCTCGATCTCGACATGCCCGTCGGTGCGTGCGAGCGTCACCTCGACCAACGCATCGCTGACTCGCTGAGGGAACGCGTGATCGACCGCGTTCTGCATGAGCTCGTTGAGCACCACCGCGAGCGGCGTCGCGACCTCGCCGGGGAGCTCTCCGGCGTCGCCCTCGACCTTGAACCGGATGGTGTGCTCGGGAGTCGACGCCGTGTCCTCGACGAGCCGGGCGAGGGGGCGGACGATCTCGTTCAGCGAGACGACGTCGCCCGCCTCGCGTGACAGCGTCTCGTGCACGATCGCGATGGAACGGATCCGCCGCTCCGACTCGGCCAGCGCAGCCCGGGCCTCGGGCGACTGCAGCCGGCGGCCCTGCAAGCGCAAGAGCGAGGCAATCGTCTGGAGGTTGTTCTTCACCCGGTGATGGATCTCTCGGATGGTCGCATCCTTCGACAGCAGCAGCCGGTCACGACGCCGGAGATCGCTGACGTCGCGCAACAGGACGAGCGCGCCGGCCGGCTGCTTCCGATCGATGAGCGGGAGCACGCGTACGAGTACGGACACATCGTCGCGCTCGATCTCTTCGGCGACCGGTAGGTGGAGCAGCATCGCGGTGCGAGCCGCGGTGTCGTCGAAACCGACGTCGATCAGCCGCTGCGACTGCGCGTACGCGTGGATGCCCATGCGGTGCAACGAGCTCACGGCGTTCGGGCTCGCGAACTTCACGCGGGTCTCGGCATCGATGACGATCACCCCGTCGCCGACGCGGGGCGCGCTCTCCATCTCGACCTCGTCGACGTCGAACGGGAAAGAGCCGTCGGCGATCATGCGCGCGAAGCGGTCGAAGACGTCGAAGTAGGTCCGCTCGAGCTCGCCCGACCGGCGGGCGAGCGTCATGGATTCCTCGCGCGTGACGAGGCCGATGAGCTGCTCGTCGCGGCGGACGGGGATGACCTGCACGCGGACCCGATCCTTGGCTCCGAGCGCGGCGGTGTCGCCGCGGACGATGTCGGCGGAGCGCCAGCAGCGCGCGTACAGCGGGCGCTCGACCTCGTCAACGACCGTGCCGACGAGGTCCTGCGGGTAGTTGGTCTGACCGGTGACCGGCCGCACTTGCGCGAGCACCACGAATCGATGGCCCTCCTCGCCGGTGATCGGCGCGAGCAGCAGGAGATCGGCGAACGAGAGGTCGGCCAGCGGGCGCCACGACGACGCCAGCCGCTCCATGTGTGCGAGATCCGCACCCGTGAGGGCAGTGCGCGCGAGTGCGAGATCGTCGAGAGTGCTCATGCGCGCGCGCCCGTGAAGAGGTATCGACCGATCGCCTCGAGACCCTCAACGTCACTGATGTCGCTCGAGAAGCTGGGAACCCGAGCGACGACGTCGGGTACGCGGGCGAGCTCTGCCCGCAATTCGGCCTCGCGCATGGCCACCACCGAGAAGTTCCGGTACGACTCCCCTACGGTCCGCAACACGCGGGCGGTGCGGGCGCGGTCGGCCAGTGCGGGCTCTCCCGTGTCGGCGAGTGCGTCGGCCAGCGGGCCGGCGTCGTCGATGCACGAACCCGCGGCCGACGCGCCCGCGGCGTCGCGCAGGTAGTCGGGCAGGGTCTTGTTCAGGACGAGCGCACCGAGATGGAAGTCGCGGGCGACGAGCGCCGAGCAGAATCGCTCGGCCTCGTGCAGGGGCGCGGCCTCGAGCGTGGTAACAACCGCGAATGTCGTGCGCTTGTCGTGCAACAGGCGCTCGACCGCCCGGGCCCGGGTCACGAAGCCCTCGTACATCGACTGGAAGTTCAAGAAGAACTCGGCGATGTCCTGCAGGAACTGGCTGCCGAGGATGCGGTCGGCCACCTGATAAAAGGGGCGGCTCGCAACGTTCAATACGCGCGTTCCACGCCGGCCGCCGACCCGGTACGGGAGCGTGATCCAGCGGAGGAGGCGCCCGCCGAAGAAATCGGCCATTCGCGCGGGCGCGTCGAGAAAGTCGATCGCGTTGCGCGTCGGCGGTGTGTCGACGACGATGAGGTCGTACTCGCCGGTCGCGTGAATGTCGAAGAGCCGCTCCATGGCGATGTAATCATGACTCTGCACGAACCGAGCGGTGAGATTCGTGTACAACCGGTTCTCGAGGATCCGGTACGCGGTCTCCTCGTCGGGGGCGTGGCGGAGCACGAGATCGTCCCAGGACTGCTTCGTGTCGAGCATCGCGGCCCAGAGCTCGCCGCGCGGCTCGATCCCCGCGGCCTTCAGTATCCCCGGCTCGACGCGGTGAGCCCGGTTGCCCAGGCCTTCGAGACCGAGCGCGGTCGCGAGCCGGCGGGCGGGGTCGATGGTCAGCACGAGCACCTTGCCGCCGAGCCGCACGGTGGCGCCGAGGGCGGTTGCCGCCGCGACCGAGGTCTTGCCGACTCCCCCCGACCCGCAGAAGACCGCGATTTCCTTCGCCGCGAGCAGCTGCTCCAGCGTGGTCGGCGGTTCGGGCTTCGCGCGGGCCGGGCTCACAACCCGAGCTCCGCGCCGAGTGCGTCGGCAACCATGCGCGTCACGCGCAGGCCGTGCGCGCGCACGAACAGGTAGGGAATGTAGAGCAGCGGAAGGTCGACGGAGCGCTGGAGGTATTCGAGATGCGCGGCCCGGGTGCGGCGCATCGAGACCGCCAGCCGAGCGGCGTCGAGCACCTCCGTCGCGCCGGCACCGACGCGCGCGGTCAGGAGCTGTGACGGGGCCGGCGCGCGCAACGCTTCGAAGGTCTCCTCGTCGGTTTGGGTGAACAGCTCGGGGAGCACGCGGTTCACGATGACGCTGCCGAGCGGCACTTTCACTTCGCGGCGGATGTTCGCGACGAGCTCGATGGTCTCGGCGACGGGCATCTCCTCCGGAGTCGTCACGACGTTCACGGCGGTGATCGAAGGATCGGCGAGCAGCTCGGACACCCACTGGGTCTGTGACCGCAGCGGCCCGACGTCCACGAGGTCGCGTATCGCGTCGGAGGCGCCCAGCTGAGCGACGATGTGACCCGTCGCGGACGCGTCGACGACCACGAGATCGAAATCGGCCCGCCCCTCGATCGACTCGCGCACCTCCCACGCGATCTTGCCGATCGTGAGGATCTCCTTCACGCCGGGCGCGGCAGTCGCGACGAAGTCGAGGACGTGCGCGAGCGGCCCCAGGCGCCCGATGACCGGTACGCGAAGATTCAGCTTCAGGTACTCCTGGAGTGACGCCTCGGTGTCCATGGCCATGGCGAGGATTCCCGGGTGGATCTCTTTCGGCGTGAAC
>Ga0335083_10005071_pt1 | contig 16654 bp, 10 predicted proteins | sample Lox_Sample_42_FD_206716 | JGI IMG/M metagenome (GOLD analysis project Ga0335083, IMG submission 206716) | Soil microbial communities from Loxahatchee National Wildlife Refuge, Florida, United States - Lox_Sample_4.2 | ecosystem: Environmental > Terrestrial > Soil > Wetlands | place: USA... | reverse complement strand
CCTAGCCAGCGCGGAGTCTCTCCGCGCTGGCTTTTGGATTTGGTGGTTTGTCGGAACCGTTATGAAAGCGACATTGAAGGTTTGCATTTTGTTGAACCTGGTCCTGGCCGGTGGAATGATTTATGTTCTGGTTGGCCGGCAAAAGGAGCAGATCGCCCCTCTGCCAGTCTTGTCAGAAATCAAGCCAGCGGCATTGGTGGCGGCCACCTCCGTTGCTTCCCCACCTTCAGGCACCGGGTCACAGTCGTTTGAATGGAGTCAGCTTACGTCGGCGAGGGATTACCGGTTGTATGTAGCCAGGTTGCGTGCCATCAGCTGTCCGGAACCGACCATCGAAGACATTGTCTGGGGCGACACCGACCGCGCGTTTTCCTGGGAGCGCAATCAACTGGGCCTGGACGGTTCCGGCAACGGTCCCTGGTCGCAGGCGCGGGAAGCGCAACTCGTGACCAGCTTGCTGAAAGAGCAACCAGTTGAACCAACCACCCGGGCACAGGGCGCGGGAAATACGATGGGAGTGAAAAGTAGCGGCGAAGTTGTCCAGGCGCCCGAGCCATCACCAAGCGCAGGAGCGGGAGCGTCCCACTATCCGTTGTTTCTCCAAAATGCAGACTGGAGCGCATTAGGATTCACAGCGGACCAACAGGCAGCCATTGCACAAGTGCGCCAGCAGTTCCAAAATGAGATTAGTCGCATGAATCAACCGTCCGTCGGCCCCGCAAACCAGAATACCAGTGCGGCAGGCCTGTCCGGCACCTCAACGCCTTCTTATCCCAACGGTGCGGCTGCGCTGGCGCAATGGCAAACGGCATTACAGAGTGCCGCCGACCAGTTACAGGCACTGCTGGGTGCCCAGGGTTATGCGGCTTACGAGCAGCAGCAATATTATGCCTGGTACCAGCCTCAAGTGCTGGCCGATACGGGGGAAGGTGGCCTAACCATCAATCCGGAGGCATTTTCATCAAAATGAACGGCGGTTCCAGACTGAAGGAATTTCGGCATCAGGACTTCAACTCCGAATCGTTACCTTTCAGTGACAAAGTCAGGCAGTTTCCGGACTTAAGGGGGACTGTTCTGCTAAGGTGATTTTTGACAAGGAGTTACGAAGTCGGATTCCAGGTCTTGAAACAGACAAGTCATGTCCTCTATCTGGCAGCAAGGCTGCATTGGCCCGTGGTAAAGTTTTGCACCTCGACCATGGAGTGAGACAAAAGCGCAAACAAACAGTGTTATAAAACAGGGTTGATCCACGGTGGGTTTTATCACACGGCCATTTTTGAAGAATAACGACAGCCAAACAGCAATTACAAACGAACACGAAGTTATGAGAAACGTCATGAAAAAATTGGTAACAACCGCAATCGTTGCCGGTGGAGCCTTCATTGTTTCCCCATCCGCCTTTGCCCAAGTGCAGTTGATTTCGAATGATCTCTATATGGGCTTCGAAAATCAGGCTGGCGGAGGAACCTCGGACTACATTATCAACTTCGGTCCGGCGTCCGGCATTGTGGGCAGCTCCGCCGTGGTCAATCTCAGCAGCGACTTCTCGTTAAGCAACTTTAAAGCCGTCCTCGGCGCTTCCTCCAACATGTTCGGTGGTGTGGTTGGTGCCTACAATGGCAACCCGCCCGATCTCTATGCTACCCAGTTGCGCAGCGGCGGCGCCGGAATTCCATCCGTGCCTGGTTCCGTATCGCCCGGCAGTTTTTATAAGGGAGATATTATTACTGCCTATAACGACCTCGGGCAACTTCCCAACCTGCCGACCGCAGGCAATGGGTTGCTGGACAGTTCCAAGTCCTGGGAAAGCTATGTTGAGCCCACGTTCGCCGCCGGTACTTTCTATGGGGATACCGGCATCAATCCGGACTCGGCTGTTGGCACCAACACCGTTCTTTATGAGGATCTCTGGTACATCAGCAACAGTTCAACGAGTACGAAGAAGCCTTTCACCTATGTGGGTTACTTTACGCTGAATCTCACCGGCGCCAGCCCGAGCCTGACCTTTACGCCCACCAACGCGCCCGCGGCGCTCACAAATCCGGTGATTGTGTCCATAGTCAAAGCCGGGAGCACCGTTACCGTGGTTTCGAGCAACGCGGCGCCCACCCACACGTATCAATTGCAATCCACCACCAGCTTGAATCCCACCAGTTGGGGCAATGTGGGCAGTTCCGTGGTGGCCGGCGGTACGCTGGTGACCAATACTGACCCCAGCGCGACCAGTGCACCGCGATTCTACCGGGTTCACGGGCAATAGTGTTCCTGCTTAAAATATGGCAAGAAGAACCGGGCGGACAGGCGATACTGTCCGCCTCAAACTTTTGGCCGCATCCTGGTGTGGTGTAAAACCAATTACGGTTTGAAATTGCCTCTTTCGGCGGGGCGAGGCTACTGACGAACCGGCTCGCGCGGATGCTTGCCCAGCCATCGGCGGGCAGCGGACAGAGCGAGGGGCGTGTCCCCCAGACTTCTGTATCGCTGGGTTGTAAAGAAGTGTCTGTTACAGCACACCAAGAATCGAAGACTGACCTGGAGGTGGCGAAACGGAGCGGGCGCTTCGACGGGCTTGTTCAATTCGAAGCTTCGGGTTTGTCCGGGGGTCGGTTGGTGCTCATCTGTGCGCGAAACTCGCCTGCCATGCGTTTGGCTTCGGTAATTTGTTCGGGCGTGAGCACGTGATTCAACTCAATTTCCATGGCATCATGCCGCCCTCCCGCGTCTCCTTGCTGTGCGCTCAGCCAAAACCATTGGTAGGCCTGCACCAGGTCGCGGGGAAGCCCGCCGTTCCCGTTCTCATACATCTGGCCCAGGTTGTCCTGGCCGGCAGCGTCTCCCTTTTCCGCCGCCCGGCGATTCCAATGGAGTGCCTGCGACCAATCGTGGCCCACTCCAACACCATAGAGGTACATATATCCCAAACTGCTCATGGCCGGCGCATAACCCTGTTCGGCCGCCCGGCGAAACCACCTGACCGCCTCGGCATGGTTGACGTGATTTGTGTCGCCAAGGAATTCGCCATGGAAGTAAAACTGGCCCAACGCATTTTGTGCATAGGCCTGGCCCTGCTCGGCGGATTTTTTCCACCACCCAACGGCGGCATCAAAATTTGTCGGCGTCCCTTTGCCATAAGCGCAGGCATAACCCAAAGAGTATTGGGCCAGTGAATCTCCGCGGTCAGCCGCCTGGTGATACCACTGGAGCGCTTGCGCATAGTCCTGCGGCACTCCCAACCCGTTTGCATAACAAGCACCGAGGCCGGTCTGGGCGGGAGCGTACCCCTGTTCGGCGGATTTGCGGAAGTATTCGGCGGTTTTATCATAGTCCTGCGGGACCCCAATTCCGCGCATATAGCATTGCGCGACTTCATACTCCGCCCGGGCATCGCCTCTCGCGGCGGCTGATTGGAGGGATTGGAGATGGGTGTGCGGCGAAGAAACACAACCTCCGGCAGCCAGAATCTGAAATGCGGCCGCGAGCCCGGCGGCCGAAAATCTGCGAAGGTTTGGTCCCATGTTCTGGCAGAGTTGAGATTATTGGGTGTAATTGGAGCGGGCATTGACCACGGTTGCCAATGCGTTCGGAAACCGGCTCTAACCTGCTTTTGGCAAAACCACCGTGACCCGTCCGACGCTGCGGCTCAGACCGGTTTTTTTCTTTTTCTTCTCATCGTCATTCCCGCCGTCGTTGTTGGCGACCTGTTGCTGGGTTTCGGCGCTGGCCTGGCCGGCGGCGCTTTGACTGGCGGCGGTGGCCGTGGCGGAGGTTCCCATGGTGGACGTAGCCGCGTTGCCGTTGGCAACCACATTCTGGCCGAGCAGCGTGGCACCGGCCCCAATGCCGTTGGCGTTCACGCCCGCGCCACCGATGATGGTGATGCCACTGCCGCTGCCGGAGCTTTGGACGGTAACGTTGGCCGTTCCGCCCGCCAGCACGGTCAGGCTGCCAACTGATTGGCTGGTAATACTGGTGTTATGTTTCGAAACGGCCAGGCCCGTGATCGTACCGGTGGCTTGGGCAATGACCGTTTCGCCAATCACACCGACAGTTCCCAGTGAAATGTTGCCGATAAAAATCGGCGGCCCCGCCTTGTTAAGATAATCACCCGGCACCAACGGAGTCCCGGCGGTGAGCGTGACTACAGGGCTTTCGGGCGTGGTGCCATTGAGTGCTTCCTGTTTGATGCCGCCCGCATTGGCATTAATATCTCCCTGAGGAGTCAATATCGTTATATCACCCGGGGCCGTTGCGCCATGGGGAACCGCAGAGGGATTTCTCAGAGTTTCCGCCACGATGCCATTGGCATAAACCTGCTCGCCTACGCTGGAGCCATCGGGACGAAAAACAGTGATCGGGATGAGAAAGGTGGAGCCGCCGCTGCCGGCATCCACTTCGCCGGTGTAAGATTCGACAAAAATATCTCCTCCGTTGAAGGCGGCTATCCGGGAGCTGTCGACATTGATGGTGCCCAGGCCGGTCACATTCACATCGCCGCCGCCTGTGGTGTAAATGCCCAGCGCAAACCCTCCATTATTCTGCATGACCGAGGGCACGAAGGGCGCCAATACCTGGGAACCCAGATCCATGGATGTACCGGCGCCGTTCTCATCAGTAGAGGTCACATTGACGTTGCCACCACCCAAGGCTGCGATGAGGGAGCTGGGCATCTCCAAATAGCCGGCCGTGACGTTGATATCGGCTCCGGACATTATGGAGGAGCCCAAATAGGAATAATCCCGGCCCAGGACGGAACCACTGCCAACGGAGAGGATGCCATCGGAATTGCCGAGGCTGATGGAATTCGCATTGACATCAAATGTGCCTGTGCCGCCAACGACGAGGCCGCCGCTGTTACTCGTCAGGGACGCTGCCCCGAGACTTTCGGTATTGAGTGTGGTGAAATCGGCATAATTGGCGCTGTTGGCCGGCGTCCAGGTGATGGTATCCGTCAGGAGATGACCGTAGTTGGGATTCGGTTGGCCGTTGGGAAGTGTCTGGTTCAGGTCCAGCAAAGGCTGGCCGTTGGGGCCATAACGGACCACCGTTAGAGTCGGAGTTTGGAGGGCGGTCAGGAAATCCGTGCCTGCCAGGGAGCCGATGGCGGTCAGGGTTTTTGAATTGGGATCATAAACCAGGTTTCCGCCAATGAGACTGATATCGGTAAACAGGCGTGCATTATTTATATCCGTGGCCAACTGCGACTGGGAGACCCCGATAAGCGACTGATTTGGCAACCTGCTGAGGTCGATGGCCGCGGCCAGGGGCAAATACCAACTGCCCAACGAAATGCCCGGAGGCAGAGCGCCCAAGGGTTGAAAATCCGCAGCCGACAGGGAGGGAAATGCTGCGTGCAGGCCGACGGAATTGAATGAACCCGCATTGAAAATCTCGCCACCCACATTGATTGAGGTTGCCTGATTGGGCTGCAAATTCTCACCAAAAAAAGTAAACCCTTCCATGTCGCCACCGACGGTGATCGAGGCAAATTTGGAAACTTGCAGGATGAGGTTTTGGAGGCCGCCCGAAATGTTGAGAACGACCGGGTCGAGATTGTTCAACTCAGCCGGGGTGCTGGCGTGGTCCGTTTCACTGAATGGCTGTGTGCCGGTACTGGAGTTAAACCAGTGGTTTTGGCCGCTATCAGACATCAGCAACGTGGCCGGGGAACCGTTGGCGTTGGCGCTGCCAAACCCGCCGCCATCGGTGGTGGCGATTTCAAGATTTTGGTAGGCCGATGGAAACAGCGTGATGTCATAATCTGACAAAGTGATCATGTCGTTTGGATTACCGTCAGTCGCCGTTGGAGTTTGTAAAGCAACCCCTCCCGCACCAGCGTTAATAATTACGATCGGAGGCAGCAACATAGGGACAGGGTCATTGGGGCGCGGGAGTTCATTGCCCGTTATATACACACCGTTGCCGGCCGTAAGCGAAACCGAAGCTTGCGGGTCGTAGTCAAAAAGATGATTTCCCCCGGTAACCTTGCCGGAGATGAACCGCTTGTTGTCAAAAACCCCGTTGGGATTCCTTACCTCCTGCAAATAGATGTTGTTCTGAGCATTCAGGTTCCAGCTGCCTTTGGCCAGGCTCAACGCCACGTTATCAAATATTGGATTCTGGGAAGAAGGTATCTCGCCGATGTTTTGGCCGGCGTTGATGATGCCCGCTCCATTCATGACCACATAGTTGCCATACACATTGCCGCCCGCGTTGATGGTCACATTGCCCAGCTTCGATCCAAAAGCGCCAGTCCCCGGGTCACTGGCCGCCACCGTGGTGGTGGGAAAGCTGATGACATCGCCACCAGCGTTGATGGTCACGTTACCACCCGCCGCCGTGCTGATGCCGCCAAGGGACGAGGCGGGAGTATACCAGGGCGCCACCGTCAGATAATTAAACCCGCCGGCGCCCGTCCCGCTGTTGACGTCCCCGTATTGCGTTGTCACGTCAATGTTACCGCCGCCTGTCGTCCGGATGGCGCCGCTGCTCACAATGACTTCGTTGGCGGCATCCAGTGTGAGGCCGCCGTTAATGGCCTGAAGGGCGGAACTGCCGTTCAGATAAATTCCGTCACTGCCGGCACTCGGTGTGAGCTGGCCCGGGGTGGGCACAAAAGCGGTGCCTGCGGTCAGATTGACATTCCAATTGTCCCCGGCGCTGAGCGAATTGTTCAGAGTGACGTTGTTGCCGGCCGACAAGCCAAGGGTGCTGAAGGCGGCAGGGGTGGCTGGAACCGTCTGGCCGCCCAGAGTCCAGGCCGAATCCAGTTCAATATTATCCAGCGCCTGCAGGTCAATTTGTGAATAAGCAGACAAATCGCTCAAAATAAAGTTAGCCCACGGTTGGGGGTTCTGGGTATTCGGATCCGTACCCGCCGGTTGAGTATTTGGGGTGGTGCCGGTGATGGTGGAGGAAACGGGGGTGGAGGACAGATAGATGTCGCCGGGATTGATCAGATAGGCCAAATAATTGCCCATGATGGTCGATTGGATGGTGCCGGCCGTTACGCCGTTGCCGAGAATTTCAATGACACCGTTTTGCCCGCCCGCCGTGCCGGAAACGGAAATGGCCGAGCCGGTCAAGTCGTTGAATGAATTGTTGCCCGCATTTAAAACCACGAACCCGCCCGGACTGGCGGTGGTAGTCGCGGTCGGATCGCCATTGGCCGAAATGACGGAACTGGCGCCCAGATTGAGGCTGGCACCCGCGTCAATTTCAACGACGCCATTCGCACTTCCGGAGGAGTCAGCCTGGAGTGTTCCAGACTGATTTACCGTGGGCGCTCTCAGAGCAATCTTCCCGGCGTCCGCCTCAATTTTGGCGCCGGCATCCACAGCGATGGTGTTTCCGGCCAGCAACGATATCGTCCCGGGATTGCTCAAAATCCATTGTGAACTCAGTTCAATTTTATTGGCCGCCTGGAGATTGATTTGCGAGAAACCGGACGACCAGGAATTGACGTCGAGAGAGAGTGCGCCCGCCACGGGATTGCCGTCTGCATTCAAAGATATATTCGCCGTGTCTATGGCGAGACTACCATCCGTGTATCCAGTTCCAGTACTGGCTGAGCCGTTGATGCTCGAGTTGACCGCGGTCATCTGCGGCGCCGAAATCGTTACCTGTCCGCCATTGCCGCCCGGAACCGCGCCGGAAACGCTGATACTTGAACCGGTCTGGTCGGAAAAGCTGTTGTCGGATTGGATGGTGACCGCGCCACCGGCACTGGGCGTGGCTTGGGTCGCAGTCGGATCGCCATTGGCGGAAATGATCGAACTGGCGCCCAGGTTGATTGCGCTGCTCGCCGCCAATGCGATGGTGCCAGGGACGTTGCCCAGGGAGTTTACGAGGGAATTGGCCTGGAGACTGCCATTTTGATTGACGGCGGGCGCCTGTATCCGAATCGAGCTGGCATCGGCCACCACCCGGCCATTGTTGTTGACCGTATTCCCCGCCTGAACCGTGATACCGGCCGAATTGTAAACCTGACTGCTTCCCTCCGCCGACACGACGGAATTCGCGTTCAGGTTGACCGTATCGCCCGCCACCAGTTCGATGGTGCCATTGACGTTCTGGGCGGAATTGGCCTGAACCACTCCGTTTTGATTGACGAGCTGGGCCTGGGCGATAATGCTGCCGCCATCAGCAATCAAATTGCCCTCGTTGTCCACCGAACCCTGGGGTAGGGTGACTTGCGCGCTTAACCCGCGTCCGTCGGGCGACGTGGAGACCAGGACCGTTTGGCCGGCATAAAACCCGATTTTGCCGCCGGGCGCCGAAATCGTACCGGTATTTTGAATATCACTGGCGATTAGAAACGCCGAACCGCCGCCGACGATATTGATCTGACCGGAGTTGATGATTTGCGCAGAGGGCGGTGGGGCGTTGAATGACCACGGCCCGCCGCTGGAAAGGTTGAGTGCAGGTGTGGAGGCTGTGGTAAGGACCAGGCCATGGGCCGTGATGGTAGCCTGGCCGCCCACACTGATCCCGTTGGGATTCTGTAAAATGACATAGCCATTGGCATTGATGGTCCCGTTGATGCTGGACCCGTTGGGGTTGGGGTCGCCGATATAATTCCAAGTTACCGAGGAAGATGACGGCTGATTGAAGGTTGTGGTTTCACCGGGAACGATATTGAAGGTTTGCCAGTTGATGAGAGCATTGGCGGAAGTCTGGTTGATGGTCACTTGCGACGTGCCCATACCATTGATGGTGGCCGCACCTTGAGAAACGGAGCCGCTGGTCGGATTGGCATGGACGCAAGCCGGATTCCCCGCCCAGGTCAGCAGGAGAATACCCATGCCGAGGCAACGGCGGTAATGGAAGAAAACCTGCTTCATGGCAACGCGCTTTTCATCGCCTAATATATTGCCGCGGCCTGCGGATTAAATTGGTTTTGTGTGACATTCAGGTGACAAATCAGAATTGTCCGGACACCGAGAAATTAAATCGTGGTTGATAGGCCGTGGTGGTGCCGGCGCTCAACAGCGGCCAGGAGAAGAGCAGTTGCGCCTGCCAATGCGAACCGACGGCGGCGGAAACCCCGAAGCCCGTACCCCAAAGTGCAGTAGTCTGTTGCCGCCCCAGGGGATCGATCAGGTAAACCTCGGCATAGTCCATGTAGATCGAGCCTCGAATCGTCAGCGGCGCACCTTCATAAACGGTGCCGACCACATGCGCCGGCGTGTCTTGTTCCAGAGAGACGTGCCAGCCGGTGTCGCCGAAGACCTCGCCTTCGTGGTAACCCCGGACACTGTTCACGCCGCCCGCGCCAAACTGTTCCGGACTGATTAGCGGTGCGCTGGCCCATTGGCCGTCGGCGCGAAAGCTCGTTATCCAATTGGTGTAAAAGGAAATGTTTTGCGAGAAGCTGGGTCGAAGGATCACCCAGTGGCCGGTGGCTTGAGTCGAGCCGGTGATGGCCTCAAGACCTTTGGCGCCGCTAAGCGTCGGGAAGTTGGTGACCCCCGTGGCCGAATCATAGGCACTGGAATACCACAAGTTGGCGCTTAAACCCAATCCCCAGGTCGCGGGCCCAAAGGCATCCACCAGGTTCGCATTGTAATCGAGTGCCAACGGCAAGTAATTCAGGGTCGAAAGCGTCGTTATCGGAGAAGGGACTACGGTGATCAGGGGAGGAAGCGGATTGCCAAATTGGTCAAAGGTAACTTCGCTGGTGATGAAGGAATTGGTCTTATAACTGTCCTCGGAATATCTTTTAAGATCCAGACCGCTTGCGAGGACGGAACGGATGCCGTCCATTTCTCTCAAGGGTTTGGTCAGGCGGAATCCGGCCGCCTCGTTAATCGTAATGTCCTGCTGATCGTCCTGCTGGCTGATGGTGAAAATGTTGCCGGGGGCGGCGAAGATGGTTGAAGTGCCGAGGTTTTCGAGGCCGGTGTCAATGGTGGCACGGCTCGCGTACAGGGTTAGTTGCGGCCCGCCCGTGGGCGGCGGCAGGTTGAATTGGCGTGTGGCTTCATTATAACCAAAATTGCCGGGGTTGTTCGCCACCGTGTTCTCAATCGGTTCCGGGTTGCCCAGGGGCATGCGATAGAAGGCGCTGTAATAAGCAACCGCCGGCAGGTCGTAAAAATTCCACTGATCGCCCTGTTTATATTGTCCCGGAGAGAAACCGTACTGCACCCCCAGGGAATGCTCCGCCTGCCAGAGATTGTCATAGACGGCCGAGGTGTTCACCCGCAAGGCCGGTGTGCCCGGAGAATTTTCATTGTCGAACTCCGCCTTGGCGTGCAGCGGCAGACGGTCTTTGACGTTCAGGGTCAGCTCGCTGGTGCCCGGCTCGGGACCGGGACCGATGACCGGGTAGATTTGCCGGTTCTGGTTCGCGTTGGCCCGGCTTAGTTCGTCATTGAATATCGGGCCGTTGAGCACTGTGTTCGTGTGCAGACTGGGCAACGCGCGCATCACGTTGTTGGAACTGTAGTAGTGGTTGCCGGTGACTTTGATGTCCGCCAACCGGCCTTCCAGCACCTGCAGTTTCACGGTCGCATTAGTCAGTTTCTGCTGGGGCACATTCACGGCCACCGTCACATAACCCCGTTCGTGATAGGCCTTGCCCAGTTCGGTCACCACCGTTTCAATGCCATCGAAACTGACATTCGTGCCGAACGCGCCGTCAATATTCGTTATCGCCTCGCCGAGGGCCGCCACCGGCAGGACGGTGTTCCCATTGACGAGATATTTCTCCACTTCAAACCGGGGTCCGGTGTTGGTGGAGACCACATGGACCCGGGTATCCCTGGCCTGGAGCTCCAGCTCGTCCATCTTCAACCGCAGGGCGGCCATCGCCTCCGCCATCTCCTGGTAATTGGCCCGTCGCGCCGGAACATTGCCCGGCGACGAAAGAGCGCCGGCGGCAGCGGGTGCGGCCGCTGCGGCGACCGGTGCGCCGGGAGATTTGGGAGTGGGGGCGGGCGGTTGAGCGACAATTTCCAGGCCGTTGCTGAAGCTGAGACAACGCTCGCCCGCCACCACAATCTGGGGAATCGCCGTCTGGGCAACGTTGAAGGTGACAATGCCGCCGCTGATTTCCTCCGGTACGAAGGCCACGCTCATCGCCGGATAACCCTGGTCGCGATACGCCGATTGCAGGTCTGAAGCCGCCTTCACGATTTGTTGCAGGCTGACATTGGTTCCGGTGTATTTGGAAAACAAGGGGGTCAGAATATTCGTTGAGAGCATTACGCCCTCCACGGTATAACCCCGGACATAAAAATGCGGAAAGACATGGGCGGCGGGAGCGCGCAGGGCGGCGACGGATTCCGCGGCCAGGACGTTCAATGTTGCACCCCACCCCAAACCGCAAAACATAAACGCCCATACCATGCCCCGGTAGCGGCCGGGCGTCACAAAAAGCAGGGTAAACCGGCCGCTCATACGCATTCGTTCAGACCCGTAAACCCCCATGTCAGGACGATGGTGTGTTTCATTGTCAGTTGATAATTATTAAACTGCCCGGGCCGGTGCGTAATGGCGTTACGTTGGATTCCGGCCGCCAGAACCCGGTGCGGATTTGATGACAGACAAGACCATTGATTTCATCGTTTGCAATATCACGCGGTCACCTTGCTCTCCGGCACCTTGCCCTGCCTGACACTGGTCTTACCGGGATTGATTCACACCGTGGAATTCCCTGACTTCCACGCGCTGCGCGCTGCTGAAAGCAGGTGTTTGAAAATCCACGTCCCCAAAGGCTGAGCAACTTATATTACAGGTCTTTGTCGGAATTGTGACAATCCGGAAACAAACGAATGCAATCAAAGCTCCCCGGTGTGAATAGCGGCCGGACTTTGTCTGATTCGGACGCCACCTTCCAAACCGATCTTCGCGCAACGGATCATCAGGCTCAGGATTGGGAAATCAGTTTTCCGGCATTTTGCAGAACTGACACCGGTTTGTAACACTGCCGATTTAAAGTGAGCCGTCACCGCAAGGCGTGTCGGGGTATTATTTAAGCAGCGCCCGGATCACCGGGTTCCGTGCTGGACGTTCGGACACAATGCCATCAGGGCTGGCAAAGAATCTTGGCAGACTTTAAAAGTATGAACAGAGCGGAACGAGCCTATCAACCTCATCTGGCAATACGGGCCTTTTCGGTGCCGCCGGGAGGTGAGTGGGTTCCCCGGTCAACCGGTTGGGTTCTTATTCAAATCGAACGCGGGACCGGTTATTTCCTGCAACCGCAATCCAGCCTGGAACTTGAAACCGGAACGGCGCTTTTGGTCGCGGACGGCGCGCAAGGGCGTATCCGGGCCAGTCAGTTGGGCGGCCTGGGCCTGTATTCTTTCAGCGTCATCCCGTCGCGGTTGACCGGATTAATCACGCTGGGCGAACAGGATTTCCTCGAACGGGCGGCATCCCGGAAGGATTTTTCCGTTCGCATTTTGCCGCCGCAGCATCCGGTCACATTAAAAATGATCGAGCTGCGCGCGCATGAGAATCCGGGCGGGTTGCTGGTACGGCTGAGGCTGCTGCAATTCTTCGTCGAGGCATTTGGCAGTGAACTGGAACAGGCCGCGTCCGTTTGGGAGGCCGCCGATGCCCGGGAACGGCTGCGGGTGCTGCTGGAGCAGACGCCGTCGGCGGAATTGCTGGAGATGAATTTCGATGAACTGGCGCAGCGGACGCATTGCACGTCACGGCACTTAAGCCGGATCTTTCGCGAGTTGGTCGGCATGTCGTTTCGCGACAAGCGTGCGGAACTCCGGTTGACGCGGGCCCGCGACCTGCTCGCCACGAGCAAATCCAAAGTGGTGGAAGTGGCCTTGGAAAGCGGCTACAAGTCGTTAAGCCTGTTCAATCTGATGTTCACCCGTTACTTCGGCACCAGCCCCGGCCGGTGGCGGCAGAAACACCGAAACCACGGAGCCCACAAATCATTACGGATCAGAAGAGGCCAACCGCTCATGATTTAGATCAGAAGACCGTTGTTTCCCGCCGCATCACCCATCGAAGGGAATTAATCCGTTTGTTGCAAAATTGTCGCAATTCTGACACGCGGCAGTCACACCCCGTCTCTAGTTTTAAAATAATGATTGTTGAGCGACACCTCATCCTGCAGGAGCTGAACCTGGCGTCCTCGGCCGAATGGGTTCCCTCCTGTCAGGGATGGATGATGGTGCGCGTGGCCGAAGGCACGGGGTATTGGTTGCCGCACGGTGCCGCCCACCGGCAGTTGAATCCGGGCGATGGCTTGATGGTGGTGCGGAACGGTGGCGGAGTGGTGCGCGCCAGCTGGCTCAGCCCCCTGAAACTCCAATTCTTCACCGTCCAGCTCCAGTATCTCAACGGCATCCTCACAGTGGCCGAATGGCAACAACTGGAAGTGGCCCCGAACCATCCCGATTCGCCCGCCTCGGTTTTTACCGCGGGTGAACCGATCGGACAGAAGTTCATGCGGCTCGCCGACCAGACGCACAGCCACCGGCTTTCGCTGCGCTGTGCCCTGTTGCAGTTGTGGGCCAGCGCGGTGGCCGGCCTTTTGCCCGCTACGGAGTCGCTCTCCCCCAGCGGCAATAAACTCCGCGACCATCTCCGCGAACTGGTCGGACAGATGACCGAGGCCGAACTTTCCGAGCGGTCCCTGCCGGAGCTGGCCCGGCAATTGAATTGCAGCGAACGCCATTTCAGCCGGTTGTTTCGGGAGGAATTCGCTGCGCCCTTTCACGCGCGTCAGATCGAATTGCGTCTTCAACGGGCGCGCCAGTTGCTGTCCGATTCCAATGCCAAGATCATCAATGTTGCCAACGTCAGCGGCTACCGGCATCTGGGCCTTTTCAACGCCATGTTTAAAAAACGCTTTGGCCTGACTCCGGCCGAGTGGCGCCGACAGCAACCCCAAAAGGGCCCGTCCGGTTCCCAACCGGGTCATTTTTTCCCTTCCGCGGAACGCGCCGGCGCCGGCGCCGGCGCGTCGTTACCCCACCCCCGGCCCTGAATGTCACCTATTTGTAACCTACGTCCGTAAAGTCACTGGTATAAAATGTGAAAGCAGTGTTATGCGCAAGGTCCCATTTACAGTCCAGTTTTGTGAACCGTCGCCGGACTTCGGCGGCCCCGTTTCGTCGTCGCCGCAGCGACGGGTCCGCGGGTCCATTCGGAATTTAGACCGCCGGGAATTGTCCGGGGACCAAACTTTAATCCAACCGTAATAACCATCATGTTTGTTCAACCCATCTTTGCCTCCAACGCCGCGGTGTACGCCATCCAGAATGCCACCACCGAGGGCAAAATCACGGTCGTTGTATTGCTGGTGCTGTCGCTGTTCAGTTGGACCATCATCATCACCAAGTTCCGCCAGTTGATGATTGCGCGGCAGGCGACCCGGAAGTTTTTTGCCGCCTACAACTCGACCCGCGATCCGCTGGACATTCAGCGCCGGGGCGAGGAATTTGAAGGCGCTCCCGCCTATCAGCTGTACATCCGCGGCGCGGATGAGCTGGCGTACCAATTGAAAAATAACCCCGTGCAGGTTGAAGCCATTACCCACCCGGCCCCGGCGGAAGGCGAAGAGCACACCAATACCGATTTTCTCGCCCGATCCGTGTCCGTGAAGGTCAGCATGGCGTCGTTTGAGGCCGTCAAGGTCATCCTGGAGGAGGCCGCCGGCGCCGAGGCCGTGGCGTTGGAGAAAGGAATGATTGTGTTATCCACGGCGGTGGCGGGCGGACCGTTCATCGGCCTGCTCGGCACCGTTTGGGGCGTCATGTCCACCTTCGCGGGCATCGCGGAAAGCAAGGCGGCCACCCTGACGGCAATGGCGCCCGGTGTGGCGGCGGCCCTGGTCGCCACCGTCACCGGCCTGCTGGTGGCCATTCCGGCCATGTTCGCCTACAATTTCATGGTCACCACCATCCGCCATCTCACGCAGGAACTCGACGGATTTGCCAGCCGCTACGCCAACCAGATTGAACACGTCTATGTGGATCACCGGCCACTGGCCGAGGAAATCCGAAATGCCAACGAAGTCCTCGCCGGCCGCATCGTCGGCGCGTTGAAGAGCAATGAAACGACCGCCCTGGTTGAGTCATGAAGAAATGCTCGAAGTCGGCGCATCATTCCTTGACGGAGCTGAACATCACGCCGCTGCTGGACCTGGCGTTCGTGTTGCTGGTGATCTTCATCATCACCACCATTCCGCCGGTCAATGATCTGGATTTGAAACTGCCCACCGCGGCCAAGCATCTCAAAGACCCGCCGCGCAAGGCCAACTACATCACCGTCCAGGCCGACGGTACGATGTATTTGAACAAGGCACCGGTGGCCAATGCCTCCGACATGCTTCAGACCCTCATTGGCCTGCGCACGGAAGACCCGGACCTGAACATTATTATTCGCGGCGACGGCCATACCAAGTACCGGCAGATTCGCGCGGTGCTCGATGTCTGCCAGCAGGCCAACGTGCCCAAGGTGGACCTGGCCACCGAGGCGCTGAACACAAAATGAAGCAAGTCAAAGGCAGAACGAAGAATCTGATTTCGCGCGCGCTGCGTGCCGCCGGTTTTCCGCCTTCCGCCTTCCGCCTTCCGCCCTGATAATATGCTGCCACACACCCAGGCCCGCAAAAGACGCAACTCGTCCCGGGTGAACCTGCTCATCTCGTTCACCTTTCATGCGTTGATTGTACTGGTGGCGGTCTATTTCGCCGCCCGCCATGGATTGCTCGGCAAACAAATCCAGAAAATCTCGGTGGAAATGATCAAGGAGAAACCGCCGGAAAAACCCAAGCCGCCCGAACAGCCGAAAGTGGAACCGCCGAAGATGGAACAGCCCAAATTGGCCGAGGCCCCCAAGGTCGAGGCGCCCAAGGAGGCGCCGCCGCCGAGCGGTCCGCCCACCGTCGCGCCGCCTGCGGCCGAGTTGCCCTCCTTTGTTTTCGAGGGCGGCAAGACCGTGGAAACCAGCTCCGATCCGGTCCAATTATACAAAAGCCTGCTCGAATACGCTTTCCGTTCCAAATGGGACCGTCCGCCGAATCTGCACGACGACGATTATGTGGCGGAGGTGCGTGTGACGGTGGATCGCCAGGGAGCCATCCGGAATGTGGAATGGCTCAAAGGTTCGGGCAACACCCGCTGGGATGATTCGGTGCGCCAGGCCGTTTCCGCGGTGACGAGAATGGACACCACGCCGCCCACCAACTTCCCGCCCAATGTCGTCATCCGTTTCGACGTCCAACAGGAAACCGAACCGGTCCTCCAGTAATCTTGTGAAAAAAACGTCCCACAGCCATCACAGTTCGCTCAGCGAGTTGAACATCACGCCGCTGCTGGACCTGGTGTTCGTGTTGCTGGTCATCTTCATCATCACCACGCCGCAGATGATGAACAACCTGGAGATGACGCTGCCCTCGGGCAAGCCGCCGCCCAAAACCAACCAGCCCAAACCCAAAATCAACCAGATCGTCGTGGACGCGCAGGGCCGGACGTTTTTGAACGATCAACTGGTCACCATCCCGCAACTCAAAGACAGGCTGTCACAGTTGCAGTCGGATAATCCGGACCTGAGCGTGGTGGTCAAGGGCGCCGACGCGGTGGATTATCAAAACATGATTTTCGTGTTGGACGTGCTTCGCCAGTTGGACATCACCAAAGTCGGGCTGGCCACGGCAGCCGTCGCCAGTCAATGAACG